>Ga0207714_1002289_pt1 | contig 11689 bp, 10 predicted proteins | sample PonA232FremontCA_2_FD_187270 | JGI IMG/M metagenome (GOLD analysis project Ga0207714, IMG submission 187270) | Marine sediment microbial community from Fremont, CA, USA - Pond A23 Sediment 2 (SPAdes) | ecosystem: Environmental > Aquatic > Marine > Unclassified | place: USA: Fremont, California... | reverse complement strand
GTAGTCCCGTGACCGGAAGGCGACGTCGTCGAGCCCGAGCCGCTCGATCGCGTCCAGTAACCACGCCTCGTCACGGTTCTTGGCGTCGCGGACGTACATATCTGCACGTACGCGGGCCGACGTAAAAACGGTTCCCCGCGTGGCGCCGGCGACTTCCGGGGTCGCGACCGCCGCGATCGCGGCGACCGCCGCCGGTCGCTATTTAAATGCCTTGGCCCATCAGGTGGCTGCGCAGCACGTCCGGCGTCTTGAGCCCGGCGTCGCTGTTGATCAGGACGACCGTCTCCGTTCCGTCGAAGAACCCGTCTTCCTTGAGCGCCCAGGCGCCGGCGGGCGCGGCGCCGCCGGTGGCGCCCATCTCCATCACCTCGTTCTGGGCGACGGCGACCGCGCTCGCGAGCACGTCCTCGTCCTCGACGCCGACCGCCGTCCCGCCGCTCTCCGCGACCGCCTCGACCGCGGCCGCGCCGCCCGCGGGGTCGGCGATCTCCAGTTCGCCGCAGATCGTGTCGGGCGTCTCCCACGGCTCCGGCTCGTCGAGCCCGCGCTCGACCGCCGCCGCGATCGGCGCGCAGCCCGCCGCCTGCGCGGCGACGACCTTCGGGACCGCGTCGATCGCGCCGACCCGCGCCAGCTCCGCGAACCCCTTATAAACGCCGGCGACGACCTCGCCGGTCCCGGTCGGGACGACGACGACGTCGGGCGCCGCGCCGAGGTCGGCGACCAGCTCGAACGCGAGCGTCTTCACCCCGTCGTGGCGGTACGGCGTTGCGAACTCGCCGAGGTCGGTGTAGTCGGTCTCCAGCTGCTCGTCGACCGCGTCGGCGGCGTCCGGGAAGCGGCCGCCGACCACGCGCATGTCGCCGCCGTGGACGTTCGTCATCGCCTTGTTCGAGAAGGCGCACCGCGAGGGGACGAACGCGTACGAGCGCAGGTCGGCCCGACCCGCGTACGCCGCCATCGACTGCCCGGCGTTGCCCGGGCTCGCGCACGCGAGGGGCTCGACGTCCTGCCCCTCGTCCGCCCGTGCCGCGACCGCGGTGAGCGCGACCGAGAGCCCGCGGTCGAGCACGGTGCCCGTGGGGTTCCGTCCCTCGTCTTTGACGTACACCGCGTCGACGTCGAGCTCGTCCGCGAGCCGGTCGGTCGGGACCAGCGGCGTGGCGCCCTCGCCCGCCGAGATGGCCCCTTCCGCCGGGAACGGGAGCAGCGCGTCGAAGCGCCAGTGGCCCCGCCCCGTCCCGGCCGGCCCGTCGCGCGGAGCCCCGAGCAGCGTCTCCGGGTCGACCGCGTCGTAGTCGTAGGCGGGGTCGAGCCCCCGGGCCTGCTCCTCGGCCGACACGGTCGTCGGGTCGGCCGTCTCGTGGACGCGACCCGACGCGCGACTCTCCAGCCCGCGGAACGCCGTCGTCGTCTCCGTCAGCTCCATACTCACCCTTGCGGCGGCGGCGACTAATCGCTTCCCTCTCGGAGACGGACAGCGATCGAGATGATGCGTTCGCTGTGCGGTGGCGCGCGCCTCCGAGCGCCCTTCGGGCGCGAGGAGCCCGTGCGAGGGAGTCGGTGGTCCGGAGCGAAGCGAAGGACCACCGACGAGGCTGGGGAGGCGTGAGGTTGCGGTGCTGTGTTGGGTGGGACTCAAAGGGGCAGCCGTGAGGAGCGCGGAGGCGACGCAAGCACCGCAGGGAGCGAACGGAGTGAGCGACCGAGGAGCGCAGCGAGCGTCCGCGCTCCTCACGGCTGGGGCTTTGGAGGTGTTCGCCGCAAAGAAATCGGTCACGTATCCGTCATCAACGACTTATAAACCCGCAAGCTAATACGCAACGTATGAACGGAGACGTCACCGTTATCGGCGGCGGGCTCGCCGGGCTCGTCGCGGCGGCCCGGCTCGCCGAGGCGGGCGCGGACGTGACGCTGTACGAGCGACGGCCCGAGGTCGGCGGGCGCGTCCGCACAGAGACCGTCGACGGATTCACCCTCGACCGCGGCTTCCAGGTGCTGTTCACGAGCTACCCGGCGGTCGCGAGCGAGCTCGACACCGACGCTCTCGACGTCCGGCGCTTTGCCCCCGGCGCGACGATCTGCCGGCCGGGATCGCGCTCGACCCTCTCGGACCCCCTCCGCGACCCCCGCGGGGCGATCCCCTCCCTCCTGAACGACGAGGTCTCCTTCTCGGACAAGCTCCGGACGCTCGCGCTCCGGTACGACCTCTCGAACCGCGACGAGGACGACTTCTTCGCCGGCCGGGACGACTCCTCCGGCGGCCCGGACGACGCCTCCATCCGCGAGTACCTGCGCGACTGGGGGTTCGCCGACGACTACGTGGAGCACTTCGTCGAGCCCTTCTACGGCGGCATCACCCTCGACCGGAGCCTCTCGACCTCGAAGCAGGTGTTCGAGTACACCTTCCGCGCGATGGGCCGCGGCGCCATCGGCGTCCCCGCCGAGGGAATGAGCACGATCCCCGAGTCGCTCGCTGCCCGCGCCCGCGAGGCCGGCGTGGCGATCGAGACGGGCGAGGACGTGGAGTCGGTCCGGACCGCGGGCCAGGGTCGGGTCCCGTTCCGGACCGGGAGCGGCGACGCCGAGGGCGCGACCGTCGAACTGGCCGACGGCTCGACGCGCGAGGCGGACGCGGTCGTGGTCGCGGCGACGCCGCCCGAGGCGCGCCGGCTCACGGGCGTCGAGTCGGTCCCGACCGAGGCCGTCCCGAACGTCACCGGCTGGTACGCGCTCCCGGCGGGCGAGTCGTTCGAGACCGGGAAGCGGATCCTGCTCAACGCCGCGGGCGAGTCGCCCAACGCCGTGGTCCCGATGTCGGAGGTCGCGCCAGAGTACGCCCCCGACGACCGCGCGCTGCTCGCCGCGACGTTCCTCGGCGAGGACTCCCTCGACCGCCCGACGGACGCCCTCCGCGACGACGTCCGGGACGCCCTCGACGCGTGGTACCCCGGCCGCGACTTCTCCGGACTGGAGACCGTCGACGTCCACCGGATCCGGTTCGCGCAGTTCGCGCAGCCGCCGGGCGTCCACGCCGACCTCCCCGAGCCCGACGACCCCGATGGCCCCGTCGTCCTCGCCGGCGACTACACGGAGTGGTCGTCGATTCAGGGCGCGCTGGAGAGCGGGCGGGCGGCGGCAGACGCGGCGGGCGAGCATTTATAAATAGAGCCGCATCTTCCCGCTCCTCCCTCACGCCACGGGACCCTACTCCTCCCGGTGGAACGACGCCTCGCCGTGCTCGTCGACCGCCGCGAGCAGCTCCTCGCGTTGGCGGCGGATCTCGGGCGGGAGCTCGTCGTACGCGTGGTCGAACATGTCGCTCGGGTCGGCCTCGACCGCCTCCGCGACGTCGATCGCCTCGGCGACGACGTCGTCGGCCTCCTCGCGGATCGCCGCGACGCCCTCGTCGTCGATCCGTCCGGTCTCCCGCAGGAACGCCTCCATCCGGTCGAGCGGGTCGAGGGAGCGCCACGGGTCCACGTCGTCGGGGTCGCGGTAAGCGGTCGGATCGTCGGCGGTCGTGTGCGCGCCGAACCGGTACTCGACGAACTCGATGAGGACCGGGCGCGGGTCGTCCCCGTCGGAACCGTCTTCTCCTCCCCGCGCCCGCTCGGCCGCCTCCCGCGTGACCGCGTAGCTCGCCAGCGGGTCCATCCCGTCGACGCGGACGCCCTCGAAGCCGTACGCTGTCGCCTTCTGCGCGAAGGTGTCGCTCGCGGTCTGGCGGGACTGCGGGATCGAGATCGCCCAGCCGTTGTTGTGACAGCAGAACAGCGTCGGCGTGTCGAAGACGCCCGCGAAGTTCATCGCCTCGTGGAAGTCGCCCTCGCTGGTCGCGCCGTCGCCGAAGTGCGCGACGGCGACCCGGTCCTCGTCCCGGTAGTCGAACGCCCACGCCGCGCCGACCGCGTGGGGGAGGTGCGCCGCGATCCCGATGTTCAGCGGGAACACGTTGCCGTCGGCGATCGCCTCGGTCCCCGACTCGTGACCCATCCAGTAGGGGAGGTACTCCGAGAGCAGGTCGCGAACGACGACCGCGCCGTGCTCGCGGTACTGGTAGCTGATCAGGTCGTCCTCGGCGAGCGCGTGGGTCGACCCGACCGCCGACCCCTCCTGTCCCGCGCAGGGCGCGTACGTCCCGATCCGCCCCTGTCGCTGGAGGCTGACCGCGCGCTCGTCGAACCGGCGGGTGACCACCAGGTCGCGGTAGATCTCGCGGAACCGCTCGTCCGACAGGTCCGGGACCGTCGCGTCCGGCAGGGGGCTGCCGTCCGGCCCGAGCACGCGGTAGACGTCCGCGTCCGCGAGCGGGTCGGTCGCGGCGTCGGACGGGTCGGCAGGCGAATCGGTGGAGCCGGCGGCGTCGGCGCCGTTCTCGTCCATGGGCGATCGGTGTGTGCGCCGGTCACAAGGAGTTAGCGGTCGCGGCGGCCGCCGACCGGTCTCGGCTCCGTCGGCGGACGTACGCGATCGGGAGGCCGACGAGGACGCCCGCGACGGCGACCATGCCGAGCACGAACCCGACGAGCAGCGGCACGGGGCCGGCCGTGAGCATCTCCGGCCCCCAGACGAGCACGAACCGGGCCGTCCAGAGGGCGCCGGTGACGAGCGCGGTGAGCAGCCCGAACGCGGCGCCGCGGGGGTACGTGACGGTCCCCGGCCGCTCGACGAGCGCCCACCAGAGCCCCGCGCCGGCGACGAGCGCCGGCGTCGCGAGGAGCGGCATCGCGAACGCGGGCGGGAGGCCGATCACCTCCGCGAAGAGGCCGAGCATGTCGGAGAGCGCGAACGCCGTGACGGTGGCACAGCCGAACGCGTAGACGCCGGCGATCAGCGCCCACCGCCGCGGAGAGGAGGGCCTCGACTCGGACCGGGGAACGTCGTCCATACCCGCACGTCGTGAAAGCGAAGTAAAACGTTTCCCCTGGGTGAAACGCCGGCTTGAGTCTCCCCCGCGACGCCGTCACACCCGCCGACCGCTTCGGCGACCTCGCTCGGCGTCCGCGCCGCCTCGGCTCACTCGACCGCGATCTCCAGCTCGAACGGGTACGCCCCGTGCTCCCCTGGCGTCTGACCCGGGACGTTCCAGGAGACCCCGAACAGCCCCCGGCTCACGTACTCCCCCGCGGGGAGCCCTTCTGGCACCGAGTACGTCGCGGCCATCTCGTCGCCCGCGGTGAGCGACTCCAGCGCCTCGCCGTCGCTGCGGCTGGGCGGCGGCCCCTCGATGCCCTCGGTCTCGACGACGTCCAGCTCCTCCCGTTCGCCCCCGTGAATCACCCAGAGGGCGCTCGGCAGCGCTCCCCGGCTCGTGAACGTGTAGGGGCCCTCGGCCTCGCCGTCGGCGTTCTCGGGCGCCGGCGCGACCCTGATCGTGAACCGCCGGGGCGCGCCCTCGCTCGCAGCGACCGAGACCGACACCGGGAGCCGGTCGTACCGCGACTCGCCGACGAAGACGCTGTACACGGTGCCGTCGATCCGGTAGTACGGCGGCTCCTGGTACTCCGCGGCGAGCTCCTCGTGGGCGTCCGGCACGTCGTCGGTGAAGTACTGGCTGCGGTCCGGCGTCGTCAACGCGGGCGCCCGATGTTCCGACGCCAGCGCCCGCTCGAAGAACGACACCAGCTCCGCGTCGAGCGCCGACTCGTCGACCACCGGCCGGTCCCACATGGCCGCCTCGGTCAGCTCGCGCGCCGTGATCGCGTACGGCGGGTCCTCGTTCTCGACGGCCGTGCGGATCCGGGAGACGCCCAGCTGGTCCTCCAGGTAGTCGTACTCGTCGAGGAACGCGGCGACGGCGTCCGGGAGCAGACACCGGCGGTACTCGTCTCGCGGGATGTGCGTGCCGGAGGCCGTCAGCGCGCGGACGAACGCCTCGACCGCCGCCGAGCCGAGGTCATCGTGCCGTCGCGCCTCTCTGAGGACCCGGTCCTCGTCGTACCCATCGGCCTCCTCGTCGACGAGCTCCGCGGTGAACGTCGGGAGCGCCGGCTCGAACGCGTAGCGCGTCCCGTCCAGCTCGACGTACGGCTTGAGCTCGCCCCGGTCGTAGACGCGGAACTCGTCGACTGCGGCCAGCAGGTCGTCGCCGGGGTCGTCGGTCTCGAACCGCCCGTCGATCGCCTCGGCGAGCGGCTCGCGCAGCGCGGCCGGGACCTCGGACTCGGGAACGACGTGCTCCGGGTCGATCCCGCGGCTCGGCGACGGCTCGTACGCGGTGACGACGTGCGGCACCGTTCGGAGCTCGACGTCGAGCGAGCCGGCCGTCCCGTCGCCGTCGTCCGACGCCTCGCCGTCGGCTCCCGCCGAGTCGCCGTCGGTCCCGTTCGCCGCCGAGTCCGTGGCGGGGTCGTCGCCGGCGCACCCTGACAGCGCGACGACGGACCCACCGATCGCGGAGAGGAGGGCTCTGCGGTCCATACTCGGGTCGTTCGAAACGAGCAGTAAAAATCTTCGGTGGCCATACGCGGCCGCGGAAACATTCATTATGAACGGTTGATATATCCCGCGCATGAACCTTCGCGACGGCGCGACGCTCGGCGGCGCCGCAATACGCTCCGTCCGGTACCTGGTCGCGGGCGACATCGAGTTCCCTGACGGCAGGCTGCAGGACGCGATCGAAACGGCCGACGGGACCACGTTCGTCGTCTACCGAGAGACGGTCCGCCGCTCGGCCGACTCGAACGGCTCCGACGACGGGGCCGTCCTCGTCTTCAGGATGCGGGTGACGGATCCGGCGGCCCGAGGCCCGTTCCGGACCGCGCTGTTCGACCCCATCGCGAACGTCGCGACGCCGTTCTTCGCGGGGCTCCCCGGGTTCCGCCGCAAGCTCTGGCTGGCGGGCGAGCGGCCGGGCGAGTTCCTCGAGCTGTACGAGTGGGCGAGCGAAGCGGACGCCCATCGGTTCGTCGACGCGTTGCGGTCGCTGATCGACCCGATCGACCACGCGGGGACGGTCGAGTTCGACGTTGTCGCACACGACTCCGTCGAGGAGTACGTCGACGCGGGGGAGGCCGCGTGGCGCGAGGCGCCGCCGGAGGCGAACCGACCGCCTCGCCGGACCGCCGTGCTCACGGGCGCAGTCGGCGTGGGACTGGCGATCGCCGTGGGATACGCGCTCCGGAAGCGGCTCCGCCGGTGATACCCGGCGCGACGGCGCTCGTGGCGTGTCGGTAGTCAGCTGTCGGCGTTCTTCGGCTCGATCGTCGTCCGCTCGTACTCTATCCCGGCCTCGTCGAGAAACGACCGCAGCGTGGACATCCCGCGGTCGAAGTCGAAGCCGACGCCGTCGATGTGGGGGTTCCCGTTTTCGGTCGGCTCGAGCTCCCAGTGGGCGTGGAGCTCGATCTGCCCGTCGTCGTTGCGCCAGCCGCGGAGATGCGTCTGCCACCAGCGGTACGTCGTTCCGTCGGCGGTGTTGCGTTCGTGCACCACGCGAGCGAGGTTCATGACTTCGCCGCGCTTGTGGTACGAGAACTCCCAGTTCGGCGCGAAGCTGTACTCGCCGAGCTCCGCTTCGATCTCTTCGACGGGCCGGTCCACCACGAAATACTCACCGGACGGCCGCGGCTGCGTGAACAGCGCCTTCCGTAGCTGTCGGTAGCCGTCTCGAACGACGTCGAACGGGACGTGGACGACGTCCCAGAGGTTGATCGATATCATGCTCGGTTACGGCGTGTTAGACGGTGCGGTCGCGCGCTGTCGCCGGTGCGTGTGTCTACCACCGTTTGCCATGCTAGTTATCATCACCCACATACGCTACGACATATCATCGAGATATTTAATTGTAGATGGTAGTTCCGTCGTTGCATCGCGTCACGGCCGACCTACCTCGGAGATCGAATCAGGAACCGATGCAGTCGACGGAGACAGATGTCATCGGGACAATCTTTTTTACCCACTCGTTCGACGACACGGTATGGTAACTAGTCGCATAGGGGAGTGGCTGGCCGTCGCATGGCAAAGTTTGGCGTCCACCGGGGGATTGCTCCTCGAGTTCGCCGGGATCGGTCCAGACGTCGACCCGCACACGAAGGTGACGTTCCGGGCGATCGCGGACGCGGTCGTCCCCGAGACACCGGGACTCGCGGGGGAGATCGGGCCCGAACACGTCCCCGGTGGCCTGGCGGTCGAGCTCGACGAGTTCGCCGTCACCTACGTCGACGACGGGTTCCAGCTCGGACTCCCACACCTCGGGCCGCAGGGGAACATCCCGATCGCGGACCCGATCGCCCACCTCCTCGACTCGGCGGCGCTGACGCTTCTGGAGCGCGGGGACAACGAGCGCGATCCCGACGTCGATCGGGCGCTGTCGCTGCTCGGCCCGGACGACCCGTCGCCGACGGTCGTCGAGGACGTGGTCGGCCCGTTCGCGAAGCTCTCGCGGCGCGACCGGCTGCGCGCCATCGCCATCGTCGACGAGTTCGACGTCGAGTTCTCGCCGACCGACGACGATCTGCTCGAGCTGGACGCCGGCCTCGTTGGGCAGCTGGTCATCGGGTTCATGGAGATGATCTACTACAGCGAGTGGCAGGGGTACGACGAGTTCACCCAGCCGCCGAGCCGACGCGTCCACCCGAACGACCGGTCCGCGGTCCAGAGCTGGCGACAGACCGGGTTCCCCGGGTTCGCGAACGGGTACGCCGCGCTCCGCGGCTACGTCGGGACGGCGGAGAGCCCGTTGGGTGACGGTGACACGTGGGCGACCGTCGACGAGACGGCCGGCGTCCGAATCGTCCGGGAGTCGGGCGCGTTCCGTGAGAACGACTACGACACGAGCGACTACGGGGAACCGTTCCCCGTGGAGTCGGGGTGAGCGGCGATGGTCCGAGACAGCTACGACGCGGTCGTGGTCGGAGCGGGAGGCGACGGACCGGTTACGGCGTGGAAGCTCGCGGAGGCGGGCCTCTCCGTGCTCGTCCTCGAGGCCGGCCCGTTCTACGGGAACGAGCAGTGGCCGCGCCCCAACGAGGACCCGGGCGGCGAGGCCTCGTCGAGCGCCGAGGACCTGAGCGGCGACCTGCTCGACGAGCAGTTCACCACCCGCGAGTTCGAGATGATCACCAAGCTCGTCTTCGGGCCGGCCGACCACGAGCGGGGGTTCTGGTTCCGGAAGTTCCCGGGCGACGGGGCGATCTTACAGTGCGCGGGCGTCGGCGGGACCACGCTCCACTACACCGGGTGTCATCCGCGCGCCTATCCGGCGTCGATCGACGAGCAGGGGCACTGGCCGATCGAGTACGCCGACCTGATCCCCTACTACCAAGAGGTCGAGGAGATGTGCGACGTGACGCCGGCCCCCGTCACCGCCAAGGAGGAGCTGTTCTTCCGTGGCGCGGCAGACGCCGGCTGGGAGCTGATCGAGGACCTGAACGTGACGGAGCCGGGGTACCGCCCGCAGCCGAACGCGATCAGACAGCCCGACGAGGCGCTCCACGTCGACGCCGGGTACGAGGGCGACTTCACCTATCCGGACGTCGAGGGCGACACCCTCGCGCTCGGCGACATCGCCGGGAACCCGCACCCGCGCGGCGCCCCGTACGAGGAGAAGGCCAAGCGGGCGAGCAACGTCAGCTTCGTGCCGCCCGCGTTGCGCACCGGGAACGTGACGATCCGGCCCAACGCCTTCGTCACGGACGTGATCACCGTGACGCCCCGCGGTGACACGCCGACGGCGATCGGCGTGGAGTTTCGGGACACGTGGTCCGGATCGCGGGAGCAGGTCGACGCCGACGTCGTCGTCCTCGCCGCGGGCGCCATCGAGACGCCGCGGCTCTGGCTCAACGCCGACCTCCCGGCCAACGAGTGGGTCGGTCGCGGGCTGACGATCCACTTCGGGGACAACGTGATGGGGCTGTGGGACCCCGACGACCTGGAGGAGACGATCGGCAGCGACACGATCGACCAGCACGAGGGGCAGGACATCGCCGCCCGCTTCGACTACCCGGGCGTGGGGATGCTCCAGACCGTCGGCACCGCCCCCGGAATCGGTGCGATCTTGGGGTTCGGCGCCAGCGCGTCGGGGTTCGCGTTCCAGAACGACACCGCGGGCGAGCCGTGGGACACGATGGGTCGACTGGCCGGGACCGAGCTCAAGCGGCTGCTCTCCGACTACCGCCGAATGCTACAGATCCTCGTCGTGACCGACGACCGCCCCCATCAGCGAAACGGGGTCACGGTCGCTCCCGGGGCCGCCGACGAACACGGACCGATCCCTATCGTCAACTACGAGCCCAGCGAGGGCGATCGGCAGCGTCGCGACGAGCTCGCGCGGATCGCCGCCGACATCCTGCGTGAGGCCGGCGCGTCCCACGTGCACCGCTCCGACTCGCCGCCGACCGCGTTGCACGTCCACAGCACGATGCGGATGGGGGAAGTCGTCGACGAGGCGTGCGAGGCCCACGACGTCGACCGGCTCTTCGTCGCCGATCACTCCGTCCTCGCGAACGGGGTCGGCGGCGCGAACCCGACGAACACGGGCCAAGCCCTCGCGGCTCGGACGGGCGAGAAGATCGTCGAGCGGCACTTCTGATCGTCGCCGATTCCCCTTGTTTCCGCCCGGTGGTCGCTCACGCTGTCGCCGCCCACGGTCGCTCACGCCGGGTCCGTCACGGACCGCTTGAGCACGTACGCGTACTTCGAGTCGGCCTCCCACTCCTCGACGCTCCCCTCGTGGATCTCGCCCGACGAGTACACGCGTTCGTCGTCGAACGCGATCACGTGCCGAGGCCAGGGCCAGGGGAGGTCCCAACAGAACCCGATTCCGAGGCCGTCGCGGTCGTGAGCGAACGCCCAAGAGAGCGCGACCAGGGCGTAGTCCTCGCAGTCTCCCCGACCGGCGTCGACGCACTCGCCCGGTTTCTTGGCGAAATCCCTGATCCCGTTCCACCGGTCCTGCGTCCAGTCGTACTCCGACGCCGACCACGCTTCGAGGTCGAAGGCGTCCCACCGGTCGTCGCGGTCGACGTAGCGGTCGGGCGCGATGAACGTGAACGGCGTCCAGCGACGAACGTTCATGGGCCCCGATATTCTGTCAACGAGAATAATAGTGTGGGAGGAGAACAGAGGCGAAACGGGTGGGGAACGGAGAAGCGGCGGCTGACTCCCTCTCCGCTTCCACCGGCCGCGTGGCTACGTGCGAAAGCGACGGGTCACGCCGCGCTCAGGGCGTGATCACGGCCCGGCCGTCGATCTCGCCGTGTTCGAGCTTCTCCGCGACCGTGTTCACGTCGCCGAGGTCGTACCGGCTGGTGTGGAGGTCGACATCGCCCTGCTCGACGAGCGCGACCAGCTCCTGTAGCTCCGCGTACCGGCCGACGATGTTGCCGACGAAGGAGAACTCCCCGTTCACCAGCGCCTGCGCCGGCTCGTGGACGTGCCCGCCGTAGCCGATGATGTGGTGGTCGCCGCCGGCGGCGGTGATGTCCGGGGCGTACGCGGTGGTGACGTCCTCGCCGACGAAGTCGAGGACCTGCGCGGCGCCGTTCCCGTCGGTGATCCCCTCGATCTCGGCCGCGACGTCCTCCTCGCCCGGGTTGATCAGGTGGTCCGCGCCGTACCCCTCCGCGAGGTCGAGGGCGGACTCCTTCAGGTCGACCGCGGTGATCCGGGCCGCGCTCATCGCGTCGAGGCACTGCAGGCCGATGTGACCGAGCCCGCCGACGCCGATGACGACCGCGTGGTCGCC
>Ga0207714_1002288_pt1 | contig 11690 bp, 11 predicted proteins | sample PonA232FremontCA_2_FD_187270 | JGI IMG/M metagenome (GOLD analysis project Ga0207714, IMG submission 187270) | Marine sediment microbial community from Fremont, CA, USA - Pond A23 Sediment 2 (SPAdes) | ecosystem: Environmental > Aquatic > Marine > Unclassified | place: USA: Fremont, California... | reverse complement strand
GACGACGCGCGGTTCACCGACTGGCTGCGAGAGCGAAGCGAACCGGCGTGGAGCGACGCAACCGAGCATCAGTTCACGCAGGAGCTGGGCGCGGGCACCCTCGACGATGACGTGATGGCCCGCTATCTCCGGCAGGATTACGCCTTCGTCGACACGCTGGTCGGCGTCTTCGGCTACGCCGTCGGCGACGCGCCGACGATGGCCGACAAACGGCGGTTCGTCGAGTTTCTGGATGTCGTCACCGACGACGAGGACGACTACTTCGAGCGGTCGTTCGACGCCCTCAGCGTTCCCGAGTCCGAATGGATCGACCCAGAGCGAACGGCCACCACCGAGGCGTTCATCGACCTCCTGACCGCCGCGAAAGCACAGGGCGGCTACGCCGAGACGCTGGCCGTGCTCGTCCCCGCGGAGTGGATCTACCTCGCGTGGGCGACCCGCGAGGCCGACGACCCGCCGGGGGAGTTCTCTCTCTCGGAGTGGATCGACCTCCACGCCAACGACGGCTTCGTCGAGTTCGTCGGCTGGCTGCGCGAGCAACTCGATACGGTCGGTCCGACGCTGTCAGCGCGTCGCCAGCAATCTGTCGCGCGACTCTTTAGGCGGACCGTCACACACGAGGTCGCCTTCTTCGACGCCGCCTACGAGTCCTCGTAACCAGCGGCGTCGGCTGGCGACTCGACGACGTGGTGCGGCCCGAGTGGGCCGTGGGTCGGACAGACCCCCTCGATTGTGGTTGCGTTGAGACAGCAGGCCCGCTGCTCGCTGGCGATCGCGCCCTGTCGGACGGGTTCGCCGCACCGCTGACAGTACCCGTCGTCGGTCATGGTCCTCGTTTGCGTGGGAGCCGTATAGTTCCGTGGCGGAAACGCACGCCTACGAGCCCCCCTCGAACAGTGTTTCGTCGACAATGGCGGTCGCAAGCGACGCCACATCGAAGCTATCGGGCGAGCCGCGAGCAACGATTGGGGGCTCGATATCCTCTCGGTCGCCGAGGACGAGTTTCGGATACGGCGAGTTGTGATACCCCTCGATGAGGATCACCTGATAGCCATCCGCACGGAGGTCGGCCACGGTGGCGTCGAGCAGTGCCGTTTCGCTGTCGGCGGCGCGCTTGCCGCCGGGCGTGATCTCGAACGATAGCGTGGGCGTCAGCCCGACAACCGTGTCGGCGCCGGCGGTGCGGTGACGGTGGGTATCCTTGCCCGGCGTGTCGATCTCGATATCGTGGTGGATGGATTTGATCGTCGCCACGCTGACGCCGTTGAGGGCTGCGACCAGCGATTCGACCAGCGTCGTCTTTCCGCTGTCGCTGGGGCCGACCACGCAAACTGGCGGGCGCATACCGACGCTCGCGTGGCAGGCGGCAAAACGGTGTCGCGGCTTCCCTGGCGCTGCTCCGCGGGCGACACACCCGAGGTGTTATGTCCATCGCGGACAGCCTGCCGGCTATGACCCCGGTGACGGGCCTGCCGCCGGCGATGGCCGACTGCAAGGACGACGTGACGCCGATGCTTGCCCAATACGTCGACCTCTGCGAACAGCACCCCGACGCGCTCGTCCTCTTTCAGGTCGGCGACTTCTACGAGGCGTTCTGTGAGGCCGCCGAGGAGGTCGCCCGCGTCTGTGAGGTGACGCTAACCCAGCGCGAGGATTCGACCGGCGAATACCCGATGGCCGGGATTCCGATCGACAACGCGGCCTCGTATCTGGAGGCGCTCGTCGACGCCGACTACCGGGTCGCGCTGGCCGAGCAGGTCGAAGACGCCGAGGAGGCGAGCGGACTCGTCGACCGCGCGGTGACCCGCGTTATCACACCGGGGACGGTCGTCGAAGACGAGTTGCTGGCGGCAGGCTCGACGACCTACGTCGCAAGCGTCGTCGAGCGCGAACCCGACGACGAAAGCGACGCCAGCGAACGCAAGCGTGACGGTTTCGGCATCGCCGCCGTCGACGCCTCGACCGGCGAGTGTTTCGTCACGACGGTCCCGACCCGCGGCGACGCCCGCGAGGAACTCGATCGGGTCCAGCCGAACGAACTGCTCGTCGGCACCGACGCGCCGACGGTCGCCCCCGACGGCGACTGGATGGAAACCGAGATCGACGCCGCGCAGTTCGACCGCGAGGTCGCCCGCGACCGGCTGAGCGAGTACGTCGCCGACCCAGACCACCGGATCGCCAACGACGCCGAAGGGCGGGCCTGTGGCGCGGTGCTCGCGTACGCCGAGTACACACAGGGCGACGACGGCCCGCTCGAATACGTCTCCCGGGTTCGGCGGCACGACCACCGCGACCAACTCCGGCTCGACGCCGCCGCGCTCCGCAGCCTCGAGCTGTTCGACAACCGCGGCGCCGGCTCGGGTGCGACCGTCTTCGACGTCCTCGACGAGACCGCAAGCGCGCTCGGCCGGCGGTGTCTCGACCGCTGGCTCCGCCGGCCGCTGGTCGACCGCGAGGAGATCGAGGCGCGACTCGACGCGATCGATGCCCTCGTCGGCGACGGCGTCGTCCGGAGCGACCTCCACGACCGGCTGGGGGAGGCGTACGATCTGGAACGCCTCGCCGGCCGAATCTCGCGGGAGCGCGCGAACGCCCGCGACCTGCGTGCCCTGCACACGACGCTGTCGGTTGTGCCCGAACTGAAGGAACTCATCGCCGACAGCCCCGCGCTCAGCGACCACCACGACCGGCTCGACGAACTCCGCGATGTGGCGACGCTGATCGACGAGGCGATCAGGAGCGACCCACCGATGGAACTCACCGAGGGCGGCGTCATCAACCAGTCCTTCGACGACGACCTCGACGAGTTGCGGACGACCGAGCAGGACGGCCGCGAGTGGGTCGCCGACCTCGAAGCCGCCGAGCGCGAGCGCACGGAAATTGACTCGCTGTCGGTCGGCCACAACGAGGTCCACGGCTACTACATCGAGGTGACGAACCCGAACCTCGATTCGGTCCCCGACGACTACACCCGCCGGCAGACGCTCAAGAACGCCGAGCGGTTCTACACGCCCGAGCTCAAGGAACGGGAAGACGAGATCCTCGGCGCGGCCGAGCGCGCCGACAGCCTCGAATACGAGCTGTTCTGTGAGGTCCGGGAGACGGTCGCCGCCGAAACCGACCGGATTCAGGCGCTGGCAACTGCGATTGCGGAACTCGACGCGCTGTGCTCGCTGGCGATCACTGCCACCGAAAACGACTACGTCCGGCCCGACCTCCAGCCCGCCGGTTCGGACCCACAGATCGAGATTCACGGCGGCCGCCACCCCGTCGTCGAGACGACCCAGGAGGAGTTCGTCCCGAACGACACCGACCTCGACAGCGGCGGCGTCGCCATCATCACCGGCCCGAACATGAGCGGGAAATCGACCTACATGCGACAGGTCGCGCTGTGCTGCCTGCTCGCCCAGACGGGAAGCTTCGTCCCCGCCGAAGCGGCCGAGTTGCCGGTTCTCGACCGGATCTTCACGCGTGTCGGCGCGAGCGACGACATCGCTGGCGGCGAGTCGACGTTCATGCGCGAGATGAGCGAACTCACGGATATCCTTCACGATGCGACCGACCGCTCGCTCGTTTTACTCGACGAGGTCGGCCGCGGAACGAGCACCGCCGACGGGCTGGCTATCGCACAGGCGACAACCGAGTTTATCCACGACGAACTCGACGCACTGACGCTGTTTGCAACGCACTACCACGGGCTGACCGATCTCGCCGACGAGCGGGCGGGCGTCCACAACCTTCAGTTCGCGGCGACCCGCGAGGGCGACGACGTGACCTTCCTCCATCGCGTCGCCCCCGGTGCCTCGTCGGCCTCATACGGCATCGAGGTCGCCCGGATGGCCGGGGTGCCCGCAGCCGTTGTCGACCGCGCGCGGGAGGTCGTTGCGACGACGACCGACGACGAGACGGCGGTCACCGGTGATCATGAGGCAGCAAAGAGCAGCGACGAGCGGGAGAGAACCGACGAACTCCCCGACGGCACCTCGACCGGGTCGGCGGCCACGGACGGGGTGTCGCCAGCCGACGGTCCAGCCGAGGGCGACGGCGTGTCCAGCGACGAGGGCGACACCGCAGTCGCCGGCGAGGCGGTGGCCGAGGCGCTCGACGGCGAGTCACTCGATGCCGAGGCGGTGGCTGCGGTGGCGAGTGACCTCCGCGATCTCGATATCGCGACCATGACGCCGCTTGAGGCCCTCACCACGCTGGACGAGCTTCGCTCGACGCTTGCGGACGAGTGAGAAACGCACCGAAAACAGGGGTTGCACGGAGCAACCCCGTCGCCGATCGCACCCCGCAACGAGTGCTGCGAACCCGACCGCGATCGCTGGTTGTGGCTCGATTCGTGTCGCCGGTGTGGTAGTGATTCGAACGTGCGTGCGTCGATTCGCTCGGTTCTGACGGTTGTATACCGATTCCCCGTGTCGGTTGTGAACCGATTCGACCGTGTCGACTGCCACACCCCCAATCGGGGGCCATTCTATATGTTATGAATAACCATTAAAAACTATCCCGCCGACAACCCCCTGAGAAGGGACGTGTAGGAGCGACCCAACAGTGGATCACGGCTCGCCCGAAGCGGCTAAAGCAGTCGCGCCGCTGAGAGCCACTCGGACGGTATGCCAGACCAGCTCATCCGCCTCGAGGAGGCGACCATCGACCGGATCGCGGCGGGCGAGGTCATCAGCCGACCCGCTCGCGTCGTTGCGGAACTCGTCGACAACGCCCTCGATGCCGGCGCGAGCAAGATCGAGATCGCCGTCGACGGCGACGGCAGCGACCGCATCCGGGTTGCCGACGACGGCCATGGGCTCACCCGCGAGGACGCCAGCCTCGCCGTCGAGCGACACACGACGAGCAAGCTCCCGGCCGACGCTGGCGACAGGGTGAGCGAGGTGTCGACGCTCGGCTTTCGCGGCGAGGCGCTGGCCGCGATCTGCGATTGCGCCTCCGTCGAGATCGTGACCAGCGACGGCGACGCTGTCGGGACGAAGCTCCGCGTCGAGAATGGCGAGCTGACGGTCAGCGATGCCGCCCGCGGACAAGGAACGACCGTCACCGTCACCGATCTTTTCGCCGACCGACCGGCGCGCCGCGAGTCACTCGCCGGCCCGGCCGCCGAGTTCGGCCGGATCAGCGACCGCGTCACCGCCTACGCGCTCGCCAGACCCGCGGTACGGTTCTCGCTCAGCCACGACGGCGCGACGACGATCACCACGGCCGGCGACGGCCGCCGCGACGCGCTGGTCGGCGTCTACGACGCGGCTGTCGCCCGGCAGGCGACCGTGGTCGAACATGCAACGGATATCGACACCGTAGACGGCACGGGATCGCTGGAGCTCCGCGGGATTCTCGCCGCTCCTGCGGTCACGCGGGCGAGCCGCGAGCACGTCCGGGTCGCCGTCGACGGCCGCCCGGTCGCCGACACCGGCCTCCGGCGAGCCGGTATCGACGGCTACGGCTCGCTACTCCCGGGCGACGAGTATCCGATCGCCGCCCTCGACGTGCGACCGCCGGCTGGCGGGGTCGATCCGAACGTCCATCCGGCGAAACAGCAGATCGGCCTGCGTGATCGTGACGCCATCGAATCTGCCGTCGAAGATGCTGTCAGCAGCGCGCTGTCGACCGCCGACGCCCGCCGCGCCGAGGCGGCCGCGACCGATCTCACGACCGAACTCGATGCCGTCGACCGCGCGGACCCGTTTGCCGACCTCCGCGTTATCGGCGTCTTCCACGATCTCTATCTGCTCTGCGAGGACGACGCCGAGTTGCTCGTGGTCGATCAGCACGCGGCCCACGAACGGGTCAACTACGAGCGACTGCAGGCGGCGGTCGACGAGGTGTCGCTTCCGACCGCGACGCTCGATCCGCCGGCGTCGGTGTCGGTCTCACCGGGGGCTGCCTCGCTCGCCGAGGCGCACGCCGACCTGCTCGCCGACCTCGGGTTCGGTATCGAGCCGTTCGGCGGCGGGACGCTCCGGGTTTCGACTGTGCCAGCCCCGCTCGGTCGGGCGGCCGACGCCGACGCGGTGCGGGCGACGCTCGATGCGATAGCCGCCGGCGAGAGGCCGGACGATCGGCGGGACGCGCTGCTGGCCGAGCTGGCCTGTCAGCCGTCGCTGAAAGCCGGCGCGCAGCTGTCGACCGACGACGCCGAGCAACTGCTAACGCGGCTCGGTGAGTGCGAGCAGCCGTTCGCCTGTCCGCACGGTCGACCGACCGTCTGTCGGATCGACGAGGCGACGCTGGCCGCCGGGTTCGATCGTGACTCGACGCGGTTCGGATAGCTACCACGACTTGCAGTCGGGACAGACGAACGCATCGTCGTCACGCCACCCTCGATCGGTCCTCGAACCGCAGTCCGCACAGGTCGCACCATCCGGCTGCCAGCGGTAGGTCGCGGTCGCCGGTTCGGTGTCGTCGGTGTTGGGAGCCGCGTCGGAACCGCCAACAGCGGTTTGCTTGTCGCTTGAGTTCGCATCGACAGCCGCAGCGCTGCCGCCATCGCTGTCAGCGTCGTCGCCGACAAAATCGGTCAACGGGCGATCCTCACTCATCGGTCGCTGTTAGCGATGCCGGTAGTAAAACCGGACGGTCGGCCGAGCGTCACAGGCAGCGACTACCGCTCGCGGCGGAGCCGGTCGACGACGAACTCACGTTCGAGATCGCCGAGGAACTCGCCGAGTCGCGGCCCCTGTGTCTCGTCGAAGAAGAGCCGGTAGCCGGCCGCAAAGAGGTCGCCGGGTTCGATGCCGTGGTCGCGGGCGGTATCGTAGATCGCCGCCTGAATTGCCTCACCATCTGCGCCGTCGGCGACGACAGCCGCCAGCGCGTCGAGCGCGTCGACGGTCGCGTCGTCGAAGTCGGTGTCGGGCAGGTCGGCCTGTAAGCGGTAGTTGTAGGCGTTGTCCATCCGCTCGGCCCAGCTGCGGGCCTGCTCGACGCGAGCGAGAGCGGCTTCGACGGTCGCCGCGTCGGCGTCGTCGGGGATGTGGCCCTCGTCGCGGGCCAGCTTCTCGCGGAGGCCCCGCTCGTCGACCATGCCGAGCACGGCGGCGAAGGTGTAGGGCAGCCGGGTCGGTTGCTCGTCGCCAACCTCGTCGACGACGTGTGGGTAGGCCGCCTCGGCGAAAGCCGTCAGCGACGCGTCGTCGACACCCTCGTAGTAGGCCCGCTCGAAGCGGTCGAAGTCGTCGACCAGCTGGTCGAGTCGTTCGAGATCGAGATCGCGGGCTTTCGTCGGGTCGAGCGCGAAGAAATACCGGACGACCTCGGGCTCCAGCAGGTCGAGCAGCTCGGGGACGGTGACGATGTTGCCGGCCGACGAGGAGAGGGCTTCGCCGTTGAGCGTGAACCACTCGTAGACCATCGGTTCCGGCGGCTTGGTGTCGAGAACGGTCTCGGCGATATCGACACCGGAGGGCCACGACCCTTCGGCGTGGTCCTTGCCGAACGGCTCGAAATCCACGTCCAGCACCTGCCACTGGGCGGGCCACTCGAAGCGCCACGGGAGCTTGCCCTCGCGGAAGGTGGCGGTGCCCTCGTGGCCGCAGCCCTCGATGGTCTCGTCGCCGACCGCCATGTCGGTACAGACGTAGTCGACCGTCTCGGCGTCGAGGTCGATGTCGGTGACCGTCTCGGTCAGCTTGCCGCAACTCTCGCAGATCGGATTAAATGGGACGTAGTCGGCGTCGGCTTTGGCCTGATACTTGCTGAGGACCTCGCGGGCGGTGTCGACATCGTCAAGCACGCGCTCGACAACGGGGTCGAAGCTACCGTCCTTGTAGAGTTCGGTGTTCGAGTACAGCTCGATATCGACGCCCAGCCGCTCGGCGTCGGTTTCGAGTAGGGCGGCGAAGTGCGCGGCGTAGGAGTCGGCCTCGCCGAACGGGTCCGGAATGTCGGTGTAGGGCTTGCCGAGGTTGCGGCCGAGCGCGCCAGCGTCGACCTCGCCGAGACCGACGATCTCCCCCGCTGCGTCGGCGAGTTTGCGCGGGAGCTTGCGGAGCGGGTCGCGGTCGTCGCTGGTGAAGACCTGCCGGACCTCGTGGCCCCGCTCGCGGAGGACGCTGGCGACGAAGTAGCCCCGCATGATCTCGTTGACGTTGCCGAGGTGGGCGACGCCGGACGGCGAGACGCCGCCCTTGATGACGATTGGGTCGTCGGGATTTCGAGCCTCGACCTCGTCGGCGACCGCCTCAGCCCAGAAATCGTGGTGCGCTTCTGTGTCGATGGAATGCGGGGTCGCGTCGTCAGGCTGCTCGCTGTCAGCCTCGTCAACCCCGTCGTCGTCGCTCATTCTGTCGTGATCCACTCCTCGGGCTCATCGCTGCCCTCGGGAATGATGTCGGTCCCGGTGTGGCGGCCGTGGAGGATCGCCTCGGTGATGTCGTCGGGATCGGTGCCGTCGAAGACGATGCTCCGGATGTCGGCGCGTTCGATCAGCTTGGCGGCCAGCAGATCGACCGGTGCGGAGGAGCCGGCGTCGCGGCTCATCGGCACAACCAGTTCGACGAGCTCCGCGGGTGACATCGTCGTGTAGCGGATCGCATCGGGGTCCTCCTCGGGATCGGCGTCGTAGACACCGTCGGTGCTGGTGGCGTAGGCGACAATATCGGCCCCGACGTACTCGGCGAGACCGGCCGCGACGGCGTCGGTGGTCTGGCCGGGTGTTACGCCGCCCATGACGGCGATTTCGCCGCGATTGAGTGCCTCGCCGGCGGCATCGAAATCCTCTGCCGGCGTCGGATTCGTCTTGACGTCGAGGGCCGCGATCAGCAGGCGGGCGTTGAGCCGCGTGACCTCGATCCCGAGTTCGTCGAGCTGGACCTCGTTGCCGCCGAGGTTGCGGGCGGTCGTGATATAATCGCGGGCCACGTCGCCACCGCCGACGACGATACCCACCTCGAATCCGGCGTCGACGAGCGACTCGATCGCCTCCGCGTGTGCCGTGATCCGATCGGCCGAAAGCTCCGGGGCCAGCACGCTGCCGCCGAGTGAGAGAATGACCTTCATTGCACACCGCTTCCGCCGAGCCGACCTTAAGCGTTGTCACACCGGGCTACCGGAGCTGATTGGCCTGCCGGAGAATCCCGGCCCCCGACAGCAGCAGGATCGTGAGATTGAACAGCGCCTGAAACAGCGACCGGTAGGCCGGCGCGATCAGGCTATCGATGGTCGCCGACGCGGCAAAGTAGAATCGCAGGAGCGCGATCAGCGCCAGCAGCGCCAGTCCGGCGACGAACAGATACCGGAGCGTCCGTTCGATATCGTCTGTGAGCCAGCGGCGCTCCTCGGTCTCCGTTCCGGACGCTGATTCGAAACCACCGTCCGGGTCGGCGTCAGAGTCGCCCCCGGCCGGCGTCGTCTCGGCCGTGTCGTCGGTCGTCGCCTGTTCGTCCACGGTCGTGGTGTCGGTGGGGTCGGTGCTCATGAGATCTGCCTCCGTGCGAGGAGTCCGCCGGTTACAACGGCGAGAACAGCGACCGGAACGCCGAAGCCGGGCGTTCCATCCTCGCTCTCTGCCGGGGGATCTCTGCGTTCGCCGTCGTCTCTCGGCCGACGTTCGCGCTCGAAGTCGCCGACCTCGAGCGAAACCTCCTGTCTGGTTTCGTTGACAGCGATTCGCTCGCTCGGATCGAGATTGACGGCCGTTCGGACCGTATCGACGATGACGCCGTCTTTCTTCAGTACGCCATCGACGTAGTAGTTGTAGTTGCTCGGAACCGAGACGGTCATCTCCGTTTCGGCGGTCTGTCCGGGGTCGATCGTGCCAACCTCAGCGGTAGCGCGGTCGGCGACGAGATTCGAGTCCGCCTGCCGCACGATCACGCTCGCCTGCACGTCGGCTGGCTGGGTGGCCCCGCGGTTGGTCAGCAGCGCCGTGATATCCAGCGTGGTGTGGGCGTCGGTCGCCTCGCGTACCGAGACGCCGAGCGGCGGGAGCATCGTCTCGTCGACAAACTGGATCGGGGTTCGGGCGTAGGCGGGAACCAGCGCCTCCAGACCGCTCACCCGCTTTCGACCGGTGTCGACCCGCCGGCCGTCCCGGTACACCACCGTCTCGATGCGATAGCCGCCGTCACGCTCGACGGTGAGCGTCGCGGGGACGATCCGCTCGCGCTCGCCGGTCAGTTCGCCGACGTCGACCGTTTTCGTCGTCTCCAGTAGTCCCGACTCGGCGTCGATAGCCCGGAGTCGCAGGCTGACGTTCGGGCTGGGATTCCCCCGATGGCGGAGCGTGGTGTTGACCCCGAGGCCGACCGTCTGGCCGCCGACAGCCTGCGGCTGGATGGTGGCGTCGGCGATGTCGACGTGGCCGGGATTCCGCTCGGCGGGCGGTCCAGAGAGCGCGCCCGGCGCGAGGAGGGCGAAAAGAAGCGCCACCACGACCACGCCGCCGGCACCGGCCGCGAGGGTTTCGATGCGGTCCATACGGGCCGACCATCGCCGGCTAATAAGTGTCTTCGGGAGGCTGTAACGCCGTTTTGAGTCACTGACAGGGCGGGCGAGACACTCAAGTTCGCCGGGCACCCCAGCCATCATATGCAGACGCTCTGTGTCGTCGGCGACGACGCCACGGCAGTCGCCAACGAACTCGTTGCTGCAATCAGCGAGCGTCACGACGGGCGCGTTGCGGCCGTCGGGTATCGGTCCGACATGGAGAGCGACATTAGCGGTGCCGCACCCCCGGCCGCAGACGGGGAGTTCACGCTCGGCGCGGACGGCCGGTGGCGCGGCGAGGGCACGGATCGTTCGCTGGTAGACCAGCTTGACGCGCTTGCACCCGACTACGACTACACCGTCGTCGCTGGCGCAAGCCACCACCGACTGCCGGCTGTCGTCGTTGGCGACGATATCGACGAGCGAGCGAACGTCGTCGCGGAGGCACCGACCGCCGACGCGGTCGACACCGCCGATCTCGCTGCCCGGATCGACGAGTTCGAGCCGCACGTCACGCTCGAAACGCTCGTCGCGGAGGCGAAGGCCTCGCCGCTGGCCGAACGGGCCGGCGCGATAGCGACGTTCACCGGGCAGGTCCGAGTGAAGGACAGCCCCGACGACAGCCGGACCGAACATCTCGCCTTCGAAAAATACGAGGGCGTCGCCGCCGAGCGCATGGCCGCCATCAGCGACGAGTTGACCGACCGCGAGGGCGTCTTCGAGGTGCTGATGCACCACCGTGTGGGCGTCATGGCGGCCGGCGAGGAGATCGTCTTCGTCGTCGTGCTGGCCGGCCACCGCGAGGAGGCGTTTCGGACCGTCGAAGACGGGATCAACCGGCTGAAAGACGAGGTCCCGATCTTCAAGAAGGAGACGACCGAGGACGCGGAGTTCTGGCTGCACGAACGGGCGTAAGGGAGCCCCGCTGGTGGCTCCGCCCGAATGTCTAAGTCGCGTCGACGCAAACGTTGACGCAAATGGCGACGGCAGACGAACAGATCCGCGTCAGCGACCGAGTGAAACGCATCCTCGACCGCCAGCGGCGCGAGGGTGAATCGTACAACGACGTGCTAGAGCGTGTCCTCGGCAACACTGGAGGAGAGTTCGACGACGGGTTCGGTCGGTGGTCGGACGAAACGGCTGGCGGCCTTCGCAGGCGACGCGAGGAAGCCAAAGCGAACCGGAAATCGCGGGTGCGCCGCCTGACTGACGACGGTGAGGATACCGACGGATGAGGGTACTCGACACGA
>Ga0207714_1002287_pt1 | contig 11696 bp, 8 predicted proteins | sample PonA232FremontCA_2_FD_187270 | JGI IMG/M metagenome (GOLD analysis project Ga0207714, IMG submission 187270) | Marine sediment microbial community from Fremont, CA, USA - Pond A23 Sediment 2 (SPAdes) | ecosystem: Environmental > Aquatic > Marine > Unclassified | place: USA: Fremont, California... | reverse complement strand
CCGTCGCCGGTCTCCACATCGACGCGGCCGCCGATGGAAAGCACGCGTTCCAGACCCGTGACCTCCACCAGCATGCCCACGACCGAGGTCACCCGGCCCATGTAGCGCTCGGCGGTGGTCTGGCGGATATCGTCCAGCGCGCGCTTGAGCACGGACGGTTCGGACACGGCCGCGTACCCCCTCTTCGTCCGGCGGGGCCGTCCGTCGGCACGGTCGCGGAATGCCCCTCTTACAAGGGTGAGTCTGGGGGCGCGGCTTTTAAGGATGTGTAAAGCGCGTCGACGTCAACGGTTCGTTAATCTTGATTGCGCACCATGGTTAAGGTACCTCAAATTTAGAAACCTTTCGGGGCAACCACTTTCGCGAGGTCTGCGCGATGCGAGTGCTGCTCGTCGAGGACGATAGCGCGATGGCGCAAAGCATCGAGACGATGCTGCGCTCGGAGAACTATATCTGTGATACCACGGATATGGGCGAAGACGGGCTCGAAATCGGGAAACTGTACGATTACGATATCATCATCCTCGATTTGATGCTGCCGGACATCGACGGCTACGAAGTCCTCCGGCGCATGCGCGCGGCCAAGATCGAGACGCCCATCCTCATCCTTTCGGGCCTTTCGGGGCTCGATGAAAAGATCAAGGGACTTGGCTTCGGCGCCGACGACTACCTGACGAAGCCTTTCGACAAGCGCGAACTCGTCGCCCGGATCCAGGCCATTGTACGCCGCTCGAAGGGCCATTCGGATTCCGTCATCACCACCGGCAAGCTCAGCGTGAACCTGGACGCGCGCACCGTCGAGGTCGACGGCCAGCCGCTGCACCTGACGGGCAAGGAATACGGCATCCTGGAGCTGCTCTCGCTGCGCAAGGGCACCACCCTGACCAAGGAGATGTTCCTGAACCATCTCTACGGCGGCATGGACGAGCCCGAGCTGAAGATCATCGACGTCTTCGTCTGCAAGCTCCGCAAGAAGCTCGCCAATGCCACGGGCGGCGAGAGCTACATCGAGACCGTCTGGGGCCGCGGCTACATGCTCCGCGATCCCGACCAGACCCGCACAGTGGGCGCGGCCACCGGCGAACCGGAACGCGAACGCGAGCCGGCGGAGAGTACCGACGCGCAGGCGGCCGCCGCATCCTGAGGCGGCGGCCCGGCCGGCCCCCGAACGCCAGGCGTTCACCCCGCGCCGGCCCCGTTCCAGCGGCGCTGGCTGGCGCGCCGTCGACGGTTCTCAGCCGCGCTGGGACGCGGTGGCGTGATCGGCCTTGTTGTGGATGTAAAGGCCGCGCTGGCCGGGCATCATCTTGAACCGGTCGCTGATGCCCAGCACCGTCTCCGCGCCGCCAAGCACCAGGAAGCCGTCGTCCGCGAGCACCTCGGCGATCTGGCCCAGAACGCGCGCCTTCGTCTGCTGGTCGAAGTAGATCAGGACGTTGCGGCAGAACACGATGTCGAACTTGCCCAGGCTGCGGCAATCTTCCAGAAGATTGTGCAGCTTGAACGTCACCATCTTCCGGATTTCCGGGCTGATGCGCCAGCGGTCGCCGTCCTGGGTGAAATACTTGGCCAACATCTGAATGGGCAGGCCGCGCTGCACCTCGAACTGGGTATAGAGACCGGTTTCCGCGCGCTGGAGCATCTCGCGCGAGAGGTCGGTGGCGAGGATGTCGAATTGCCAGCCCTGAACTTTGGCGCCCTGTTCCTTGAGCACCATGGCCAGGGAATACGGCTCCTGCCCGCTTGAACAGGCGGCCGACCAGATGCGCACGTGGCGCCGTTGCTTGCGCGCGTTCAGGAAATGCGGGAGCATCACATCCCGGAACTGGTCGAAGGGCTTTTGATCCCGGAAGAAAAACGACTCGTTGGTCGTCATCGCCTCGACGACGTCGGCGATGAGCTTGGGATCGCCGCCCTTGCCCTGCTTGCGCGCGAGCGCGCCCACCAGGGCAGCAGCGTCGTTGAAGCCCCAGTGGCGCGCCACGGGCGTGAGCCGACTCTCGGCGAGATAGGCCTTGTCCTCACCCAGGACCAGGCCCGAGCGTTGCCGCAGCAGCTCCGCAAGCTTCTTGAAATCCTGCGGACTCATGCGGCGGACCTCATCGTGATGTGCCGGAGTTGGCCGGCGATCTCCTTCACGGGCAGAACGCCGGAGGCCAGCCCGGCCTTGGCCACCGCGCCGGGCATGCCCCAGACGACGGAGCTGGCCTCGTCCTGGGCGATGACGTGACCGCCCGCCTCGACCAGCGCCTCGCACCCCTTGAGGCCGTCGCTGCCCATCCCCGTGAGGATCACCGCCAGGCAGCGGCCGCCGTAGACCTCGATCAGGCTGCGCAGCATGGGATCCACGGAGGGCCGGCAGAAATTCTCCGCCGGCGCCTCGGACAGCGAAAGCTTGATGCCCTTATCGTCACGGCCCGCAACAAGGTGATAACCACCCGGCGCGACGTAGATGTGCCCATCCTCCAGACGCTGGCCATCGCGCGCCTCGCTACAGGGCATCGCGGCCTGACGGCCGATGTGGTCGGCGAGCAGGGACGTGAACGTGGCAGGCATGTGCTGGGTGATCAGGATGGGCTGCTTGATCGCGCCCAGGTGCCCGATCACCTCGAACAGCGCCTGTGGACCGCCCGTCGAGGACCCGATGGCGACCACCTGCGGCGTCATGCTTGGCATGCGCCGCAGGCTGAGGGATTCCCCCGCCGGGGCTTTCGCCTCGGGCGCCGCGCCCCGTTTCGGTGCCGGCGCACGCGCCCCGGTGGGCTGTTGCGGCCGGGCGGTCTCCCGCGCCGCGGCCGGGCCCGGCCGCTGCCGGCCGGTGTCCCGGTCCGGGGCGGTTCCGCCGGACGGCTGCCGGCGCGTCGCGGGGGCACCGCCGCGCGAGCGGCGTACGGCTGCGGCGAGTTCCTTGACCTTGGTGCGGATCTCGGTCTGGAAATCCTGCTCAGAGCCGAGCCCGCGGTTGGAGGGCTTGCTGACATAGTCGGCCGCGCCGGCGCTGATGGCGCGAATGGTGACGTCCGCATTCGCCTTGGTGAGCGTGGAGGACATGATGACCTGCACGCCCGGGCGCGCCTCCAGCAGCTTCGGCAGCGCCGTGAGCCCGTCCATCACGGGCATCTCGACGTCCAGCACGATGACCTCCGCATCGCAGCGGCCGAGCATCTCGATCGCCCGCTGCCCGTTGCCCGCGGAGCCCACCACCTGGATCTCCGGATCGGCCTCGATGAAGCGCGTGGTCATGCCGCGCACCACGGCCGAATCGTCCACCACCATGACGCGGTACGGGCCGCGATCTCCCCCAGCGTTCTGCCCGGAACCGGCACCGGCCGCCATTCAGATCAGCCCCACTTGCGTGAACTTCGACTCCACGATCTCGGAGTCGAAGGGCTTCATGATGTATTCGTTGGCGCCCGCGCCGAGGGCCTCCTGGATCGAGGACATGTCGTTCTCGGTGGTACAGAACACCACGATCGGCGCATCACCGCCCGGCATGCCGCGCAGCTCGCGCAGGAAGTCGATCCCGCTCATCACCGGCATGTTCCAGTCGAGCAGCACGGCGCTGGGCATTTCGCGCCTGCACGCCTCAAGCGCCTCCTGCCCGTCCGCGGCTTCCTCCACCGCGAATTCGAGTCCCTCCAGGATCTTGCGCGCGACGCTGCGCACGACCTTGGAGTCATCGACAACGAGACACGATTTCATCGCGCTCCTCGCGGTCAGGCGGCCTGGGCGCCGTCGTAATCGAGCAGCCCCTGGACGTCGAGGACGACCAGCAACTGGTCCTTAAGACGGTAGATGCCTTGGGAGAACTCGCGGATCTTGGGATCCAGCGTGGGCGGGTTTTTGCCGAAATCGGCCGGATCCAGGCTGAGCACCTCCCCCACTTCGTCGACCATCAGGCTGTAGAGTTCGCCGTTGTGGTCGACCACGATGGACATCTGCTTGTCCCCGTCCCGGCTGGTGTCGCGCTCGCGCAGCCCCAGGCGCATGCGCACGTCCACGGCCGTGACAATACGCCCGCGCAGGTTGAGCGCGCCCGCGATTTCCGGCGGCGCCAGCGGGATCATGGTGATGTCGCCGCCGGCCAGGACATCCTGCACCTGCAGCACGGGAATGCCGAAGAGCTGCTCGGCGATGGTGAAGGTGACGTAGTCCTGGGCGTTCTCCGACGCCGTGGTCAGCGCCTTGTGACCGGCGTTGGTCTCGGTCAAGGCCTGGCTCATGCCGCACCCCTTTCTTCGGCGACCTCTTCCGTCAGCGTCTCATGCAGCGTGTCCAGCAGCGTGTCTCGGTCGAACTTCGCGACATAGTCCCGGAAGCCCGCGGCGCGGCCGCGTTCCATGTCATGGGCCGTGGCGTGCGAGGACAGCGCGATCAGCGGCACGTTCGCCCAGCGTGTCTTGCTGCGCAGGGTCTCGGCGAGTTCGTAGCCGTCCATCCCGGGCATCTCGATGTCCGAGACGATGACGTCGAAGTTCTCGCCGTTGTCGCAGAGCTGCAGCGCCGCATCCGCGCTCTCCACGGCCGTAACGCGGTAGCCGGCGACGCCCAGGAGCGGCGAGAGCAGGTTCCGGAAGAACGGGCTGTCGTCGATGAGCAGCACGCGGCTCGCGCCGCCGCTCTTCTCCAAAGCCTTTTCCTCGCTGCGGAACCAGTCCCGGAACGCTTGCGTCAGGTAGTAGCCGGTGTCGATCAGATCGGTCGCCTTGCCGCCGATAACCGCGCTGCCCAGGTACCCTTCGCGGCTGTCCTGGAGTTCCACGTTCATGGGTTCCTCGACGATATCCACGATCTCGTCCACGACGAGCCCCATCGTGCGGTCCTGATCGGAGAACACCAGCACCGGCTTCTTGCCCTCGTCGCCCAGCGGCGGCGCGCCGTCCATCTGGATCAGCGGCATCAGGTGGCCGCGATACTGGATGACGCGTTGGCCGTTCGAATACTCGACGTTCTGCAGGTCGACCTCCTCCAGACGCGCGACGAGCGCCAGCGGCACGGCCTTGGGGGACTTGTCCACGGCATTGAAGACCAGCATGGACACCCTCTCCTCTTCGCGCGCGCCGGTCTCCTTCTCGATCTGCGCGTGGTCGCCCTCGGCGAGCGCGATCTCGCCGCTGGCCGAGGCGACCCCGTTGGGATCCAGGATCATCACCACGCGGCCGTCGCCGAGGATGGTGTTGCCGGAGAACAGCGGGATGTTGCGCAGGATCTTGGCAACCGGCTTCACCACGATTTCCTCGGTGTCGTAGACCTGATCGACGATGATGCCGAAGCTGTAGGTCCCGACCTGGCTGACCACGATGAAACCGTCGGTCTCGCTGCGGTCGGCGCCGTCGCCGCCGTCGGCGGCGGCACCGCCGGCGTGGTCCGCGTGGCCGTCGCTGGCCCGCCCCCGGCCGTTGCCCGAACGCGCCTTGGTCTCGTCGAGGCGGAGAAGCTGGCGCAGGTTGACCAGTGGAAGCAGGCGGTCACGCAGGCGCAGCACCGGCGTGTTCTTGATGCGCTCGATCTTGTTCTCGCTGCCGCCCTTGGCGCGCACCAGCTCGACCACCGAAAGCTGCGGAATGGCGAAGCGCTCGCCCGCGCACTCCACGATCAGCGCGGACACGATCGCCAGGGTCAGCGGAATCTTCACCGTGAACTTGCTGCCCTGACCGCGCTTGGACGTCAGCTCGATGGTGCCGCCGATCTGCTCGATGTTGCTGCGCACCACGTCCATGCCGACGCCACGCCCGGAGACGGCGGAGACCTTGTCGGCCGTCGAGAAGCCGGGCTTGAAGACGAACTGCAGAATCTGCTGCTCGCTCAGGTTGCTCAGGTCGGACTCGTTCGTCAGCCCGTTGCGCAGCGCCTTGTTGGCGATCTTGTCCGGGTCCAGGCCCTTCCCGTCGTCGCCGATCTCGATGATGATGTGCCCGCCTTCATGGTAGGCGTTGAGGAAGACCGTGCCGGTCTCGGTCTTGCCCGCGGCCTTGCGCTCGTCCGGGTACTCCAGACCATGGTCCGCGGCGTTGCGCACCATGTGCGTCAGGGGATCCTTGATGAGTTCGAGGACCTGCCGGTCGAGTTCGGTGTCCTCGCCCTTCATCTTGAGTTCGATCTTCTTGCCGAGCTCCTTGGACAGATCGCGCACCAGCCGCGGCAGCTTGGACCAAGCGTTGCCGATGGGCTGCATGCGCGTCTTCATCACGCCCTCCTGGAGTTCGGAAACGACGTGATTGAGGCGCTGCAGCGGTGCGGCGAACTCGCTTTCCTTGTGCTTGCGCAGGATCTGCATGAGCTGGTTGCGGTTCAGCACCAGCTCGGAGACGGTCGTCATCAGGCTTTCCAGCAGCTCAACGCTGACGCGGATGGACTGCGAGGCGACCTGCGACTCGCGGTGCTGGCCGCTGTCGCCGCCGCCCTTTTGTTGCTGCTGTTGCTGCTGACGGCTGCCCGACGCCCCCTGCCCCGGCGCGCTTTCCTGCTGCGCCTGGGTGACGTGGGGCTCCGGACTGGTTTCTCCGGGCTTGTGTTCCGCCGGTGCGCTTTCCCCCTGCTGGCGCACCGCCGGTGACTGCCCCGCTTCGCCTGCGGTGTCGCCGTCGCCGGCCACCGTTCCACCCGATTCGGCGGTGCCTTCGGTCGCCGAAGCGGCGGCGTCCGATGCCGGCTCGGCAGACGCCTCGTCCGCCTGTGCCGACTCGCCGCCCCCTCCGGACAGGGTCGTGGGAACGCTCTGCTCCGTCACGATCCCCTTGTCCGCGACCTCGACCATGATCTCCAGACGGTTGAGGAGTTCGCTGTCGTCGCCTTCGGGCTCCTGCTCCGTCTCTTCGAGGACGCTCAGGATTTCCCGGATGCGGTCGAGGCACTCGAGGATGAGGGAAACGCGCTCCTGGTCGACTTCCAGGCTGCCGTCGCGAATCCGGCCGAGCACGTTTTCACCCGCGTGCGCCACGTTCTCCAGACGTGGCAATCCCAGGAACCCGCAGGTCCCCTTGATCGTGTGCATCACGCGGAAAATGTTGTCGAGCAGCTCGGGCGAGTTCGGTTCCTGTTCGAGCTTGACCAGTTCGGTATCGAGAACTTGCAGACTTTCGTTCGTCTCCGTCAGAAATTCACTGAGAAGATCATCCATCGTCGCCCCAACACTCGTGTTCAGCGGATCGCGACCGCATCCGGCGAAGCCGATTCATGCGGCAGTCCACGACCATGGTGAGATTTGCAAGAATTGATTAAAAGAGCGTTTACTCTCAGGGACGTGCGCCGGGAACGGCGTTGGACGCGCGACCCTGGCGCGCTACATCGGCTCGCAACAGAAGACCCGCCCGGCGCGCGCCGCAGGGCCGGCACCTGTTGCGAATGCGTTGCATTTGAACCGTGGCCACGGGCACGTATGCTGCCCTGACCACGCCGTACGATTGTCTAGCACATGCGAACCGGATGAGCGAGCCCACAACCTCCCCGAACACCGCAACCACCCCGCGCGCGACGACGCCTGCCGCCGGCGCCGACGATGCGGCCGGCGGCGTGCGCAGCAAGCGCCGGCCCGCCCTGGGCGTGCTGACCGTCGCCATCGCGGCCGTCTTCGCCATCCCCATCCTGACCGTGGCGGGGCACGTGCTCATGCCCGCGTCCTCGGACGTCTGGCGGCACCTGGTGAGCACGGTGCTCCCCCGCTATCTCTGGAACACCGTGGGACTCATCCTGGGTGTGGGCGTGCTCACGCCGGTTATCGGCGCGGGGACAGCGTGGCTGGTGACCATGTGCCGGTTTCCCGGCCGCCGCATCTTCGAATGGGCCCTGATCCTGCCGCTTGCGGTGCCGGCCTATGTCATGGCCTACGCCTACACCGACTTCCTTCAGTTCACCGGGCCGGTGCAGACGGCGCTGCGCGACCTGACGGGTCTTGACCCGCGTGCCTACTGGTTCCCGGAGATCCGCTCGCTGGGCGGCGCGATCGCCATGCTCGCGCTGGTGACCTACCCCTACGTCTACCTCCTCGCCCGGGCCTCGTTCCTAGAGCAGTCGGTGTGTGCGCTGGAGGTTTCGCGCACCCTTGGGTGCAGCCGCTGGGGTAGCTTCGTGCGGGTCGCCCTGCCCCTGGCGCGGCCTTCCATCGTCGCCGGGACCTCCCTGGCGCTCATGGAGACGCTGGCGGACTTTGGCACGGTCAGCTACTTCGGCGTGCAGACCTTCACCACGGGAATCGTGCGCGCCTGGAGCGCGTTCGGCGACGCCACGGCAGCCGCCCAGCTCGCCGCCGTCCTGCTGGGCTTCGTGTTCGGCGTGCTCCTGCTCGAACGCAGCAGCCGGGGGCGCGCCCGCTACGCCCACACCTCGACTCAGTACCGCGCGCTGCCCGGCTACCGGCTGCGCGGCGTGAGCGCGTTCGGCGCCTGGCTGGCGTGCGCGCTGCCCATCCTCCTGGGCTTCCTCCTGCCCGCCGGCATCCTGTTCAAGCTCTCGCTGCAGCGTGGCGATCAGCAATTCGGCGCACGCTTCCTGGAGCTGGCGGGAAACTCGTTCACCCTGGCGGCCGTGACCGCCCTGCTGGCGGTGCTGCTCGCCACCCTCATGGCCTACGGCCAGCGCCTGGACCCGGTGCGCCCGACGATGCTGGCGAACCGCGTCGCGGCCATGGGGTACGCCATCCCGGGGACAGTGATTGCCATCGGCACCCTGATCCCCTTCGCCGCCGTGGACAACGCCGTGGACGCCTGGATGCGCAGCACCTTCGGAATCGCCACCGGTCTCATCCTGACCGGCAGCATCGCCGCCCTGGTGTTCGCCTATCTGGTGCGCTTCATGGCGGTTGCGCTCAACACGGTCGAGGCCAGCCTGGGCCGCATCCGGTCCAGCATGGACGACGCCGCGCGGGCGCTGGGTCACGGGCCGATCAGCACGCTGCGCCGCGTGCACGCACCCATGATCTGGGGCTCCATGGCGACGGCGGGGCTGGTGGTTTTCGTCGACGTGATGAAGGAGCTGCCCGCCACCCTGGTCATGCGCCCCTTCGACTTCGACACCCTGGCGGTGCAGGCGCACAACCTCGCCGCGGACGAGCGCCTCGCCGAAGCCTCAACGGCGGCCCTGACCATCGTCGCCGTGGGTATCATCCCGGTGATCCTGCTCTCCAAGACGATCGCCCGGTCCCGGCCGGGGAGCTAGCCCAGCTTCCCGGGAGGGTTCTTCGCGCTGGCCCGCCGGCCGCACGGCCTGGCGGGCACCGGCCGCTAACGCCGTGTAAACCCATCGTGTACAGATTTGGCAGACCAATACGTCGCCCACAGCTCTGCCGAGCCCGTGATGGCCTTCGACATCGCCTTCGACTACCGCTTCGCCAGCCATGGCTTCTTTACGGACCGCGTCCGAGACGTCCTTGAGGCCGCCGCCGACGCCTGGGAGTCGGTGATCACGGAAGAGTTCGGCGACGTTCCGCTGGGAATCCGCCTGTCCCTCACGGATCCGAGCCAGGCGCCGGTGGAACGCACGGTCACGCTCGATCGGCCCATCGACGACCTGCGTATCTTCGTGGGCTCACAGTCCCCCGCCTTCGGCGAGACCGGCGACGCGCTGGCGCGCAGCGGCGTGCGCGGCAAGGGCCAGACCGCGGATATCCTGAAACGGCGGGTGGCGAGCGATTTCCGCGAGGCGGGACCGGCCACCGACTTCGAGCCCTTCGCGGGGGTGCTCTCGATCGACCCGGAACACCCCTGGAACCGGGATCTCGACGCGCCCGGCGCGGACGAATTCGATCTCTACACCGTCGTCCTTCACGAAATCGGTCACGTGCTGGGCATCGGCCAAGCGCAGGTCTTTGCCGATCTGGGCGCCGGGCAAAGCTTCCGCGGTGCCAACGCCCGCAGCATCAACGACGGCGCACCCATTCCGCTGGCCAACGACCTCGCCCATCCGACGGAATCCTACCGCGGCGGCGACCCGCTGATGTCGCCGTTGCTCGCCAAAGGCACGCGCGAGGAGATCGATGCCACGGACAAGGCGATGCTCGCCGACATCGGCTATGCCGTGGAAAACTTCGACCCACAGGGCCGCATGCCGCCCGTGGCGACCGACGGCGACGAGGGCCGCGGCGACGGCCAGGGTCGGACCATTTTCGGCTCGCGGGTCGCGGACCTGCTGGACGGCCTCGGCGGCGCCGATCAGCTCCAGGGCGAACAGGGCGCCGACCGCCTCTACGGCGGTTCAGGCGACGATGTCCTTTTCGGCGGACCGGGGGCGGACTACCTCTTCGGCGGCCCCGGCAAGGACCAGCTCCAGGGCGGTGCGGGCCCGGATTTGCTGCACGCGGGCCCGGACAGCGCCGGCACGCTTTTCGGTGGCGGGGCGAACGTCGACGCGGACCCGGGCGCGGATACCTTCTACGTCGCGCCCGGCGATGTGGCGCGCGGCGACGCGGCGGCGACCGTCCGGATCGCCGACTTCGACCCGGCGGCCGAGACCATCCTGGTGGATCCGGCCTTCGGCTTCGACAGCCCGGAAGCCGTCCTCGCGGAAACGGACAAGCCGTTCCGCAACGTCACGCGCCTGGACCTGACGCTGGCGGGCGGGGCAAACACGCGGGTTGACGTCCGCCACGAGTCCCAGACGGGCACGCCGCTGACGGCCGACAACATTGCCATCGGGCGGCCTGATTTGCCCGAGGGCAAGGCCATGAACGGCGCGCCCCTGGCGCGCCCCGATCACGCCACCCTGTCCGGAAGCGGCCGCGTGGTGGACGTTCTCGCCAACGACGCCGACCCGGACGGCGACGCGCTGATTCCGACCGTCCTTCACGATCCCGCCGGGGTCGAGGTCCAGGTCGTGATCGACGCCGGCCGGACCGTGCTGCAGGTTCAGCGCGAACCTGCCTTCGACGGCTCGGCCCGGGTCCCCTACATCGCCAGCGACGGCAACGGCGCTGTCGACCGGAGTGTGCTGACGATCAGCGGGCCGGACGCCGAAACGTCGGCGCAGCCGGATCCGGCCGACGCGGGCCCGGGCGAACGCCTTTCCGCGCTCTACCTGGGCAACCTGGGGCGACCGCCCGGCCCCGACGAACGCGCCTATTGGACGGCGGAGCAGCAGCGGGCCGGCACGACGGCGGACACGGGAACCGCCGGGATGCTCACCGATGCGGCGGCGGCCCTGCACCGCAGCGAAGGCGACGGCAGGGCGTTCGGGACCGTCCCTTCCCCCGCAGCGGACGATGGCGACGCGGGCGGCGCGGTTACCGGGGCCGTCGACGCCCTGTTCGAGAATCTGTTCAACCGGCCTGCGGCGGCGTGGGCGGAGGCGCAACGCAGCGACCTGTTGCAAAGCCGCCTGGAGGTGGGGCTGCCGCTGGGCACGCCCGCCCAAGATGCGGTCGCCGGCGCCACCGGCACCGACGCCAGCGCATTCGCAGCGAAACTGGACACGGCGACCGCCTTCGCCGAACACATGGACCGCGCCCGCTTCGAGGCCCTGGACGCGCCGTACGAGGCGGCTCGCGCCCTTATAAACGGTGTGGGCGCGGACGCGGCCAGCGTCGCCAACGCCGTCGCCGACATCGGGGACATGGCCCTCGTCGGCCAGCCCGCCGCGTTCGCCGCGCAGACCGGCGACACGATGGGCTAGGGTCTGTTGGGGATCGGGGGATTCCCTTGCTGGCGGCGATGTGATTCAAGCTCCCAAAATGGGAGTTTGGCATGGTTCGTTACGTCCTGACAGAT
>Ga0207714_1002285_pt1 | contig 11701 bp, 11 predicted proteins | sample PonA232FremontCA_2_FD_187270 | JGI IMG/M metagenome (GOLD analysis project Ga0207714, IMG submission 187270) | Marine sediment microbial community from Fremont, CA, USA - Pond A23 Sediment 2 (SPAdes) | ecosystem: Environmental > Aquatic > Marine > Unclassified | place: USA: Fremont, California... | reverse complement strand
TTCGATTCTGATAGACGGGGTCGGCGAGACGTTCGAAGCCGGTCGAACCCGACCGGTGAAACTGGACGCCGCTCTGACCGAGACTAAAAGATGGCACACGACCGGATCCTGATCGCTACGGACGACAGCGAGCCAGCACAGCAGGCGATCGGGGAGGCGATTACACAGGCAGCGGCGTTCGACGCCACACTGCACGCCGTCTACGTGCTCGAAGCGGCGGAGCCGGGTGTCGACGATCCGGCGACCAGGGAAGGCGTCGACACGAGCGCCGAGCAGGCACTGGAGCGAGTAGCCACCGAGGCAGCGGAGCGCGGATTCGACGGGGAAGTCGTGTCGGCGGTGCTCAGGGGACAGCCTGCCGCCGCCATTCTCCAGTATGCCGACGAGCACGACATCGACCTCATCGTGGTGGGGACCCACGCCCGGACGGGACTCGACCGGTTGATCGTCGGGAGCGTCGCGGAACGTGTCGTGCGCGAGTCACCGGTCCCCGTCGTGACCGTGTCACTGCGCGAATCGAAATGACTGGTCAGACCGACCACCGATCCGACCGGGAGGAGTTGTTATATGCGCCCGGAGTGAACGATGAGATATGCCCAGTTCCTCCGAAACACCGACGCCACCGGAAGGGTTACCTGACGGGATCGTCTCGAAGCTGAGCGAACTGAACTACGAGGAGTTACGCAAGACGATCAGCCACGCACAGGCACTACTCCGGTCCGAGGGGGAACACTCATCGCCGGTCGAACCGGGCCCAAGCGAGGACATCATCCGGGCGACTGAACACGAGGGGTACACCGAGGTCGTCAAGGAAGTGACCTGCGGCGAGAACTGTACTGACTGTCCGCACGGTCCGTACCTCTACCACGTCACGATGGAGCCGCGGCCGGAGGGCGGCGAGAAGCCACACTGGACGTTCATCGGGGAAGTAAACGAGTAACCACCCGGCTCAACAGAACAGTTCGATGAACCGGTTCGTCCCGTGGTCGGTGCCGGCAACGATCAGTTCGTCGTCGGCACGGATGCGAACGTCGGCACCCAGGTCGGTCACGCGGTGGCCGTTTCGCTTGATCGCGACGACCGTGCAGCCGGATCGCTCCGGAATGCGGGCCTCGGCCAGTGTCTCTCCAGCCAACTTCGGGGCGTTCGTCCGGATGATGTCGACGTTGGTGTCGACCGAAAGAACGTCCTCACTCTCCAGCACGGCCGAGGCGATCGACCGGCCGCTGACAGTCGCCAGCGAGAGCACGTAGTCGGCCCCGGCGCGGTAGATTTTCCGGACTGCTTCGGCGCTGTCTGCCCGGGCGATGATCTCCGCGGAGTCGTTGAGATCACGGGCGACGAGCGTGGCGAACTCGATCGACGTGTCGTCCGGGATCGCGAGGACGACCGACCGTGCGTCGGGAAGCCCGGCCTCCCGAAGCACCGCTGGGTCGGTCGCGTCGCCGACGACGTCGACACCCTCCCGGGGCACTGTATCGACGACCGTGTACGGCAACTCCGCCTCGGAGAGGGCAGTCGTTACCTGGCGGCCGACCTCACCGTGACCGAGCACGATCGTCTCCCCGCGGCGGAACAGACGGGTCGGAGCGCGGGTCTCCGCGTTGAGTCGTTCCAGACTCTCCTCGTCACCCACGGCTAACATGATCGTCCCGGGGCCGAGCTCGCGGTTCGGATCCGGCGGCGTCTCGAACTGCCCGCGGTACCACGCGCCGACGACGTTGACACCGTACCGGTTCCGGAGGTTACTCTCGGCGAGTGTCTGGCCCACGAACTCGCTGCCGTGCCGGATCGGGACCTCCAGGATATCCAGGTCGCCGTCGAGCGAGACCAGATCCTCCTCGTGCATCGAGATGTCCGTCGTCAGTTTCTCCGCGAGGCTCCGGCCGAGCAGGTCCCGTGGCGCGAGCACCTCGTCGGCCCCGGCCAGCCAGTGGTACCGTTCGTGTTCGGGTTCCTCGACGACGCTTATGACGTGGGTGTCTTCGGCAGCCTCCTTGGCCGCGAGGACGATACTGGCGTCGACGCGGTCGGCGCCGTCCGCGATCAGTGCCTTCGCCGTCGAGAGGTTCACCCGTTCGAGGTCGGAGACGGATTCGGGATCCGCGTAGACGACGCTATAGTCGTCGTCGTCGAGGTTCGACGCCCGCTCCCGGTCGGGTTCGACGAGGACGTAGGGGACGTCATTCGATTCGAGTTCGTCGATGAGCACGTCGGCACGGGGCGTGTACCGGCAGATCAGCACGTGGTCGGTCATCTCGTCGATCTCGGTCGGGACCGACCGTGAGAGGGCGCGCTGAAAGAGCGGGAGAAAGACGGCAGGCAGGCCAACGAAAAACAGCGCGACGCCGGTGAGATCGAGCACCATCACCAGGACGTTCATCTCCGGGCTCAGCCACGGGGAGTCGGAGCCGTAGCCGGTCGCGGTGAACGTCTCGACGACGACCTGCATCGAGTGAAGCAGTGAGACATCGACGCCGTCAGGGGGGTACGGCCGCGGCTCGAACAGCCGCATCCCGGCGTCGTAGACGGGAGTGGAGACGACGATCAGCGCCGCGATCCCGAGCACGAAGTACGTCGCCCTGCGTTTGATATCGTCCATACACCAGTCGCTCCTCGTAGCAGTTTATCTCCTTTGTTTAGTCGGCGGCTGGCCCCTGGCCACCGGCGTAGGCGCGGGTAGCGTCGACCAGCGTCTTGCGGTACTCGCTCTCGTCCGGATCCGCCGCGAGCGACCGGAACCGCCGTTTGAACCGCCCGAGGTCGATCCCGGGGGCGTCCGCGGCCGCCGCGTGCGCGAGGTCGTACAGCCGGTGGTGTTCGTCGACGAGGTCGTGGCGTTCGACCAGCCCGAGCGCGAAGGCGGCGTTGACCGCGGTGATCTCCGGATCCGCGGTCGAGGTGAGCCGTGCCGCGGTGCCGGACCGGTCGGGGGCCTCGGTGTGTCCCCAGGCGAAGGGCTCGGACTGGTGGTCGGCGAGTGCGCTCGCGAGACTCGATTCGAGGAAGTCGACCAGTTTGTCTGCAGGGGCCACCGAGAGCCAGAGGTCGTCGGCGTAGATGTCTTTCATGTGGTTCGCGATCTGGTAACAGTGGGTGAGCTTTCGTTTCTCGACGGTCCGGCCGGCCAGCGCCAGGAAGATCGCCTCCTTCGTCGACTGGGTGTGGGAGGGGTGATCCTGTTCGTGGTGGTGCATGTGCGCGAACTCGTGGAGGGCCAGCTCGCGGGCCATCGCGCTCGTGGCGGCCTGCTGTGAGATCGTCAGCCGGTGGCCCCGGTCCGTGTGGCTGACCCGTGTCCGCTCGTCCGGGTCCTCGACGACCTCGACGGTGACTGGCTGGCGGAGTCGACGCTCGGTCTCGAACAGATCCCGCGCCCCGAGAAACGGCTCCGACGGGCCGGGTCCGACGACACGCAAATCCATGTGGACGGATCTCACGGGCCGTGGGAGTATCACTCTTACGCGGCCGGGAGTTGTTCGCGGTACTGTGTCCACAATCGAGGGGCAGAAACTCCCCGGCAGCCGAGCCAGCGTCTACTGCACAGTCACGTACGTCAGAAAGGCGATCGCGAGCAGTTCGAGCAGCCGCATTCCGACGACGACCTGACCGACAAGCGGATCGGAGGCGTACAGCATCTGCATGCTCCTGAAGAAGAAAAACACCGCAATCAGGTTCTCCAGCAGGAGGACGGCACTGAACCCGACGAGCCCGAGCACCATCGTCGAGCCGAACTTGCGGTAGTTCCGGAGCCAGACCGACAGGAGAACGACGAGCAGGGCGCTGTTGATGCCTGAAAGCACCATCCCTGCCGTCCGGAACCCTTCCATCGTCATCGTCAGTCCACCTTCGCTGCGATCTGTTCGAACGTCTCCTCGTGTCGTTCGAACTGGTCGGTGAGGAAGTACAGTTTCCCGTAGTCGTGCTCGCTCGGTTCGACGACGTCGTGTTCTTCGAGCATGTCCAGATGGTGGGTGATAGTGTTGTAGTCGACGGCCAGTTCGTCGGCCAGTTCGTTCGCGTTGCGCGGCTGGTCCGCGAGTTGCCGGACGATTCGGACCCTGTTTGTCCCGCCGCGGCTCCCAGCGAACAGGTACCACAGGGCCTTCTCCATTGGCTGTCTTATAGGTGGAGCAGGCGCAATACCACGTCGTTTACGGCGTTGATACGCGCCGTCACTCAGTGACACACACCTCCGATTACAGCATAGCCGGATACTCCATAACATATAAAAATCAGTATCTCATAACAATATACAACGGATGACGACAACACGCCGTACCTACGTCTGCCGCATCCAGAACCACTCGCAAGTGGCTGGTGCGCTGGACAGACACGGCTGGTCGGCATCCAAACTCTGGAATGTTGCCAACTACTACGCCCGACAACAGTGGGACGAAACCGGTGAAATCCCGAGTGAGAAAGAACTCAAACACGAGCTGAAAACTCATCCAAAATACAAGGGACTGCACAGCCAGTCCAGTCAGAAAGTTCTCGAAGAGCTTTCTGAAGCCTTCAGTTCGTGGTTTGGCTCCGACGACGACCGGGACAACCCACCGGGCTACCGCAAAACCAACTACTACGACAACGACGGCAACAGAGTCCACGAGGAACATCCACGCAGCACAGTGACGTGGAAGAAAAAAGGCATCCGCCACGACACCAAACACGATAGACTCCGCCTCAGCAAAGGCAAAAACCACAAAGACGGACGTGAGTTCATCCTCTGCGAATACCAAACACCACCAGAAGTCGAACTGGAGAACATTCAACAAGTCCGTGCTGTCTGGTGCAACTACAAACAACGCTGGGAGCTACACGTTGTCTGTGAACAAGAAATCGCCACCGAGTCGCCCGGCGAAAAAACCGCAGGCGTTGACCTTGGCATCTGTAACCCTGCCGCCGTCGCGTTCCCCGACGACGCCCTGTTGTATCCGGGCAACACGCTTCGGGAAGACAAACACTACTTCCAGCAGGAAGAATACCAGACAGAAGGGCCACACGGCCCCAGTCAAACTGCACAGTGGGCACGTGAGAAACTGTCACGGCGTAAAGACCACTTCTTACACGCGCTGTCGAAAGATATTGTAGAACGGTGTGTTGCTCACGACGTTGGAACCATTGTTGTGGGTGACCCGAGCGGTATCGATGAGGACGACTGGGGCAGACACGGCAACAAACGCCTGGATAATTGGGCGTACAAGCGGGTGATGAAGCTCATCGATTACAAAGCCCGCGAACGTGGCATCGAGGTGGAGATGCCCGACGAACGCGGTACATCATCGTCGTGTAGTGTCTGCGGGCATACGGATGATGAGAGCCGTGTTGAACGTGGACTGTGGAACTGCGACCGATGTGGCGTGGTCGCGCATGGAGACGTGAACGGAGCCGATAATATCAGACAGAAAACGCTACCCGTGACTCCCCCACTCGGGGATAGCGGTAACGGCTGCTTGGCCCAGCCTCGCGTCATTCAGTTCAGTCGGACTCGTGGATTCCAACCACGAGCACCCGCCGAGTGACGTGCAAACCTTAATATCCCAACGCTTGCGGTGCGGTCGGGGATTCCTCCCGCCTTCAGGCGGAGGAGGAGGTCAATCCGGACGAGTTCGGCGGGATGTGGTTTCTCAAGGGCGAACTCGGGGCGTCGGAGGTCGGTCTCACGGTGCTGGAACTCGAACCGGGCGCCGAAGGGAAAGAACACGACGAAACGGAGAGCGGACAGGAGGAAATCTACTACGTCGTCGATGGGACCGTCGAGGTGTCTGTAGGGTCGGAGACGGTGACACTCGGTCACGACGAGGCGATCAGAGTCGATCCGTCCGAGCGCCGCAAACTCCACAACGTCGGCGACGAGCGGGCGAAACTCGTCCTCGTCGGTGCGCCGCTGTAGGTCATACTGGTGGCTAATACTGGTGGCTATAAATTCGTAAAGATATTCGACTCCCCGTAGGGTCGAAATTCTTCAGTTTCTTATAGCCACCAGTATAAGAAAGCAAAAGAACTGCGCCACCTCTAGGGAGGCTTTTCCAGAGGGAGACACAGTCTCCCAGGCAAACGGCCATCGGTCGTTGACCCGATGGTGCGACAAGACACCGGTTACACGGCGTGCAACACCGATATTTGTGCCGTGGTCACGAAAATTACCGCAACAAACAGTATCAGTCGTCGCTAGTGATGACCGCGTCCTCTTCCTCGTCGCTGAAGCCGGCGGACTCTTCCTGGCGCGCTTTGGCCTCGGGGTCGTACTCGGCTTCGATGTTCTGGAACCGCGGCACGAAGGAGAGTTCGTGGTGGCTCTCGGTCGGGTGGTCCAGATAGCGGTCTTCCAGGTCGAACTGCGCTTTTTCGGCGTTTTCGGCGATGTTCTGCATATCCTCGTACACCGCGTGGGCGCCGCTGTGCAGGGCGTACAGCGTGATGAACTGGTACTTGTAGCCCAGGTCGCCGAGTTCCTCGAAGGTGAGTGGGTCTTCCTCCTCGCTCCAGGCGAAGGAACTGGAGTAGTTGAAAGCCAGTTTCACCTCGGGGTGAGTCTCGTGGAGCGTCTCGGCGTAGTTGACGGCGTCTTCGCGCGAGGGGTCCGGCATCTCGGGCCAGACCAGATCCACACCGCAGTCCGCATAGAGCCGACCGCGTTCGAGATGTTCCTCCCAGTCGCCGTTGGCCGAACCGTAGGCATCGGTCCGGGCAATGATTACTGTATCCTCGTCCTGTTTCGCATCGACCGCAGCAGAGAAGCGAGCCTCGGCGTCCTCGCGTGAGATGATCTGTTTGCCGGCGATGTGGCCACAGCGTTTCGGCGTCGTCTGGTCCTCGATGTGGACTGCGGCGACGCCGGCTTTCTCGTACTCGCGGACCGCACGGCGCACGTTGTGGATGCCGCCGTAGCCGGTGTCACAGTCGGCGATCACCGGCAGCTCGGTCGCTTCGACGATGCGTTTCGCGTTCTCGACCATCTCGCGCATGTCGACCATCTCCAGGTCCGGGAACCCGAACTGGCCCAGCACCGTCGAGTATCCCGACATGTACGCCGCGTCGAGGCCGGCCATCTCCGCCAGCCGGGCATCGAGTGCGTGGTAGATGCCGGGCGCGAACACGTAGTCCTGGTTGTTCAGCATATCCCGCAGTTCGCGTGCCGACTGGTTGTCGACGTCCCGGATGAACGGCTCTGTGCTTTTGACTCGTGAGGCAACTTCGTCGATTCCGTCGTCGTCCTGTGTCATAGTTGTGGTCTGGAGCCGCGCTCGTGGCGCAGGTCTCCTGGCACTTACGGGGAGAATGCCGGGGTAAAAAAATGTTATGAAAGATCATGATAATCTGTAGATGAAAAATATAGGGCTCCTTAATGACTCGGGCACTGTTAATTTGTGTGGGAGTAACACCCCCGTCACGTGTTGCCATACGCCGGGACCGTACGGATAACTACTAGCGTACTGTCAATAACGCTGGAACGTTCTTCTCCAGAAATCGAAACGAATGCAAGATGTGTATCCCGCAGTGTTAACGTTGTTCGCGGCCGCTCGTTTTGAGGCTTTCCTTTTATTCGAATTGCGATCGACTCTGTCGGTCACTGACTGCGCACCGGCAGGCGACGAAGCAATTTCTTAAGTTCGCCCGGTGCAATCTCCAGATATGAGTCAACAGGAGGAGCCCTCGAAGGAGGCCGAGGAGCGGTTTCAGTACGACAAGGATCCGGACCTGCCGAGCAACGAGGTCACGCAGGGGGCCGAGCGGGCGCCACACCGTGCGATGTTCCGCGCGATGGGGTACAACGACGAGGATCTCTCCTCGCCGATGGTGGGGATCGCGAACCCGGCCGCCGATATCACGCCGTGTAACGTCCACCTCGACGACGTTGCACAGTCGGCCTACGACGCCATCGACGGCACCGAGGGGATGCCGATCGAGTTCGGAACCATCACGATCTCGGACGCCATTTCGATGGGGACGGAGGGGATGAAAGCGTCGCTGATCTCCCGCGAGATCATCGCCGACTCCGTCGAACTGGTCGCGTTCGGCGAGCGGATGGACGGGCTGGTCACCATCGGCGGCTGTGACAAGAACATGCCGGGGATGATGATGGCCTCGATCCGGACGGATCTGCCGAGTGTCTTTCTGTACGGGGGGTCGATCATGCCCGGCGAACACGACGGCCGCGAGATCACGATCCAGAACGTCTTCGAGGGCGTCGGCGCCGTCGCGGAGGGGAAGATGAGCGCCGGGGAACTCGAAGAGATCGAACACCAGGCCTGCCCCGGCGCGGGCTCCTGTGGCGGGATGTTCACCGCGAACACGATGGCCTCGATCAGCGAGGCACTCGGCTTCGCGCCGCTCGGGAGTGCGTCCCCGCCGGCGGAGGATGACGCGCGGTACGAGGAGGCCAGACGCGCCGGCGAACTCGCGATCGAGGCCGTCGAGGCCGACCGGAAACCCTCTGATTTCCTCTCGCTGGAGTCCTTCGAGAACGCCATCGCACTGCAGGTTTCTATCGGCGGCTCGACGAACGCGGTGCTCCACGTGCTCGCACTCGCCGCGGAGGCGGGCGTCGACCTAGCTATCGAGAAGTTCAACGAGATCAGCGCGCGCACACCGAAGATCGCGGACCTCCAGCCCGGCGGCGAGCGCGTCATGAACGACCTCCACGAGGTCGGCGGCGTCCCGGTCGTGCTGAAGGCGCTCCTCGACGCGGATCTGCTCCACGGTGACGCGCTCACCGTCACGGGCAACACGATCGCCGAGGAACTCGAAGCGATCGATCCGCCGACGATCGAGGAACTCGACGCGGACTACCTCTACCCTGTCGACGATCCGATCCACGACCGCGGCGCGATCCGCATCCTGACGGGGAATCTCGCGCCCGAGGGTGCAGTGATCAAGATCACCGGCGAGGATCACCTCCACCACGAGGGGCCGGTGCGGATCTTCGAGCGCGAGGAAGCGGCGATGGCGTACGTCCAGAACGGCGAGGTCGAGAGCGGCGACGTCATCGGGATCAGAAACGAGGGGCCACAGGGCGGCCCGGGGATGCGCGAGATGCTCGGTGTCACCTCCGCGGTCGCCGGCCAGGGCCACGCCGAGGACGTGGCGCTGTTTACCGACGGCCGCTTCTCGGGTGCGACGCGTGGGTTCTCGATCGGTCACGTCGCCCCGGAAGCGTACGTCGGCGGCCCGATCGCCGCGCTCGAAGACGGCGACACGATCACCATCGACATCGACGACCACGAACTGTCGGTTGATCTCGCAGAGGAGGAGATCGAACAGCGCCTCGGAGCGTACGATCCGGAACCGGCCTACACCAACGGTGTGCTGGCGAAGTACGTCCGTGACTTCGGCTCGGCAGCCAACGGCGCTGTGACGAACCCCGGCGCAAAGTGGGAGCGAGAGTAGCATCCGCGCTTGCGGCGCGTTCACTGTGCCGAACGAAGTGAGGCACAGCCTTTTTCATCGACGTTTTTGTCGGGAGCGGTGGTGAACGCAGTGAACCACCCGACCGGGAACCACCAGTATGAGTTCCCGGCCACGTCCGTCACCTGGACAGCTCTGCCCGTTGGTCGTGCGGGTTCGGCCTGCGACACTCGTGTCATCCGGTATCAACGTTCACCGCCGGTCCGATCGAACCTCCGTTTCACCCCGCAGTTTCACTTTCAGTACGCTGTTAACATGGGTTTATGTACGAGGGGGCACAACCGCCGTCCATGGCAACACAAGACCTCGAAAATCTCTCCGGCGTCGGGCCGGCAACAGCGGAGAAGCTCAAGGAGAACGGGTTCGACGATTTCCAGGGTATCGCGGTTGCGAGCCCGGGTGAACTCTCGAATACGGCCGACATCGGCGAGTCGAGTGCTGCGGATATCATCCAGGCCGCGCGCGAGGCCGCGGACATCGGCGGCTTCGAGAGCGGTGCGACAGTCCTGGAACGGCGCGAGCAGATCGGCAAGCTCACCTGGGGCGTCGAGGAGGTCGACGAACTGCTCGGCGGCGGCGTCGAGACCCAGTCGATTACCGAGGTGTACGGCGAGTTCGGCGCGGGGAAATCCCAGGTCACCCACCAGCTCGCGGTCAACGTCCAGCTCCCGACCGAACACGGCGGGCTCGAGGGCAGCGCGATCTTCGTCGACTCCGAGGACACCTTCCGCCCCGAACGGATCGACGACATGGTCCGTGGACTCCCGGACGACGCCATCGAGGCGACGATGGAACTCCACGACGTCGTCGAGGAGGGTGAAGCCGACGCGAGCGACGACACACTGCTGACCGAACTGACGGAGGCGATTCTCGACAAGATCCACGTCGCGAAAGCGTTCAACTCCAACCACCAGATCCTGCTGGCGGAGAAAGCCCAGGAACTCGCCAGCGAGAGTCAGGACGACGAGTTCCCCGTCCGGCTGCTCTGTGTCGACTCGCTGACCGCCCACTTCCGTGCGGAGTACGTCGGTCGTGGTGAGCTCGCGGAACGCCAGCAGAAACTGAACAAACACCTCCACGACCTGATGCGAGTCGGCGACCTGAACAACACTGCGGTCGTCGTCACCAACCAGGTCGCCTCGAACCCCGACTCCTTTTTCGGTGATCCGACCCAGCCGATCGGCGGCAACATCCTCGGTCACACCTCCACGTTCCGGATCTACCTGCGCAAATCGAAAAACGACAAGCGGATCGTCCGCCTGGTCGACGCGCCGAACCTCGCCGACGGCGAGGCCGTGATGCGTGTCACCGGTGACGGCCTCATCGAGGAGTAACGACCGGCATTCCCCGTTTTTGAGCTGCTCGTAGCTGTTGTGAAATGGTAGCGTGGGGAACTCGGAGAGCTTGTGAACGGTGGACCGGAACTCAAGGCGAGGCGTCTCTCCACGTCGAACGCCGCGGTACTGCGTCTGCTCCGCCTGTAGTTACATACTGCCGGCTGTAAGAAACTGAAGAATTGCGCCACCCCGGGGTGGCGTATATCTTTACGAATTTACAGCCGGCAGTATACAGCAGTGCCGGCACCGTACTGCGGAAGATTCGAGTGAGATGACGAACAACAACGCGACGACGAACCAATCACAGTTCTCCTCGTCGACCCCGAGCCGGCGCGGGTAGGTACCGACGAGCAAGCCTACGAGAGCGAAAAAGTGTGGCTGCGTGACTGGTTTGAGAGACGCACCAGAACAGTGTTTTGTATGTGGCAGGATGAGCACACAATGTATCGACGAACGCTAATCCGTGCTTCGGCCACAACCGCAGGAATGGCCCTATTCGCGGGATGTCTCGGCTCGGAAGGAACGAGGGACGCCCCCCAGCCAGTGGATCTGTCGGGACCCAAGTTCGACTACCAGGGTAGCATGGAAATAGGCGCACACGGCGGACCGAACGGACAGATATTCTATAAAGACGAGACACCGCAACCCGCGGCTGACGACGACTCCGCCGACGACAGAACCGAGAACTTGGCATGGTTCCATACGCTTGTGTTCGGGTTGTTTCCGTATCACTTCGACCGGCAGGCGCGTGGCTGGGACACCGAAGCCGTCTACACCACGGACTACAGTCTCGTTGACTGGACACTGTCCGAAAATGACGCCAGGCCAGTTATGCCCGCACCGACGAGTGGGGAGACGTTTGCCAACGCCACTGATCTTACCTACGTCGGCAAGAGCGGAATAAATGGTGGAATGGGGCCAGCCTTGCACCCGTTCTCAGATCAACAAGAAGCGGC
>Ga0207714_1002282_pt1 | contig 11712 bp, 11 predicted proteins | sample PonA232FremontCA_2_FD_187270 | JGI IMG/M metagenome (GOLD analysis project Ga0207714, IMG submission 187270) | Marine sediment microbial community from Fremont, CA, USA - Pond A23 Sediment 2 (SPAdes) | ecosystem: Environmental > Aquatic > Marine > Unclassified | place: USA: Fremont, California... | reverse complement strand
CGGCGCTGTCGTCGACGAACTCGACAGCCGGGACGGGATCACGGCGTACGCGTGGGAGGGGATGACCGACGAGGAGTTCGACGAGGCCCAGCACGAACTGCTGGACGAAGAACCTGATTTCATTCTCGACGACGGCTGTGAACTGATCGCGAAATGCCACGCGGAACATCCCGACCTCGCAGAGACAGTCATCGGCGGCGGCGAACAGACGACCGCCGGCATCACACGGCTCGAAGCGATGGACGAAGAGGGAATCATGGCGTTCCCGGTGTACGGGGTCAACGACACGCCGATGAAACACTTCTTCGACAACGTCCACGGGACTGGCGAGTCCTCCCTGACGAACATCGCCATCACGACGAACTCGCTGATCTCGGGGAAAGATATCGTTGTCTGTGGCTACGGCTACTGCGGGCGCGGCATCGCGAACAAGGCGCGCGGGATGGGCGGACAGACGATCGTCACCGAAGTCGACCCACGAAAAGCCCTCCAGGCACACATGGACGGCCACCGCGTGATGGATATGGACGAGGCTGCCGAGGCTGGCGATCTGTTCATCTCGGCGACGGGCAACCGCGAGGTGATCCGGGCCGAACACTTCGAGCAGATGGAAGACGGCGCGACGATCGCAAACTCCGGCCACTTCGACGTCGAGATCGATCTCGACGCGCTTTCAGATATGGCGACGGACGTGAGTTCACCCAAGGAAGGGGTGACGCGCTATCACATGCCCGACGGTCGGCAACTGAACCTCCTCGCGGAGGGCCGACTCGTCAATCTGACGGGGCCGTACAGCCAGGGCCACCCGGCCGAAGTGATGGATACCACCTTCGCGATGATGTTCATGGCCGCCTACGACATGCTCGCCGACGGCACCGACCTCGAACCCGGCCTCTACAACATCCCGGATCGACTGGACAGAGCGGTTGCGAACCGGAAACTGGAGACACTCGGACTCTCGACCGAGTCGCTGACCGAGAGCCAGCAGGCCTACTACGAGGAGTGGGAACACCCGGACAGCAGCTTCTGATCACGAGTTCGTGATTGATATTTTTCATTATCTGCCTGGAGTGCCAGCAGACAGACAGATATATTTGGGTCAGTAGCAAGATATATAATTCTCGGATTAAAGAGTCTGAGTATGACCTCACGGCGTGACGTTCTGAAAGCTGGCGGTGTCGGACTGACGGTTGGACTGGCTGGCTGTTCGACCGGTGGCGGTGGCGGCGACGAGGCAGAGTATGACATTGCGATGATATATGCGCTGGGTGGCACTGGCGACGAATCGTTCAGTGACGCCGCAAACGCGGGGCTCAACAGGGCAGCGGAGGAGTTCGATATCAGCTTCGACGACGCAGGCCCGCAGAGCAGTGCCGATTTCAACGATTTCCAGAACCAGTTCGCCCGGTCTTCGGACCCGGATTACGATCTGATCATCTGTCTCGGCTTCGAGCACGTGCCGCCGCTGCAGGAAAACGCCGACGAGTACTCGGATCAAAACTGGGCTTTGCTCGATGCAGTACTCGACAAACCCAACGTCGAAAGCTGGGTGTACGCGGCAAACGAGGGGTGCTACATCGCGGGTGAAGCAGCCGCGACGCTCTCGACGATGGAGTTTTCGGCCGGCGGCGGCTCGACCGATCCCGCGAACAAGACGCTCGGGTTCGTCGGCGGCGCAGAAGTCCCCGCAGTCCAGGAGTTCGAGGCTGGCTTCCGGGCCGGCGCGAAAAGCGTCGACGAGGAGTTCGAGTTGCTGACGAGTTACGTCGGTGGCTTCGACAACCCCGGCGACGTCGAGGAAGCCGCACTGTCGATGATCGACAACGGAGCCGACGTGTTGCTCCACGGTGCCGGTGCCGGCGGGTCGGGGCTGTTCCAGGCCTGCCAGGACCGTGGTCGGTTCGCCTTCGGTGCCGACAGCCGACAGTCCGAAACGGCCTCGGATTTCGCCGATATCATCCTGGGAAGCATCATCAAAGGGGTGGACACGAGCGTCGTCACCGCGATCGAACGCGTCGTCGAGGGCGAGTACGAGGGCGGCGTCTCCTTCGAACTCAGTGCGGGCCAGGGTGGATTCGAGGTGCCCTGGGGCGTCGAGATCGGTAGCGAGATCCCACAGGATATCAAAGACCAGGCCGAGGCGACGAAAGAGGCGATTGCCGACGGGGAGATCGACGTCCCCAGCACGCCATAGCTCTCGGTGGCAAGACAGAACGCGGACAGCAACCTATGATCAACGCGCACCCAACTAGTAGGCAGAGCATCTCATGAGTGTCGCAGTACACCTGGATGGAATCACGAAACGGTTCCCAGGTGGTGTGCTGGCAAACGACCAGATCGACCTCGAAATCGAGCAGGGATCGGTCCACGTCCTGCTGGGCGAAAACGGCGCGGGAAAGACGACGCTTATGAACATCCTCTACGGGCTGTACGAACCGACCGAGGGGAGAGTCCGGATCGACGGCGAGGCGGTCGATTTCGATACACCGCAGGACGCGATCGAGCGCGGTGTGGGGATGATCCACCAGCATTTCACGCTCGTCGATCCGATGACCGTCCTCGAAAACATCGCGCTGGGCTGGGAACCGATCAGGTACGGCGGACTCGCGATCGACGACAGGGCCATCGAAGCGGATATTCGGGAGCTAAGCGAGCGCTACGGGTTCGGGATTGCAGACGATATTCACACTCCCGTCGAGGAACTCAGCGTGGGTGCCCAGCAGCGTATCGAGGTCGTCAAAACCCTGTACCGCGGTGCCGATATCTTCATCTTCGACGAACCGACGTCGGTGCTCACACCACAGGAGGCCGAGCAGTTGTTCGACGTCTTCGAGGAACTCACAGCCCAGGGGAAGACGATCATCTTCATCACCCACAAACTCGACGAAGCACTGACTGCCGCCGACAAGATCACGGTGCTCCGGGACGGTCGCACGGTCGGGACAGTCGATGCGAACGCCACGACACAGGACGAACTCGCGAGACAGATGGTCGGCCGCGACGTCCTCCTGGACGTCGACAAAGAACCGGTCACCCTCGGTGACCCACAGCTGTCGGTCGCCAACCTCTCGGTGTCCAACGAACAGGGGATCCAGAAGGTCCGGACCCTCGACCTGACCGTCCATCGGGGTGAAATCTTCGGTGTCGCCGGCGTCGACGGCAACGGTCAGTCCGAACTCATCGAGGCGATTACCGGCCTCCGTGACCACACGGCCGGAGAGATCTCGATCGACGGACGGGCGATCGGTGATCTCTCCCGGCGCGAGCGGATGGCCCTCGGGATGTCCTACATCCCCGGTGAGCGCCAGGAGCGAGCGCTGGTGCTCGATTTCGATCTCGTCCAGAACGCCGTTCTCGGGAACCAGCGCGACGAACAGTTCCGTGACGGGCGACAGATCGACTGGACGGCTGTGCGAGAGCACACCGAGGAGATCATCGAGACCTACGACGTTCGCCCGCCGGATCCCCAAGCGTCGGCGCGGTCGCTCTCCGGGGGCAATCAACAGAAGTTCGTCGTCGGCCGCGAGTTCCTGCGCGACCCGGATCTCGTCGTCGCGGCCCACCCGACCCGGGGCGTCGACGTCGGCAGCATGGAGTTCATCCACGACCAGTTGCTCGGGATGCGTGATCAGGGTGTTGCAATCTTGCTGGTCTCGGCCTCGCTGGACGAGGTAACCAGTCTGTCGGACCGGATCGGCGTTCTCCACGACGGGGCCTTCGTCGACGTCGTCGAACCCGAATCGGTGACCAAAGAACAGCTCGGACTGATGATGGCCGGCGAGCAAAGAGAGACAGAGCCCGCGGTGGAATCACAATGAGCCAGCTCAAAGAACGCCTCGAGCGACTGTTCGGGACGCTGGTTCGACTCTCGACCGGCCAGCGGATTCTCGTCAGTCTCGCGGCTGTTATCTTCGCGATCGGTGTCGGAATGGTGGTCATCCTTGGCGCGGGCTACTTCGCGACCTGTGACTCCCCGGTGTTGTTCATCCTCGGTGCCGAGTTCTGCTACAACCCCATCGAGGTCTCGCTGGTGCTGTTCGATGGCTCCTTCGGCGGGAACTTCGAGATCGCACGGACGCTCCGGTGGACGACACTGCTTCTGTTCACTGCGTTGAGCTTCGCGATTCCCTACAAGGCCGGGCTGTTCAACATCGGCGCGCAGGGACAGTTCGTCCTCGGCTCGCTCGGAGCCGCGGTGGGCGTCATCTGGGCCGCAGCTTTCGTCCCCGGCGGTGCTGTGGGACGACTCGTTCTCGTCCCGACCGGGCTCCTCGTCGGGGCTGCTGTCGGAGGACTGTACGGCTTCCTTCCCGGCTACCTGAAGGTCCGCTTCGAGATGAACGAGGTCGTCACGACGCTGCTTTTCAACTTCATCGCCACAGCAGTCGCGTTCGTGCTCGTCGACCGCTACTTCGTCGACGAGTCGATCCAGGGGACCCAGACAGAGGCGATCCCCGACGCGGCCGCACTGAACCCGCAGTTTTTCGCAAACAGTGCGGACTTTTCGTTGCCCGTCTTCGTCTTTGCACTTGGCATCGTCGCTGCCGCCTACTGGCTGCTTACACGTACGACGGTCGGCTACGAGCTCCGTGCCATGGGTGCCCAGCCGAAGGCAGCCATCTTCGGGGGTGTGAACGAGCGGTTTACGACACTGTTTTCGATGACGACGGCGGGAGCCATCGCTGGCATCGGTGGTGCACTGTTCGTGTTGATGGTGCTCGGCCGGTGGCAGACGGGGCCGCCACCGCTGGGCTTCGACGGGATCGCAGTCTCGATACTCGCGGGCAACAACCCACTCGGACTGCTGCCGTCGGGTCTTCTGTTCGGTGCGCTCCAGAGCGGCGGGCAGGCGATCCAGTTCCAGCTTGGGATTCCGAGCGAACTCGTCGGGGTCCTGCGCGGGCTGATCATCCTGCTGGTCGCAACACCGGAGCTGTTTCGCATGATGGGACAACGACTCGACAGACGCGGTGTTATCGATATCGAGACAGGGGGGAGTGACTGATGGGCGACGTACTCCGAACAGCTGGCAAATGGATCGGCGGCTTCGTCGCGCTAATTGTCACGTTGATGATCGCCCGCGCAATCGCGCCCACAGGCTCGGTGACCGAACAGATACTCGACGCGCTCCTCGATACAGGCTACGCGAGTGCCGTGCTCCGGGTTGCAGTCCCGGTGGCTTTCGCCGCGATGGGTGGGATCTTCGCCGAAAAGACAGGTGTGATCAACATCGGGATCGAGGGTTTTCTGATCCTCTCGGCACTGAGTAGCATCGTCGCGGTAGTCGGTCTCACTGACGCTGGCGTCTCGCCGCAGATGGCGCTGTGGATCGGTTTTCTCGCCGGGATCGTCGTCAGCGTCGGTGCCGCGTTCGTGTTCGCGGTGTTCGTCGTCCGTTTCCAGTCGAATCAGGTGATCGCCGGCCTCGCAATCTGGCTCATCTCGCTGGGACTCGCACCCTTCGTCTCGCTGGTCCTCTTCGAGAGTGTCAACAGCCCTTCGGTCGGCACCTTCGGGACCTGGGCGATCCCGGTTCTCTCCGAGATCCCGGTTCTCGGCTCAGTCCTGTTCGACGCGTCTCCGATGGTGTACCTGATGCTCGTTTCGGCACCGCTTTGCTGGTATGTCCTCCGCTCTACCCAGCTGGGTCGGTACATCAGGGCCTGTGGAGACAACCCGCGAGCACTGGATACCGCCGGTGTGAGCGTGAGCCGCACCCGGTACAAGGGGATCTTGATTTCTGGCGTGCTCTGTGGTATCGGCGGCGCTGGCTTCACCCTCGGCCAGCTCGGTCGCTTTGTCGGCGCCGGCGAGACGAGTATCGGCGGTCGCGGATTTCTCGGCATCGTGGCCTACCTGTTCGGGAACTACAATCCGATCGCGTCTGTCGGTGGTGCCCTGTTGTTCGCGAGTTTCGACGCCCTCCAGTTCCGCCTCCAGCAGATCGCTGCGCTCGACGTGCCACAGCAACTGTTCCAGGTCCTCCCTTTCATCGTCGTCATTCTGGTGTTGATGTTCGTCGGCCGGACACGGATTCCGGCCGCACTCGGCGAACACTACGACGAGGAGGAGTAACTGCCAACCTCTTTGAAGCCGGCTCTCTCTGTATCCGTATGGACGTTATTGTCACCGGCGGCCGTGGGGCCTCCGGCGAGTGGATCGTCGACCGACTGGCAGCGAGTCACGAGGTCACCTGCCTGGATCGAGACCGCCCGAACGACGGCGGAACCGAGGGTGTGGACTATCTGGCCGTGGATCTGACCGATCCCGGCGCAGTGTTCGATATCTTCACAGCGACTGACCCCGACGCAGTGGTCCACTGGGCCGCGATTCCAGTGGCTGGGAACCATGCCGGTGTGGATCTGTACCGCAACAACACGCTCGTGGCGTACAACGTGCTCACTGCGGCCGGCCGGATCGGTGCGGACGTCGTCCAGGCGTCGTCAGATGGTGCGTACGGGTTTTTCTTCGCCGAGCAGACACCGATACCCGACGAGTTACCGATCACCGAAGCGCATGCACTCCGGCCGGAAGATCCGTACGGACTCTCGAAGGTCGTCACGGAAGAAATCGCGAAAACCGTGACACGCCGGGATGGCATCCGGATCGCTTCCCTCCGTCCATCCTGGATACAGGTGCCCGGTGAGTACCACTGTCGCGATCCGAAGTACGTCGACGATCTCGACGCCGGTGCCGGCAACTACTGGTCGTACGTCGACGTCCGCGACGTCGTGGATCTCGTCGAGTCGGCACTGGCTGCCGATTTCGATGGCCACGAAGCGTTCAACTGCGCCGGACCGGACAACGCACTCGGACGGCCCCTCGAATCGCTGATACGGGAGCAGTACGGCGACGTTCCCGACGACTGCTCCGTAGAGGGTGATGCGTCGGCGTACTCGACTGCCAAAGCTACCCGGCTGCTCGGCTGGGAGCCAACACATTCCTGGAAAACAGCCGCCGAGAACTAACAACCCGCCTATTCTGCGGTCTCATCTCCCTCGGCCGACAGACTGTGTGAGGAGTTGCCACGATAACCTACTAGTAAGGCACTCTCTGGTCACCACTCCCTAGTCAGAGTTTTATTATGACCAGGACGAATATATGATATGTTTAAACTGGTTGGTATATCCACACATAACGCCATCTGACTCGTATTTACACTTTTGAGGTCCGCTGGAAACAAATTACAATATACTACTCTTGCAAATAACTGCCTTACACGTAAGTTCTATAATTTATTATGATTCTTTCCCAACTCTCTACCGTTACCATGGCACAACCAGGTAGCGAGCAGATATGGCTGTGGATCGGGACGATAGGAATGCTCCTCGGGACATTATACTTCGTCGGCCGGGGATGGGGCGTCAAAGATAGCAAACGCCAGGAGTTTTACATCGTGACGATTTTCATCACGTCGATCGCGTTCGTCAACTACCTGGCGATGGCGCTTGGGTTCGGGCTGGTAGAAATAACAGTCGCAGGCGAGACGCTGGACATCTACTGGGCGCGGTACACCGACTGGTTGTTCACGACGCCGCTTTTGCTGATCGACCTCGCGTTGCTCGCGGGGGCAACCCGGAACCAGATCTCTGCCCTGGTCGGCCTGGATGTCCTGATGATCGGGACGGGTGCGATCGCGACGCTCACCGGCGACCTGCCGGGTCCGGAGTCGACGGAGGCAATCGCCCTTCTCGGTACTGAAGCGGCCAGACTCGTCTGGTGGGGCGTCAGTACGGCGTTGTTGCTCGTGTTGCTTTACTTCCTGTTCGGAACACTGTCCGATCAGGCGGAGTCGCTCAGTGCTGACGTCGGCGCGAAGTTCTCGCAGCTTCGCAACCTGATCGTCGTCATCTGGCTGGTCTACCCAGTCTGGTGGATCGTCGGCACCGAGGGCCTCGGTCTCATCTCGCTGAACATCGAGACGGCAGGGTTCATGGTGCTCGACCTGACGGCGAAGGTCGGCTTCGGTATCCTGCTGCTGTCGAGTCGCAAGGTCCTCGACGACGTCTCCGCTGGTACGTCAGAGGCGACTGCGACTGCAGACTAACCGGCCGCCACTGACCCCGGGGCAGTCGGGATTCGGTCGTACTTTTTTTGATGGACGATACGGATAGCAACGGCAACGTCCGGCCAAAAGCAGTGGCCTATCTCACCACAGTGACGGGCATCGAAGCTCGACGGACGACTTTTTCGGCGACGCTACCGAGCAATACCCGCGAGACGCCGGAGCGGCCGTGGTTCCCGATGAGGATCTGCTCGACATCGTTCTGTTCAGCGAACTCGACGATCTGCTTTGCTGGCTCTCCATACGCTGTCTCTACCTCGAATTCGATACCGGCATCATCCAGTTTGTCTTTGATCTTCGAGGGGATCTCGACAGCACCCTCTCCGCGTGACTGTTTGAGTTTCTCTTTGATGAGATTGAAGCCTGCACTGGTCGCACCGCCGGCGATTTCGACGACACGGAGCAGTATGATGTCCTTGTCCGCGTGGTCGGCAATAGCGTGATCGACTGCTTTCTGGGCGGGCTCGGAACCATCGTACGCAACGAGGATTGCCATGGGCTTACTCAATCCGGCGCATAAATAAATACCAGTACCTCCGATTCCGACGGCCCTGCTTCGAGAGACTGCCATAGACCGGCTCTTTGTACCGACTGTTCGATTACACTGACAGCCAGGCTCCGGATGCATCTGCGCGTTCGATGGCGTCCAGCAACTGCTGCACTTTGAGTCCGTCCGCGAAGTCGGGATGGAATGTGGAACCGTCGGCGACTGCCGAGAGAAATTCGTAGTTTTCGTGGACGAACGCGTGTTCCCACCCGATCACGTGGCCTGGGGGCCACCACGCATCGACGTACGGATCGTCGGGATCTGTGACCAGTACTGTTTCGTACCCCCTTCTGTCACCGGTCACCACTTCGAGTTCGTTCAACCGCTCGAGTGTGAATCGGAGACTCCCCTTCGAGCCCTGAACTTCGATGGTGTGGTCGTTCTTGTGACCGGTGGCGACCCGCGAGGCTTCGAACGTTCCCATCGCCCCACCTGCAAACTCGGCCTGGGCGCTGTAGGCGTCGTCGACCGTCACCGGCTTCGTCCCGCCGTCTCCGTCTGGACGCTCGTCGACGAACGTCTGTAACTGTCCGGTGATCCGTTCGATGTCGCCAGCACCGGGGACGTCGCCGACCAGAAACCGGACGAGATCGAGTGTGTGCGAGCCGAGATCGCCGAGTGCTCCCGACCCGGCGAGTTCGGCCGAGTTGCGCCAGCTCCAGAGTTCGTCGGGGTCGACGAGCCAGTCCTGCAGGTATCGCCCCCTGACGTGGCGGATCTCCCCGAGTTCCCCGGACTGGATCAGATTTCGGGCGTACCTGATCGCCGGCAGGAATCGATAGTTGAATGCGCACGCTGTCGGGACAGTTGCATCCGCTGCAGCCTCGGCCATGCGTTCGGCACCGTCGAGTGTCGGTGCCAGTGGCTTCTCACAGAGAACCGGGATACCTGCGTTCAGCGCTGCGATAGTCGGCTCCTCGTGGAGATAGTTCGGGCCGAGGTTGTAGAAGACATCCGTGTTATCGATCGCATCGCGCCAGTCGGTCGCAGTCTGTTCGAATCCGAGGCGGTCGGCGGCCCCCGCGAGTGCGTCCTCGTCGCGGCCGACGAGCGTCTGCCGTCGCACCGCCGGCGCGTCGGGAAAGAACATCGGGAGTCGTGCGATGGCGCTGGCGTGGGCTCTCCCCATGAACCGGTACCCCAGGAACGTGACGGCGATCGAATCGTCAGTCATCGTGGTGTCGCGGATACTCCGGATTCATCTGTGCTAACCGTACTGACCGGTTCTAACGTGATAAAATGGCTAGTCAACTGGATCACGCCCGACCAGGACCGGAATCGGCTGTGTAGCTGACGGTCCCGACGGGTCTGTTAGCCAGCTACGTATTTGCGAGGCTCGTTTCGATATATTCCAGAATTCGCTCGGATTCGGCCATCGTGACGCCGCGGTCCTCGTCGATCAGAACCGGGACGCCGCGCTGGCCGCTCACTCGTTTTACCTCGTCACGTTTCGAGTGCAGGGCTTCGACCCACTCGGTCTCGTATTCGACGTCGAGTTCGTCGAGTCTGTCGGCGACGCGTTCACAGTACGGACAGCCATCCAGCTGGTACAGTGTGAGACTCATACTATGCTGTAGTGGTCCCAAAGTGATATGGATTCGTGTCTCTGGAATCGGACGCTGGACAGTGCCTCGCTGTCGTGGCCGAACCGAGACGAAAGTAGTCCAGCGCCGGAGGTCCGGAACGCCGTGCCGGGTAGGAAAAACTAACTGACACCGCAACGGGTGTACACCCATGGCGCTGAGTGACGTTCTTCCGGACCGACCACTGACGACAGAGGAATTCGAGGACCTGCAGGACAGCGACACGTTCGATCAGGTACATACCGGCGACGCGGGCGGGCGAGTCGAGTCGTTCGTGGTTACGATGGAGGGAAGCGAGTACATGCTCCATTTCACCCCGGAGAACGGCTGGCACAAGCACGAACACTAATTGTCCGAGAGTCATACAGCCCGGTCTACTCGAAACCCGGACCTAAATCACTGAATCGTGGGGATATCTTGGCTCAATAGTGGCAAAAAGCAGGACAATTTTGAGTGTGAGTGTCCGAAAGTTCACACAGAACCGGACATTCTCAATTGGAGATTTGGTCTTACCGAATTCAGTGAAAAAGCTATGGAAATAATGATATTGTTACCGGTTGACGTGCAAGATATAGAGGATGAAGTCAGCACGGCGCTCACGGCTTTCCCACTGTTCTCTGCATAGATTGTCAAACTGGCTCCGGTTCAGATTAATTAGGTTCGAATCCACTAATAACGAGTTTTTGGAATCGTCTATGCTACTGTTTTATTCAATAATGACAAGGGGATATTCGTTTTCGATAGCGAACTCAAGAATTGTAATCGGGCCAATCTCTGTGAAAGTTTGCGTCCTGGAGTCAACAGATTCCATCTTTTCAAATAGAAGTGCTAAGAGGTCCTTTTTTGATTCCTGCGTATGGAATTCATTACATCCAGGTTTGTCATTACTAATTAATGGATAGAATTCCTCTCGCCAGTCTATTTGCTCTTGGATTTGGGTTGGGATGATTTCTTCAGTGTAATTCCTGTTGGATCTGGCTAACCGATGACGTAGGGGGATTTTTTGTATACGATTTTTTCTCAACTCCGAATCCGCAACTGTTCTCTCAATTTTTCTCGCCTTATATTTGAAATATTCATCTACGACCGACCGTTGGTCCTCTAAGTGATCGTTGTCAAATATGAGTGGGTCCATTCCTATCGTTGGATATGAGATGGAACAGTGTAAAAATAAGTACACCGACATCTGTTTGTACGTTAAATAATTATAGTCCTTGCTCAGTTTGAACTGACGGCTGTATTTGCGGCTTGTATCTTGCACTGGCCTTCCCCTCAATATCTTAATAGCTCCCGATGTTTTACTGTATACTGTAAGACCCTCAGAGATTAAATAGAGAATTTCCATCAAGCGAGACGAGCAGTGTAGAACTTTTTGCATGATATGCCCGTTCAAGTTCAGAGCCCTGTGAAATACCGTGATGTTTCACAAGTTCAACTGGGACCGCGACGTAAGTTGCACCACTTCGTTGTTGGGCCTTAGCAGATCCCTCTGGTGAGAGACTGTCTGAGTCGATGAG
>Ga0207714_1002281_pt1 | contig 11712 bp, 10 predicted proteins | sample PonA232FremontCA_2_FD_187270 | JGI IMG/M metagenome (GOLD analysis project Ga0207714, IMG submission 187270) | Marine sediment microbial community from Fremont, CA, USA - Pond A23 Sediment 2 (SPAdes) | ecosystem: Environmental > Aquatic > Marine > Unclassified | place: USA: Fremont, California... | reverse complement strand
GTTTCAGCGGGCTGCCGAGCGGCTTCGCAGTCAGTCGCCGGACCGGCGGGAGGATCGCGACCCCGGCGACGAGCAGGGGCAACGCGCCGATCTGCGGAACGAGCGTGAGCGCGACGACCACGGTGCCGTACCCGACGACGTAACAGCCGCGCCGCCAGAGCTGCTCCCGGTCGGTCAGATCGGCCGCGTCCGCGAGCCCGTCGGAGGCGCTCTCGTCGTCGCGTTCGTCCGCCACCTGCCGGGCCTGCCGCTGGACGTACTCGTCGAGCTCTCCGGCCGCGTCCTCGGTCTGGGGGGCCCCGCACTCGACGCAGTAGCGGGCGTCGTCGTCGATCGACGCCTCGCACCGCGGACAGGATCTCATCGTACCGGTACGGCACCGCGGTCGGGATTAATTCTTCGGAACCCCGACGGTCACGCGCCTTCCTTCAAAATATCGCCCGGACACCGCCCGAGACGTCCGATCTGTGGTCGTGCCGGCAGCGGATCTCCCGCGGTCGCGGCCGGTCGCCCCCGGATCGTTCTCAGCCCTGAGAACCGCGGGGGAGCGGTTAAGTGATCGCTGTGCCGCGTTTCGGGCAACAATGTCCACGCGCGTGCTTATCGCCGACGACTCGGAGTTCATGCGGAACCTCCTCCGAGAGATCCTCGAAGGCGAGTTCGAGATCGTCGGCGAGGCGGAAAACGGGGTGGAGGCGGTGAACATGTACGAAGAGCACGGCCCGGACCTCGTGATGATGGACATCGTGATGCCGATCCGCGACGGAATCGAGGCGACGACGGAGATCCTGGAGGCGAACCCGGACGCGACGGTGATCATGTGCACGAGCGTCGGGCAAGAAGAGAAGATGAAGGCGGCGATCAAGGCGGGCGCGGAGGGGTACATCACGAAGCCGTTCCAGAAGCCGAACGTGCTCGACGCGATCGGATCGGCGGTATAATGCGGGTCGACGTCCGCGCGCTCGGTGCGTGTAACCGCCTCGCGGAGCAGGGGGCACGGCGGGCGGCCGACGCGCTCTCCGATCTCACCGGGACCGACCTCGCGGTCGAGGTGACGGGCGCGAGCGTCGCGAGCGGTCAGGACCTCGCGGAGGCGTTCGCCGGCCGCGAGTCGATCGGCGTGAGCGTCGGGCTTCGGGGCGGGCTGGACGGCGAGGCGGTGCTCGCCTTCGACGCGGTCAACGCGGACGCGCTGCTCTCGCTTTTACCCGGCGGAGGGGCGATGGAGCGCAGCGCGGTGACGGAGGTCGGCAACATCGCCTTGGGCGGCTTTCTCGACGGCTGGGCGGACTACCTCGGGACGGCGATCGACATGTCGCCGCCGCGGTACTTCGAGGCCGACGGCGCGGCGGTGCTACCGGACGGGGCCCTCGCCGGCGACGGGGTGTTCCTCTTCGAGAGCCGGCTCGACGCGACGACGACGGATCTCGACTTCTCGATCTATATGCTGCCGGACTCAGGCCCGTTCCGTGACCTCATCGTCGGGCGGACCGCTCCCGCGGCGGCGAGCGGCGACGCGCCCGCCTCGGCGGCGAACGGTGGAGCCGCGAGCACGGCCGTCCCGTACGAGTCGCTCTCGACGTTCTCGTCGCTGGCGAAGGAGGGGTCGGCGAACGCCGCCGACAACATCGCGATGATGACCGGGTTAGAGACGAGCGTCGACGTGAGCCGGCTCCGATTCGTCCCGCTCGCCGACGTGCCCGCGGAGGTCGGTACGGACCCGCACGCGGGGACGGTGTTCGAGCTACAGGGCGAGCCGAGCGGCTACCTCGCGATCCTCTTCGAGGAGTCCTCCGCGGCTACGGTCGCGGATGCGATGTTACCGATGGACCCGGACGAACCGCTGGGTGACATGGCGGAAAACGCCCTCTGTGAGCTCGGGAACGTGATGACGAGCGGGTTCATCGACGGGTGGGCGAACGTCCTCGGCACGTCGATCTCCCACTCGCCGCCCGAGTTCGTCCACGACATCGGCGCGGCGACGGTCAGTCCGCTCGTGGCGCAGCTGAGCGAGCACCAGGACTACGGGTTCGTGATCGACGCGGCGATCCGGACGGAGGGCGTCCGAGCGCGGTGTGACGTGTACGCGCTTCCAGACGAGCGCGAGCTAGCCCGAGCACTCGACCGGCTCTCCGACGCGTGACTCGACCCTCACCGACGGACGGTGGATCGAGCGGGCCCACGGGCGGGGAGACGGCCGGCGACGGTCGGATCAAGGTCGGCGTGGGCGAACTCGCGGTCGCGACCGCCGGCGAGACACTCGCGACGAGCGGGCTCGGATCCTGCGTCGCGGTCGCGCTCGTCGACGGCGACGCCGGCGTCCGCGGGCTGCTTCACGCGATGCTTCCCTCCGGCGGCGACCGGACGGCCGCGGCGGCGCGCCCGGCGAAGTACGTCGACACGGGAGTCGACGCCTTGCTCGGGGAGCTCGACGACGCCGGCGCTGACCCGCGCCGCATCGAGGCGCGGGTAGCGGGCGGAGCGGAGATGCTCGATCTCACCGACGCGGTCGGTCCGCGAAACGTCGAGCGCGTCGCGGAGGTGCTCGACGCGGCGGGCGTCCCGATCGTCGCCAGCGACGTCGGCGACGACGTCGGACGAACCGTCCGGCTCCGCTCGAACGGTCGGCTCGTCGTCCGTGCGGCCGACGGGTTCGAGCGCTCGATCTGACGCGCCGCCGACGGTCTCCCCCGTCCGGGGGTCGATGTCCCTTCTCAGCCCTGATATTTTGAGGGGTTGATTCAAGTGTGTTCTGCGGATGGTTCTCGGTAATGGGCCTCGAACTACCGGTGTGGGGAGCGCCGACCGCCGCCTGGGTAGTCGCCACGCTGGGGCTCGTCGGTGCGAGCGTCCTCGACAGGTTTCTCGACGACGACGGATCCGACGACGGCGGTTCCGGTGGGACGGGTGGCGGCGACGACGACCCCTTCGGCGGCGACATGGGTGGAATGGGCGGCGGCGGCATGGGCGGTGACGACGGCTTCGACGACCTCGACGGGATGGGTGAGTTCGACGAGATGGACGGCTTCGACGACGGCGGTGGCGGCGGCGCGGCCACCGACGAGCTGGAGAACCGCCTCGACGAGCTCGAAAACGAGGTCGCGTCGCTCTCCTCGACGGTGTCGACGGTCCGGTCGGAAAACGGGGAGATCTCGAACGCGGTCGACGACATCGAGGAGGACGTCCGGAACCTGCTCGACATCTACGAGATGGTCTCTCGGGGTATCAACCCGTTCGTCGACGAGTCGAGCGGATTCGACGACGTCGCGGGCGGCGGCGAGGGCTCGTTCGGCCTCTTCGACGACGCGGACGAGACGGACGACGCGGCGGCGGACCTCGACGACGACGTCGCGGAGGCCGACGCGGAGGGGTTCTTCGACGACGATCTCCTCGACGACGACGGCGGATTCGACGACGAGTTCGACGAGACCGGCGGCGACCTCGACGAGGAGGCGGCCGGGCTCGACGGCGAGTTCGACGAACCGGACGGCGACAGCGCGGACGCGCCCGGCGGGGCCGCGTCCGAGACCGACACAGCGGACGACGGAGACGATATGAACGACGACGGAAAGAGTTTCAGCGAGCTGAAAGAGGAGTACGACTCCGGGGAGGCCGACTGGGCCGACGAGGCGGACGACGACGCCCCCGCAGACGACGGGGCCGACTCGTTCGACGACCCCGGCACCGAATCGGCCGCGCCCGACGACGGGTTCGAGAGCGACCTCGGAGACGGAAGCGCCGTCGGCGACGACTTCGCCGGCGGCTTCGACGACGAGCCGGCCGACCCCGCGCCCGCGGACGACACCGGCGGCCGGGCGTCCGAGCCGGAGCCCGCACCCGACCGGCAGCCCGGCGGCGACCCCGCCGAGGCGTCGGACGACGGGTTCGAGTACGTCGGTCGAGACGACCTCTCCGACGGGCGCGACGGCGGCAAGCCGTACCTCACAGAGCTGCCCGGCGACTACGTGGGCGATCTGCTCGTGATGGAGTGGCTGGAGTTCCTCGTCTCCGAGAGCGACGTCACCGACGCGGTGCGGGCGATCAACTACTACGAGCGGATCGAGTGGGTGAGCGCCGACGCCGCCGCGCGACTCCGGGAGTTCCTCTCCGGGTTCGGTACGATCGACCGCAACCTCGTCGACCGGCCCGGCACCGACCGGCTGGTCCGCGAACACCACACCCGGAGCCTCCGGTACGTGACACAGCTCAACGGCACCAGCAGCCACACGGTCCTGCTGGACCGCTGGGACGATCTCGCCGGCGGCTCGCTGCTCGACGGCGGGCCGCCCGCGGCCGCCGGACGCGGCCGGTCGTCGGGTCGCCGCGACGAGCGAGCCGATCGGCGCGACGGGCGGGACGGCCGCGGCGTGGACCGACGGGAGCGGAACGGCCACGACGACCGCGGCGACCGCCGGCGGTCGGACCGCGACGCGGATCGGAACGGCGACCGGCGCGAGCGGGACGGTTCCACGCGGCCGATGAACGACCCGGACCCCCGCACCGACCGCGCCGACCCGGCCGACGGAGGGTGGGGCGATGGGCGTTAGCGTCTCCGCGTCCACGGCAATTATCGTCGCCGGGCTGTTCTTCGCGTTCACGACGTTTTACCCCGTCGCGGCCAACGGGTTCGACCGCGTCTCCGACGCCCAACGCGGCGTCAACGAGCGCGCGCTGGAGCGACAGAACACCGAGTTCGCGGCGACGAACGCGACCACCGACGGAACGACGCTCACCGTCACCGCCACCAACGACGGTGCCACGGGGCTCGTCGCCGACGACGCGACGCTCGTCGTCGGCAACGAGTACGTCGACGTCGGCGGACCGGACGCGACGACGACCGTCGACGGCGACGGCGACACCGCGCTCTGGCTCGGCGGCGAGACGCTGACAATAGAAGTCGCCGAGGGGAACCTCGACACGGAGGTGGTCGGCGGCGAGACGCGCGTCGTCCTCGTCGTCGAGTCCGGCGTCCGCGACGCCGCGACGGTCTCGGAGGTGAGCGGATAGATGGCGAGCGTCCCCGTCTCGCATCTGATCCTGTTCATCGCGAGTCTCGTGATCGCCGCCAGCGTCGTCGGCACGATCACCACCGGGGTCGACCGGGTGAGCGCGGCCGTCGACGACGCGGGGCTCGACGCGACCGAGCAGCTCCGGACCGACGTGACGGTCGTCTCCGACCCCGACGCGGGGGTGTACAACGCGACCGATGATAGTGTTACGCTCCTGATAAAAAACACCGGCACGTACCGGCTCGCGCCCGACGGCTCCGGACTGGACGTCGTTCTCGACGGCCGGTACGTCCGGCCGGAGGCAACCGCCGGGGAACTCGTCTCCGCGGACGGCGCGAACGCGTGGGGCCGCGGCGACGTGTTGCGGCTCACGATCGACGCCACCGAGGTCGGCGGGTCGAGCGGCCTCAACGGCGGGGACCACCGGGTGTTCATCACCGTGAACGGCGACGAGGAGCTGTTCCAGTTCCGCGTGGAGTGATTACAGATGCCACACGACAACCTGCTTTCGATCGGACTCGACGACCGCGACCGGCTGAACAAAGAGCTCGGCGGGGGGATCCCGCGGGGGAGTATCGTCCTCATGGAGGGCGACTACGGAGCCGGGAAAAGCGCCATCTCACAGCGGTTCGCCTACGGGCTCGTCGAGGAGGGCGCGTCCGTGACGATGCTGTCCACGGAGCTCACCGTCCGCGGGTTCATCGACCAGATGCACTCGCTCGAGTACGACATGGTGTCGCCGCTTCTCGAAGAGGAGCTGCTCTTTCTCCACGCCGACTTCGACTCCGGCGGGGCCTTCTCCGACGGGGACGGCGAGCGCAAGGAACTGCTCAGGCGGCTGATGGACGCCGAGGCGATGTGGAACTCCGACGTGATCTTTCTCGACACCTTCGACGCGATCTTCCGGAACGACCCCACGTTCGAGTCGCTGGTCCGGAAAAACGAGGAGCGACAGGCCGCCTTGGAGATCATCTCGTTTTTCCGCGAGATAATCTCACAGGGGAAGGTGGTGGTGCTCACCGTCGACCCGTCGGCCGTCGACGACGACGCGATCGGTCCGTTCCGGTCGATCGCCGACGTCTTCCTCGAACTGGACATGGTCGAGGTCGGCAACGACATCCGCCGACAGATCAACGTCAAGCGGTTCGCGGGCATGGGCGAACAGGTCGGCGACACGATCGGCTTTTCGGTCCGGTCGGGGACCGGCATCGTCATCGAGAGCCGGAGCGTCGCCTGACACCATGACCGACGGACCACTCGCCTGACGCCATGACCGACGGACGCACAGCCGGCACGTGCGAGCGGACCGCGACCGCGAGACGAGTTCATCGCTACCTATGACCGAACACGGCACCGCGCGACCGTCCGACGAGCTCCGGAAGGCCGCCATGCGGCGGCCCCACCTCCGGGAACACCTCCGGGAGTTCAAACAGATCACCGGAGAGTTCCCGCAGTTCGTCGAGGAGCCGAAAGACGAGTACGAGTCCGACCGGCCGAACATCCTCTACCCCGTGGGCGGTCCCATCTACACCCACATCTACGGCGACCTCGGCCAGGACACAAAGTACTACGCCATCGAGCCCAACGTCACGGGGCCGCAGGTAGAGGTGCTCGACGAGGTGAAAAACCGACTCCTCACCGTCAGCGGCCAGCACAGCGCCCCCGACAACGAAGCCGGGTACGACGACCTGATCGAAGAGCTGTTAGAAGAGGTCACCCACGTCGACGACTCCGCGACCGGCTTACAAAAGGGGCTCTCGAAGGTGAAAAACTTCGGGAAGCTCTCGATCACCGAGGAGACGTACGAGAACATCCGGTACCGGCTCAACCGCGATATCGTCGGGCTGGGACCGCTCGAACCCGTGATGCGCGACACGGCAAACGAGGACATCCACGTCATCGGCCCGAAGGAGTGTCACGTCGACCACGGCACCTTCGGCATGCTGGAGACGACCGTCGACTTCGGAACGCCGGCGGAGTTCGACAACTGGCTCCGCAACATGGGCGAGCGGATCGGAGACCCGCTCTCGGACTCCGATCCCATCGTCGACTCGACGCTGCCGGACGGGTCGCGTATCAACATCATCTACTCCGACGACGTCTCGCTGAAAGGCTCCTCGCTCACGATCCGGCAGGGAGAAGAGGAGCCGCTGTCGATCAACCAGATCACCCACTGGGGAACGCTCTCGCCGGAGCTTTCGGCGTACCTCTGGCTGTGTTTGGAGAACGAACAGACCGTCTTCGTCGTCGGGGAGACGGCGTCCGGAAAGACGACGACGCTGAACGCGATCCTCTCGTACATTCCGGACGACTCGAAGATCTACACCGCGGAAGACACCGCCGAGGTCCTCCCGCCGCACAGCACCTGGCAGCAGCTGCTGACCCGCGAGGGCGGCGGCGAGGGCTCCTCCGACGTCGATATGTTCGATCTGGTCGCGGCCGCGCTCCGGTCGCGCCCCGACTACATCATCGTCGGTGAGGTCCGGGGTGCCGAGGGGCGCATGGCGTTTCAGGCGGCACAGACCGGCCACCCGGTCATGCTGACGTTCCACGCCTCCGACATTGTCTCGATGATCCAGCGGTTCACCTCCGACCCGATCAACGTCCCGGAGACGTTCATGGACAACGCCGACGTGGCGCTGTTCCAGAACCGCGTGAAACAGGGCGACGAGGTGCTCCGCCGCGTCACGAGCGTCCAGGAGATCGAGGGGTACTCAAAGGAGATGGACGGCGTCGTCACCCGCGAGGTGTTCAGCTGGGACCCCGTCGAAGACGAGATCGTCTTCCAGGGGATGAACAACTCGTACGTGCTCGAAGAGCAGATCGCGACGCTTCTGGGCTACGCCGACACCCGCGATATCTACGACGACCTCCAGTTCCGCGCGGAGCTCATAGAGCGTATGATCCAGGAAGGAATCGTGGGCTATCACGAGGTGAACGACGCGATCAACGCCTTCCAGCGCGACGGCGTCGAGGGGCTCCCCTTCGATATGCACCGGAACACGAGGTGATCGCGGTGGGACGCGACCGCACGACCGCGGCGGAGGCGCGGTAGCATGGCCGTGAAACAGATGGGCGACGGGCTCTCGACGGCGCTCGAACTGACCGCCGACATCGCGGCGTCGTACGAGAAGCTCGACATCTCCAAACGCACGTACCTCGGGCTGGTGTTGCTCCCCGCGGTGCTCGTGTTCGCCGCGAGCGTCGTCGGGCTGTTCGTCCTCCCGCTGCCGCTTCTCGCGCGGGTCCCCGTCCCGATGTTCGGGGGGCTCGTGTTGGTCGCGGCGGTCATCTACCCGAAGATCTACCTCTCGAGTCTGGAGACGCAGATCGACAACCAGCTCCACCTCGTGATGACGCATATGACGGTGTTGTCGACGACGAACATCGACCGGATGGAGGTGTTCCGGACGCTGGCGAAAGAAGACGAGTACGGGGTCGCCGCCGAGGAGATCCGCCGTATCGTCCACCTCGTCGACACGTGGAACCAGAGCCTCGACGACGCGTGTCGTCGCCGCGCACAGGAGGTCCCCTCGGACGCGATGGCCGACTTCTTCGACCGGCTCGGCTACACGATGGGCGCGGGCCAGTCGTTAGAGGAGTTCCTCGTCTCAGAGCAGGACGTGATGTTAGCGAAATACGAGACGCGCTACGAGTCGGCGCTCTCGAACCTGGAGGTGATGAAAGACCTGTACATGTCGATGATCCTCTCGATGACGTTCGCCCTCGTCTTCGCGGTCGTGCTCCCGATCCTCACCGGCAACGACCCGACCGCGACGGTCGCGGCCGTCATCGTCCTCTTCGTCTTCGTCCAGCTCGGATTCTACGCGATGATCCGCGCCACCTCCCCGTACGACCCGATCTGGTACCACCCGGACGGGCGCTCGCCCGGCGACCTGCGGCTGTGGGCGTCGCTGATCGGCGGCGGCGGGTTCTCGCTCGTGCTCATCGGGATCACCGCCGCCGGGATGTTCGGATACGGGCCCGGGCTTCCCGGCCTGCTGTTCTTCGTCGGCGACGTCCAACTGCCGCTGTATGTCGCGGTCCCCGTTTCGCCGCTCGTCGTCACCGGGGTCGTCCTCCGGAACGAGGAACAGGCGATCACCGCCCGCGACGCCGAGTTCCCCTCGTTCGTGCGCGCGCTCGGCGCGACCGAGAGCGCGAAGCAGTCGACGACGACCGACGTCCTCACCACGCTGCGCGACAAGAACTTCGGCGAACTCTCCGACGCCATCGACCGGCTCTACCGTCGGCTCAACGTGCGAATCAGCACCGAAGGAGCGTGGGACGAGTTCACGCGTGACACGCGGTCGTACCTCATTCAGAAGTTCTCCGAGATGTACCTCGTCGGCCGGCGGATGGGCGGCGATCCGAAGATGCTCGGCGAGCTGATCTCGACGAACATGAGCACCGTCAACCAGCTGCGCGAGCAGCGGCGGCAGGCCGCGACGACGTTCATCGGACTGCTGTACGGGATCACCGCGGCGGCGACGTTCGCCTTCTTCATCGGGTTAGAGGTCGTCGCCATCCTCGCGGACCTGACCGCCGACTTCGAGTTAGACCAGATGGACATCGGCCAGATCGTCTACCCCGGCGCGTACGACATCCCGCTCATCGAGTACCTGCTGCTCGTCGTCGTGCTGTTCAACGCCGCGCTCTCCTCGCAGATGATCCGCCGGATCGACGGCGGGAACCCAGCCAACGGGTACATCCACTTCGTCCTCCTGACGTGGCTCGGCGCGGTGACCGCGATCGCGACGCGGACGCTCGTGAACGCGATCCTGTCGATCTGAGGGCGGCTCGACTCCCCGCGCGTTTCGTCACCCCTCGAACAGCGTCGGCTCGGCGGCCGTCTCGCCAGCCGCGTCGCGCCACGAGCGCGACGGCGTCCACCCGAACAGTCGCGCCGCCCTCTCGATCGCGTACGCGCCGCGGTCGTCGCCGTCGGCGAGCGCGCTCGCGTCGACCGCACACTCGTCGGGGATCTCGCCGTACGACTCGCGCAGAAGGCCGAGCAGGGGGCGACCGAGCGCGTTGTCCGCGGCGACGCAGTTGACCGCCTCGTGGGTTCCGGGCGCAACCGCGGGGTCGCCGCCGAGCAGGTCCGCGAGCGCGACCGCGACGAGGTCGGCGACGTCGCGGACGTCGACGTACGACCAAAAGTTGCCAGCGCCGGCGTCGAGGTCGGTCACGTAGCCGTCCGCGCGGCAGGCGTAGTCGCCAGGGTACTGGATCCACGACGGCCGGAGCGAGACGACAGAGATGTGATGGCGGCGCGCGGCCGCGCCCGCGGCCGCCTCCGCGGTTACTTTCGAGAGCCCGTAGGGGTCTTCGGGTTCGAGCGGGTGGGCCTCCGTGACTGGCAGCTCGTCCGGGAACGGCGTCGGGTCGGCGAAGAAGAACCCGTAAGCGCCGTCGCTGGAGGCCTGGACGACCGGGGCGTCGGCCCGGCCCGCGGCGTCGAGGACGTGCTTCGCGGCGAGCGCGTTCGTCTCGAACACCCGCCCCTCGGGGTGGGTGCCGGCGACGGGGATCGCGGCCCAGTGGACGACCGCGTCGGGGTCGACGGCGGCGACGACGTCGAGCGCCTCGCCGCGCTCGGCGAGGTCCGCCGCGCGGAACGAGACGTGCGGGGCGGGGTCGACGCCGAGTCCGGGGTGGTCGTAGTCGACGACGACGACTTCGTAGTCGCCGGCGAGGCGGTCGGCGACCCAGCGCCCGGACGCGCCGCGGCCGCCGGTGACGAGGACTGTCTCCATGCGGCCGGATTTCTCGGGGCAGTGAAAAGCACTTCCGTCGCCGTCTTCGGCAAGCTTTAACGCTCTGAGCGACAAAATACGTGTATGGAATGGAAGACCGACTGGGGACTCCGCGGACGGATGGGGTTCACGATGTTCCTCCTCTTTGCCCTCTACGTCGTGTTCATCGGCGTCCTGACCGAGGTGTTCAACGTCGGTATCATCTTCACGCTCGCGATGTTCGGTGCGTTCTCGATCGCCCAGTACTTCTTCAGCGACAAGCTCGCGCTCCGGAGCATGGGCGCTCGGGAAGTGACGCCCGACGAGTATCCCGATCTCCACCGCCGGATCGACCGGCTGAGCCAGCAGGCCGACCTCCCGAAGCCGACCGTGGCGGTCGCGAACACGCAGGTGCCCAACGCGTTCGCGACCGGCCGGAATCGGAACAACGCCACCGTCGCGGTGACGACCGGTCTGCTCCGCAGCCTCGACGACGACGAGCTCGACGGCGTGCTCGCCCACGAGCTCGCACACGTGAAGAACCGCGACGTGATGGTGATGACGATCGCATCGTTCCTCTCGACTATCGCCTTCTTCATCGTGCGCTGGGGGTGGCTGCTCGGCGGCGACAACCGGCAGGGCGCGCCCGTCATCGTGGCGATCCTCGCGTCGCTCGTCGTGTGGGTGATCTCGTTTCTGCTCATCCGCGCGCTCTCGCGGTACCGCGAGTACTCCGCCGACCGCGGCGCGGCGCTCATCACGGGGAAGCCGGGCGCGCTCGCCTCGGCGCTGATGACGATAGACGGCCGGATGGACCGGGTCCCGAAGGAGGACCTCCGCGAGGAGGCCGAGATGAACGCGTTCTTCATCATCCCGGTCAAGGCCGGCTTCGTCGGACGGATCGCCTCGACGCACCCGTCGACGGAGAACCGCATCGAGCGGCTGCGCGAGATGGAACAGGAGCT
>Ga0207714_1002278_pt1 | contig 11722 bp, 8 predicted proteins | sample PonA232FremontCA_2_FD_187270 | JGI IMG/M metagenome (GOLD analysis project Ga0207714, IMG submission 187270) | Marine sediment microbial community from Fremont, CA, USA - Pond A23 Sediment 2 (SPAdes) | ecosystem: Environmental > Aquatic > Marine > Unclassified | place: USA: Fremont, California... | reverse complement strand
GGACTGAGCGTCCGTCTGACCCGCTCCTCGACGACGACGAGTCGCTCGACGGTCGTCCCGCTCCCCGGGTCGCCAGCGACGGCGACAGGGTCGCCATCGATCCGGACGCGGGCGTCGTGATCCGGGGAGAGACCGTACTCCGCGTAGAGGTCGGCCCCGGTGAGTTCCCTCACTGCCGCCGGGTCGACGACGTTCGCTCGCCTGGTGATCGAGGCGTGCGGACTGACGAGCTGGTCGGAGAGACCGGTGGCGTCCTGCTGTTCGACCGCTGGCCGGTCCGCCGACGTGAGCGCCGTCTGTGCCGCCCCGACGACGAAGACGACGACGACTGTAAGCAACAGCAAGGCGAGACCGATCGCGGGCAGTTCAGTCTGTGCTCTCATCTGTGGAGTTGGACAGTGCGGTTCGACGCGGGACCGCTGACCCGTACCCGAAACGGCTCACCACTCGTCCACGTCCCCGGTTCGGCGGTAGTCCCGGCCGGCAGCGAGAGGGTGATCGACTCGTCGATACTGTCGGTAGGATGATCGAGGCCCAGAGTACCGTTCGAGAGTTCGATCCGGTAGCTCGCGTCCTGGATCGTCGGAGGGAGTTCGACCGCACGCGTCGTGTTGACGTCCCCAGCCGCATCCGGAACGGTCGCTTCGACTGTCTCCGCCGCGGTGACGAGGACACGTTCGGACAGTTCCTCGCCGGTAGCTGTCTCGTAACCCGGGACGACACCACCCAGAAGAACGGTAGACATGCCAGCAACGTACAGCAGCGTGAGTCCGATCGCGAGGGTCTTCGCGACGGTCGGACTGACCGCACGCTCGTTCATCCTATCCGCTCACCTCCAGTTGCAGGTCGTGAACGACGACGTAGCCCTGGCGGGTGCCCTGGAACGTGACGACGACGCTCCCGGTATCGTCGCCGTCGAAGTGCTGTCTGTGGACGGTCCCGTCGCGTTCGTCGAAATATCGTTCGAATGGGGCCGGCCGACCGGTCTCGATGGCGACACTGTACTCGCCGGAACCGAGTTCGATGCGCCGGTGTGAGACGTCTGTAGCGATCATCTTCGAAACGCCGCCCTGTCCCCCGACCGAGACGTGGCTGGCGTTCAGGACCGGGACACCAACCACGAGGACACCGGTCTCGCGGGAACCCGTTATCGACGGCCTCGAGACGAGTGAGCCGCTGTGTCCACTGTCCCGGAGGACAGCACCGGCGACAGCGACGACCCGGTGCTCGTCGTTCTCGAAGACGAGTGCGCCAGCCGGGTACGACCGCAGGACAGTCCCGTTCTCGATGATGCGAACGGTTCGCTCCTCGGTCCCGAGATGGCCGTCTGAAAAACTGACACGGTGACGGTAGTAGCCGGTCCGCTCCGCCCCCTGGATCGCGCGGTCGAAGCTGTCGGCTACCTTCTGGGCGTCCGCAGTGGCCGCCTGTGAGTCGACGAGCGTCCCGATACCGACAGTGAGCGTCCCGAGGGCGACGACGGCGAGTCCGAGCATCAGTGCGACACCGACGACGTGGGACTGGGCACGCGGCTGTCCGCCGAAGTTCGCCCCGATCATCAGGCCACCCCCAGCCCGGTGAAGACGACGTACGTGACGACGACGAGGACGCCCGAGTGCCCGAGTGCCTCGTATGTCCCGCGGCTGGCGACACCGGCGAACCAGCCGCAGGCGATGACAGTCGCCTGGGCGATCAGATAGAACCGCTGCTGGTCGCGGGCAGGTTCGACTGCCTGCGGATCGAACGCCATCCGCGAACTGGCATCGGAGACACCGGCGAGTTGTGAGAAGCTATCGAGGACGGTCATGTTGACCGCTGCGATGATCCCGACCACGAGCAGCGCCGTCGTCCAGCCGACGGCAGCGTACACGAGCATCCGCGACCGGAGCGTCTTCCGCTCGTGGTAGAGGCGCCCGATCTCCGTCTCGAGCGTCTCGAACACCTGCTCGGTGTCACTGCCGGCCTCGAGCGCCCCCACGACGAGCCCGACGGTCTGTGACGCCAGCGGGGTGCCAACACGGTCGACGAACCGATCCAGCGCCGCAGCACGCACGTCGTCGGCGTTATCTGTGCCGCTTGTGAGTGAGAGGTTGAATGCGAGCGCCTCGACGTCGGGCTGGAGCGGGCCCAGATCGACCTCGCGCGAGACACGCTGGACCGCATCCGGGAACGGCCGTCCGAGGCTGACGTGACCCGAGACAGCGTGAACGAAGTCCTGTATCTCCCGGTCTTTCGCATCGTCCAGCCCCGACCGTCGGACCGAGACCGCGCCCACGGGGATACCGTAAGCGGCGTATCCGAGAAACAGCGTATTCGACAGCGTGTATCCAAGGCTGAAAAGAACGCCAGCGACAGCCAGTGCTGGCACTGCGAAGACGAGCGCTGCGCTTGCAGGGTTCGACGTCGCCGTTGCGAGAAGCGGGAGGGGTCCCTCGGGCCGGGCGTAGGTCGGTGTCGCGCGGTCGGTCGGGCGGAGCGCAGCGACGGTCCACGATCCGCCAGCCCCGACGAGGAGGACGAACAGGACACTCGCGTAAAAGAGGACCGTCCGGAGGGAGGGTGAGCCGAAGGGAGTCGTGACGGGTTCCGAAAGTTCCGGCGAGAGGACACTGGCGACAGTCAGGATCAACACGGCCAGCGCCGGAAACACCAGCATTACGACGAACAGTTCCGCGACGAGTTCCAGATAGCCGCTCGCGCGTTCGTGGACCCGTTCCTGTCTGTGTGAGAGGAGTTGGCCCTCCATTTCGAGGTAACTCTCAAGCGAGTCCTTGCCCTGGGCAGCGTGTTCCCGAAACTTCAGGAGAAACGGCGAGAGCGTATCCCGGGACGGCGTATCTCGGGCGACCAGGGAGAGCCCCTCGTCGAGACTCCCCGCGAGCGTTGCTCTGTTGAGCGCGTCGCGCAGCGATTCGGCAGTCGCACCGTAGGCGTCCTGCCGGGCGACACGCCGGATGATCTCGTTCGAATCACTGCTACCGGAGGCGAGAACGCGCATGTACCGGACTGCCCCGGGAAGTGTCCGTTCGATCTCCTCGCGACGGATTGCCGCGACGCGGTCGAGGTAGAGCCCGCCCGCACGGACACCGAGCCACCGGACGAGGACACCCGCGGTACCCCCGGCGACGATCCCGACCCAGAGCCGGGACACAGCGGGCAGTGAGAGTTCGTTGAGGATGGGGACGCCGCGGCGGAAAAACCCGAACACGGTCTCGACCACAGTGGACGGTAACAGTATCGTCCCGATCAGCGTCAACACGGCGGTGCCGATCCCACCGAGCCAGGCGACCCCGTACAGACGGGCGATAAAGACGTCGAAACTCGTCTCGATCCCGGCAGCCCGGTACCGCTGGCGGTCGCGGTCGTGGCTGTCGCTGTCGGCATGCCGCGAGAAAAGCGCGTACAGCCCCTTGTCGAGCGGTCCGAGCCGACCGCGGGGCTGGCTATCGACCGCCATCAGCACCCCCCGAGTGGGTCTCATCCGCCGAGTAGTCAGACCGCCGGGCATCGTCCCGGTGGCCGTTCCGGCGGTCCCGTCCGTCGTCGACACGGCGGCTCAACCGGGCGACTGTTGCGGCCTCGTTGGTCTGGAGATCCGCCAGCAGTTCGAAAAACTCCTCGAAGTCGTCGATACCCTGCTGAACCAGGTGTTCGACGTACCGGTGTTTCCGGTGGAACTCCGCCTCGACTGCCTCCAGTGAGCGGTCAGTCGCCGTGGCGATGCTGTCGAGTGTCCGGACGTGGCAGGTCCGGTGGTCGTCCCCGAGTTCCGGATGGTCGTAGGCGAACTCGAAACCGCCATCGGTCGTCCGCTGGGCAACCGTGTTCCAGTATATCGGTAGTCCCTGCTTCTCGATGACACCGCAGCCGTCGGACCGATCGAGTTCGCTGTAGGAGTGTTCGTCGAGAAGTTCGACGACCTGTCCGACGTACCGCTCGCCGTCGATCCGTCGGGGGAAGATCACGAGGTCGATCTCACGAAGCAGGTACGGCGGGAGTCCCTGCTCGACGACGCGGTTGACCAGTGACTCGATACTCGAGGCGTGTGTCGTCCCGACCAACCCGTGCCCTGTGTTGATTGATTCGGCGAACGTTTCGAAACTCGCCGAGGTGTTTATCTCCGCGATGACCTCGACGTCCGGATTGAGGTAGTTACACTCGGTCATGAGGTCGGCCATCGTGACCTGTTTGTGGTCGCTCTCGTGATCACGAGTACTGAGCGAGAGTGCCGTCTCGTGGGGGATCCGGACCTCGCGCGATCCCTCGTCGATACTGATCGGCCGGTCCTCGAAAGGGATGAACGGCATGTGGGCGTTCATAAGTGTCGTTTTTCCGACACCAGTCGGGCCGGAGAAGAGGACGATGCGGTGGTGTTCGTAACAGAGCCACAGCAGTGCCACGAGTTCGGTCGGCAGCGTCCCGTTTTCGACGAGATCGACCGGCGTGAAAACTTCGGCCGACTGTTTGCGGATCGAAATGTGGGGGCCGTCCTCGCTGATCGTCGGGAGCGCGACCGCACAGCGGATCGTCTCGTCGATACCGGACGGGCGCAGGTTCACCTTCGCACTGGGCGTGCTCGCGTTCAACTCGGTCCCGTCGGCGGCAGCCAGCTGTGTGACGACGTTGACGAACTCCTGTTCGTCCTCGAAGGTCAGATTCGTCGGGATCCGCTCCGTGGAACTGTCGCGTGGGATGACTTTGATCCGTTCACCGAGCCGGTTGGCCTCGATATCTTCGAGTGTCGGATCACGGATCGGGACCGTGAGTTTGCCGTATGCGGCGTAATCCCGAAGAACGTAGTAGACGAGATCGGAGAGCCGGTCGCCGTCGTACTCGCGGTCGACCGGCTGGACGCCGATACCGTACTCGGCCAGTGCGGATCTGAGCCGGTGGTCGGCGGCGTCGAGCCAGTCCCGGGTGCGGCGACGGCCAAGGCGGCGGGCGAGCAGCGTCTCCGCCCGGTCGCGGACGAACGCTGTCTTGTCCTCGACGACGCCGTCGACTGCTGTCTCCCAGATCCGTTCCTTGCACTCGGCGATCAGTTCCTCGTCGCCCGGGAGCAGGTCGGGCTCCCTGACCGCGTATTTCACGTCGAACGGGTCCTCCCCGAGCAAATTCTCCCGGTAGCGTACCACCGGGATTTCGTACTCGTGGAAGTCGACGGTGTAGCGGGCGAGGCGTTCGCTGGCGAAGCGATCGATGTAGTCGGGATCGTCCGGCAGCGAAGTCAGTGCCGGTGCGTAGTCGGTGGTGTGGACGACGATCCCCTCGTCGTCGGTGTCCGCGACTTCGATCCGGTCGTCGAGGGCGTACGGCGTGAGTTCCCCGAGACAGGCGATCCCCGCGAGTGCGTGGTAGGTGAGCCGCCGCCGGGCTGGGGCCGTGCAGTCGATCAGCTGGTCGATGACGCGCTCGTGTTTCGAGTCGAACCCCGCATCCATGATCTCGACAGCTCCCTGGCGTGTCAGTGGCCGCTGGAGGTGGGCACCCTCGAAGTGAGCGGTGATCCGGTCGAGACACTCCCGACCGGGCGGAGTGAGTGAGGGCTCGCGAACGTCGTAGCTGAACTCCTCACCGTGCCGGGAGATCGTGACGACGACGCCGGGATGGACCTCGTACTGCGCCTGAACCGCCTGGGCGTACCAGGCTTCCGGGTCGTCCGGCGGTAACGGCGGCGGGACTGCCGGTCCCGTCTCTGTCGTGGGGTCTACGGATAGATCACGGCCGAACGTCATTGGTGACGGTTTGCCTCGCTTTCGTATATAAAAGCTATCAATGAAAGGTAATCATAGCCAAGACTGAAAATCCAGTAATCAAATGTAGGTGATAGAAGAGGGGCAGAGACAGTGTGCTAGACCAGACGAGGAGGAGTGTGCTGAACCGGACGGAGAGTCGCTAGCTGGTAACCGCGCAGTTGTTCGGTCCGAGTTCCAGTTCGAAGGCGTCCTCGTCGTCGACCGTCTCGTGGCCGAGATTCACCGCGATGATCTGCTCGAAGTTCGCCGGCTGTGCACCCATCGACTCCGTGATCCGGTCGACGAACGTCTCGCGGTCTTCGGTGAACGCGGTGATCCGGTTCCGGAGGGTGCCCAGCGTGTCGGCGTACGTGCCGTCGGTCACCGGGGACCGACCCGGCGGGACGTGTCCCGGTGCGACGAGTGTATCGTCCGGTAGCGGCGCGATCCGTTCGGCGACCGTCTCGTACAGTGTCCGCGCGAGTGCGGGCGCCTCGTCGTCGCCGCCCTGGAGATCCGGTCGCGGCGTGCCGTCGAGAAAGAGCGAATCCCCGGAGAGCAACACACCGTCGACGAGCAGGGAGATCGCCCCGGTCGTGTGTCCCGGCGTCGACAACACCTCGATCTCGCGGTCGCCGAGTTCGAGTCGGTCGCCGTCAGCAACAGTTTCGATCTCGTCGGAGAGACCGCGTTCCGCAGCCCCCTCGGAGACGAGCGCCCTCGCACCGGTCGCATCGGCGAGACGCCGGACACCACTGAAGTGGTCGGCGTGAATGTGCGTGTCGAGCACGTAGGCGAGGTCGACGTCACGGTCCCCGAGGTCGTCGAGGTAGCGGTCGACGAAGGCCCGGAGTGGATCGACGACCAGCGCCTCGCCGCCGGAGACGACCGCGTACGCGAGGCAGCCACTCGCCGGGCGGTAGTACTGGGTTATCTCGGTGTCGGGGAGGCGGCGGTCGGTGTAGACGCGTGCCCACCCGCGCATCCCGCCGGCGAGGTTGTCCGCCTCGATCCCCGCCTCGGTCAGCATCTCCGCGACCTCCGCACTCGCCTCGCCGTGCGGGCAGACGGCGATATAGGCGTAGTCGGGTTCGACGAGCGAGGCGACCGATCCGGTGACCTGTGCGCTCACGAACCGCATGTAAGGGACGTGCGTGAACTCGACGCCCGGGCCGTCGATCCGCCAGGCGTCGACCTCGTCCCGGTTGCGGACGTCGAGGATCTGCACCGCCTCGGGGGAGTCGATCAACTCGGCCAACTCGGCCGGATCGATTTCGCCAGCCGCTGTCTCTGTCGACATAGCTGTCGGTACGGCGCCGCGGATATTCAATGACGGGGACGCCGACAGTGTTGAGTAGTAACAGGGCACAGGTAGGGTATGGACGATGCCGAATTCGTCGAGCGAGTCAGGGATGCAAAGGCGACCGAACTCGACCGGCTCGGTTCGGAGAAAGCACTCGTCGCGGAGACGAACGCCGCACTCGACCGTGGAACGGTACTCGAACGGGCAGCAGCGGCGGAGATGCGCGCTGCCGAGACGTTCGACCAGTGGGCGGCGAGCGAAGAAAACGAGAGCGCACGGGCAGCGTTTGCCGACGCCGCCGAACGGGAACAGAGCCACTACGAGCAGGTCTGTGAACTCGGCGACGTCGAGGCGACCGATCCGGAAGCCGACGCGCTCCACGGCTATCTCCGCGAACTAGAGGGGACAGCAGAACGCGTGGGGGCCGGACTCGTCGCCCGGCCGCTCGTCGCCTCCCGGACACTATTACAAGTTATCAACTTCTTCATCAACGAAGCGGACGAGACCACGGCGAACACGTTCCGGGGGCTCCGATCCGACACCGACGACCAGGTCGAGGCCGGAGCGACACTCCTCACGGAGGTCTGTACAGACGAGGAGTGGGACGCGGCCGAGCGTGCAGCAACAGAGGCGATCGATCGTGCCTACACGGAGTACGCCGACACGCTCGAAGCGATGGGCGTCGATCCCAAGCCCGTGTGTTGATACTGGTGGCTATAAGAAACTGAAAATTTGGCCACCCCTGGGGTGGCGAATATTTCTACGAATGTATAGCCACCAGTATGAGACCGGACGACCGCCACCGTTTATTTTCTCGACGGTCCTGAACAAGGTATGGACGAACGTCCCGTCCGTCTCGGCGTCGATGTCGGCGGCACGTTTACCGACGTCGTCCTCGTGACTGGCGGCGAGGTGACGACCGCCAAGGTGCCGACGTCGGCGGACCAGAGCGAGGGAGTTATCGACGGGATCGATGCGGCCTGTCAGAAGGCGGATATCGAGCCAGACACCGTCGACTCCTTCCGGCACGCGATGACAGTCGCGACCAACGCCATGCTCGAAGGCGAGGGGGCACGGACAGCCCTCGTGACGACCGACGGGTTCGGGGACCTGCTGGCCATCGGGCGCCAGGACCGGCCGTCGCTGTACGACCTCACAGAGCGGAAGCCGGCGCCGCTCGTGCCGGACGAGCGACGGTTCGAAATCGAAGAGCGCGCCACTGAATCGACAGTCGAACGCGGAGTGAGTGAAAGCGAACTACAGCGTGTGTCGGATGCAGTAGAGGAAGACACCGAGAGCATCGCAGTGGCGTTTCTCCACGCCTACGCACAGCCGGACAACGAGCGGCGTGTCACCGACTTCCTCCGGAAGGAGACGGACACATACGTCGTCGCTTCACACGAGGTGCTCCCGGAGTTCAGGGAGTACGAACGGACGGCGACGACGGTCGCAGCCGCGTACGTGACCCCGATCATCAGCGAGTATCTCGGCCGGCTCGAACGGAAGGCGACGGACCGCGGACTCCCCGCCCCCGCAATCATGCAGTCAAACGGCGGGATCGCAGACGCGGCGGGGATCCGCGAACAGGCCGTCACGACCGTCCTCTCCGGTCCGGCCGCCGGTGTCGTCGGTGCGTCGCTGTTCGAAGATGAGACACACGAAGGAATTATTACGTTCGACATGGGAGGGACATCGAGCGACGTGAGTCTCGTCCGGGATGGCTCGGTCGAGCGGGCGACGGAGGGATCCGTCGGCGAGTATCCAGTACACGTCCCGATGGTCGACATCGAGACGATCGGTGCAGGCGGCGGCTCGATCGCCTGGATCGACGAGGGTGGTGCACTCCGGGTCGGGCCACGCTCCGCCGGCGCGGAGCCGGGGCCTGCCTGCTACGGGAAAGGTGGTACGGAGCCGACGGTGACCGACGCGAGCCTCCTGCTCGGCTACCTTGGGAGCGAGACGGAACTCGGGGACGGGCTGACACTCGACGAGCAGGCCGCACGGGAGGCTTTCGAGCGTCTGGTGGCCGGATCGAGTCTCGGCGGCATCGTCGAGGCTGCCCGGGGCACCTACCGCATCGCGAACGAACGGATGGCCCGCGCTGTCAGGTCAGTGACCGTCCAGCAGGGCCACGACCCCCGCGAGTTCGCGCTCGTGGCCTTCGGGGGGGCTGGGCCGATGCACGCCGCTGCACTCGCCGACAGCCTCGGCGTCGGGACGATCCGGGTGCCACTCGCCAACGGGGTCCTCTCGGCGCTCGGTTTGCTGGCCGCGCCGGAGCGCCACGACGTCTCACAGACCGTTCACGAACGGCTCGAAACGGTCGACACGGAATCCATAGAGGGGACGTATACGGAGCTTGCCAAGCGTGTCAGTGCGGACCTGACCGAGCCGGACCGGGCGACGCTGGTCCGCCAGGCAGATCTGCGCTACCTCGGCCAGAGCCACGAACTCACCGTCGAGATCAGTGACCGGTTCGACCGGGACGCCGTCCGGCAACGGTTCCACGAAACCCACGAGCGGGCGCGCGGCTACCGGCTCGCCGACGAACCCGTCGAAATCGTCACGGCGCGGCTGACAGCGACTGTTCCCGGCGACGAACCAGAAATAACTCACGAAGGAAATAAAGGGGAGGAGCGTGAAGTACGGGAGGCGTTCTTCGAGGGTCGTTTTCGGGAGACACCGGTGTTCGAACGGGAACAGATCGCCGCCGGAACGACAGTCGAGGGACCGACGATCTTCGAGGGTGGCGAGAGCACTGTCGTCGTGAAGCCAGGGTGGAGCGCCCGGATGGATGACCGTGGGACGCTCACACTGCAGCGAGGTGGACGGAGATGACCGCAGAACTCGATCCGATCGAACTCGAGATACTGCGGACCCAGCTCGAAAGTGTCGCCGAAGAGATGGGTGAGACACTCATCCGGGGCGCGTACTCGGCGAACATCACCGAGCGCCGGGACTGTTCGACCGCGCTGTTCGACACGGCTGGGCGGATGGTCGCACAGGCCGAACACATCCCGGTCCACCTCGGTGCGATGCCCGAGGCAGTCGACGCGGTCCGCGACTGTTCGCCACGGCCTGAGGACGTGTTCGTTCTCAACGATCCGTTCCGCGGCGGGACCCACCTGCCGGATGTGACGCTCGTTTCACCGATAACCTACGAGGGCGAAATATCCGGCTACGCAGTGTCGCGGGCACACCACGCGGATGTCGGCGGGATGGCCCCCGGAAGTATGCCGGCCGGTGCGCAGGAGATACAGCAGGAGGGGCTCCGTCTCCCGCCAGTCCGTCTGGTCGACGGTGGCGACCGGAACGAGGACGTCGAGTCGCTGTTTCTCGCGAACGTGCGCAACCCCGAGCAACGGCGGGCCGACCTGGAGGCACAACTCGGCGCGAACGAACGGGGACAACGCCGGGTACGGGAGTTGCTGGAGAGACACGGCGACCGACTGCGGACGGCGTTCGACGCCGTCGTCGACTACTCCAGGGAGCGGATCGAACACGAACTCGACGAGATTCCCGACGGCGAGTACCACGCGCGGGATCTACTGGAGGGTGACGGAGTGACGGACGAGGATATCCCGATCGTGGCGACGGTCACCGTCGACGGCTCGTCGCTGACGATCGACTTCAGCGGGACGGCCTCGCAGGTCGCGGGCAACGTCAACGCACCGCTGGCAGTCGCGAAAAGCGCGGTCTACTTCGTCGTCAGGTGTGTCACCGAGCCGGACATTCCGCCGAACCACGGCTGCTACGAGCCAGTGACCGTCCACGCTCCCGAGGGATCCCTCCTCAACCCGACCCCGCCGGCGGCGGTCGTCGGCGGCAACGTCGAGACGAGCCAGCGCGTGACCGACGTGGTGTTCGCCGCACTCGCCGACGCCGCCCCCGATCGCGTCCCCGCGCAGGGCCAGGGGACGATGAACAACCTGATCATCGGCTCCTCGGCGTTCGCCTACTACGAGACGATCGGCGGGGGAGCCGGTGCGAACCCGGGTTCGGACGGTCTCTCGGGGGTCCAGGTCGGGATGACCAACACCCTCAACACACCAGTCGAGGCACTGGAGACGGAGTACCCGCTCCGTGTCGAGCAGTACGCACTCCGCGATGGGAGCGGTGGAGCCGGACGGTACACCGGTGGTGACGGACTCGTCCGGTCGATCACCGTCCAGTCGGACGCAACCGTCTCGCTGCTTTCCGAACGCCGGCGCCACGCACCCGGCGGCGTTGCCGGCGGCGCGGACGGCTCGACGGGACGGAATCTGATCGACGGGAAGAAGGTTCCCTCGAAGGTTACGGAAGAGATACCGGCTGGAACGACCGTCACGGTCGAGACGCCGGGTGGTGGTGGGTACGGATCACCGGAGGACGCAGAGTGATACTGATTGTTGCGGGTATTTTCGTGATAACAGTATAGATATCGGCGTGTTATTCAACGTCCGCTTCTGTCTTCACGCCATTAGTGCCATTATCTTCCGTTTCAGGCTAAATAAGTGGACCAGAGTGGTCAGCCTCGGCACTCACGGAGGCTCCGGTTAGTACTAAATATAAAAATATTGAATTGTATGTTGTTAATGTGGAGACGGAAGGAGGTGTTGTTAGATGACTGGTTGGAAAGAGAATATGGGTATGTCGCAAGACACGGGACTGGTGAAAATCTACGTACCGATGAGCCACAAGGAGA
>Ga0207714_1002277_pt1 | contig 11728 bp, 7 predicted proteins | sample PonA232FremontCA_2_FD_187270 | JGI IMG/M metagenome (GOLD analysis project Ga0207714, IMG submission 187270) | Marine sediment microbial community from Fremont, CA, USA - Pond A23 Sediment 2 (SPAdes) | ecosystem: Environmental > Aquatic > Marine > Unclassified | place: USA: Fremont, California... | reverse complement strand
TTTGATTTTTCTTAAAACTTTGGCAATCTCGACTACGAAGTAGCGAGAAAACCCTAAAACTCTAAAACTGCCTGCAAAAGACTTTTTGCAGGCGCATCCTGTAGTCAAAAATAGCGTTATTATTGACTTTCAAGGTATAATCCTGATTTTATAGTGCGTAAAGAAGAATAAATATTGAACGGACTAACGAGACCATGGAGACCTTTTATGATCACCGGAATCGAAACATCCTCATTCATAGAATTTGTAGGACTCTTTATTTTCCTGGCCGGCTTTGTGATTGGAATGGGTGCAGTTACTGTCATAGATGTTCATGGTTTACTCGGCAATAATTCAAAGTATTGGACGGAAACCACGATAAGGGTTCATAAAGTTACCAAGCCGCTCATCTGGGTAGGTATATTCTTGGTAATATTGGGTGGACTGATCTTTTATTGGGGTATTCCTTTTGTGGGAATGCCTTTGCTGCACACAATAATAGTAATAATACTTATTGCTAACGGTGTTTTCTTGAGTTTCCATATAAGTCCGATCTTGTTGAAAAGGGAAAAGGAAGGGATTGCAAGAGAACTTTTACCCGTTTCTTTAAAGAGAAAGATCGTGGCGAGTTTGGTATTCTCTGATCTTGGATGGTGGATTGCTCTTTTACTTTTAGCTTGGAAACTAACAATTGGATAATTCAGCATTGTGATTAAAGTGGTTAAGTTCAGTTATCAGAAATAAAATTCCAGGATTCTATGTTGAAAATATTCCAAAGGAAGTTTTGATTTTCCGGAGGAAATTAAAAAAAGGAACTTTTCTTAAATGTTGTGTGAAGACTAGTAATTGAATGGCGAGGTTTTTTAAAGGATTTGGACTACTGCTATGAAGGCACATTATGTTCAGTTAAGTAAAATTATACATTTTCTATCAATATAAAAGAGACTATTTATGAACAATGACCAAGACAAGTCCAAGGCACAACTCATTGCAGAGTTGGAGGCTTTGCGACTAGAGGTTGCTGAACTAAAAAAAACTGAAAGCAAACCAAGAAAACATCCATCTACTGAAAAAGCAAGCCAAGAAAGTTCCTGGAAAGATTTTTTATCTTCGCGCGACCTACTGGACTCAATGCAAGAAATTATAGCGATCAAGGACTTGCAGGGTGTTCACCGTGCCTCCTCTTCTGCCATGTGTGACCTTATAGGTAAACCTGAGTCATATATTATCGGCAGCACTGACTTCGATCTCTTCCCGCATGAACAGGCTGAATTCTATGTGGAAATAGATAGAGAGGTGTTAGAGACCAAGGTATCCAGGAAGATAGAAGAACAAGTCACTGGTCAGCAAGGCACAGCATGGGTTCAAACCACTAAAAGTCCACTTTTTGATCAATCTGGAGAATGTATAGGAATTGTAGTTATAGTTAGGGATATTACAGAAAGAAAGCAAAATGAGGAAGTATTAGAGGAGTATCGCAATATTGTCGAGCATTCTTCTGAAATGATGACCGTTGTGGACAGGGACCATGTTTATAGGTTGGTTAATCAGGCATTTCTTGATCAAAGAGGACTCAGGCGAGAACAAGTTCTGGGTTATTCTATAAGTCAAGTTCTTGGAGAAGATGTATACGAACAGATAAGGCCTAATTTGGAGAGATGTTTTTTTGGAGAAAGTGTTTGTTTCGAAATGAACATGAACTATCCCAATATAGGAATTAGACATCTTGAAGTCGAATATTATCCCATCTATGAACAAAATAAAGATATATCTTATGTGGCTGGCATTATCAGGGATATAACAGAGCGCAAGCAAGCTGAGAAAGAACTAAATCGGGCGATAGAGGAACAACAAATACTTTTAGATAATATTCAGACTCAGATCTGGTATATAATAGATGAGCTAACATACGGGATAGTAAACCGGGCCCATGCAAATTTCTTTGGACTCTCGCCCGAGGATATGGCTTTCAAGGATTTGTACGATCTTTTTCCGGAAGAAGTGGCCGAAATTTGCCGTCAGGGCAATATTAAAGTTTTCACTAAGAAACAACCTGTACTCACCGAGGAATGGGTTCCCCATACATCTGGAGAGCGGAGATTGTTATCCATCCTGAAGACGCCCAAGCTTTGCGCTGACGGCACAGTAGAGTATGTGGTCTGTTCCGCAGAGGACATAACCGAGCGCAAGCAAATGGAGCAAGAACTCAAGGAATATAGACTTTTTTTAGACTATACTCTTGAGGATCTTTCAGACAATCTCGCAGTATTGGATCAACAGGGCAATATTCTCCTAGTTAATCGGGCATGGCGAGATTTTGCAGTAGAGAACGGCGTTCCTGCTGAGCATGTCTCCGAGGGCATTAATTATCTCGCAGTATGTTCCAGTGCCACGGGAGAAAGCTCAGAAGGGGCCGAGTCCTTCGCTCAAGGAATCCGCAAAGTCATTTCCGGAGATGAAAATTTCTACAGCCTAGTATATCCTTGCCATTCACCGGAGAAACATAGATGGTTCATCGGTCGGGTTACTCCTTTTTCAGAATCTCCTCCTAGACGCGTTATAGTAGTACACGAAAATATCACGGAACAAAAGCAGGCAGAACTGGATTTGCTTCAGGCCAAACAGCAGGCAGAGGCAGCCAACCTCTCCAAATCCGAGTTTTTGGCCAATATGAGCCACGAGATCCGCACGCCAATAAACGGAATTATGGGTATGCTTCAACTGTTGCAGACCACTGATCTGGATGTAGAACAGAACAAGTATTTGGATATGGCCCTAAAATCTACGCAAAGACTGAACAGACTTTTGACCGATATCCTGGATCTTTCCAAGATCGAGGCGAACAAGATTGAGATCAAGCAGGAGGAGTTCGTATTCGTGGAAGTGATACAGTCGATTCAGGACATATTCAAGCAGCTAACCCAAAAGAACGAGAACGATTTCCACATAGGCCTGGATGATAGTATTCCGGAAATATTGATCGGTGACCCAACCCGCCTGACACAGATCTTGTTCAATTTAGTAGGCAATGCGAACAAATACACCAACAAGGGGGAGGTCAATCTGCAAACTTTTCTTCTGCCGGACAATTACCCGCAAAAGTGCCGGATATTGTTTGTAGTACAGGATACCGGCAAAGGCATCCCGGCAGATAGTATAGACAAGGTGTTCGATATATTCACCCAGCACACTACTTCCTCTTCTCCCTATACCCGGGAGTTTGAAGGAGTCGGCCTGGGTCTTCCCCTGGTTAAGAGACTCGTAAACCTGATGCAAGGCAGTCTTGCTTTGTCCAGCGAAGAGGGTGAAGGAACTACTGTATATGTCAGCCTGCCTTTCGGTATTCCGGAATCTAGGCACTACGATTCAAAGGAGCTGCAATCCAGGATACAAAAAAATAAGGCAATGGATTTGCGGATACTTCTGGTGGAAGACGACGAACCAACTCAACTGCATATTCGAACCTTGCTGGAAAAATATGGCTGCAGGGTAACTGTTGTAGGTGATGGAGAAAAGGCCCTGTCTGTACTTAGCAACGATGAATTCGACTGTATTTTAATGGATGTAAAAATGCCTGTACTGGACGGAGTAGAGGCAACCAAACAAATCCGCTCTTCAGATTCGAAATTCAAAAATATTCCCATTATTGCATTGACAGCATATGCCATGAGCGGTGACCGGGAAAAGTTCATGGATGCGGGCATGGATGACTATATTGCCAAGCCGGTAGACAATGAGGAACTTATGGAGGTTCTGGAAAGGAATCTAACTGGATGAATCATTGTAGTTAAGGTTCTGTTATGTTTTGTGGGTTGTATAACATAACTAAACTCGCTACATGTCCTATTTCTATATAGTAGTCCAATCGCTTAAAATATGAGGAATATAAATTCTAGGACCCATATGCTAGACTTTTTTTTACAAGGCTATCCCCAAATTCTCAACCACCAATTTAGAAAATTGAAGATTTTTGCAATAGTATGTGAAAACTAGTATTTTATTAGAGCAAGCAACAGATACTAGATTAAAGCGTGATCAATTACAGCCAGGTAATTTACGTCCAGTGCAAGGTCTTGTTATGTAACTCCATTAAGTGTATTTTCTAATGTTTGTTTAAATTCATTCTCATTTTCGTTGTTGTAAAAAGGAACACCAGTTATCAAATATTTATCTGTGTCAATTTCAATAGTGCGTGATTCATTTCGGATCTTTTCTAAAAATTCCTCTTTCCATTTATCATGTGATTTTAAATACTCCCCCTTGGGCTCAATAAATACCTGATAGGTTAATCCATCACTTTCCTTTTGTTTACAAAACAACAAAAAGTCAGGTTCAAATGCACGACCTATTTTATCATAAATTTTTAATTGCCTTTCGTTGCGAATAAGGTAAATGTTCTCAAACTTTTTTTTCAAATGTTCAAATCTACGGGCAAACATTTCAATAAATTGCTTTTCTTCGCTTGTTCCATAATTGGCATTATAAACATACCATGGTTCTCTGGTAACTAAGTTCTCTTGTCCGTCTGCACGTTCGCTTCCTTTTTTGACTTTTATTTCTTTATCTTTAAATACGTTGTGTATATAGTCGCTAATATAATCAGAACCTTCATATTCTGTAAGATTGGATTTAATTTCATGTTCCATGACCGTTAATAGACCTTGTAAAGCAAACAGACAGTCAAGGTTAGTAATATTTGCAAGCCTCGATTGAGTTCCTCTGAATGTAATTTCTAATCCTCCCAGATAATCGATGCTTTCAATAAAATTTGATAAAGAACCAATATTGGGAAAATATTTTACGATATTGGAAAAGTGAAAAAATGGATATTGTGAAAGGGCATACCTAATTATATGTTTTGGTATTTCGGAAAGCTTAACATCCTTTTGCTTTTGTGCTTCATCTTCATATTCAAGCTCCCTTTCAAAAAATGCGCTGGAAACTTTTCCAACACCTGAAGATAATTGGTGTTTATAATTTTTTTTAGCAACACCTAGATCATTAAAAGATTTTACATTACCATAATCTTTCTTAACTTTTTTGTTGTAATAAACTTTACCCTTTTTATAAAAATCAGTTTTTTTAAATTCAGGTTTCAATTCGAGTTGCTTTGTTTCAAGGTCTTCTTCATCTACATAAACTCCAGTATCAACTAGAGCCTTTTTCAATTCAGAAATATATCTGCTTTCTTCTTTTGTATGATAATATAGCTCCTCAAGTATTTTTAAGTCGTTAGAGTTGTCATTGTCAAATTTTCGAATATAAGGGTCTTGGCCTTGCTCTAAAGTAAAAGGATAGTATCTGGCGCCTCTGCCAACCAATTGAGCTTCTGAGATTGTTGTTTTTCCTGGCTTTCCTCCTTTGCCATCGCGTCCTTCATATAAACGCACTATATCAAATAAATTCAGCACGTCCCATCCTTCATTGAGCTTCTGAACTGCGAAAATCGCACGTATGGGATTATCTTCATTTTCAAGTGTATTCAGTCGTATTTGATTGATTTCAGCTTCCTTATCATTGTTTGCACTCAAGCAATTTGATTCTTTAAAATTTGTTTTAATACGTTTTACAATTTCATCATAGTAAATATTTTTATCTTCAAAAAAGGTTAAGGCTTTTTGAACAATAGGGACAGTTGAGGTTTGTCTAATATTGTTTATCACATCAGAAGAAAGGTTTTCAATCAATTGATGAAACCTCTGTTTATTTTGCTCAGATTCTTTTATAGTGCGTTTTGCTTTAAAAAGAATAACGGGTTTTAAATTTATATGCTGCTCTGTAGCTAGTTCTTGCCTGTATAAATTCAGTAATAATGCTTGGATAATTCTTTCTTGTTCATCGTAATGTGAGCGGATAAGGTTGATTTCTTTAGAATATTTATCAATCCTGAATTGTGCTAAATCATATTTATAAATAACCTTATTTTGGTATTTATTTACTATTTCGCGACTTTCATAATCTAAAGTTGCAGTAAATTCCAAAAGGATATTATCAAAATTCTGTTTGTGTAATTTGGTTACTGTTCCTTCCCAACTATAAAACAAATTACCGTAACTTTTTGTGGATGAACTTAAGTGGTGGGCTTCATCTGCAATAAGAACCAACTTTTTATCCTGGAAATCTTCATAGGTTATGCTGTTTTCTTTTGTTTCATTAAAGTCAATATGTAATTGTTGAATAGTAGTAAATTTTATATTTATATTTTCATCATCTGCTTCATCAAAATTGTCTACTTCTTTGAAGTAAATTTCTTTACCATTGATTACAATTTTATTATTAAATAAATATTTTTGAGCTTGCGGATTAAGAAAATTATCTTTAGTCTTTTCTATGATATTATTACTGTGGACAAAAAACATAAAATTGCGATATCCTTTTTCATATAGGTAAAGGATTAACCCTGCCATTATTAATGTTTTACCGCTTCCGGTAGCCATGTTATAAAGTAAATGTAAAGGGTTTTTGGGTTTGCCGTCAAAATCTTCATTGTAGCAAAGCAAAAAACGTTGATATGCTTCTATTTGATACGGCCGGAGTCCATATCCCGCACGGATATTATCAAGAATTGTATTAGGTATTTTTGTTTGAAGAATTTCTTTTTTACCAAAATACCTTTCTAATGTATCATATAAATATGTCATAAAAACTTTTTATTTTTTTAAAAATTCTAATAATTCTTTCAAACTAATTTTTTTCATTTTGAAAGGAACCATTTTACCCCAACCATCAATACATTCAATTTCGTTGCAATCAATGTTGTTTAAATTGCCAATAATAAATTCGTTATTACTTACACATATAATTAATATTTTTGAATTAAAAAAAATATCATTCAAAACTTCTTTAAATGAGAAACACTGTCCTTGGCCTAAATACCCGAATTCTCCTTTTTTAAAGAAATTTTTTTCTTCTATAAACATTTTATTTTTTGTGATATAAAAATCTATATCAGTTAAAGCAAAACCTTTGCCCATATATTCTCTAAAAAATCTGCTTAATGGTGTAGAATGATAACTGCCTTTGGCATAAGAATTAATAAATTTACAGTCTGTCAATTGTATTATTCTGTTCTTAAATTTTTCATATGTTAATTCTCCTGTTTTTGCAGTTCTCATATTGTAAACTGCAATCTTTTGTTCTTCTTCTTTAAATTTTACATTGATGACAGTAATATTAGGATTTATGTATTCTAATATGTTTTTATATTCTTCATTGTAATTTCCTTCAAAGATCACTAAATAACGAGTGTTTTTATTCTTGTTAATATTCCATCTACAAGTTACACACCAAATATTTGTAATATATTCAATATCGTTTTCATCAAATATGTCTTTCAATATACTATTTCGAAATCCAAATTTTTCTTTTTTTACCTCATCCATTTTTTAGTAAATCCTAGATTATAATTTGTAAAAATCCTTTGTTATTTCTTTTTCTCCTTCACTTAATTCAAAATCAAGATCGTTCATTGATGAAATGTTTGTGTATAATTGATTTTTATCTAATAAGTCCAATAAAATTTGTTTTTGTTGATATAATTCGAGTTCTTTAAATTCTCCAATATGTTCTTCTTGCTTTTTAATATCTACATTGTAATTTAAAAATGATTTTTCTTTCATTTTATTCCAGACATCTAAAAGGTTATCACTTTCTTTTGCAGTAATTATTTGCTCAATAAAATTTTGGTTGTATTTTTTGAGTTCAAAATAGGTAAAATTATCATCGATATTATTTTGCTTTAAAACATTTTGATTCCTCTCAATGCAAATATCTATATGTTCCTCTAATTGTTCGACAAGGATAAATTTTCTGTTGCCATTATCTTCTTTGTTTAATTCTGTAACTGCATGTCCAGTTGTACCACTACCTGCGTGAAAATCCATGATTAAATCATTTGGACCTGCCATAAGTTTTATTGTATCTAATACAGTATAAAGTGATTTTGGAAAACTGAACGCCTTTCTGCCAATGATTTTTTCTAACAATCTTATCCCATTGTGGTTAGCATTGTACTTTTTCTGATTCCATATTGTTGGAACTTTTTGTCCCTTTTCAACCCTGTATTTTTCAAAAATATTAATGGTTCCATCTTTATTTTTGATTGCAACTAAATCATCTAATTTATTTTCAGCAGATTTTTTTGATAATTTCCAAGTTCTCTCTTGACCTTTTGTTGTAATTGGTAAAACCTGATAGTAGTTTTCTTTTTTGTTTAAAGTAATTTTTTTCAGATCTTTACTCACATATATTGGATACCAAAAAGATGGTTTGTTTTTTCTTAAGTTCTCATCACCACCTCCTACTCTTATAAAATCTTTTAGTTTGTATTTTCCTTTTTTGTCTTCTTTGTCAAAAGTTTTTAGAAATTCATCGTTTAAGACGACATTGTTAAATTTTGCATATTCAGTGTTTTTTGCATAAACAACCATGAAATCATTAACAGTTGAAAAATATTTTGCTTGATTTCTCCCCATTGGATTGTTTTCAACTGTAACTATTCCTATTCTGTTATCTTTTCCAAAAATTTCATCTGCTAGAGTTATCAAATATCCTAATTCATAGTGATCTATTGCTATTGCAATGAATCCATCTTTTTTCAATAGACTCCTGCTAATGGATAATCTGTTTTTTATAAATGTTAGCCAGGTTGAATGATTAAAGGTATTATTATAGGTAAATAGGTTTTCATCACCTCCTGTGTTGTAAGGTGGGTCTATATAAATAAGTTTTATTTTTTCTGCGAATTCCTTTTTAAGTGAGTATAAGGATAAGAGATTATTTCCTTTTATAATTAAATTATCTGTGATAGTGTCTTCTTGTAATCCTCTTTCTTTGTTCAATTTTGCATCACGATTGAATTTTTTAAATCTGTGTTCTCCGTCTTTATCGTATGATTTTGCATTTGTTAAAACTTTTGGTTCCAAGAGCTGGGTGATTTCATCCTGTGCAAGTATTTCATTAAAAAAGATTTCTTCTCTTTTCTGTTCCTCTTTGTTTTGGCCGCCTTCCAGTATGCAATCTTTAAATGGCCAAACTAAAGCAACTTCGTTGCGTTGTTTCATTTGTTTACCGTCAATAGTCAATCCAACTTTATTTTTATACTGAGTATAGCTATCGTTTAGATAATTTTTCTGCTCCAGAAATTGAATAAACAGCTCTTGATTAAAAACCATTATTCCTTTTACTTCCACAAAGAATTTTTCTTTTAATTCCTGATTATCTAGAAGTAATCCAATTAATTCTTCATCGAAATTGCGAGCTTTATTTATAATTACCCATTTTTTCAATTCTCCTTCGTCTGTCACTAAGTTGGGTTCTTGTTTGAGCTGTTCTTGTAATGTTTTAAATAGTTTCATTTTATCCTCGCACAATGATTGAACTTCTGCGTAATTCACAAGTGGTTAGGAAATTTCTGAATTTTATCCTTTTGGAAATATCATTATATACTTTTTCAGTGTTGACTCATTTAATGTAAAAAGCTTAATCGTTTCTTTTAATAAGCGTTACGCAAGAAAGATATTCTTTCATATTTGTTCAAAAGAGCTGTTCTTTTTGATTAATCCAAAAAATATAAATACAATTAATTAGTTAAGTAAGAATTTAGAAAATGTCAACGTTACAGACATCTCTCCAACTGGGAAAAAATTGGACTTGATTTTGGACAATCTGACTAGTTCCCATTCGGAAAGAGGGCAATTTCCGGATGGAAACTTGACTAATGTTGAGGTACTGAACCGGCCTCGATAATCCTTTTAAACAGTCGTAAACAGGAATCTCGTCAGTTTTGAAGAAAACTTGTTTCCGGTATTGGCAGTAATTATATTAGTACCGGATACGAGTTACACTTCCTTCTTGTCTGGGCATACTCTGTCAGTACTCGTTGTGTACTTAACCACGACTAAAGTTTTTTCAAATCAGGGTTGTTTTCTGTAAAGTCGGGCTAAATTTTGATATCCAGGCTTGGAGTTTTTTTGAGCAGTTTTTTTGCAGATCACAAGCATCAAGCAAACATTTTTCTATGATTCTAGTCACAAAACATGACCCAGGACAGGGGTTTATAGACGGTTGCTACTTTGAATAAAAAAGGTTAAATATGGATTTGATTAAGACAGTAGTATTTTAATTGTACATGGAGTAAGGAGCCGTAATATGAACAATAAATCCAATGAAATATTAAAAAACAACAGTGAAGATAATGAAACAAAAGAAAATCAATTAACAATAGCAAAAAATAATGTCATTGATTTATCAGAACTTGACCAAGAACAGATTGCGCAATTGAAAAAACAGTATACCGAGGGCATGATAGACCTAAAAAAGAAAGCTGAAGAAATGCAAATAGAAGAAAATACCTTGAATGCAGCTTTAAATGATTTTGTAGGATATACACACCAGGCGATCCAATCCGGAAGTTCATTAACCATAAGCCATACCCACACTACAAACAAAGGAAAAACCGAAATAGTAATAGGCAACACGGAAAAAGCAGCTAAAGGCAAAATATCAAGATTAACACCCGGAGAAAAAGATAATACTGTTTGGATTGTTTCGATTATTGCAATTATAGCTGCATTAATAGCTATATCTTTGGGAGTGGGTATGTTGACCTGATTATGACAGGATCAGATCTTTTTGTTTTCAATAGGCTTCTTTGGAAAAGAACTCGATTTTTTCCCCCGGTATCTGGGATTCTTTGGGATCGAAAAGTTCGGATGGATACTGGGAGGAGGTTATAAGAGTTTGAAAATTTTTTCTGTTTGTGAACTTCCGGATCTGGACGCTGACAACATGTGCAGGACAATGTCTGAATATTTTTTCAGGGATCGATGAGAACAGTGTGTTGGCTAGATTGCTCCTGCTTTTGGAGCCCACAACTACTATATCTGCATACTTGGTCTTGACCATATTGAGAACTTCCTTATAGGGATGGCCTTTGGCGACAATCACTTCTGCATCCGAGTACTTGGTTTCCAGTTCAAGGAGCATCCCATATATCATGTTTTTACGTTCCTGCCTGAGAATCTCCACGCAATCGCCTTCCAAGTAAGATCCACTGTCAGAATGTTCTGTTTTCGAGTGATATTCATTTTTTAAAGGACCGATTCCCCAAACTTTTTTGATCGCCTCCATGTCCAGTTTGTTTAAGGAGTTGACATTCCAGATGTTTTTTAAAATTGCAATCTCTTGTTTGGTTATTACATTCCCGACTATAAGCTGGCCTTGTACTTGTGAAACCAATTGTTGTGCCACTTTCAAAACTTCAATCGAGGTGGGGGACAAGTCCAGACTAACTAGTATTCTAATATTTTTGTTCATATTTTTCACTATAATGGATTATAACTACCATCCGCTTCAGTTGCCAAGGAAGCAATGCATATGACTATAGCAATTTCAGCCGAGCACGTAAGTTGTTTTATTGGTTGTAGCATACCGTATTTGGCTGAAACAGGCAGGATTTATCAATCGTATCAAGGGGAAAGTATACCTGGCAGCGAATTTTTTGACTCTTTAATTATTGAACCCGATTCAAATGTTCCAAAAGGATCTTTTCATAATATTACTTCTGCCTGTTGTCAATACTAATCCTGGCCATACCCACGGTAATTTTATTCTAAACGAACGATTGATTGATTGATATCAATAAGTTATCTTTTTTGTCCAGTTTTTGCTTTGAAAATAAACAACTATTTAAACGCTTGATGTTTGATGTTTTATCAACTCTTTGATTTTATTTCTTGATCCAGTTGGT
>Ga0207714_1002276_pt1 | contig 11730 bp, 10 predicted proteins | sample PonA232FremontCA_2_FD_187270 | JGI IMG/M metagenome (GOLD analysis project Ga0207714, IMG submission 187270) | Marine sediment microbial community from Fremont, CA, USA - Pond A23 Sediment 2 (SPAdes) | ecosystem: Environmental > Aquatic > Marine > Unclassified | place: USA: Fremont, California... | reverse complement strand
CGCTGCACAGACCGGCGGTGCGGGGCTCGAGTTTTACGCGACCCGAAAGTACCACCCGGGCGATCCGATGAACCGGATCGACTGGCATCACGTCGCGAAGACCGGCGAGTTCGTCACCATCCAGTACCGGCGCGAACGGGCAGTCCGTACTGTCGTCGTCGTCGACTGTCGACCCTGTGCACGTGTCAGCTACGAGATCGGCACTCCGACGGGCGCGGCGATGGCTGCCTACGCCGGGGAACGGCTCTTCCAGTCACTCGAATCGGCAGGCGTCTTCACGAATCTCACGGCCGTCGGCCTCGACGACGAGATGGCGCATCTGACGGATGCCGACGGACTCCCGTGGCTGCATCCAGGTGCCGACAGAGAGCGCTCCCCGTCGACTCTGTTCCGTGCCATCCACGAGATTGCGGACCGACACCCCGGGAGAAACGAGGGGGAAGGACCGACCCGACAGTCCCAGGAGAAAGCGCACGAATCTGGACAGACGGCGTACCGGGCTGCACAGACAGATCACTGGACGGCGACACCACGGGCCGACGGTGGGGACAGGCGAGAGCGCCCGGAGTGGACGGAGAAACTGCTCGCTCGTCTGCCAGCGGAGACACAGGTTATCCTCTGCTCCCCGGTAGCCGACGACTGGCCGGTGGCGTTCGCCCGTGAACTCACCGACCGGGAGTGTGTCGTCGTCAGCCCGGACGTGACAGCGGGATCGAGCTACGGGCAGCGGATCAGGGCGATCAACCGCCGGCGACGGCTCCAGCGGCTGAACCACCACGGTGCGAAGACGGCGGACTGGCCGATCGACCAGTCCATCGAGGGAACGCTCGAACGGGCACTGCCGGAACTATTCACAGACAGATGAGTACATCACACCGGACCGGACCGCCGAAGACGAGCACTGCTGTCGTGGGAGTGCTTGCACTGTTCACGATCGGTCTCTTGTTGCGTGAGGTCCCGGTCCACGCAACCGCCCTGGTCGGCTTCCTCGGCGCGGTCAGTCTCACCGTGAGTCTCTGGCTCGTCGACAGAGAGACAGAACTGGCCGGGCGACTCACAGTGAGTCTGCTCACGATCCCGGTTGCAGCCGGGTTCGTCGTCGGGATTTTCGGAACGACACTCCTGCTGATCGGCTCGTTTTTCCCGGTCGAAAACGTCTCCGACGTCTCGATTGCGACGCTGATCGTGCTGGGGAATCTGGGTGTGGTTGTCGGCAGTGGGATCGCCATCTTCGGTGTCACACTCGGTGTGAACAACGTCATCGCGTCGAGGGCACTCACAGCGTACACGAGAACCGCTGTCGCGACTGCGCTCGTCCCACTGGGTACCGGGTCGGTGCTCGTCACCAGTATCGCCCTGCGTGAAGGGAGTCCCGACGGTGTCAACCTCCTGTTCGAGCGCCAGATCGAAAAGGCCTGGACAGCACTGGTGTCACCCGGGGGGACACAGCTCCATTTCGCGTCCTTCCTGCTCACAGTCGGGGCTGCTGTCGGGGTCTGCTGGCTTCTGGTTCGCCGGTTCCCCTTCGGATCGCTCGTCGGTGCCGAGAGCAACCGCTGGAGATACATCCGCCAGCAAGCGACAGCTCTCGGACCTCCCCGGAGAGTCGGCGTGGCGTTCGGACTGCTGACTGTCGGTGCAGTGCTGGCGGAGCTTCTGCTTGCACCCGCCGAGATACAGTCACTCGTCACTGCCCCGCTGTACAATCTCGTGCAACTGCTGACGACTGCCGACTGGCTCCGTCTGCTGTTGCTCGGGACGACGGTGGTCGGCACAATCTGGCTCGGGCTGTCGGTCATTCTCGAAGAGCTTCCCGGAACGCGGCAGGCAGATCGCTCGACGATGCTTGCACCACTCCTCCTCGGAGGGTTCTGGACGTTGCTCGCGGCAGTGGTCTCGGAATCGCTTTTCAGCTGGCTCGTCACCGAGATAGCGAGCCAGCTCCCGTCCGGGCCGGCAGCAGAGATGCTGTCGGTCTCGGGCAGCATCGAGGCGGTGTACGGCAGCACCCCGCTGATCGTTCTCCTCGCGGGCATCTTCCTCGGAGTGCCAGCCGGGATCGGAGTACTGCTTCTCGGCGGTGTCAGGGGTGGCTATCTCGCTGCAGGGGGGACAGGGTTCTCCGTCGCCTGTGGCGGGCTCTGCCTCGCTTCGGTCTCTGCCAGCATCATCTCCGCACCCACCTGGCTGGTTCTCGGCGGGGTCGCTGTCGGGCTTGCCATCTGGGACATCGGCCACTTCGGGACGACCGTCGGACACGAAGTCGGCGAGGGCGCGAGGGGCCAGCTGGTCGTAGTTCGGGTCAGTACGACACTCCTGGTCGGACTCGCGGGTGTGGCGCTGGCTGCTGGGCTGGGACGCTGGCTCAGGGCAGACGGGTTCGACGCCTCACCGAGGATCACGCTCGCGCTGGTCTTGCTCGTCACGTCACTCGTCGCCTTCGCGAACGCGCTCCGGTAGATCCTGGCTGTGCTCTGTCACGCGAACGCCTTTCTCGGCGAGATGTTGCATCCGCCGGCGGGCGAAATCCTCCTCACGAGTCCCTCTCGTCGCGAGGACGTACATCCGGGCACGACCGGTCGGTCGCATCGTTCGGCCCGCTCGCTGGGTCCCCTGGCGGCGCGAGCCGCCGAGTCCCGACGCCACGATCGCGAGCTCTGCACTCGGCAGGTCGATCCCCTCGTCGCCGACCCGGGAGACGATGAGTGTCCGGAGGGTGCCGTTCCGGAACTGTTCGAAGAGCTTCTCCCGCTGGGCGTGTGGCATCTCACCGCTGATGAACGGGACGTCGAGTTCGTCGGCATACGCCTGTCCCTGATCGAGATACTCGACGAAGACGAGCGCCTGCTTGTCCGCGTGTTCGGAGAGCAGCGCGTGTACCTCCTCGATTTTCGCCGGATTCGTCGCCGCCAGCTGTCGGCGCTCGTGACCCTCCGAGCTGACGTACTGGTTCTGGACCTCCTCGGAGTCCCAGGGGACGTACCTGATCTCGACTTCCGGCTCGGCGACGAAGCCGGCCTGGAAGAGCGCGTCCCAGTCGGTCCCGATCGGCGGTCCGATCAGCGTGTAGATATCGGCCTCGCGGTCGTCTTCCCGGACGGGGGTAGATGACAATCCGAGTCGGTGGCGGGTCTGCAGGTCCGCGCTCCGGCGGTGGACCGGTGCCGGGATGTGGTGAACCTCGTCGTAGATGATCAGTCCCCACTCGCGGCTGTCGAACAGCTGGCGGTGGCGATCCATCCCGGCCGTGCGGTAGGTCGCGATCGTGACGGGCCGGATCTCCTTCTCGCCGCCGTGGTACTCGCCGATCTGGTCGGGCGTGAGCGTGGTCCGGGCCAACAGTTCCTCGCGCCACTGGCCGGCCAGTTCCCGACCGGGGACGAGGATCAGTGTCTCGCCCTCGACGGCTGCCAGAATGCCGAGCGCTGCGATCGTCTTCCCGCTGCCGGGTGGGCCGACGAGCACCCCGGATCTCGTCTCCATGAAGTTCGACAGCCAGGCCTGCTGGTACTCCCGGAGTTCGAGTTCGAGATCGACGGGGAGGTCGTCACCGCTTTCGAGACTGCGCTCGTCTCGGACGGGATAGCCTGCCTCGTAGAGGGTCCGTTTCACTTCCGCGATGCGCTCCTCGGCGACCCAGCTCTCGGTGTCGGAGATCGCAGCCCGGAGCTGGTCGTCGTCGAGTTTCTGTCTGGCGACGTTGCCCATCAGATCCGCCGACTTCGCTTCGAGGACTGTGTAGCCCTCGTCGTGGGTTCGGAGCGTGAATTTGTTGGCGCGTTCGTACTGCGAGCGCAGCCACTGTTCGAGTTGCGGGGAGCGCTCTGCCAGGACAGACCGGACAGTGTCGAGCAGTCCGTCGAACGTTTCGTAGGGGGCCTGCCAGATATCTTCCTGGCGAATCTCGTACATGTACGCGCCGGAGCCAGTCGTATCGATAAGGTGTGCGAACTGCGAGAGCTGTGCGCGCGTGAACTGCGTCGGCTGGTCGACGACGATCTCGCGGCGTTCCGGGAAGAGAATGACACGCTCGCGGTCGGTCATCCGTGCCCAGTCGGCCGGATACCAGACGACAGGGTCGTTCGTCACGTCGAGTCGCTGCGCGATACCCTCCGCTGTCAGTTCGTCCAGCCGCTCTGTCGCCTCGGAATGGGTGCAGTCCTCGACCTGTGCGAACCGTGTCGCGGAGACGACCGGCCGGCCGAGCGTCTCCAGGGCGTCGTAGAACAACTCCTCCTGATCGTCCGGTTGCGCTGCAGAACTGTCGCTATCATCCGACTGATCTTCCGTTTCGGCGTCCTCGGTCACTACCCGTCTGTAGCCGACGGACGAACAAACGGCTTGCGTCCGCGGTCTGTCCTTTCGAGCTATTCTCACCCAGAGAATTCGGGCCGCCGTCACCCGGAACTGGCGGATACGTTCTCCGCAGAAACGACGAGCGTGTGCCCGACGATATCGCCGAGTCGTTTCCCATCGCCCCGGAGGAGGATAACCGCGACCGCAATACTCCAGTAGCCGAGTCCGTCGATCGCCCGCAACGCATTCCGGAGAAAGGATTCCCGAAACCCGATCGACGCCCCGTCGTCAGTGACGACCCGGAGTCCGAAAAGCACCTTTCCGGGCGTCTGATCAGTCAGCCACTCGAACAGTAGATGATAGACGAAAGCGATCCCACAGAGAATCAGAAACACCGTCGTCCGTACCCGTCCCGGGGAGACGAGTTCGCTGATCGTAACACCGGCCGCGAGGGCAGGGAGCACACCGAGACAGAGCACCACGAACTGGTCGAACAGAAATGCGACAGTCCGGCGCGGGAGCGGTGCCGGCTGGGGCGTCATAGCTGGAAGAGAGTGTTCGATTTGCTTGAGTCTGGCGTCTCGGGAAGCACCAGAGAGCGACGGGAGAACACGGCACCCGGAGTCGCGTCTACGAAAGAGCGCAAGTCAAATCGGAGGGGCTACTGGGCGAGGTCTGGAGCATCCTGAATCGGTTCGACCGTCCCGTCACAGTTCCCACAGTCGGTTTTCTCTGTAGCGACGTAGACGAGATCACACGACGGACATTCGTAGAGTTTCGACTCCACTCCACCGGGCCCAGTGCCATCGGGATTCTGTTTTCGGAGCCCTGCCAACCGTTTTGTCGTAGAGGTATCTGATCTGGCCTTACTGACGATTTTGGTCAGGATACCCAGCATCAGACTGCCCTCTGTCGACGGAGGTCGTCTCGTCGACCGTTTACTCCGGGCTTACTATAAACGTGACTGAATTTCATCATTCTCGATGTTATGACCGTGAGAACCCTAAACCCCGCATATATTCACTGAGAGAGTTTATTAATTAATTCAGTGACAATCCGGAAATCAATTTACACTGGCATTTTGTCTATCGGTCCCAGAAGATGAGTGTCCATTCGACAGACAGGAACTGGCTATTTATAAACAAAGAGCACGGGCCGGCGGATGACTACTACACCCCGAGCCACTCGTCGTTCCGGACGGAGTATCCGTTTTTCCGGCAGAATTTCGCTGCTCGTCTGCGGACGCCCCGCGAACCAGGCAACTTCTCCTGTTCGTGGATCTGTTCGACGATCCAGTCTGCGACCACCCGGATCCCCTCGTCATCGTCGTCTGCGTCGATCGCCTTGAGTTCCCGGAACGTTTTCTCGTAGGCCTCTCGCTGCGAGCGACCGAGTTCGGCGTTCGGGAGCGTCTCACTGGCTTCGACCACGCGTTTCATCGCCGCCGCGATCGTCGGCCGCTGGACGAGTACCCTGACCTCTTTTGACTCCTCGAAGATTTCTGCGTCCGTCTCCGGAAGGAGTTCAGCAACGGTGTAGCTGGTGACTGTCGTCTTGATCTCACGGTCGCCGATTACCTCGACCAGTTCGGTAGCTGTCGCCGGGAACTCGATTTCTTCGAGGTCCCCCTCGAACTCGTCGATCGTGGCCGAGTCGACCTCCGGTTCCGTCTCGTCTCGCCGTTCGAGTTCCTCGGAGAGATATCGCTGACGCTGCCGTTTTTCTGTGTCGTGTGCCTGTTTGTCGCGGCCTCGTTTGTCGTCTGCCATTCTTCTTACTTGATTGTCCATTCAAATAACACTATTGTCCCTGGCCAGTTCACGAATGGAATCGACAACTGCGAAAAGCGATGTCACTCGACAACTGTCCTATCCAAGCCGCAGTAAGAGAAATTAGTCGATGTGGCCTTCGCGACGGAGTTGATCCGCGGCCTGGCTGTCGTAGCGCCATTCGATATCTGCTTTTTCGTCCTGCCAGTCCCACGGGTCCACGAGGACGACGTCGCCTTTGTCGATCCAGACGCGGTATTTCATCCGACCCGGGATCCGACCCATCCGCTCTTCACCGTCCTGACACTGCACTCTGACGTGGTTGCCGCCGTCGTGGCTCGTCACGACAGCGAACTGTTCGTCGCCGTTTGGCATCCGTAAACTCTGATGCCCTGTCTCTTCACTCATACCTATCGTAGGAGACGACCGAGTTAAAGTCCTGCGGGATTGGTGCTACCTCGTCTCATGATTTTTTCTCAACTGTATTCGAGAGCCGTATCGTGATAATCCTAGAGTCCCATCAGTTCGCATATATTTTATTTGGACTCCGTTTGCTCCTCGGAGTCAGCCAGTCTCACGGGCAGTTCTCCGCCCTCGTCTGCAAAGACGTGCTGTGTGTGGGGATACGCGATTTCGATGTCGTCCTCTTCGAACGCCTCCCAGACGTTCTGCTGGACCTTGGACTCGATTTTCTGTGGGCTGTAGGGCTCTTTGATCCAGTACCGGAGTCGCAGCAGGATGCCATCGTCGGCAAACGCCCCGATCAGGCAATCCGGTTTGGCGGGATACCGGGCACTGCCGATCCGGATGCGTGGCCCACCGGAGATTACCGACTCGACTTTCTGCGCACTCTCTTCCATTTTCGTCCGGGCTGCCGGGAGGTCGCTCTCGTAGGTGATCAACACGTCGAGTGTCCGGCGAATTCGGGTATCTTCTGCGGAGTAGTTGATCACGTCCCGCTCCCGCATCGAACCGTTCGGAATGACTAGAAAGGAGTTATCGAGCGTGAATATCTTGGTGTATCGCAGCGTGATATCCTCGACGAACCCCCGTGTCCCTTCCCCCTGTTCGGAAAGTTCGATCATATCGCCGATCTCGTAGGGCTGGTCAGCCAGCAAGAAGAGACCGCTTATGACGCTCCCGACGATCGGCGCGAGGATGACACCGACGACTGCCGAAAACACCGTCACCGAGAGTGCGATGTTGCTCAGATCGAGTCCGTAGATCCGGAGAACCGTAAAGAAACCAATCAGATAGACGCCGACCCGGATCGCTGCCAGAGAGACTCTGGTGAGACTGGGGCGCTGGAGATGCTGTGCGAGCCGACGGCTGAACACGCGCACCAGCAACCGGGCGACGAACCAGGAGGCAAAAATAACGAACACTGTGGCGACAATCTCCAGGACGATCGTCGGAACGATTTCGGGAAGCCAGCCAGGTCTGGGGACAGTCTCCTCTTCTTGCACGACCGTCCCGTTACCTCCGGCCTGGAGGAGGTTCAAAAGCGACAGGCCTGTCATAGCGATGTGGAGTCACCGACTGGAAAAAAGCGTTGCGTGTGCACCGAAAACCGTGGGTTATTCGGGAACAATGTACAGGTCACCGTCCCCGCGGATCACACGAACCGTCTCACGATCCGCGTCGACTGCCGGCGGTCGAGGCACGGATTTCGTCTCGTAGCTGTCGGGATCGAGGACCTGTACTGCGTGTTCGTCCTCGATGGCGACGAGCGTCGTCTCCTGGGCATCCTCCTCCCAGCCGACTCTGTCGGCAGTCGGTGCCTCGCCGTCCTCGAACGGCGTCGTGTACGTCTCGCCGGTTTTCAGCCGTGTGCCAGTCATCGTCTCGTGTGCGCTCTCGACCAGGACCGGCCCGTCACCGTCGCCCGGATCGACGATCTCACCCGGCCGATACGGTGGCAGCCGGACGGCGTAGGTGACCCGGTACACCTCGTTGCCGTCCGAGTCCTCCGTGACGAGTGTCTCGTGGTCGGTGAACGAGCCGCCGAGTTCGGTGACGATCTGTCGGGCGACCTGCTGGCCGAGTCGCGTCGTCGACAGCCGGATATCGAGGCCGCCCTCGACCTCGTTTATCTCCGTGACGAAGGCCTCACGGTCGCCCCTGGATTCGAGGTCGTCGACGAGTTTGTGCGCAATCGCTTTTGCCCGGTCACGTTCGGTTTCCGTCGGCTCACGGTCGATCGACCGGAGCTGAACGATACTGGCGTAGGAGCCGCCAGCGATGCGCCCGCAGCGTTCGCACGTCTCGCGGCCGATTTTCACCGGGACCGTGAGTTCTTCGGCCAGCGGCGTTCCGCGAAGGACACCGGAAAACTGGCAGTGCATCCGGATCGTCGTCTCGTCGACCTGTTCGGGCGAGACCTGCCAGGAGATACCGGTCGCTCCGACGTGGACCGACAGCGCCTCGGTCACCTCGTCGATGGCGATATCGGTGTAATCCTCGGCCCCGACGTCGACCCAGCGGTTGCCCCGCTTGACCGCGCCACACTGTGCGCAGACGCTGACCTCGATCCGGTCGGGCGCAGCCACGAGTTCGTACTGGTCGATGTAGCAGGAGTCACAGAGTGCACTGTCACGCCCCTCGCGCTCGGGCAGTTCCTCGGAGCGCTCGATTTCATCACCACATCGCGGACAGAAGACACCCGATCGGCTCATACCGGGTGAGTACGGCAGGGTTGCATGTAAGCACCACGTTTAGACTGTGTCACTGGCTGAACTGTTCGATGAGGGCGGGCACAACGTCGAAGAGGTCGTCGACGATACCGTAATCGGCGATATCGTAGATCGGAGCGCTCGGGTCGTCGTTGATGGCGATGATCGTATCGGAGCCTTTCATACCGGCGACGTGCTGGACCGCCCCCGAGATACCGATCGCGATATAAATTTCGGGCGAGACTTTCTTGCCGGACTGGCCGACCTGTCGATCCGGTGGGAGCCAGCCGTTGTCGACGATCGGACGGGAGGCAGAGACTGTCGCGCCGAGTGCGTCTGCGAGTTCCTCGATGAGTTCGATGTTCTCTTCGTCCTCTATCCCACGGCCGACAGAGACCAGTACGTCTGCATCACTGATGTCGACGTCACCGGTCCCGACTTCTTCGAACCCTGTGACGGTCGACCGGACAGTTGACTCGTCGATATCTGCCTCGAACGGTTCGATAACTGCGTCACCGGTCCCGTCAGCCTGTGGCCACTCTCCCGGACGGGTCGTCACAAGCGCGCGGTCGGTATCCACGTCGATCGTCGCCTCTGTTTTGCCCCCGTACAGCTCGCGAACGACCGAGAGACCGTCGTCTGTGTCGAGTGCAACCGCATCAGTGACGAGTGGCAGCCCCAGTCGTTCTGCCAGCGCCGGGGCGAAATCGAGTCCGTTGACAGTGTTTCCTGTCAGGATATGCTGTGCATCCACGGCGTCTGCCAGCTGTGCGGCCACCTGGGTGTAGATGTCGTGGTTGAACTCCTCCCCGTTTTCGACGGTGTGGATCTGGTCGACTCCCGGGCGGTCGAGATCGGACGCGTACTCCTCGACCGGGCCGCTGATGACGGCGACGTGCAAATTCCCGTCGGTAGAGCTGGCAAGCTCTTGTCCCGCTGTAATCAGTTCGTAACTCACGTCACGGAGTTCGCCACGCCGGTGTTCGGCGATCGCGAGAACGTCGCTCATGCGCCCACCCCCCTCTCTTTGAGAAGGGCTGCAAGCTCACCTGCAGTCTCTTCGGGAGCGCCCTCGAAGAGATCAGTGTCACTTTCGCTTTCTGGCACCACGAGATCCGTCAGCGCCAGCGACGACTCCGCCAGTTCGACACCGAGGTCGGCTGGCGAGTTTACGTCGAGTGGTTTGCTCTGTGCCTGACGGATGCCCCGCAAACTGGCGTACCGTGGCTCGTTGATCCCCGTCTGGATCGTCAGCACGGCGGGCAGCTCGATCTCGGTCCGTTCCTCGACGCCCCCTTCGAGTTCCCGGTGGACCTTCGCGGTATCGCCGTCGAGATCGAGCTGGTTGACGACTGCCCCCCACTCGAAGCCGACCTGTTCGGCCAGCGCGACACCCGTCGCCCCGAGCGAGACATCGCCGGACTGGACACCGGAGAGCACCAGATCGGGCTGTTCGTCCTCGACGACACCTGCCAGAAGCTGTGCCTTCCGTGACGGATCGATCATCGTCTCCCCGTCGAGAGCGTCGTCCCAGACGCGGACCGCCCGGTCTGCTCCCTTCGCCAGTGCCGTCCGGATCGTCTCCTCGACCCGTTCGGGGCCGACCGTCGCCGTCACGACCTCGATCTCGTCGTCTGCCTCCTGTAGCTGTACAGCCTCCTCGATCGCGTAGGTATCCCACTCGTTGAGATCGAACGTCAGATACGTATCGTCGATCGACGTGCCGTCGATCTCGAACTCGTCGTCCGCTATCGCGACCTCCGTGACTGTCACGAGAATCTTCATACAATGTCCCAGTTCGGCTAACCGAGCTAAATGTTTTTGGTACTCTCGGAAACTCACAAGGAGTTTTCGACTCAGACTGGAAGGGTAAGAGCGCCTTATCGTTTCAACTGGTAGGCAGTTCCGGCGGAAGACTGTGCAGTTGTACGCGAGAAAAGCAGGCAGGGATTTCGGTTACTCGTCGGAGTTCGTAATATCCTCGTCGGGGAAGGAGATCAGATTTTCACGACCGATTCGGAGTTTGTCGATCCGTCCTTCCTCTTCCATCGAGGAGAGTAGCTGCGAGACTTTCGCGTTCGACCAGTCGGTTTCCTTGACGATGTTTGCCTGTTTCATCCGCCCACCGTTCATCGACAGGAGTCGTTCGACTCGTTCTTCGTCACTGAGCAACTCCTCGTCGATACCCTCGTCCGGTTGCTCCGCCGGCGGTTCGTCACTGGGCTCTGCCACCGGCGCCAGGTCGCTCGTCTCCTCGGTCGACTCATCCCCGGTATCCGCGTCTCCGACCGGTGGAAGAGTGATATTAATCCTGCCGGCTCTGCCCAGATAGAGGACGAGCAAAACGATGACTGCCAGAAACGGGAGTAATCCGAACATAAGCACTCGCGACGAGAGAATTCCTGTCCCACCGGTAAAAGAACCCCCCGGGCCGGTGAGCGTCACCTGTAACGACTGGTTTGTGAAGTCTTCGGGGCCCTCCCAGTGGAGTCGACCAGCTTCCGGTGAGACACCGGCTGCCGAGTCACGGACACCGTACTCTTCCGGGGCGACGATAGTCAGCGACTGCGACTCGCTCAACCCTTCGAGCCACAGTTCACCCGACCCCGTTACCAGCACATCGTCGATAATTAACTCGCCACCGTCCGACCGCCCGAAATTCGTCCAGGTGAATTCGAGAGTCAGCCGCCCGGTCCCGTTTGCGATCTCCTGCTGACTGGCAGTCGTCCGCTCTCTGTCCACGATTGCCATCTCACGGGCCGTGTGGGCGTCGACAGCCGCGGCCGCACGCTCGAAGGATTCGATCCCGAGAACCGAAGTCCTCGAGTCGATGTTCTGGGTCGGCGAGACACCCTCTGCGACGTAATCCTGTGCCAGATCGCGATATGCTGTCGTCTCGTTATCGGTGGTCAGGTTGAACGTCGTCGAAACACGCCAGCGCGCGTCGCCATCCGACTGTAGTTCGACTGTCATCGAAGAGTTTGCAGACGAGA
>Ga0207714_1002275_pt1 | contig 11750 bp, 11 predicted proteins | sample PonA232FremontCA_2_FD_187270 | JGI IMG/M metagenome (GOLD analysis project Ga0207714, IMG submission 187270) | Marine sediment microbial community from Fremont, CA, USA - Pond A23 Sediment 2 (SPAdes) | ecosystem: Environmental > Aquatic > Marine > Unclassified | place: USA: Fremont, California... | reverse complement strand
GTACTCCACGTCGTTGAGGTCTCCTGTCAGGGCGGCCCGGATCATGGCCCTGGTATGACCGATGCTGATCCTGTGCCCCACTCCGAAGGGTCCGCCGCTCCAGCCGGTGTTCACCAGCCAGCAGTTGACATTGTGCTCCACGACCTTTTCGCCCAGCAGGTCTGCGTAAACGTGGGGATGCAGGGGCATGAACGGGGCCCCGAAGCAGGTGCTGAATACTGCCACGGGCTCGGTCACTCCTCTTTCCGTCCCAGCCAGCTTGGCGGTGTATCCGGACAGGAAGTGATACATGGCCTGTTCGGAAGTCATTTTGGAAATGGGCGGCAAGATGCCGAAGGCGTCGGCGGTCAGCATGAAAATGTTCGACGGGTGGGGATTGACCCCTTTGCGCAACCCGCTGGGTATATGGGTAATGGGATAGGCTGCGCGGGTGTTTTCCGTGAGACTGTCGTCGTCCAGATCCAGGCGCCTGCTCACGGGGTCCATGACCACGTTTTCCAGAACCGTGGCGAACTTTCGGGTGCAGTCATGGATTTCGGGCTCAGCCTCGGAAGATAGGCGAATCACCTTGGCATAGCACCCTCCTTCTATATTGAACACACCCTTGTCGCACCAGCCGTGCTCGTCGTCACCGATCAGTCTGCGGTCCTTGACCGTGGACAGCGTGGTTTTGCCGGTGCCGGACAGGCCAAAGAAAAGGGCCGTGTCGTTGTCCCGGCCCAGATTGGCGGAACAGTGCATGCTTACAACGGATTGCCGGGGCAGAAGGTAATTGACTGCGGTGAAGACGGCCTTCTTGATTTCGCCACCGTAGCTGGTGCCGCCGATCACAATAAGGCCGCGGCCGAGATGCAGCAGAACGAATGCCTCGGAGTTGGTTCCGTCGATTTCCGGAACAGCCTTGCAGTCGGGGGCGTGGATAACGGTCAATTGAGGAGTGTGATCCCGCAGCTGGCCCCTGTCACTGATCTGGATGAACATGTTTCTGGCAAACAGGCTGTGCCAGGCATTTTCCGTGATTATTCGCAGGGGGGTCTGAAAGTTTTTGTCAGCCCCGGCAAAACAGTCCTGGACATAAAGGGATTTGCCTTCCAGGTAGCCCTGGACCTTGGTGAGCAAATGATCGAACTGTTCGGGTTCCATGGATTTGTTCTGTTCGCCCCACCAGATACGGTCCTCTGAGGTTTCTTCCCGAACGATGAATCGGTCATTGGGTGAGCGCCCGGTATACTGACCGGTGCGAACAACCAGGGGACCCAAGTGGGCTATTTCAGCCTCTCCTCTGCTGATAGCCTGTTCGTACAGGGAAGGGGTTGTTAGATTATGATGGATTTCCGGTAAATTCGTGAGGCCGATTTTGAGCAACTGCTCGTGCATCGTGTACTCCTTGATTGGTCGCTTATTCACATTCCCCTTAAGCAAGAGACAATGCTATTTCAATAATTTCCAGGGGGTAGGGAAAAAGGATCTGTAACATATTATAGAATGTTTTGTTTGTCCAGTTTGAAGGGGTGTGCAGGGACGTGCGACTTTCTTTCGAGGAATTGTACATTTTGAAAAAATGAAAATGGTGGTAATGTGCATTTTTGACTGTTTTTTTGATTAAAAGAAATTTGTAAATAATTGAATTTAAAAATTAATATTGTATGTCTGGTTGTTTTTGTATTCATAAAAAGTGATATAAAGAGAGAAAACAAAATATAAATTTGTTGTAAAGGTGAAGCACGATAGTTGTTTTCTCAGCGAAGGCCATGAATACGGCATGCCCCTTGAGAAATTCGGCAAGGAAGGTAAAATGGAATACAAAGTCCGAGTCAAGGTGACCGGCAGGCGCCTTGTATGCTGTGCTTGCTTTTTCTCGAGGTGCAGGAGGTGGCGGTTCCACTCAATGGTGTCTCAGGACCCTGTTAACGCGCCGTCAACCAAGTCGGGTTTTCTCTATCGGGCTTTTGAGCTCTGCTTGATATTTCAAGTCCAGTCAAACGTGTAGCGTTTACCAGGGCGTGGATGGGCGATGTTGAAAACAGGTTAGCGCTGAATTCAACGCGGGAGCCAATATGTTCTCATTCAAAGTATGGTCAGGTCATAAGCGAAAAATTTGCTCATGCGGTGTATATGTGTGTAAATAAAATCAACCAACTTTTTTGAAGCGATCTTGGAAAAATCAAACACTCTGATGAGGAGGGAAAGATGGAACAAAAGTTTTATTGGGATGCAAAATCAATTGCTGTGGAAGAATCGGTCAAGAATGTGGTGGAAAAACAAATTGAGCGAGTACTGGATTATACAAGCTCTTCGGACAGTGAAATGGTTAAGCCCTGTCATACAGATCCGGCTTCAGTCCACCTTTTTCAGTACAATCCATTGAAGAATGAGGCTTATGGAGAAATTCAATGTTGTTGTGGAGATGATTTAACTAGATTTACAGTGCATATAGATTCAAAGGAAATCACCTATTACTAGGAACAGTTTCCGAAATAAACGTTTTTCGGCCCAAACTACTCTTGAGACACGCTGGAAATAAGGACGAGGCTTTTGACTCAGCTGGTCCCGGTGCCGGGTGAAACGGCGGGGGTCGGCGCAAGACTGCAAGGGGCTTCATGCTCGGCGCGGCACAGTGATTGACGAAGGGCTGGATTGTCGTTTTGCGATCCCCAGGCTGACGACCTGTCAGCTTGGGGATTTTTTGGGTCCGATCCTGCGGGAGTCAGGCCTGAAAGGAGGCATCCGGGATCCACCAAAATGTTTATGGAAAATCAGGGGGTCGCAATGAAGGATTTGTTTAAGTTTTCAAGAGTTTCAGTGGGGGGATGAAAAAACAACCGCCCAGTGCCCCTTTTCCGCATATCGAATTTCGAATACCTCCCCAAATTTCCTGCGACCGGAATGACCCGCATCCCATGTGCTGATCCCCTTTCCACGGAAGCGCCGTCCAACTGAGTGGGATGCGCGCGACCCCCTGTAGACACTTTTTACCGAATGGTGGTTTCCAGAAAAAAAACCGATTGACAGGCCTCTCCGCTGGGAGGACAATTTATGGTACAATCATGTAAAGCCTATTACTCATGCAACAAAGGAGGCTCCCCATGAAGGATTCGCAAAGCCTACACAAGAAGTTTCAGGAAATGATCGAGTGTTATATGTCAACGGATCCCCTTCGGGAGATGGAAAATGTTTCCTCGGATGCGGACAGGGAAGAGGCGGCAGTGAAGTGGCTGGCCTTGGCCGCGTTGCACGGGATCAACAGCAAAGCCAAAAAAATATCCGTACACAAGGAAGGGGATGAGTACACCGTGGTCGCGGAGTACCGCAAGAGCGGCCTGCCCAATCCCGGTGAGGAGGTTGGAGAGAAGATCATCAGCGACCTCCGAGAGCTCATGCATCTGGAAGGCGAGAAAGGGTCCATGCCTTTGGCCCTGGGCATGAGGGACAGCAGTGTGGAGCTCAAGCTGAAGGCGAAACGGGAGGATGACAAAGAGAAAGTGACCCTGGAATTTCCCAAGTAGCACGGCGCGCAGATGAGTTTTTTCGTATGATTCACCCGGCTGCAAGACTTGGGAGCGGCGTATCGATTGAGCTTCGTTGACAGGATATATGGCTGTTAGGAAAATGAAAATGATGAATCTTTTGTGTTGGGGAGTTTTGAAGTTTGGGGCGGTCCATCCCGTGAAGGAGATCGTTCCGGCAAAAAAGGAGGGCGTATGCGTACCCAAAAGGCCAAGTCCTATCTGGCGGGGTTTTGCGTGACTGCTCTATTGGCGGGGTCCGTGGCTGTCCCGCCCGCCGCGCTCGGCTCAAGCGGCTGAGGCTCCTCGGAGCAGACCGAAAGCAGTGCCGGGAGCACTGCCCGGGAAAAGGAGCGGTCCGAGCACGGTGAGCAGCAAGAAGAGATGAACGCCACCAAGAGATCCGAGCAGGAACAGGAACAGCACCAAGAGGAAAGCGGGAGCAGCGGGTGAGGCTAGCTCCCGGAAGTGCCGGAGGCACTTCGCATCCATTACGGACGGCGGGCGTAATCCGTCCGCCGTCTTTTCAGCCGAGCTCACGGAATTGCAGGAAGCGGCGCCTGTTCAAGGAAGCGGACTTGCTCTATGGCCTCTGCCCCCAATGAAGACCTTCCCCGCGTCTATCCCCACACCTGGGCGCGTCTGCCTGAAGACGCGCGCCGCCGATTGATGAGCCTTTGTGTCCGTCCGGAGGACCTGCCCCATCAATTGTCCCAGCTCATCCAGGAATACGGGCAGCCGGAATGGCTGCAGGAGATGGCCGAGCTGGAGGCCGCTCTGTGGGAGTGCCGTCGCTGCGGAGACGGCGTTGAGCGTCATCCGGGCAGCCTCTGTATCAACCCTTGTCTGTCGGTCATTCAGGTGCGGTGGAAGGACCTGCTGGAGCTTTTGGGCACAGAGGAAGGCGTTCGCGTCGCTTCGGAGCTCCATGCATTCTCCGAAGAGGAAGGGACGGGTCTTGTCTGGTGGGATCCTTCCCGCGGGCACGTGCGTCTCGAGCCTGCGCGCAACGAGGACCTCCTGGTTGTGAAGATGGTGGCCGAAGGGATCGACGCCCGCGATCTCGCCGCGGAGCACGGCCTGTCGACGTCGCGGCTTTACACGCTGCTGCAGCGGGTCAGGAAAAAGGGGCTCCTTCTGGGGCCGGCCTCCCGTCTTCAGCGTCCTCCAGAGGTGGCTCCGCGTGACGGTGCCCTGGCAGAGGCGCATCTGGAGGCGGAAATATTCACCCTGCAGTGGCACCTGACCGATGCCTGCGACATGCATTGCCGCCACTGCTACGGCGGGGGCGGAGCCCGATCGCATGTGGACAGGGAGACCGCGTTCAGAGTGTTGCGGGAAACCGCGGAGCTTTGCCGGGAGAAGAACGTCCGGGGACAGATCACCTTTACCGGCGGCAATCCGTTTCTGCACCCGCATTTCCTCGAGGTGTACGAAGCGGCCGTGAAGGAGGGCTTTCTCGTGGCCATCCTGGGCAATCCCGCGGACGAAGGGACTCTGGATCGGCTCGCTGCCATCGAGCCGCCCGCGCTCTTTCAGGTCAGCCTGGAGGGGCTGCGGGAACACAACGACTTTATCCGGCATCAGGGCCACTACGATCGAGTGCTCGGTTTTCTGGACCGGCTCGGTGAATACGGCATTTCCTCCCGGGTGATGCTCACGCTCACCCGAGCCAACATGGATCAGGTCCTGCCTCTGGGCGAGGAATTGCGCGGCCGCACGGATGGCTTCACCTTCAACAGGATCTCCCTGGTCGGAGAAGGGGCGGGGCTGCATCCCCCGGACCCGGCAAGCTACAGGGCGTTTCTCGGCGAGTATCTGGAAGCGGCCCGGAAGAATCCGGTGCTTCGCCTGAAGGACAATATGCTCAATCCGGTGCTCGCGGCCCAGGGTGCGGAGCCCTTCGGAGGCTGCACCGGGTTCGGGTGCGGAGCGGCCTTCAACTTCATGGCCCTGCTTCCGGACGGAGAAGTGCACGCCTGCCGCAAATTCCCTTCCCCAATCGGCGACAACACCGCGGAAACCCTTACCGAGATCTACGACAGTCGGACAGCCTCGGCATACAGGAGCGCTCCAGAGGCCTGTCTGGCCTGTTCCCTCTGCTCGGTCTGCCGAGGCTGTCCCGCTGTAGTGCACAGCTTTGGCGGCGATGTCTTCCGGGATCGGGACCCCTATTGCCCCGGGCCGATTCCCTCGTATCGCCCCGGTTGATCCCGCCCGCAGTCACCAGCCCGCGTTACCAACGCGCTTCGCTGCGGATGGTCCGCAGGGTGTCCCGGTAGCGCCCATCATCCTCTTCCGCCAGCTCCAGCGCTTTCCTTGCCGCTTCAAGGGCTTCCTGCTGTTTGTCCCTTTGCAGGAGGGCATGAGCCAGATTGTTGTGCAGCTCCGGGGAATCGGGGTGCCTTTCCAGTCCCTTGCGATAGGCGGCTTCGGCAGCGGCGTGTTCCCCAAGCGCATACAGGCAGTTGCCCCTGCCCAAGGCGGCTGTGAGGCTGTCCGGCCACCGGGAAAGCGCCGCATCATAGGCCCTGGCTGCGGCTCTCGGCCTGTCCGCCTGTTCCAGGCCGAGGACCGCCCGCAAGTAGCGTTTTTGCTCGGCGCTTGCGGGCATCTTTCCGGGGTTGAGCACAACCAGCCCCCACGAATCGCTGCGGCGCCACGTGGCGGCGAAGGTGTCCAGATCCTTACGGGCAGCCCGGGTTCGTCCCGTGTGCAGGATTACTTTTTCCCTATCCAGATCGTACCCCACAGCCACGGCATAGTGCCACTTGGGGAACCAGCCGAGCCCGAGGTTCTGCAGCACGACAACCGGATGGCCCGCTGCCAGCTCGCGAAGGAGCTCTTCCATGCCGGACATCTCGTACGCCAGCCGGGAGCGGCGGCGGGTGGCCGCCTTGAGATCCTGCTGCATAGACCCCTGCCTCCCCGGAGTGTAAACGTCCTCCTTCAGGGCAGAGGGCGTGGTATCCACGCCGCTCCAGGACAGGGCCATGGCCAGGGACGCCGGGCCGCACTGGTATTTTTGCTGGGCAAAGAAGGGGACCGAGGCAAGACGCACTCGGGTGGGTATGTCCGGATCGCGCAACTGCCCCGGGTCGATGCCCTTGGGGGCGCAACCCGGAGCCAAGGCTGCCGCGAGACAGAGAAGGGCCGTCGCGACAGCCCGGAATACGGATGTGGGACGGGAGATCACTTCTTCACGAAGGGGAAGACGTCGGTGGCGCCCATGATATCGGTGAACAGCAAAACGAGGAAAACGAAGACCGCAGCCCCGATGAGGCCGCCAAAGGCGTCACCTCCGGCGGGCAGACTGTCCATCCGCTGGGATATACGGGCGAGCTCCCGATCCGTCAGGGCCTGGATCCTGGCTTCCGCTGTATCGGGTTCCACGCCCCAGGACTGCAGCTTCTGCTGGACTTCCTCGCGCTGCAGGGCGTTCAGGAGGCGCTCTTTGTCCAGCTCACGGCTCTCCGTTTCAAGCACCTCGGATGTGCCGATCATGGAGGCATAGGCCGGCCCGAGACCTGCGAAGACGGTGAAGAGGGTCAGCGCTAGAATCATGGCTACAGGCTTGCGAATGGCGATCAGTGAACGCATTTTCCCGTCCTCCCCTTGGGCTTGATTGTTGTGGAATAAATTTACGGACTTTGTATCAAACAGGCAGTGTTTTTACAACTCGTCGGGAATGCCAGAAATTGCTTTCCCCGATCCGATTTGAGAAACAGGCGCGCTTGTGAGAAATATTCCCCGTGTGTGTTCGGTGAGGACGGTATCGCAATCCGTTGTTGAGCGGTTTCCCCGGTCTCCGGCACAATGGCGTCCGGATCGATCTGAACGGGAATGAGGTGTGTACAAGGAGAAAAGTGCATGAAGGGGAAAATACTCGGCGTGGGCGGAAGCCCGCGTTCCGGCGGCAACAGCGACCTGCTCCTCGAGCGGGTCCTGCGTGGGGCTGAAGACGCAGGCGCGGAGGTCAAGGCGGTCTTTCTCCGCGACTATACCTTCTCCTCCTGCATCGGGTGCGAGGCCTGTCGAAAACACGGCACCTGCACCGGGCTCAAGGACGAATTGCAGCTTATCTACCCCGAAGTTCGGCAATCCGGGGGGTTGGTTCTGACCACGCCTGTTCATTTCTACAATGTGAGCGCCCTGACGAAGGCTTTTCTGGACAGGCTCTACTGTTTTTTCGACTTCACTCACGACCGTCCCCGTCAATATTCGAGCCGGCTGGCCGGCGAAGGGCGCAGGGCAGTCACCGCCGCGGTCTGCGAGCAGGTGAATGAGCAGGACATGGGCTTTACCCGGGAGGCCATGCGATTGCCTCTGCTGGCCCTGGGATATGACGTCTTGAGTGAAGTGGATGCGTACGGATTTTTCGCCAGAGGGGCAGTCGCGGAGTCCAAGGAGGTCCTGGGCCGGTGCGAGGCAACAGGACGCGATCTGGCCCGCGCGCTGGACGAGTGAGCTGGGTGGCCCCAGCCCTTGCCGGAAGCCGGAAGCATTTCCCACCGCAGCTCCCAAGGGGGTTCTGCTGTCATGAATTGCCGTTCTGCAGCCCATTGCATTATCGCCGCAATTGTTTCAGGCTCCCGGGGTGTCTGCTGAGTGGAAGAATGGATTGACTTCGCAACCGGGCGGTTGCGCGAATCTGGCGATTGCGGCCGGGACGAAGTGGCCCTTCTGCTCGTCGGGAAGAGGCCGGATCCCGATCGCTGCAGCAATCTCATCCGAGGAGTTGATCATGACGGACCCATTGGACGATCTGGTGCAGCAGGTGCAGGGCTCTATCGACCAGGAGGTCAGAGAGGAGTTCGGTGAGGCCGTGTACCGTCGCTGGAAGGCTCCAGAGTATTTCGGCCGGATGGACAGCCCGGACTCCTTTGGGGTCCTGACCGGAAGCTGCGGGGATGTCATGGAGATCTATCTCCGCGTGGAGGGGCACAGGGTCGCGGCCTGCAGCTTTTCCACAACCGGATGCGGTCCCAGTGTCGTCAGCGGCTCCGGGGCCTGCGAGCTGGCCTGGGGCAGGGATCTGGAGGATGCGGCGACGATTGAGGGCAGCGACATCTTGTACCTGCTGGGAGGGCTGCCTCCGGAGAAGGAGCACTGTGCCCATCTGGCGGCCCAGACCCTGCGGGAGGCGGTGCGCACCTATTGGCAGGGCGAGGACCGACTGAGGTGATTGACCAAGGAACCGCAGAGGGTGGGAAAAAAGCGGAAAATGATCCGGAAGTCAGATTTCGGGAGAGCTATCCCGGCTTTTTGATTGTCATCGGTTTGCTCTCTCCGGGCCATCTTGTGGATCAGCTCGCGATAGGCCAAGCCTGGGTCTGTGAAATAGGAAGTCCTCTCTCCTATTAGAACACGCCGATAGTATTGTGTGTTGTCTGGGGTATCGAGGCACTCATCGGAGTCTCTTTTGCGGCCGAAGGGATGAGAGGCCGAAGAAGGCGGAAGCAAAAAGACTTGCAGGAAGTTGAGCCAGACAGGAGGAAGTGTTTTGCAGGAAACGGTCAGAGACGAAACAAACGCGACAGGCCACGAAGGAGAGGGGAGCGCGTTCCACCGCTCTGGAGGCGCCGGAAGTTACGGGCAACCCACCAGGCATGAGCGAAAGATCCATGAATGGTACGAATGGGTGCATATCCTGAACGATTTTATTACAGCCCTTTTCTTTATCATCGGCAGCGTGCTGTTCTTTTCACCCAACACAGTCTATGACGGAACGTGGCTGTTCTTGATCGGCAGCTGTCAAATGATCATAGGGCCGTTCATCCGTATGTTCAACAAGCTCCATGTCCGGCATATCCGAAAGGATGTCTTGCACTGGTGACACGCGCTCCACGGTGCAGGGAAGCTCCATAATGGTCACGAGTTACCGGGATGATCGCCAATGGGCTCATTCACTGTCTGGCTGAGACGAAAATACTTTGAATTGCACCCCGCCACCTTGATCCTGCTCAGCTTTGTGGCGGTTATTGTCACGGGAACCCTCCTCCTGAAACTGCCAGCTGCCTCCAGCTCCGGTTTCACCTCCCTGATAGATGCCCTCTTCACCGCGACGTCCGCGGTCTGCGTGACCGGTCTCGTGGTTTTGGATACGAGCAGCCATTTCACCCTGTTCGGGGAAATCGTGATCCTTTGCTTGATCCAGGTCGGGGGGCTGGGGCTGATGACCTTTTCCGTGCTCATATTCCGTCTTCTGGGCAAGAGTGTGTCCATGCGGGAAAGAATGGCGGTCCAGGACCTGTTCAGCGCCACGGCCAGCAAGGATATTTATTCCATTCTCAAGTCGATCATCGGCTTTACCGTAATCGCCGAAGGCCTGGGAACACTGTGTTTGTTCCTGCACCTGTCCGGTCAGTTCCACTCCGCAAAGGCATTCTATCTCGCCCTGTTTCATTCGGTCTCCGCGTTCTGCAATGGCGGATTTTCGCTGTTTTCCGGGAACCTTACCGGATACAGCTCGGACATGGTCCTGAATGCCGTGATTGTCTCCCTGATCGTTTTCGGGGGGATCGGATTCCCCATTGTTTATGAAGCCTTTCTCCGTGTGAAGCATCGAGAGAAGCGTTTCAAGTGGTCTCTTCAAAGCAAGGTTGTCTGTATAACCACTGCAGTATTGATAGCCAGCGGCATGTTCGTGTTTTGGATCGGGGAGAGCCATTTGGCGCTTCAAGGCAACAATCTCAAGGAAAACGTGCTGGTAACGCTGTTTCAGTCCGTTACATGCCGCACCGCAGGGTTCAACACAATAGATATCTCCGCTTTGAGCACGACCACGCTCTCCTTTATGATGTTTTTGATGTTTGTGGGCGGATCTCCTGGTTCCTGTGCAGGAGGTATCAAGACCACGACATTGGCGGTCATCGCTGTTTTTACCTGGAGCAGGGTGAGGGGCAAGATCAAAAGCAATATGTTCAAAAAGAGCATTCCCATACATATCGTGAACAAATGCGTCTCCTTGATCTTTATATCCGTGGTGGTCATTGCGGCATGTCTTTTCCTTCTTCTCTTGAGCTCCACGCATGATCCGAATGTTCCGCACGGTCACGGGATGTTTCTGGAATATCTCTTCGAAGTGGTGTCCGCCTTTGGAACTGTTGGCTTGAGCATGGGAGCTACCGAGCTCTTGAACGTCTGGGGGAAGATCCTGATTATGGTGCTCATGCTTGCTGGGCGAGTAGGCATTTTGACCATGGCCTATGTTATCGTGAGCAGTGAGCCGAACAAGGGGCTGCAGTATTCGGAAGGAAACCTCATGATAGGCTGAAAGAGAATGCGTCATGAAAAGATTCGCGGTCATCGGAGTGAGCAGTTTTGGGTTTTATTTGATCAAAGCTCTTTTCGAGGAGGGGCACGAGGTTTTGGCCATAGACATGGACCAGCACAAGGCCCAGAGTGTGGACAGCTATACGGATGAAGCCCTCGTTCAGGACGCGACGGACAAGGATACGTTGGGGACCCTGGGTCTGGAGGATGCGCATAGCGTTATCGTGAGCACAGGCGCCCGAATCCATGCTAGTGTTCTGATCTGTCTTTATCTATATGAGCTGGGTATCAAGGATATTGTGGTCCAGTGCGAGGACACGGACCACGAGAAGATTCTTCAGAAAGTGGGGGCGACCCGGGTCGTCCACCCGGAGAGGGATATGGGCTTTAAGATGGCCCACAGTCTCTCCTCGTCCTGAGGGCGGCGGGATTTTTTTTCGGCCCGGGCTTAAAGAGCCGAAAACTACCCGCAAAACATACCTCAAGCCGCTTCCCGGATGCGCGGGTCATGGATTGATTGCCTTTTCTCGATCTGCAAAATGCTGGAGGGAGACAATGAAGGAGGAGCCAAAGGCCAAGCCACAAGAAACGAGCGTCGCGATGGTCCTTTTGTACGCGGCCCTGCTCGTGTCTGCGCTTCGGTCTGCGTTCATGGAACAGTCCATAGCAACCCAGACTTCCTACCCTGTGCTCAATACGCTGTTCTCAGTGCTCTTTTGGGCTATTACCCTGTTTCTTATCTTTATGATAGGCAGGGGGCGCGTGTGGGCGCGGACCATTTTTTTGATATGGTTCATCGTGAGCCTCCCTGTTTTCGGCCTGGAGATATATCATCTGGCAGACAAGCCGATGACCGGATCGCTTGGCATCCTCAACACGCTGCTCAATCTCGGGGCTATCGTGCTGCTTTTCCGAAAAGACTCCTCGGACTGGTTCAGGGCGGGGAAGGAAAGCAGGGGGTAGGCCGCG
>Ga0207714_1002274_pt1 | contig 11760 bp, 8 predicted proteins | sample PonA232FremontCA_2_FD_187270 | JGI IMG/M metagenome (GOLD analysis project Ga0207714, IMG submission 187270) | Marine sediment microbial community from Fremont, CA, USA - Pond A23 Sediment 2 (SPAdes) | ecosystem: Environmental > Aquatic > Marine > Unclassified | place: USA: Fremont, California... | reverse complement strand
AGGGCACCAGCACCGAGAGGCCTACTACCACCGATAGAAGCGCCGTGTAAGGGAGCCCGAAGAAAGCGAAGGTGAAAAAGGCCGCGCTGCCGACGATGATGATTTCGATGAACTTGCCGCGCACATAGTTGGCGATCTGGTCATCCATCTCCTCCCAGACACGGGTCATCAACTCTCGCCGCTGAGGCAACAGCGAGGTGGTGAACGCCACCAGACGGTCGCGGTCCTTGAGCATGAAGAACACCAGGATCGGCACCAGAATAAGATAGACGATCAGCGTCAGCACGTTGCCCAGGGACGCCAGCGACAGGGTCAGGGCGCGCTGACCGAGCTGGGTCACCTCGCGGCCGGCCACGTCGATCCAGTTCTGCATCTGGTCGGGCGTGACCAGGTTGGGATAGCGTGCCTGAAGCTCATCCAACAGTGTCTGCCCACTGGCGAACATGCGCGGCGCCTCCTGAACCAGTCCCACCAGCTGATTCCAGATCAGCGGCATCAGAATGAACGCCAGCGCCAACAGGCCCCCGATGAAGGCAAGGAAGACCACGAAGACCGCCAGCAGGCGCGGCATCCTGTGCCGCTCCATCCAGCCAACGGGTCCCTGCAGCAAAAAGGCCGCCACCAGGGCAATGAGAAAGGGTGCCAGCATACGACCGAACAGGATCACCACCGTGAACCCCAGTACCAGTACCACCAGCAGAATCACTGCCTGTTCGTCCGAGAAGTAGTGGTCGATCCAGCGCCTGAAGACCGACTTCAGCGTCATGAAGTCGGCTCCCCGCCCTTGCGAATCCAGTAGTGGTAGACCTCGCCACGCGCTTCCCTGTCCGGCATCTCATGCGTCCCCTGGGCCACGAAGGTCTCGAAGTCGCGCCAGGAGCCCGCATCGGTGGCCATTACCTCCAGCAATTGGCCAGGCGAGAGGCGTGCCAGGGCCTGCTTGGCCTTGAGCAGCGGCAGGGGACAGGGAAGGCCGCGGGCATCGAGCAGGTCATCGGGTTGCTGTGCCATGGTGTCTCCCGGGAAGATACGATAAGGCGTGCCGTCATCGAGGACCGCACGCAAGACCCTGCGATTTAAAGGCACTTTGCGAGTTGAATCAATGTCAGAGCAGGATAGCTGCCACCACCTGTGCTCCCCTTGACGAGGACGGCCATGCTGCGTCGAACCGGAACCTGTCTCACCGCCTGTGCCATGATCAGCCTGGCGCTCGCCTTGCCGACCCAGGCACAGTCGACCGAACGCTACGAGGCGCCCGGCCTGACGCGAAGCCCATCGATCACCGCCGGCGGTGATTATGGGCTGCCCAGCCTGGCCCGTGGTGGCAGCCAGGCCATCAGCGGGGAGGAGTTCCGCCTGGGCCGTGCCTGGCTACGCCAGTTCCGCGCCCATGTTCCCGAGTGGCAGGATGCCATTGCCCAGGACTACGTGGAGGCGCTGGTGGCCCGCCTGCTTCCCCATAGCGGACTGGGCGATGCCCGCACCGCCGTCACGCTGGTGGAGAGCCGCTTGCTCAACGCCTTCGCCGTGCCTGGCGGCATCATCGGCATCAACGCCGGGCTTTTCGCCTTTGCCGAGCGCGAGGACGAACTGGCCTCGGTGGTCGCCCACGAGCTCGGCCACCTTGCCCAGCGTCATTATGCTCGCGGCAAGGCCAGAGCCGAGCAGACCCAGATCCCGGCGATGGCCGCCATGCTTGCCGGCATGCTGATCGCCGCCGGGGGCGGCGGTGATGCCGGCATTGCTGCCGCCATGGGTTCCCAGGCGGCCCTCATCCAGGATCAGCTGAGCTACTCGCGACGCTTCGAGCAGGAAGCTGATCGCATTGGTCTGCAGGCCCTGGCAGATGCCGGCTATGCGCCGAGCGCCATGGTGGACATGTTCCGTGCGATGCAGCGCATGGTGAGCCTTCAGGGAGGCAATCCGCCGGAGTTCCTGCTTACCCACCCGGTGACGGAATCGCGCATCAGTGACACCCAGGCCCGCGCCGACCAGATCTCGTTGGTGGCCCCGCGCCGCGACGACAACCTTCATTACCAGCTGGTACGCGCCAGGGCACTGTTGACGATCCATGACCGCGATCCGCAGCAGGCCAGCACCCGTCTGGCCCAGGACCAGGCCCCGGCATCGGCAAGGCGCTACCTGGCCGCACTGATCGATGCGCGAGGCGGCCGTACGGACCGATCGCTTCGCGAGCTTGACGCCCTGGCAGCGTCACAGCCCGACCTGGCGATGCTGCCGGCATCGGCGGCCCAGGTCGCCTTCGAAGCCGGTCGTGTCGACGAGGCCATTGCGCGCAGCCGACATCAACTGAGATTGATGCCTGACTTCGCGCCAGCAAGGCGGCTACTGGGCGAGGCGCTTCTGCAGCGTGACCCCGGCGACGCCTACCACGTGCTGAATGCGCTGGCCGACGCCCGCCCCGAGGACCCGCAGGTATTCACCCTGCTCGCCGAAGCTGCCGGCCGCAGCGGGCGCGAGGCGTGGGGACACGTGGCGCGTGCCGAGCAGCTGCAGCTAACCGGGCGCATCGATCGCGCCATCCGCCAACTCGAGGTGGCGAAGGAGGTGGCGAAGCGCGAAGGCGACAGCGCCGCTGCCAGTCACATCGAGCGGCGCCGCGAGGACTTTATCGACTATCGAGCGACGCTGGAGGAGTTTCAGTAGCTGGAAGCGGCCAGCAGAATGAGCCCCGTTTCAACAGAAGAACTCCGAGGTCATGACCTCTGGGGTTGCTTGTCGCCCGGCGCTTGTCGCTGGGAGCTATTATTTCTGGAAGTTGAGCATCCGCTCGAGAGGCTTGAGGGCCGCCAGGCGCAGGGCATCATCGACGACTATCTCGCCCGACCCATGGCGCAGCGTGCCCGCCAGATTGTCCAGGCCGTTCATCGCCATCCAGGGGCAGTGGGCGCAGCTCTTGCAGGTCGCGCCATTGCCGGCGGTAGGGGCCTCGAACAGCGTCTTCCCGGGCACCGCCTGCTGCATCTTGAAGAAGATGCCGCGATCGGTGGCCACGATCAGCTTGTCATTCGGCAACTCCTTCGCGGCCTTGATCAATTGGGACGTGGAACCTGCCACATCGGCCAGGTCGACTACCGAGGCCGGTGACTCCGGGTGGACCAGCACGGCCGCTTCGGGATAGAGCCCCTTGAGGTCCTCGACCCCCTGCGCCTTGAACTCCTCGTGAACGATGCAGGCGCCGTCCCAAAGCAGCATGTCGGCCCCGGTCTGCTTCTGGATGTAGCTCCCCAGGTGCTTGTCCGGCGCCCAGAGGATCTTTTCACCGCGAGACTGAAGATGCTCGATCACCTCCACCGCAATGGAAGACGTCACCACCCAGTCGGCGCGCGCCTTCACCGCTGCAGAGGTGTTGGCATAGACCACCACGGTGCGATCGGGATGCTGGTCGCAGAAGGCGGCGAACTCATCTGCCGGGCAGCCCACGTCGAGCGAACAAGTCGCCTCGAGGGTGGGCATCAGCACGCGCTTCTCGGGCGAGAGGATCTTGGCAGTCTCGCCCATGAAGCGCACGCCGGCCACCACCAGGGTATCGGCCTCATGGCGAGCGCCGAAGCGGGCCATCTCCAGGGAGTCAGCCACGCAACCACCGGTCTCCTCGGCGAGTTGCTGGATGGCGTCGTCGGTATAGTAATGCGCCACCAGCACGGCGTTGTTGGCCTCGAGCAGAGACTTGATCTCCTCGATGCGCGCCTCGTCCTCGGCGGGAATGCGGGTGGGGCAGTAGGAACGTACGAGCTGCTCTCGCAGATCGGCACGGGAAGTCATGATCGTCATCGTGTCTACCACTCTGACCGGCAGGGGCTCCCCCTGCATTGCACCAGGCACCGCCACTAGCGCGCTCCGCGCTGGGCGATACACCAGAGGGTCAACCGCTGCGTCTCTCGCGATGGCCAACCCAACACCATTCTAGACCACATTGCCCGACGAATGTTCGTTTCGGAGGAGGAAAGTCTCCCGGAAGCTCATGCTTCATGAAAAAGAACGCCCCCGCCTCACAAGGAGGCAGGGGCGGGAATCTGGTGGGTCGTGTAGGATTCGAACCTACGACCAATTGGTTAAAAGCCAACTGCTCTACCAACTGAGCTAACGACCCGCAACGCGTTGAGCGTCTCAGGCACGGATGGTGGGTCGTGTAGGATTCGAACCTACGACCAATTGGTTAAAAGCCAACTGCTCTACCAACTGAGCTAACGACCCGTCCGAACGGGAGCAGATACTACTGACCTGCCCCGGGGTTGGCAAGCGCTTTTTGCCTCTGATCGTCGTGTGGCGCCGCACTCAGCGCCCACGCGACTCCTTGGGCTTGCGCATGGCCTGCACCGGCCGTCGCTTGTGCTTGTCGCGGCTCCAGCGATTCTTCTCGTCAGGGGTCAGCTCGGGCACCTTGCGCGCCTCCAGCCCGGCCGTCGCCGACAGGTCGTCGATCTCGTCCTGGGAGAGTTCCACCCACTCACCGGCCTTGGTCCGCTTGTCGAGGAAGATGTTGCCGTAACGCACTCGCTTGAGGCGGCTGACGGTCAGTCCCTGGGATTCCCAGAGACGCCGCACTTCGCGGTTTCGGCCCTCCATGATCACCACGTGAAACCAGGTATTAATGCCCTCGCCGCCGAACTCCTGAACATCGGTAAAGCGCGCGGGTCCATCGTCAAGCATCACGCCCTCGACCATGGCAGTGACCTGCTCCTTCTTCACTTCGCCCATCACGCGAACGGCATATTCCCGCTCCACCTCGGTAGAGGGATGCATCAGCTTGTTGGCCAGCTCGCCATCGGTGGTGAACAGCAGCAGGCCGCTGGTGTTGATATCGAGACGACCGATGGCAATCCAGCGCTCGCCCTTGAGGCGCGGCAGGCGATCGAAGACGGTGCGGCGTCCTTCCGGGTCCTTGCGGGTGCAGAGTTCGCCCTCCGGCTTGTTGTACATGATGACTCGGCGAGGCACCTCCTCGGCACCCCGCAGGGTCACGGGTCGGTCATCCAGGGCCACCCGGTCACGCATCTCGATGCGATCGCCGAGGGTGGCCAGCTTGCCGTTGACCTTGACCCGGCCATCGGCGATCGCCGCCTCCATTTCACGGCGCGAACCCAACCCGGCACGGGCCAGGACCTTCTGCAATTTCTCGGTGGTAGTGCTCATCAGTCGTCATTCTCACTGGGTGTGGATTCCGCCCCCGGTGCAGCGTCATCGGCGACGCGGCCCCGGGCACGTTCGGACAGGCGCGCCTCCAGATCAGCGAAGCTCAGCCCTGCCCGTTCGGACGCCTTCCCGGCGTGGTCATCATCGTCGGCCCTCCCGGCCGTCGTACCGGTGGCCGGTTCGGCCACCTCGCCGCCCGCCTCCGGCAATGTCTTGTCGTCTGCCTCATCGGCCTTGTCGGCCTGGGCCAGCAGCTCATGCTGGGCGGGTGGCGCCTCGTCCTCCAGCGTCGGCTCCTCGAAATGCTTGAGTTCGTGCATCGCCGGCAGCTCATCGAGCGTCTTGAGACCGAAGTCGTCGAGGAAGCGGCGCGTGGTGGCGAACACCGCCGGACGTCCCGGCACGTCGCGGTGGCCAACCACGCGGATCCAGCCGCGCTCGAGGAGGGTGCGCATGATCGAACCGCTGACCGTCACGCCCCGCACCTCCTCGATATCGCTGCGGGTCACCGGCTGGCGATAGGCGATCAGGGCCAGGGTCTCGAGCAATGCCCGTGAGTAGCGCTGAGGTCGCTCGTCCCACAGCCGAGACACCCACGGCGAGAGGCGAGGCCGGATGCGCAGCTGATAGCCGGAGGCCGTCTCGATCAGCTCCATGGCGCCCCGATGGTGTCGCGCTCCCAGGCGCTCCAGGGCGTCACGCAGGGCACGCCGGGGCGGGCGCTCGTGATCGTCGAAGAGCCCCTCCAGTCGCTCCAGCCCCAGCGGTTCTCCGGCCGCCAGCAGCGCCGCTTCGAGAATCTCGTCGAGCGTGTCGGGAAATGCCATGGCCGTCATGCTGGATCACGTCCTGTCGGATCGGCTGAAGGCGCGTCCTTAGAGGGACGGTCATCGAAGGCACTCTCGCCGCCCTGCGCCTCGAGAAATGCCACCTCGGCGCCCTCGTTCGGGGCGGCCCTGGCCCGCACATGGACCGGCGAGAGGGGCGCATTCTGCACGATCTCGATCATCGCCTCCTTGGCAAGCTCGAGGATCGCCATGAACGTGACGATCACCCCGGCGCGCCCCTCCTCGACGGTGAACAGCGCCTCGAAGGCGGTGTAGTGCTGGTGGTCCAGGCGCGCCATGATCGCCAGCATGCGTTCGCGGGTCGAGAGTCCCTCGCGGCTGATCTGGTGGGCCTGGTTGAGCTCCGCGCGACGCAGGATGCCGGCCAGGGCCCCGAGCAGCTCGTCGAGTCCCACCTCGGGGTGGATCACCCGCGCCTCCAGCGCCGGCAGCGCCGCACGTGCCGGAAACCAGTCGCGCCCGAGACGCGGCAACTCGGCCAGTGACTCGGCTGCGTGCTTCAACCGCTCGTACTCCTGCAGCCGACGGATCAGCTCGGCCCGAGGATCCTCCTCCTCGTCGTCTGCTCCCTCCCTCGGCGGGCGGGGCAGCAGGGTGCGCGACTTGATCTCGGCCAGCATGGCCGCCATCAGCAGGTACTCCCCGGCCAGTTCGATCGCCATGGCCTTCATCAGCTCCACGTACTCGATATATTGACGGGTGATGGCAGCCACATCGATGGCCAGGATATCCAGGTTCTGGCGACGGATCAGGTAGAGCAGCAGATCCAGCGGCCCCTCGAAGGCTTCGAGAAAGACGCGTAGCGCTTCCGGCGGAATATAGAGGTCTTCCGGCAGCTGAGTGATCGGTTCGTCGAACAGCCGCCCCAGCACCTCGGCCTGCTGGGCCACGTCGGCGCTCTGCTCGGGGCTGGCGGTGTCGGGGGTGGCGCTCACGCGACGTGACTCTCCGGGGGACACAAGATCAGCCAGTCAGTCTAGCAAGATGCTCCCCGCACAGACAGTCCCGGTCAGTCACTCGTGACGTCGTCCTGCTCATCGCTTTCGCGACGAACGCGGTCGCGGCCGGCTGTCTTGGCGACGTAGAGCGCCTTGTCGGCTCGCTCCATGACGCTGTCGGACGAATCGTTCCCTCTCAACGCCGCCACGCCCAGGCTGACGGTCAGGTGGATAGGCGTCGCGTCCACCTCCACTTGCACATCCGCAACGGCCTGGCGAAAGCGTTCGGCCAGGGTAATGGCACCCTCGAGCGAGGTATCAGGCAGCAGAATCGCGAATTCTTCCCCCCCCAGCCGACCCAGCACATCAGGGGCTCGAAGCGCCTCTCGCCCAGTGCTGACCACTGCCTTGAGCACCTCGTCGCCGGCGGCGTGGCCAAAGGTATCGTTGATGCGCTTGAAGTGGTCGGCATCGAACATCGCCAGGCAGGCGTCAACGCCGTGACGCCTGACGCGCGTCAGCTCGATGTCGAGACACTGCATGAATTGGCGCCGATTCGGTGCGCCCGTCAGCATGTCCACGGTGGCCAGGCGGCGGAAGCGTGCCTCGCTTGCTTCAAGTTCCTGTTGGAGGCGCTTGCGCTCGGATACGTCAGCGATGTAGCCATGCCACATCACGCTGCCATCTTCCAGGCGCTCCGGCGTGGCACTTCCCTCCACCCACAAGACACCTCCCTGAGGCTGCAAAACGCGATATTCGCAATGCCAATGGGCCAGCGTTTCGGCCGACGCTTCGATCGCGGCCTTTACACCGAGCTGGTCGTCGGGATGGATCGAACGGAAGGCGACCTCATCGCTGAGGGCCAGCTCTTCGGGGGTTGCCCCGTAGATCGACAGGCTGGCGCGGCTGGCATAGGGAAACCAGCTCTTGCCATCCGGCGAGAGCTGATATTGGTAAATGAAGCCGGGTAGCTGCTGGGCCAGCGTTTCCAGCCGCTGACTGAGGCGAAACGCGCGGGTGATATCGAGAATCGCCCCCACGACCTTGAGAGGATGCCCTTGCTCGTCGGTGATCAGCCGCTTCTCGCTCTGCACCTGAAGATAATGACCATCGCGGTGACGCAGACGGTAGTTGAGTTGCACGGGTCCCTCTCCCGCCAGCATGGTCTCCACCTTGGCCAGAACCAGGGCAGCATCATCGGGATGGAACAGGGTATGCCAGACTGACCGACCCAGCAGTTCGCTGCGAGCATAGCCGAACAGACGCTCCACGCTGGAGCTGACATAGCTCGGGATCAGCTCGGGCGTCGGCTGGCACTCGTAGATCACCACGGGACTCGCCTGCAGCAGATGATCCAGCGCATCGAAGGCGATGCGACTCTTTCGCTCGGCCTCCTTGAGCGGCGTGATGTCGCGCGCAACCCCTATCAGCTCGATGACGTTACCGGCCGCGTCTTCCGCGGGCACCAGCTGGGTCTGCCAGTCACGCACGCCGGCCGGCAGATCGAGACACTCCTCATACTGGATGGGACGCTTGAGCCGGACACATTCGCGATAATGCGCCTTGACGGCGGATGCCTGTCGCGGGTCAAGCAGCGAATCGGGGGTCTGGTTGCGCAGGACATCGAGGGGTACGCCGGTCTGCTGCCGATGGGCCGGATTGTTGTAATGAAAGACGAAGGTGTCGTCAGGCTGCACCCTGACGAGAAAGATGGCATCAGGGGCGCTCTCCATGAAGCGTCGGTGTAGCGTCAGGGTGCTCTCCAATCGCTGCTGCTCGGCCATCTCCCCCGTCACATCACGGGCAATGCCGATCAGGCGGAGCGGCGCCCCGTCCGACCCTTTCATCAGCCAGGCGCGATCGTGTATCCACACCTGCTCGCCATCGGGCCTGAGGATCCGATAGCGGCGCTCCGCGTGTCCCTGCTGCAGGAGACGATCGTGGGAGGCCGCGACATTCTCACGGTCGTCCGGATGCACGATGGTCAACCAGAGGTGGGAATCCTCCATGAATGCCTGGATCGGGCGTCCGAACACGAAAGCGGCGGCCGGGTTGAGGTACTCGAGCTGCAGCTGCGGGTAGCCGACTGCCCAGATCACGTCGTCTACCCTCTCCACCAGGCTTGCGAAAAAGTCGTCTGGCAACACGCCATCCTCCGTCAATCGGTGTTCTTCATCCCTGGACGCATCGGGTCACCTTATCAGCCTTTACCGAAGGACACCTGATGACCGACGGATCCTCGGGATCCCGCCTACTCGGCATCCGCGGCCGTGCGATGGCGCCCGGCGTAATCGAACAGCTTCTCGCGCACCTGCCAGTAACGCCCCACGCGCCTGCCCACCACGAAGTCGGGGCAGCGCAGGCGCCGGCGCTCGGCGATCACCGCCTCGGGGCTGGCAGGCGTGAAGGGCACCCCGGGGGCGCGCAGATGATCGCGCAGAAATGCCACGGCGAAAGCGCCTCGCTGGGCCGGTGTCTCCAGGGCGAACCACTCGGAAAGCGCGACGCCATCCTCGTCGTGATAGGTCACCTTGAGCCGCGGCAGGCCGCGCCCGTTGACCGTGGCTTCAAGTTGCATGCCGGCCACGCGCAACACCCGGGCATCCCGCAGTCGCAGTGCCTCCTTGAGCTTGTCGTCGGCGTCCACCAGCAACGTCGCGCACCCGTTGCAGCGTCGCGCGGCGATATCGTTCTCGGCGCCGCAGTCGCCGCATACCTTGAAGCGAAAGCGGAAGTCACACTGCGCCATCGCCGACGTTGGTGGTTTTGACCCAGTTCCTTGCGTGCGGGTCGGGGCGCGATTAGAAAGAACCAGCCCCCGGCAGCGGCGACCGAAGTGCTCGATCACCAGTTCGCCCTCGCGCCGCCCCCAGAAGAGGTTGGCGTGGCCGCACGCCGGGCACTCGACCTGCACTGGCTCGGTATCGCCTGCCGGTTTCGGTGATCCCACCTCCGGGGCATAGAGATCCCAGGGGTTGCCGGCATAGTCAAGGATAAGGCAGTCGACCTTGCCGGGGGAAAGGCGCAGACCACGCCCGACGATCTGCTGGTAGAGACTCACCGACTCCGTGGGCCTGAGGATAGCGATCATGTCCACATGGGGAGCATCGAAGCCGGTGGTGAGCACCGCCACGTTGACCAGGTACTTGAGCTCACGCGCCTTGAAGGCGTCGATGATCCGCTCACGCTCGACGGAAGGTGTGTCGCCGGCAACCAGTGCCGCCTCGCCCGCCGGCAGGTAGCCGAGGATTTCCTCGGCGTGAGCGACACTGGCCGCGAAGAGCATCACGCCCTGGCGGTCGGCGGCGCGCGCCACCACTTCGGCGATGATGCCCGGGGTGGCGCGATGGCCCGCCACCACCCGATTGAGCTCTTCCTCACGAAAGCGCCCGGTGCTGGCCGGGGCAAGGGCCGAGAAGTCATACCGCTCGACGGCCGCATCGATGCGTCGCGGCTCGGCAAGGTAGCCCTGCTTGACCATCAGCCGCAGCGGCTGCTCGAAGACGCAGTCGCGAAAGAAGCTCGCCTCGTCGCCGCGTACCATGCCGTGGTGATGACGGTGGAAGATGAAGCCCTGGCCCAGTCGATAGGGGGTCGCCGTGAGGCCAAGGATCTTGAGGCGCGGATTGGCCATGCGCAGGTGGTCGATCACCTGGCGGTAACTGGAGTCCTCCGCCGGCGATACCCGGTGGCACTCGTCGATCACCAGCAGTGTGAAGGGGCCGCGGGGATGGTCGGTCGCGGCGACGCGTTCGAGGTGGCGTACCACCGACTGCACCGAGCCGAACACTACCTGACGCCCGCTTTCCTTTCGCCCGAGGCCGGCGCTGAAGATATCGGCCTCGAGGCCATAGGCCAGATACTTGGCGTGGTTCTGCGCCACCAGCTCACGCACATGGGCCAGCACCAGCACCCGCCCCCGTGCAAGGCGCGCCAGTTCGGCGATCACCAGCGACTTGCCGCTGCCGGTGGGCAGCACCACCACCGCTGGCTCGTCGCTGCCTCGAAAATGCGCGACAGTGCGCGCCACGGCCTCCTGCTGGTACGGGCGCAGCGCCGGAGCGGAAGATACCACAGGCGGCCGGTAGGCCGCCTTCGCGTTGGGCTGTCCCATCGCCATGGGCGGCTCAGCCCACCCACACTCGCGCGTTGCGGAACAGGCGCATCCAGGCGCCGTCACGGGTCCAGTCGGCCGGGCGCCAGGAGTTGGTCACCGCGCGCACCACCCGTTCAGGATGCGGCATCATGACGGTGACCCGGCCGTCGGGCGTGGTCAGGCCGGTGATGCCGGAGGGCGAACCGTTGGGATTGGCCGGGTAGCGGGTGGTCACCTGGCCGTGGTTGTCCAGGAAGCGCATCGCGACCTGGCCGCTGCCCTGAAGGCTGCGCAGATGGGCACTGTCGTGGAACTCGGCACGGCCCTCGCCGTGGGCCACGGCAATGGGCAGACGCGAGCCCTCCATGCCGGCCAGCAGGATCGACGGGCTCTGCTCGATCTGGACCATGGAGACCCTGGCCTCGAACTGTTCGGACTGGTTGCGCACGAAGCGCGGCCAGCCCTCGGCACCTGGTATCAGTTCACGCAGCTGAGCAAGCATCTGGCAGCCGTTGCACACGCCCAGCGAGAAGCTGTCGTCGCGAGCGAAGAAGGTCGCGAACTGCTCGCGCGCGCGGGGATTGAACAGCACCGACTTGGCCCAGCCGCCACCGGCGCCGAGCACATCGCCATAGGAGAAGCCGCCGCAGGCCACCAGGCCCTTGAACTGCTCGAGGGAGACGCGCCCTTCCAGGATGTCACTCATGTGAACGTCGACGGC
>Ga0207714_1002272_pt1 | contig 11772 bp, 11 predicted proteins | sample PonA232FremontCA_2_FD_187270 | JGI IMG/M metagenome (GOLD analysis project Ga0207714, IMG submission 187270) | Marine sediment microbial community from Fremont, CA, USA - Pond A23 Sediment 2 (SPAdes) | ecosystem: Environmental > Aquatic > Marine > Unclassified | place: USA: Fremont, California... | reverse complement strand
AGAGCAGCCGACTGTAGATCGGCTTGCCCCCCGTTCAAATCGGGGAGGGCGGACTGCTTCTGGAATTGAGGATACACCGACTGTAGATCGGCTTGGCCCCCGCTCCCGTGAGCGGAACGAACGGGAGGCAGCGAGGCGAACGGTGTGAGTCTCGCCCGCTTCAAATCGGGGAGGGCGGATTCCACTTTCTGTTGATTCTCCACACATAGCTGAATCGCTGTTTTCATACAGCTTAGGCTCCATACCCAGTGTTTTCAATCCATCCATTCACACCACTAAATCCGATTGGTGTTGGTCTGCTCGATCCGTCTTGGCTTTGCAGCGATCGTTCTTGGGGGACTCCGGGCTGCACCCCGATACTTTCCAAGTGAACCTCTACAGAGTGACATCACTACAATGAGGATATCGCAAAACCGCTGAGGACATTTACCTGCCCCGACCGATAAATCGCGGACCCGGTGGTTACAGCGACTCGATGATCGAGGCGTATTCGTCCTCCTCCATCGCCGGCAGCGTTTGGCACTCACAGTTGCCATCTTCGGCGACTTTGAGCGCGAATTTCGCGTAGGACCGGTCGTCGGGGAAGTCTGCAATCGTGACGAAATCGTAATCCCCGAACGTGAGGAATACCTCCTCGATCGTTCCGCTGGACTCGGCCGCCAGTTCCCGCATGCGTTCGGTTCTCGCGTTACTGTTCTCGATCTGTTCTTTGCCGGTCTCGGTCAGGTTGGTCAGACGGATGTATTTGGACATCGGTACGTGGTTTTCGGGCGGCTATCCCTGCCCAGGGGCGTTCATGGATGACTGTTCGACCACCACAGCGCGCTTTTCCCCACGGCTATATATTGTAATAATTAAATATTAAAGATTGCGGAACCCCTCCCCTATGAGAGGAGGGCCGAAGTAGCAAGGGCCCGGTCTATCTGAGAAAAGAACGGTTAGTCCAGCAGCGTCGCTGAAAGCGTTATCTCGACACCCGCGAGTGCCTTCGAGACCGGGCAGTTCGATTTTGCGCCGTCGGCGATCTCCTGGAACGTTTCCTCGTCGATGTCCGGGACCGACGCCTCGGTCGTTAGCTCGATGCTCTCGATGGACAATGTTTCCCCGTCGAGTGAAACTGCAGCGTCGGTGTGGACCGATTGTGGGTCATACCCCGCCCCGTCGAGTTCGTTTGCGAAGGCCATCGAGAAACAGCCGGCGTGAGCGGCCCCGATCAGTTCCTCCGGGTTCGTCCCCGTTCCGTCTTCGAACCGAGAGGCGAACGAATAGGCCCCCTCGAACGCGCCGCTGCCAAGCGCCATCGACCCCTCTCCGTCTTTCAGTGCACCGTTCCAGGTCGCGTTTGCGTTGCGTACAGGCATTGTGAAATCTCCACATGCTAGTCCAGTCGCCGGTCCCATAGGGTTTGGCGCCCCGGCGAGACCCGCCCCGCATTCGGCACGCTCTAGTACCTCCGGTTCGCCATGCTTTGACGATGGAAACCCGCCATCGGATTATCGAGGGGGACGCTCGGAGGCTCGACGGGATCGAGACGGACTCCGTCGAACTCCTGGTGACGTCCCCACCGTATCCGATGATCGAGATGTGGGACGACCTGTTCGGGTCGCTCGATCCTGCAATCGAGAGCGAACTCGCGGCCGGCAACGGTCGGGCGGCATTCGAGTTGATGCACGAAGCCCTCGACGCGGTCTGGGCGGAGGCACAGCGTGTACTCGTCGATGGTGGGATCGCGTGTGTTAACGTCGGGGACGCAACCCGCAAGGTCGCGGAGAGTTTCCGGGTGTATCAGAACCACTCCCGGATCGTCGACGCGTTCGTCGACCTCGGCTTCGAGCCGCTTCCCGAAATCCTCTGGCGGAAACCCGTCAACTCCGGGACGAAGTTCATGGGCTCTGGCATGGTGCCGCCCAACGCGTACGTCACGCTGGAACACGAGTACGTCCTGATCTTCAGAAATGGGCGCCAAAGCCGCTCGTTCGAGCCGGGGGCCGACCGCCGCTACGAGGCGGCGTACTTCTGGGAAGAACGCAACGAGTGGTTCTCGGACGTCTGGACTGACCTCCGGGGTGAACTCCAGTCACTTCCCCACAGTGAGCTTCGCGATCGGTCGGCCGCCTATCCCTTCGCGGTCCCGTATCGACTCATCAACATGTACAGCGTCTACGGGGATACCGTCATGGACCCGTTCTGGGGGACCGGCACGACGAGTCTTGCCGCCCTCGTTGCCGGGCGAAACTCAGTCGGGTACGAGCTCGAGCCGGATTTCACGCAGGTGTTCGAGGAACGGGTCGCGGACCTGCCGAATCTCTCCCGAGACGTAATCCAACAGCGCCTCCAGGATCACGAGGCGTTCGTTGCCGAGAGAGAAAACGAGGGCAAATCACTATCGTACCAAGCTGAAAATTACGATTTCCCGGTCACGACCAAACAGGAACGAAACCTCCAGTTCTACGCCGTTGATCGGATCGACGCCGTCGAGGATGGGTACCGAGCGACATACCGCCCATACGACGACAGCGACTCGAAGTAAGTCGGAACTCCCGACGATTCCCGTTTCAAGCGATCGAGTGTTTAAGCAGTTTTATTCCGAGCATGAGCAGGATCCCCATCAGGAACACGGCGAAGTACACCGCGGCTTTTCGGTGGTCCTCTTCGTGTTTGATCTCGGGGATCAGATCCGAGCTGGCGATGTAAATGAAGTTCCCGGCTGCGAACGGCAGCAGGAAGGTGGGGGTGCCACCGATGACACTCGAAAACCAGTAGCCGATGATACCGCCGACGATGACTGTCGCCTGGGTCAGGTAATTGAGCACCAATGCCCGGAATCGGTCGAAGCCGCCGTAGACCAGGACCCCGAAGTCACCGATTTCCTGGGGAATTTCGTGGAGGCCGATCGCTGCGGCGGTTATCAGTCCGACGTCGACGCCCACTAGGAACGATCCCGCGATGACCAGGCCGTCGATCAGGTTGTGAATGGTGTCCGAGACCAGCACCAGGTAGGTGACCGCGTCGCGGTCGTGTGTCGCGCCGTGATGGTGATGCCAGTGGATGAACTGCTCTAACACGTAAAACAGGCAGAACCCCGCGATGAGGTAGAGAAACATCGGGAGGGTGTTATCGGCGCCGTATACTCGAATCGCTCGTGGCAGCAGATGCAAGAACGCCCCACCGATGAGCGCACCGGCGGCAAGCGCAACGAGCACGAGAAGGATCCGGTCCAACAACGCTTCGTTGAGGAAAAAGGTGAGAATCCCGATCCACGCCAGGAGGCTAATCAGGAACGTGGTCAGGAGGATCCAGCCCAGCGGGTCCATTGGGTAATGAAAAAACGGCGGTACTCAAATCGTTTCGGAAACCAGGTCGGCCGACCTTTAGATCGGGATGTCGTCGTCGGGGTGTTTCTCGCCGCGGGTTTTGCCCCAGTCGCCCTGACGGCCCAGGAACCACATGATCGCCAGCAACGGCCACAGCGGCATGAGCACCAGGGCGATCCCGATGGCCATCATCCAGCCGAAGGCCGACATTTCCGGCGCGAAGTGCCCGGGTGTGGGCGGGGTGACGGTATCCATACGAGCCCGTTTGCGAGCCTAGGCAAAAGTCGTGACGGTTCGACGTTTCCCCCAATCCACGCAAACCGGTTCGCTCAGCATTACTGGTACATCCCTGGCATCCCGGAATCGGGATACGGACGATCACTCTCGACCAGTCGTTCGTACTGCTCGGCAATCTGCTGCATCCGCTCCTGAATCGCGCCGGCCTGCTGTTCGAGTTCGGCCGTGTCGACGTCGAAGTCCACGAGGGGCTCCAGCGCGCTGTCGATCAACTGCTGGGCCGCCCCCGGATCAGGCAGGTAGGGGTGGGACTTCACGATGAGAACTGCCGCCGGGATCCCTTCGTGGTGACAGGCCTGGGCCAGTGCCCCAGTCACCCCACCAATAACACCCGGGTCCGACGCGAGTTCGATGCCCGCCGCTTGCAGTTCGGTCTGCATGCTCGAGGTCGTCGCTACCCCCATCACCGCGCCGCGCTCTCCCTCGGCCTGTGCCGGTGCACCGGCCAAAAAGATCGCTCGCTCGAACTCGTCGACGACGCGGAAAAGCCCCTTTGCGAGCGGTCGAAACGCGGGATAGGGCACGGCGAGATCGCTCTGCAGGGTGAGGATCGACGGCTCCCGGGCCGCGTAGACCCGAATCGGATCCCGGGCCATGCCGTCCTCGAAGGTGAGGACCGGCGGAAACGTCTCGTCGTACAGCGTTCCGTAGAACTCGAGACCGAGCTGCTCCGATATCTGATCGACCGCGATGGAGGCCACCAGCCCGTGGCCTGGCAGCCCCTCTATCAGGGTGGGATGCTCCAGATCCAGGTCGGCGGTTCGCTCGAACGTGGCCGCTTCAGAGTCTTTCATACGTAATTTTGGTACTCGACCGACATAATTGTAGGCTCGTTACCAATCCCCGAGGGCTTCGAAAAGAATGGTGGGCGTGTAACTCCCGTGGCTCGTAACATAATTCAGGCCCGGGCCCACCTGTGAAATCGTGTACGGAACCCGATCTCGATGCCGATCGTTCCCTGCTGCTGGGGTTCCAGGAGGGTTGCCATGGTAGAAGCCATCGCTGTCGCGTCCGGGAAAGGCGGAACGGGAAAGACGACCGCGACGCTCGCGCTCGGAATGGCCCTGGCCGAGCACCACGACGTCACCGTCATTGACACCGATACCGGGATGGCGAATCTGCTCTTCCACGCCGGTCTGGCGGACGTTCCGACAACGCTGCAGGATCTCCTGCAGGAGGAGTCCTCGCTGCCAGTCACGGAGGCGGTATATCACCGGTTCGGGATGGACATCGTCCCCTGTGGGACGAGCCTGGAGGCCTTCCAGGACGCCGATCCGTCCCGGTTGCAGGCGGTCATTGCCGACCTGGCCGAGCAGACGGACGTCCTCTTGCTCGACTCGCCGGCTACCCTGGGCAGCCGAGACGCGGTCCTGCCGATCGTAATCGCCGACCGGATCGTCCTCGTCGTCCAGCCGACGATCCCGGCGATTACGGACGGACTCAAGGTTCAGGAATACGCGACTGCCTATGGGACTGGGGTGGCTGGCCTGATCTTCAACAAGGTTCACGACCCGGAGGAGGTGTCACGAATCAGTGAACGGGCCGGCGAGTACGTGGACGGACCGGTCCTCGGGACGGTGCCGGCAGACGAGGCCGCACGTGAAGCGCGGAAAGCGGGGGCTCCGCTTTTGGCCCACGCCCCGGACAGCGAGGCCGGGCAGGCCTTTACCGAAGTCGCCGAGGCCATCGACGTCGCTCCGGCACCGGCCGAGGGAGTTGCTGATCGATTCCGGAACGCCGTGATCCCCGATGGGCCATGACCACTCCGGCGGGACAGACCCAGTTCGACCGCGTCGTGATGTCTATCGCCGAACCGCTCGAGGAGGCTCTCGAGACGGAACTGCTCGGGTACGGCGAAGTGGTGCCACAAGCCGGTCTCCTCGGTGACAGCGCAGGCCGGTGTCTACTCTGGTTCGACGGTGGCGTCCCAGTTAGCGCCCACCATACCGGAACGGGACGGAGCGACTCGGAAGCCCTGGCAGATATCGCAGCGACGGGCCCTTACAGGGTCCGCCTCGTCGCGATCGACGATCCCGAGGAGCTTCAAGATGGGAGTCTCGCGCCGGGCGCCCCTGCCGAACAGGTGCTCGGCGATCCTGACCTCGCCAGCCGGACCCGGGCGAAGGCCGACGCCGACGAGCAGACCGCCGAAGACGAGGATCTCGACGCCGTCGAAGCGTTTCTCGCGGACGAGGACAAGATCGAGGCGATCCAGAAACGGGCCGCGATGGAGGCTCGGCAGCGGGCTGAGGAATGGGACCTCGCGGTCGAGGACTAAAGCAGCCCCACAGCCGCAAACCCGGCCCAGGTGAGCCCGAGAAGGATGCCCGAATGGAGCAATGCCTCGTAAACACCGCGCCCGGTAAGGCCCGCGAACCAGCCGCTGGCGAGCATGGTCGCTTGCGTGAGGACGTAAAAGAGCGGCCGCTCTCTCGTCGGCCCACCGGCCGTTTCGACGGTAACGCCCGCAACTGGTCCGGATGGGGCCGCCACGTCGAGCACCATGAGATTGACCGCGATCACGATGGCTACGATCAACATCGCGACGGTCCAGCCGACGAGGAGCAGTACCGAAAACCGGGTTCGACGAGCTCTATCTGCGTGATCCAAACGCCCCGTCTCGGTCTGGAGGTGGGTGATCGCCGATTTGGCATCCGCCCCGGCCTCGATGGCGCCAATCGCGAGACCGACCGTCCGCCCGGCGAAGGGCGTCCCGATGCGACCGACGAACCGTTCGAGCGCACGTTTTCGGCCGCCTTCAGGCCCGTGTATCAACTGCAGGTCGGCCGCGAGCTTTCGGACCGGCTCGTCGAGCGGCCCATAGGTCTCACGCTGGGCGACGTCTGTGACAGCCTCTCGCAAGGGACGGCCACTGTCTAACTGTTCGGAAAGGTCGTGAACGAAGGCGGGCAGCGAGCGATCCAATCGGGATCGCCGACGGGCCCGTCGCAGGTCGACGAGTCCGACCGGAATCGCGAGGATAGCGTAGCCAGCGACGAGCGTGGTTTCCAAGTCGATCCCAGATAGCAAACCCCAGGCGAGGGCACAAAGCCCCAATGGGCCAAACACCACCGCCGCACTCTTCGGATCGCTCAGACTGGATGCGAGGACCTTTCGAGGGCTTTGCGATGGCATCGGGGCTGCCCAGCGGTGGCCGCGGGGCCGAAGGAGAACGGCTAAGAGGGATGCCCCACCACCCAGGAGGAGAATTGCCAGTCCGGCGATGCCAGTGACGATTCCATCGATTGTCGGGAGCGCGGGCAGCGATGGACCAAGTTCGAACCCTGGGAGGGCAATTGTGGCCCCGGCAAGGACGACGCCAGCGATCAGCGGCCCGGCTAACAACAGCACGAAGAGTCCGACGACGGTTCGAAGGGTGGCGCTGTCCCGTTGATGTCGCCGCTCGTCCTCTACGGCTTGCAGGCGACTCTCTTCGGCCAGAAACTCTTCGAGTGCAGTGTCGCCCTCGCGGTAGCGTTCAAGAAATGAGAGGAGAAACGGGGCAAGCGTGTCCCTGGCAGGCGTGTCTCTGGCCCCGCATCTGATCGCAGTTTCCATACTTCCGGTCAGGGACTGGTGCTTGCAGATGGCCCCGAAGCGCTCGGCGGTCGCACCGTGAATTTCCGGCCGCAAAGCGATTCGCTCGAACAGCTTTTGTGGGTCAGTTGATCCAGTGGCAGCCACGTGGAGGTACCTGACCACCCCAGGAAGGGTTTGCTCGACCCGATTCCGTCGCCGGGCTGTGAGGTACCCTAACCCGGCGGTCGCTACCCGACGGAGGAGATATTTGACGACTATCCCGACCAGTATCCCGCCGAGAAGAGCCAAGAAAATCCGCGGCCAGGTCCTGCCGAGGACGCCCAGTGTCCCTGGCCCAGAAGTCCCATACCGTTTGAGCAGCGACGCGATGCCCAGTGCGGCACCAATAGCAACGGGTAGGGCGATGACCCAGGTGAGAGCGTAGAGGCGGATCAGATAGGTTTCGAAGGGAATGTCGGATGGCAGGGCACGATACCGGTTGCGGGCCGTTTCGTGGCTGTCGGATCGACAGTGACGACCGAAGAGGCGAAACGCGATCGCGTCGAAAATCGCTAGGAGGGAGCCGATCATTGCTCCTGAGCCCCGATTCGCTCGATCGTCGCGGCTTCGTCGGTGCGAAGATCGGCCAGGAAACCCAACAAACTGTCACGATCCGTGGACCCCTGCCGCTGCAGATAATCGACGTACTGCTGCCGACGGGCGACTGTGGCTTCGATAGCCGCAGTATCGGACTCAGGTGATCCCCGAAGCCGTTCGAGGAACGAGTCAGAGAGCGACGTCGGGCCACTATCCGCCTCGGTTTTGACGACCTGTCGCCACTCGATTTCCTGCGCGTCTGCCGATTTGCCGCCATTTCGTCCACCGGTTTCTGTTTCTGGCTCACCGACTGGAATCCAGCCAGTGGCCGAGCCATTCGATTCCGGCGGTGGGAGTTCGACGACCAACGACACCTGCGAGCGGACGTCGTGAGCGACCTCAGCCGCGGCCACCTGTCGTTCGAACAGTCGTTTCGTTGCCGTTCTGACGGCCCCGAAAACGGGCCGTCCGCTCGCCAGGACGGTTCCTAACGCTTCGAGGTGGTCGGCATCGAGTCCGGGAAGGACCGCCACGTCAGGGTGCAGGGCGTCCCGCTCCACCGACTTGGTCCAGAACTCCTCTCCGTCCGGATCCATATTCGCCACCGAAATCGCGGTTTCGTGGGGCAGATCGAGGCGCGGGGTTCCCGGTCCGATTTCGACCGGTCGCTTCTCCGCTGGAATGAACGGGGTGTGCGCGCCGAGCGCTGCCTCGGGCTCCGCGTCGGCGGGGCCGACGAACAGCACCGAGCCGTTGTTTTCGGCGACGGTCCAGATCGCCGCGACGAGGGAGGATTCGAACTGCCCGCGCTCGACCAGTGCGATCGGGGTCGGTGGCGTTTCCCGCGCCGCGTTGATCGAAAGGTGGCCGCTTTCCGCTCCGTCCGGGAGGGCCACCGAACAGGTAAGGTCCCGATTGCCGGACGGGGTAGAGCGTTCGAGAGTGACTGTGGCCGTCGGCTGATCGCGGTTGAGTTCGGTACCGCCATCAGCAGCCAGCGATCGGACGAGATTGACGAATTCTTGTCGATCCTCGACCGAGAGCGTCGTCGGCATTCGGGTGTCTCCCGGGTTTGATCCGCGATGGGTGACAACGGTGATTCGATCGCTAACTCTGTTGGCTTCGATGGAACGAATCGAGGGGTCCCGTAACGGGATCGTCAGGGGGCCGTCACCGACCAGATCGCGAGCGACGTAGTACGCGAGCGCGTCGATTCGGTCCGACCGCGTCGTCCGCTCCACGGCGGGCGGAGTGAGGCCGAGCGTGTCGCTGATCCTACCGAAGACACCAGGAAGGTGTTCAGCAAGCGTCTCCCCAGGTTGAAACCCGATTCGACGGAAAAGTAGTGTCCGGGCTCGGTCTACAATAGCGGTGAGGTCGTCCTCGAGCACGCCGTCCGGTGGCGATTCGAGCAACTGCTCGCTGACCGACTCGATTATCGACTGGTCGCCCGGATAGCGGTCCGGCTCTTCGACGACGTAGGTAGTTTCGAAGGTGTCGGCGCCGAGCAGGTGGCCCCGTACGATCGTCACCGGCACCGAAATGCCGGCAAACTCGACGGTTCGCTGGGCGATACGTTCGCCGAGAAAGCGATTCAGATAGGGAACACTCTCGTCTAAGGGCGTTTTCGCCGGCGCGAAGTCTCGCGTGTGTACGGTCACTTGCGTGTCGGTCGTGTCGGCGATTCTGATTCGGTCGTCGAGCGCATAGGAGGTCAATCGACCGAGCGACCGGAGCGAGCTGAGGAGGTAATAGGTTACTCGGCGACGGCTCGCGGGTGAGCGATCCTTAAGCTCGCCGATCCGACGTTCCAGTTGCTCGGGAAGCCCCGCCTCGACCCGCTCGGCGGCACCGGCCCTGGTCCGAGGTCTGGAAAGTGAGGCGTCTTCGAACCGGGCAGTAACCCGCGAACGAAGCTCTTGCTCGGATTCGGAAAGCGGCGGCTCCCGCGTATTATAGCGGTAGCCGTCGTCCGTTTCGGTGACCGTCGCGACGATCCCGTGACCGACGGCGTACTGGGACCGGACCGCCGGCGCGTACCAGGCCGCGCGGTCGTCCGGCGGTGTCGGAGCGGGAACGCTCGCCGGTAACTCGCCACTCATAGCAGGAGTTTGCCCCGTCCCCGTTTGTAAACGCTCCTACCTCGACGAAGAAGTATATCTAAACCTATAATTAAAAGGAAGCCCAAACCCAATGATTGCGGACGGCAAATAAATATTCGGCCGTAACCTATTACTCAAGTAACTACTCCGCAGGCGCGTCCCAAACCGAAACGGACAAATGAGTCCTGCAGGTTAGGTCTACCTGCGCCGAGGTAGCCTAGCCCGGCCAAGGCGGTTGCTTCGAGAGCAACTGTCCGTCAGGACTCGTGCGTTCAAATCGCACCCTCGGCGCTTCTCCGTTCCAAAACGAAAAGCGACAGCCCTAGTCGTCAGAGGGCAGTGTATTCTCCTCGGTCGCGAGCAACCGATCCAGTCCGTCCACGATAGCGTGGACGCTACCGAGGGTAATGTCGGCCTCGCTGCCAGTCGCCGTCACCGAGCGATCGCCACGTGAGAGTGTTACCTCGACGGTGACGACCGCGTCTGTCCCGCCGGTGATCGCATCGACGTGGTATTCCTGCAGGTGGAAGGTCAGGTTCCCGAGGGCCTTTCGCACCGCCGTCATCGCGGCGTCGACCGGGCCGCTCCCGGTGCCACTGGCGGTTCGCTCCGCGTCGCCAACTCGCAACCTGACACTCGCCGTCGGCGTCCCCGACCCACTGGCTGCGGTGAGGTCGAGAAGTTCGACTTGGCGCTCGCGGTCGACGTCGGTAACGTCCTCGGCGATGGCCATCAGGTCCGTGTCCGTGACCCGCTTGCCGCGCTCGCCCAGGGCCTTCACCCGGGATGCGATCGCTTCGAGTTGCTCCTCGTTGACGGAGACGTTTTGTTCTTCGAGTGCCGCCCGCACACCGGCGCGCCCGGCGTGTTTGCCCAGCACGAGGCGGCGTTCCCGTCCGACCGTTTCCGGCGGGTAGGGCTCGTACATTCGCTCGTCCTTGAGCGTCCCGTCGGTGTGAATGCCGCTCTCGTGAGCGAAGGCGTTCTGACCGCTGACGGCTTTGTTCGGGGGAAGTTCCATTCCCATTGCGTCGGCGACCAGGCTACAGAGGCCATAGAGGGATTCCGTCTCGACGGTTTCCATCCCGTAGCCGTGGTACAGGGAGATGACGACCTCCTCCAGCGCCACGTTCCCGGCCCGCTCGCCGATACCGTTTACCGTCCCGTGAACGAGGTCCGCGCCGGCACCGATGCCCGCCAGGGCGTTCATCAGGGCCAACCCGAGGTCGTCGTGGGTATGGACCGAGACCGGGCCAAGTTCTGCTAACCGCTCGACGGACTCGGTCACCTGATCGGGGCTCGCATGGCCCACGGTGTCGGCGTAGGCGAATCGGTTTGCCCCCGCGTCGTGGGAGACCGTCGCTAGCTTGTCGAGGAAGTCGGGATCGGCACGGCTGCCGTCCTCGCCGATCACCTCGACCCAGAGGTCGTGGTCTTTCGCGTACTCGACGAGTTCGGCCGTAGTCTGGCGAACGCCCGACTTCGAGGAGCCGACCTTCGTCTCGATATGGCGGTCGCTGGCCGGCACGACCAGGTTGATCCCGTCCACGCCGGCGTCGATCGCCAGGTCGACGTCCCGTTTGACGCCGCGGGCGAAACTGGTGACCGTCGCGTCAAGTCCGAGACTGGTGACCCGCTCGATGGCCCGTTGTTCGCCCGGGCCAGTGCAGGCGCTCCCCGCCTCGATGACGGAGACGCCGGCCTCGGAGAGCGCACGAGCGATCTCGACTTTTTGCTCGGCCGTGAGCGAGACGCCTGGGGCTTGTTCGCCGTCCCTGAGGGTCGTATCCAGGAGCTGTACGTCGTCGTCGGGGGGTGCGTTACTTTGCACCCGCAATAAATCGATCCGTGGTCATCGCTGCCACACTGCTCCGAATGTGACGCTCCTACTTAAACTCACCAATTTACCGGCCGTCGATCGAAAAATCACTCCTCGATGCTGA
>Ga0207714_1002271_pt1 | contig 11777 bp, 12 predicted proteins | sample PonA232FremontCA_2_FD_187270 | JGI IMG/M metagenome (GOLD analysis project Ga0207714, IMG submission 187270) | Marine sediment microbial community from Fremont, CA, USA - Pond A23 Sediment 2 (SPAdes) | ecosystem: Environmental > Aquatic > Marine > Unclassified | place: USA: Fremont, California... | reverse complement strand
CAGCGGGCTAGCCAAGAGAGTGTTGTCTTAAACCACTATTTATGAGGAAGAGCTCAGGGACTTTTCCTTTGGATTTAGCCACTATTTCTGAAAGGGCCTGTGTATATTTTTTTGCTTGCTTTTCTTTATAATATCCTGAAGTTCTTTTGAATGGCAACCACCGCAATTGCATAACGTATCGTTATTCATATCTTTAAAAAACTGAATAAAACTGTATACAGTATAACTGACAGCAGATAGTACGATGATTGATGTGATTATTTCTTGTATCATTAATTTACAGAATTAAATTCCCTACATTTTGTACTAAATAACTAACGACCCAGGCAAGGGTTGTAGTATAAAATATTGCAAATGCGGCCCATTTTACACTTCCTGTTTCTTTTTTTATCGCTGCTACTGCTGCTGCGCAAGGGAAGTATAGGAGCGTGAATATTAAAAAGCTTATGGTTGTTAGCCTGGTAAATACTTTTTCACCTTTCTTGGGCCCACTTTCAAAAGTTGCCTCTTGAAGTTTATTTGATAACTTTTCTGGATTGGTTTCATCTCCTCCTTGTTCGGCTTGATACAGGACACCCATAGTGCTTACAACAATTTCCTTTGCGGCTATTCCGGATAAAAGGCTTACGCTTATCTTCCAGTCAAAGCCCAATGGCCTCATTACTGGTGATATAGCATGACCAATTTGACCTATGTACGATTTTTCTTGTTTTTCGGCTTCTTTTGCAATTTTAATTTCTTCAATTGCTTCATTCATTTCGCTTTTCAGCTTTATTTCCTGTAGTGGCGACTGAGTTTTTTCAAGCTTTTGGTTATACTGAGCTCTTGTATTTTCAATGGATGCATTATAATCTTTGGACAAATCAGGATTTTGAGGATAATAGCCCAGCGCCCAGATAATAATAGAAGCCACAAGTATAACACCGCCCATTTTTTTCAGGTACTGTGAACCTTTGTTCCACATGTGGCGGGTGGAATTTCTTAACGTGGGTTTCCTGTATGGCGGTAGTTCCATTACAAACGGAACTTCCTCTGTTTTGAAGATGAATTTTTTAAATATTATGGCAACAAGAGCAGCCATTAATATTCCAAACAAGTATATTGAGAATAAAATAGTCCCTTGATAACTAGGAAAGAATGCAGAAATTATCAAAACATAAACCGGCAACCTCGCACTGCATGACATAAAAGGATTAATCAGAATGGTCAATAACCGGTTGTTCCTGTTTTTTATTGTCCGTGAAGCCATTATTGCAGGCACGTTACATCCGAATCCCATAAGCAGAGGAATAAACGACTGTCCGTGTAAGCCTATTTTGTGCATGATCTTATCCATAATAAAGGCTGCACGTGCCATATATCCTGTGTCTTCCATTAACGATATAAAAAAGAAAAGTATAAGGATATTCGGAAGGAAAATAATCACACCACCAACTCCGTCTATTATTCCATTTACCATAAGGTCTTTTAATATTCCTTCCGGCATGGCGCTTTCTAAGAAGTTACTTGTTAACCCTACTAAGGAATCTATCCATTCCATCGGATACTGACCTAATTGAAAAGTGGCCTGAAACATAATCCACATGAAGGCAAAGAAAATCGGAAAGCCCAGGTATTTGTTGGTAAGAAAATTGTCAATTTTGTCCGTTTTTTTCCGGTGTTGACTTTGTAAATTCCCTTTGTAGGTTTCTTTCAGAGCTCCCGCAATAAATGCATATTTTGCATCTGTAATTACAGCTTCGCTGTCTTCCGAAAAATGTGTTTCTATTTTATGAATTTCGTTTTCTGCAATTTCCTTTATCGCTTTATAGTTATTCCAGTTAGAAAGCGTGAAACTGGCAGCCGAATCCTTTTCCAGTAATTTGATTGCATAAAACCGGGATGAAACAATGTCCGTTAAACGTTTATTTTTCCAAATTTCATCCTGAATGTTTTTTATAGAATTCTCAACATATTCGCCGTAGTTAATATGGATATGGCGTACTGTTGGATCTTTGTCCTCAAATACTTCAATGGTTTTATTAAACAGGTCCTTGATTCCTTTCCCTTTTGACGATACGGTCGGTATTATCGGGACACCGATCATCTTTCCCAGCGACTCGTAATCAAAGTAATCTCCCTTTTTTTGAAGTTCATCATACATATTAAGGGCTATAATGACTTTGACATCCATGTCAATAAGCTGGGTAGTGAGATATAAGTTTCTTTCCAGGTTTGAAGCATCAACGACATTTATAACTATATCAGGAAGTTCCCCCAGAATGTGTTTTCTCACATATAGTTCTTCTGGCGAATAAGCCGATAATGAATAAGTTCCCGGCAGGTCGGTGATATTAAAGGTATAGCCTTTTTGTTTGTATTTAGCAACCTTGGAATCTACAGTAACTCCGCTATAATTCCCCACCCTTTCCCTTGATTTTGATGCAAAGTTGAAAAGTGTTGTTTTCCCGGAATTTGGATTACCTACAAGGGCAATGTTGATTTCTTTTTGCTTTTTGCTGGCAGTTTGTTTTAATTGGTTGTCTGTTATTGTACCTTTAAAATCCTCTGAGAATTCTTGTTTTGCTTCTTCTTTCGTAATTACATCAATTAATGAAGCCTCGCTTCTCCTGAGAGAAACTTCATATCCCATTATATTATATTCAATCGGATCTTTTAAAGGTGCATTCTTAACAACCGTTATCTGCTTTCCCTTCACAAAACCCATCTCCATGATTCTTCTGCGAAATGCACCTCGCCCTCTTACTTTTGTTATAATTCCTGTTTGGTTGTTGTGTAATTCAGATAATCGCATTGTTTAAATAGACTAATTATAAATAAGAAGGCAAAAATAGTTATATTTTTCTTGTTCTCCAATCCATATTAATATCTCAATAACATACGTGGTAACAAGATAAATAACGATTTGTTGTTGATGCCCGGGGAGGACTTATTTAGCCTGAATTATTCACAAAAAATGAATAAATTGAATTTATCAAGCTGTATTATAGAACCATAACAATAAAAATATAAAAGAGTTAGCAATTATTCATTTTTTACAGGTGCGCCAATTTTGGCACATCTGCTGCGTTGCGAAAGCCCTGAAATAGGCAACTACATCGGCGACTTTCGGCACCTTGCATCTGCACCAAACTTGACGTATGAATAATTCAGGTTAGAAGGTGTTTTTGAGGGGATATAAAAAAAGGCCGGAAATCCGGCCTTTTTATTTTTGTGATTATTAATTCTTTACTCTCTGCTTCCTTCCAGATCTTCAAATTCAACATTTGATGTATAATTATCTGTTTGAAAGCTATGCTCTTGTTCTTGTTCATTGTTTTCCCGGTGATATTCGCTTTCGCTACCATCCAGACCTTTTTCGGTTTTAATAAAGTTAATTACTTCCTCCAGACTTTCTGTGAATTTGTCGAAATCTTCTTTGTATAAGAAAACTTTGTGTTTTTCAAAGAATCTTTTCCCGTTTTTCTTGAAACGCTTTTTACTTTCCGTGATTGTTAAATAATAATCGTCTTTACGAGTTGCTTTAACATCCAGGAAATAAGTTCTCTTCCCTGCTCTGATAACTTTTGAGAAGATAATGTCTCTTCCGTTTTTTCCTTGCGTCTGCTCTAGTCCTTGTCCTTCTTGTTGAGCTTGTTCTTGTTCTGATCCTTGTCCTTCTTTGTTTTCGTAACCTTCCATCTTTAATGACTTTTAGAGTTTTACGTTATCAATATCAAAAGTAAAAAATTCTTAATTGATTACTACACAAATCTATTTTTTTTTAAAAAAAAACAATAGATATTTTGCTGTGAATTTATGAATTATTGATTGAACAAAAAATTTTTAAGCGCGTTTTTAATTTAACCTGAATCATTCATGCGTCAAGTTTAGTACAGATACAAGAAGCCTGAAGCAATTGATGCACTCCCCTGCTTCAGGGCTTTCACAAAGCATATGTACAACAATTGACTTATCTGCAAAAAAATGAATACTAATTAACGCTTTTATGTTTTATGGTTATGTTTCTATAATACAGCTTGATAAATTAAATTTATTCATTTCTTGTGAATAATTCATGTTAAAATGCTTTAGATTTATTTTGCCAATTTTCATTTTGAGATCAAAATTTCATTTATTTTGCAGATTGTTTATGAATTTGTCTGTATTAAAAACTGAATTGAAAATATCATTTAATTTATATAAATAATGATTACAAGAAGATTGCTGAGGGTCAAGATTTTACAAATTGTATTTTCTTATTATTATTCAAGTGGGAAAACCTTGGATCAAGCTGAGAAAGAATTATTATTCAGCATCAATAAATTTTACGATCTGTACCATCAATTATTAAGGTTTGTTATTGATTTGAGAAAATATGCAGAGCATAGAATTGATATAGCAGCATCAAAAAAAGCGCCTTCTTATGACGATTTGCATCCCAACAGAAAGTTTGTTGAAAACAAGATTATCAAACAATTGGAACATAATGAAACTCTAAATCGATACTTAACTACAAAGAAAATTGGCTGGTCAAACGATCAGGATTTTATTAAAAAATTTTATAATCACCTGATCGAAACCGAAGTCTATCAAAACTATATGAAGAGCGGGGAAAACTCTTATAAAGAAGATAAGAATTTTATCAATCAGGTATATACCGGACTTTTACCAGAATTTGACCTGTTGTTTCAGTTATTGGAAGAACAAAGTATTTATTGGAATGATGAAATTGAACTGGTTATTAGTTATATAATTCAAACTATTGATTCATTTGAAGAGGAGAAACCCGGCGGGGGAGAACTTTTGCCATTATACCGTAAAGACGAAGATAAAGACTTTGCAAAGAGTCTGTTGAGAAAGACCATTCTGACGTTTGATGAATATGATGACTTGATAAAAGAGCATTCTAAAAATTGGGATTTAGAGCGAATTGCTTTTATGGATATTATTATTATGAAAATGGCAATTACCGAGATGTTAAAGTTCCCTTCGATTCCTGTCAAAGTAACGCTCGATGAATATATTGAAATAGCAAAGTACTATAGCACTGAAAAGAGCAATGTTTTCATTAATGGTATTTTGGATAAAATCATTGAACAACTGCGGAAGGAAAATAGAATTCAAAAACAAGGCAGAGGGCTAATAGGAGAAAGCTGAAAAATTTCTGTTGCGTTTATTAAAATGTCGGTATGAAAAAAATAATATACGCTACTTCACCGATTTTACGTGACATTCTTTTTTGTATAAACTTATAATTCGCTTATTTCTATATATTTTCATTATTTTTGTATCACTTATGAAAAGAAAGTACATTCATATTTTATTAATAGTATTTGCCATCTTGTTAACAAATTGTAACAAGACAGGGAATTCTAAGTCTGGTCAAAATAATATCAATACTGGTCAAAACAAAGGAACTCCGGTAATGGAGTTTAAAAGCGTTTATCATGATTTTGGTAAGCTAAAACAGGGAGAAAAAGTCTCATGCGCTTTTACATTTAAAAATACAGGCAATACGGATCTTATAATAAAAGATGCAGCGGCAAGTTGTGGATGTACTGTCCCTAAATATGACAAAGAACCTATAGCGCCCGGGGAAAAGGGAGCGGTTGAAGTCATTTTTGATTCCGGAGGTTTTCGTGGCGTTCAATATAAAACGGTACTCCTGAAAACAAATACTGCTTACGGAGAAAAAACACTTACAATTAAAGCAAATATAGTATCTTAACCTAAAAAGTTATATTGATTATGAATGAAATGTTTCAAATTTTAATGCAACAACAAGGTGGCGACCAGAATCCACTTGTTTCACTATGGCCTTTACTTTTAATAATTGTGGTTTTTTATCTTTTTATGATACGGCCACAAGTGAAAAAGCAGAAAGAATTACGAAAATATCGCGAAAATCTGCAACAAGGCGATAGAATAATTACCTCAGGCGGTATTCATGGTAAAATTGTATCTGTTAAAGATCAGGAAGTTGTAATCGAGGTAGAAGATCAAAGCAGAATTAAAATCGACAAGAATGCAATTTTAAAAGACGCGCGTGACCTTGGTCAAAACAAATAATCTTTTTTCCCAAAAGTAATGACGTATTCCTATTAAAATCATTACTTTTGGGAAAATTTCAAAAGTTTAGAAGTTGTGAAATCAAATTTTTCCAGCTTATTACTGAATGTATTAAAGTATATTCGAAATAATATTTACAGTAAAAATGTAGGTATTTTTCTGATTTTTCTGTTTCTCTCTTCGGTTTTTTGGTTGCTTAACCAACTTGAAGAGAATTATGTAACATCCGTCGCATATCCGGTAAAATACACCAATCCACCCCCAAATAAAGTTTTTGTCGGAGAATTGCCTTCAAGAGTCAAATTAGAGATTGAGGGCGATGGGTTTAAAATAATGGAATACAAAATTGGTAAAGAAATTATGCCAATAGAGTTGGACGTTAATTCTTATGCTCTAAGTCCTAATGATAAACAAGGAAGACTAGACTATTACATTACTACCAATTCAGTTAAAACTCAAATTTCTAAACAACTCGGATCTTCAGTTAATATTTTAGATATTTCACCAGATAGTTTATTTTTTGAGTTTGCGGAACAAAGCAAAAGGAAAGTGCCAGTAAAGCCTGATATATCCTATGAGTTAGGCACCCAGTTAATGTTAAAAGGAGGGATAGAGCTTTCTCCGGATAGCATTACCGTTTCTGGCCCGGACAAGATTATAGATACAATTCATTCAGTAAAAACAAAAAAAGAAGAAATAGGGGTAATTAATAAAGACTTTTCCTTCATCACAGGTCTGGAAGAAATTCACACCAGGGTTGATTATTCCACTAAACAAACAAGAGTTTTTATCCCGGTTGAGAGATTTACAGAGGGGAATCTTGAAAAAAAGATAAATGTAAAGAATGAGCCAGACAGCATTCAGGTCAGAACATTTCCCAGAAATGTCAACATAACCTATCTTGTGGGTTTAAGTAATTATGATAAGATAATACCCCAACTATTTAAAGTTAATGTTAACTATTCGCAAGTAACGGAAGGTAAGAAAAGATTGGATGTTTATGTGGAAAAAGCGCCTGAATATTTGAAATCATATTCTTATTCTCCTGAAAGTGTTGATTATATTATTGAAAAAAAAGATGATTAAAGTAGGAGTTACTGGAGGCATAGGTTCAGGGAAAACACTAATCTGCAGAATCTTTGAAAAATTAGGGGCCCCTGTGTTTTATGCTGATTATGAAGCTAAAAAAATACTTAATCACAATAAAACAGTAGTAAACGAAGTGAGCAGTATTTTTGGTGAGGATATTTACGATGAAGCGGGAATTAATAAAGCAAAACTGGCTAATGTAATTTTCAATAACCAGGACGCATTAGATACGATAAATAACATTGTTCATCCGGTCGTAAAATCACGGTTTAAAAATTGGTTATCTACTTTAAACACACCCTACGCTATTGAAGAAGCTGCGATATTGGTTGAAACAGCATCATATAAGGATTTGGATTATACTGTTTTAGTATATGCCCCTAAAGAGCTCCGAATCTCGCGGGCAATGTCCCGTGATGGTAAAAACAGAGCGGAAATTGAGGAGCGAATGAAAAATCAGATGCCCGATGAAGAGAAATTTCAAAAGGTAAATGAAGTGATTTATAATGACAATTCTCGCATGGTAATTCCACAGATTTTGGAAATACATGAACAATTGACGAACCAAAAAAATATGTTTTAATGGGAAAATTTACTAAATGGATAGCCGGTGGATTAGGATGGGCCTTTTTAGGGCCCCTCGGAGGAATTTTAGGTTTCGTTTTAGGTTCTATTTTTGATGAATCAAAACAGCAGCAACAGACTTCCGGATATAACATGACCACCACCGGAGGTTATGCAATGAGCCTGCTTGTTTTAGTTGCTGCAGTTATGAAGGCTGATGACAAAGTGCGGCGTTCAGAGCTCGATTATGTAAAAAAATATTTTGTCCAGATTTTTGGAGAAGAGTCTGCTTCTGAAGCTTTAAAAATGCTTCGGGATTTGTTAAAACAAAATATTCCTTTAAAAAATGTATGTGTTCAAATCCGGCAAAATATGGATTATTCTTCACGCCTGCAACTTATTCATTTTTTATTCGGAATTGCCGGTGCTGATGGCAGTATTCATCCTAAAGAATTGAATGTTATTGAATTTATCTGCCAGCATCTTGGAATTTCGGATAGTGACAGAGAGTCTATCAAATCCATGTTTGTTGAGGATACTCAATCTGCATATAAAATTCTTGAGATTGATCCTTCAGCCACTGATGAGGAAGTGAAAAAAGCATACCGAAAGATGGCTAACAAGTATCATCCCGATAAAGTAAGTCATTTAGGAGAAGATTTTCAGAATGCTGCCAATCAAAAGTTTCAGAAAGTAAACGAAGCTTATGAAAAAATAAAGAAAGAAAGAAATTTAAAATAATAGAAGATAAAGTCTTTAATTTTTTCCTTGTTAATCTACTTTATCATATATTTGACACCGCTAAAAAAAAACTATGGTTAAAGATATTCTATCAATTTCAGGGCACGGAGGTTTATTTAAGTACCTCAAAAAAAGCAGGAACGGAATTATCGTGGAGCACCTTGAAACAGGAAAACGAATGAATGCCGATGCTACCGCACGCGTTAATGCATTGGAGGATATTAGTGTTTACACGGTTGACGGTGATATTCCATTGAAGGATATTTTCAAAGCTATTTCCGAAAAAGAAGACGGTGGCCCCTCTCTTAATCCCAAAAAAACATCAAGTAATGAACTCAGGGAATATTTCGAAGAGATTGCACCGGAATATGATGAGGAAAAGGTTTACATTTCTGACATTAAGAAAATTCTGAAATGGTATAATACGCTTCAGAAGTTGGATATGTTAAACTTTGAAGAGGAAGAGGAAGAAAATGACCAAGATGCCGAAGACCAATCCGGAACAGGGGCTGATTCAGAGAACGAAAGCGAAGATTCGCAGCCAGAAGAAGAATAGTTTCCCCTAACAACATTTCAAGAAATCTGATATTAAAGACTGAAGGTAATTTCAGTCTTTATCTTTTTGTAATATAGGTTGATTAAGTTAACCAGGATCACTCTCCTCCACTCAATTTTGATAAGAAGCTCCGTTAGGAGCGACATTATGCTATGAAACAATTCCCATCCCGTTTTATAGCGCCGTCAGGTGCGAAATTATTAATGTCTTTAATCAAAAAAAAATAACCACCATTTTGGGAAATAAGTTTATGTATTAGCTGAATGATTGCCTTTATAATGCCGAACCTTCGGTTCTTTGATTTCTGTGGGTTATTATATTCTACCATAATGCCGTGCCTATGGCACTTATACGGGGTTCTGTCTCTTTTATCAGCGGAACAATGCAACAGGTGCCGGTGTAATTTGCAATTCCGCCGTTCCAGGGCTTGACTCTGAGATGCTGTCAGGTTTTCTGAGCAAGGGTTCCGATCTTTTCCGATTTGTATGGTTTATAGTGTTTTTCTTAATCAATTTTAGCCGCTTCGATTTTTCCTTTTGCTAAGCTGAATTTGCAATTCTGCTTAATAGGCATAGATTGAACGGAATTGTTGCAAGAACCAGTTTGTGCCTTTTTTGAAAAAAATGAATGCTATAGCCTTTAACTGTTGCCAAATCGCTACTAACTACTTTTCTTTCATCTAAAAAAATGTTTTTTCAAAATATCTCCTACTTATGAATACCCCTACTCAATCAACTTTCTCCAGTCAATCTTCTTTTTTTGCTTCTTCCCATATTGCATTCATTTCATCCAGATTCATATCCTTCAGGGATTGCCCTTTGCTGAGCGTTTCTTTTTCCAGATATTTAAATCGTTTGATAAATTTTTTGTTTGTTTTTTCTAAGGCATTTTCCGGGTCGATATCATATAGTCGGGCAGCATTTATGATTGAAAATAGCAGGTCACCAAATTCGGCTTCCGTTTTTTCATAATTATTATCCCTGACTTCTTCCTGTAACTCCTTAAATTCCTCATGGATTTTATCCCATATCTGTTCTTTTTCGTCCCAGTCAAATCCGACACCCTTTACTTTTTGCTGAATGCGGTTTGATTTTACTAATGCCGGTAAAGAATCCGGCACTCCTGATAAAATGGATTTATATCCTTCTGTCATTTTTATTTGTTCCCAGTTCTTTTCAACCTCTTTGTGATCTTTGACTTTTGTGTCTGAGAAAACGTGCGGGTGACGGGATATAAGTTTTTCACAAACTGAGTTTATTACATCTGTGATAGTAAATTCATCTTTTTCTTCGGCAATTTTTGCATAGAATACGATATGCATTAATAAGTCGCCTAATTCCTTTTTTATTTCAGGCATATCCTTTTCTATAATAGCTTCTGCCAGTTCGTAAGTCTCTTCCACGGTGAGATTTCGCAGGCTTTCCATAGTTTGTTTTCTGTCCCATGGGCATTTTTCTCTTAGTTCATCTAAAATATAGAGAATCCTGTCAAAAGCAACTAATTCTTTTTTCATTAGAATAGGGTTTTATTGTTCTATTGTTAAATTGTTTTATTGTAGTTAATATTTACGAAAATTGGTTCTATTCATTCCCTTTTGTCTAAATTTTGCGGATGAGGGCTTCATTTGAATATCGTTTTTTAAAGCTATTACCTCATTTGAATAATGGCTATTATCATACTGATTTATAGTGTCTTAAAATAGGAATTAAGATAATTATTGATTTTGATACATGAATCCGTGTTTATCCGTACAATCTGTGTCATTAGCGTTCTATTCAACCTCTTTTGTCTACATCTTGTGGATGAGAATATCATCATTCCGTTTATTTAAATCTGATTCTTATGGTAGAGTTTGTATCCAGCGATAATATTTCAGCAGCATTCCCCCCGTTCATGGCAATTTCAAGAAGGTTCAACGAATTGAATATCGCAAGCAATTCACCTTCAGGATTTTCATTGTATGTTTTACTGATTTTGTTAATCTTATTTGCATTGCTTTGTACAAATATTTGAAATTTACGGTTATCGGAAGCCCTGTAAAATAAATCTTTTGTGATGTTGGTTATGGCATTTGAAAATGAATCGATATACACCACTTTCCCGATAATAACAGACTCGTCAATAGTAGGCCGGATAGGGATTTTTTTGAACATTTCCTGTGTTTCAACGCCGAGTTGCTCAATTGGTTTGCCTTCAATAATACTACAGGCTATATTACTGAAAATTGAAAGTGTGGGAAACGTTGGATTTACAGGCTTTTCGGAAATTTGTATGATTTTTTCCGGAGTTTCGGGAAACATCAGGCCGAATATACCATTGTCAGCTCCAATAAAATAGTGGTCATCTTTTTTAACTATAATATGAGCTTGTTTTTCTGTTGCTTCTGATTTTACTCCAATAATATGAACAGTTCCTTTGGGAAAATGTTTATAGGTGTTTCTTAAGATAAAAGCTGCTTCAGGAATGTTAAAGCTTTTTATTTTATGAGTGATATCAATAATTTGAGCATTTTCACATTGGCTGAGAATATTTCCTTTGAGTGCGCCAATATAAAAATCCTGTTTGTTCCAGTCTGTTGTTAATGTTATTATTGACATAAATAGTAACCTCCAAAAAGCCTAAAATCAATTGATAACCTATAGCCCAAAAAATTAAATAAATTATTAGATTTGCTTAGTCAAATTAATTTAGGTATAGCTCAAAAGTAAATAATATTATTTAAAATTTATGATTGAAAAGGTTATATATTTGGAGGGAATTGAGCCTGTTAACTTAT
>Ga0207714_1002270_pt1 | contig 11777 bp, 5 predicted proteins | sample PonA232FremontCA_2_FD_187270 | JGI IMG/M metagenome (GOLD analysis project Ga0207714, IMG submission 187270) | Marine sediment microbial community from Fremont, CA, USA - Pond A23 Sediment 2 (SPAdes) | ecosystem: Environmental > Aquatic > Marine > Unclassified | place: USA: Fremont, California... | reverse complement strand
CCGGGCGGAGACGAGAGCGAGACTGTGGTGCTCTGTGACCGTGGCCTCCGGATGCCGATAGAGCCCTCGGCCCACGCGCTTGAGCTTGCCTCTGCTTTCGAGCCGACTCAGGTATCGGGGCGGCAGGTCTTTTTCTTTGAGGTCGCGGGCCCGCAGGACGCCTTGACTCTGGGCGAGGCGAAGAACCTGCTCGGTCTTGCTGAGCCCGCCGGAGGCCCGCGAGCCGGCGCCGGATGTCACGTTGGTCTCTGACACAGCCTGGAAGAGGGATTGACGAACACTGTCTCGAATCCTATAACACGAGAGAAAAAGACATTGGCTTCCAGACAAAGGGAGGGTGAAGGGCAGTATCTGTGGATCTCACCTGCCTCTTGGCTCCTACCTCTTGGCCCCTGCGAGAGCAGGAAGATTCCCTGCTTGCAGGGGAGGAGATAAACTTTCCTACCTCAGAGCTTTTCTTTCTACGATCGGACTTGCCGGTGCTGACGCGTGGCCTAGATATCCGGCTACAGCATCGGAAGGTCTTCGAGTTGATTCGAACTGCCGACCCAGAACGCCGATGCGGTTTTGCCCAAAGTGCAGTGGACACAAACAAATCGCGTGTGATGAATGCGGTGGGGCTGGGGAGAAGAAAAAGGCTGGGCCCGAGGAGGAGGTTAAATTTCAGCCGTGTGGAGAATGTGGGGGAAGCGGATGGGTAGACTGTCCTCGGTGCTCAGATTCGAACGGGCCGACTGGCGACGACACAGATCTCGATCAGCTAGGCCGCGGAGAGAGTATGTTTTGACTTCTTCTCTTGATGAATCGAAGGGATTTTCCTCACGGAAAAGAACTTTGCCAATCAGGGGGTTGAAATACTGAGAACCTGTTTTGCGAGTCAGGCGATGCGGCGTAGCATTAAGCGAGACATGCTGAGTCGGATCATTGCTTCGGCGGTTTCGGGACGATACTCGTAGTCCTGATTTAGCCGGCGGTAGGCGCCGAGCCAACCGTACGTTCGTTCCACCACCCACCGCTTCGGAAGTGGGTTGAATCCGCTTTGTGAATCCTCGCGTTCGACGATGCTAAGCGTCCAGTGGAAGCAACGCCACATTAAACTGTCTGGGACTCCTTTGTACCCCCCGATCGGCAAAGATCACTTTCAGTCGAGGGACCTTCCCCCTCGCGGCGCCGGGCCGTTCCGACACGCAGCCCGAGGTAGCGCCAGGAGATGCCCTGCCGGCTGCGAAGCGCGACCCCGGGCCTACCGAGGCTCAAAGTCCGGGTCTTCGAGGTCATCAATCCGCCGCAGGTCCGTCTCGGAAAGCGCGAACCGAAACACGTCGAGGTTTTCGGTGACGTGGGCCGGGTCGGTGCTCGAAGGAATCGGGATGACATCGCGCTCCACATTCCAACGGAGAACCACCTGCGCCGCAGAGACGCCATGATCGGTGGCGATCTCGGTGATCACCGGTTCTGAGAGAAGCCCCTCCGCCGAAAGCGGAGAGTGGGCCATCACGGCTATGTCGCGCTGGTGGCAAACCCCCACCAGCTCTGACTGGGGCAGGTAGGGATGCCGTTCGACCTGCACGACCGTGGGCTGCACATTGGCGATCGACAAGAGATCCCTCAACCCTTCCAGGTCAAAATTGCTCACCCCGAGGTGGGTCGTCAGCCCTTCGTTTGCGAGTGCCTCCATCGCCGCCCAGGTCGTTTCGATCGGAACCTTTGCCTCGATGATCTCACCGTCTTCGTCGGTGGGGAACGTCCGGGCCTCGGCCTCAGCAGTCGGGCGCTCCTTCAACTCCCCAAGGGGACCCTGGTGAGCCCAGGCGTCAGGCCAGTGCAGCATGTAGCAGTCCAGTCGGTCGACGCCAAGGCGCTCTCGGGTTGCCTCGAACGCCGCCCGGAGATGCTTCGGGGCGTGGTTCGTATTCCAGACCTTGCTGATCAGGTACAGGGAGTCACGGTCCGGGCGCCCGTCCGCTGCGAGAAGGGCGCCGATGGCCGCCTCGTTCCCGTACAGCTCGGCCATGTCGAGAAGCCGACACCCGGCGTCGAGGGCCGTCTCTATGGCCGGCTCAAGGTCTACGTAGGTGCCGTCGCGGAAGCGGGAGCACCCGAACCCAATCGGTGGCATGGGCGCGGGTCGGTCTACAGAAGTGGGGGCCGTGGGGGGCGGAGAGGGCTGCGGAAAGGACGCCCCCTCAACACTGACGGGGCCGCCCGCCTCTGCGCAGGACTCAATGGCTTCGATGACGGAAACGATGTGGGCTGCGCGGGCAGGATCTACGCTGTTCGGAACGGGCCGCTCTCCCCGAACCGCCGCGGCGAGGGCCGCAATGGGGGCCGCCCGCCCAACGGGATTGGGGGGCGACTGCAACCGGACGGGCGTGTATCCCGCCCCGAGGCGTGCAACCTCAACTGCCGGGTCCTCCTGCCTCCCTGTCTCGCCGGTGTCACGAAGAAATAGCGAGCCTTCATCTCCGTGCAACTCCAGGGTGTTGAAGTGCTTCGTCTGGTGGGGAACGTATGTGCTCGCGGAGAGCTGTATGCGAGGCCCGCCGGCGAACGCCAGGACGGCAACAGTCTGGCTGGGGGCCCTTTCGGGAGGGCCGTCACTGCCCCCCTCCCGGCCCGCGTCCAGGTGAGCGCTCAGGTGGGCATCGTGGGCCGCCTCGACCCGGACAACTGGACCGAAGTACGCCGTCAGAACCGACAAGGGGTATACGGCTCCGTCATACAGGGCGCCGACCTGCAGGATCGACGCCGGATCGTCGTGCCATTCCGTGAGACGGCCGATATGCGTTGTGGCATAGCCCCACCGAACCGGGCCAAGCCGGCCCTCCTCCACGAGGCGCCAGGCCAGCCGCTGAGCGTCCCCCGCAATCGGGTAGGGGGCACAGCCGAGAACCACCCCGCGATCGTCGGCCGACTCGACCAACGATTGTGCCTCGGCAGCATTGAGGGCCAGGGGCTTTTCGCTGTACGTGGCCACACCGGCCTCGATTGCGGCCCGAGTGACCTTGGCGTGAGACGCGTGTCCCGTCAGGTTGACGAGGAGACCAATGTCTTCGGCCCGCAGTAGCGCAGCGCTGTCGGGATGGACCGACGCGCCGTGCTCACGGCCGAGGGCAGCGGCGCGCTCCGGGTCGAGATCGGCAACTGCGGCAATCCGGAGATCGTCGTGGTCGGCGATCGCCGGGGCGTATTGCCCAGCAACGTCTCCACACCCGATGATGGCAACGTCCATTTCAGTAGCAAAGGAGAGTTGAGGCGTGCAGGGGCGCGGCGTGTGTGACGATTCCGGACGTGTCCAACTGGGCGTGCCCGCTCCAGTTCGGCATTTGAGTCCGGCGCGCAGGCCTCGCCGTTCCTCCACGCCGGTGCCCATGCTGCCCAGCCGGTCCGCTCGATTGTATCGTCGCGCACCAGGCCCCGAAGCGCCGGCCGGTCGGGATCGCTCCGGCCCGTCAGGCCATCTCGGCCTGCCGCGCCAGCGGGAGCCGAACCGTAAACCGGCTGCCCTCTCCCTTCTCGGTCTCCACGCCGATGGCGCCGCCCATCTGTTCCACTGCCTCTCTCGTCACGGCCAGCCCCACCCCGCTCCCCTCGTATTTTCGGTTCAATCCCTCGGAGGCCTGCCGAAACGGCTCAAAAAGCCCCTGGGCCACCGACGGCTCCATCCCAATTCCCGTGTCCTCCACCTCCAGGACGGCCGCACCGTCCTCCCGAGAGGTCCGGACCCAGATGGTCCCTCCTTCCCCGGTGTACTTGATCGCGTTGGAGAGCAGGTTCCGGAGCACGATCTGCACGCCCCCCTTGTCGGCCCGGGCGCGGACCTCGTCGACCTCCCGGCGCACACCGATGTTTTTCTCCTGCGCATCGGCCCTAAGCTCCTCGGTGGCCCGGCAGGCCTGATCGGCCAGGGCGACCGGACTGGCGCTCAGCTCCATCTGCCCGGCTTCCAGCTTCGAGAGGTTGAGCACCCCTTCGAGGGTTTGAAGCAAGCGCTTCCCACCCTTTTCGATCAGCGCGGCGTACTTCGGCAGCGGGCTCTCGTCGGGAAGCTCCAGCGCGGCAGACTCCGAGCCGAGCGCCTCGGCGAAGCCGATAATCGAGGTCAGCGGCGTGCGGATCTCGTGGCTCATGTTCGCGAGGAAAGACGACTGCATGCGCTGGGCCTCTTCTGCCTGTTCTTTCGCCGTGAGAAGCTCCTCCTCGCGCTCAAGACGCTCCAGCACGAGCGCGGCATACCCGGCCAGCACTTCGAGAAGGCACAGGTCGAACGTTCCGATGCCCCCCGCCTCAAAGCTCCCCACGGAGATGAGCCCGTAGCGGCCCATCGGCACGTATGCCGTGGCGCGAATGTCGCCGCGGTCCATCGTGTCGGCGGCTGCGGAAAGATCATCGAAGGCCTGCGTCTCTCCGGACCGATGGGCCCTGGCCGCGGGCGTATCTCCGTCGACGTCGTAGGAGGGGCGCTCGGGCATGCGCGCCTGCACGACGTCCGGCACGTGGGCGGGCACGAGCTTGTCGCCTCTGGCCAGGCGGATGGTCGTCGCCGGGTAGTCGAGCGCCTGCCGGACGAGGCTCGAAAGCCGGGCGCTCAGGTCCTCCGGCCCTTCGGCCTGAAGCAGGTGATTGGTCGCCTCGTAGAGGCTCTCGAGCTTTTCCTGCCGCTTGCGGAGGGCCTCCTCTCGCTCTTTCCGCTCGGTGATGTCCTGAATTGTGCCCCGAACCCTGGCGACCTCCCCTTCGGGGGCCCCGTCCTTCCGCTGCGGCTCCCCGCGGGTGCGGACCCACCGCTCTTTCCCGTCTTCGGTGATCAGGCGGACTTCGATGTCGTAGGGGATTCCCTCCTCTATTGCACCGGCGAGTGCGTCCTGAATCGTCGAGCGGTCGTCGGGGTGATACGCCTCAATCGCATTCTCCACCGGCGACGCCGAGCCGGTCGGGCCCTTATGCCCGTAAATCCGGTGCACCTGATCGGTCCATCGAAGCTCCCCGGAGGCGACGTCATGCTCCCAGGCCCCAACGCTGGCGATCTCCTGGGCCCGCTTGAACAGGTCGTTTTTCCGCTCCAACGCCTCCTTTCGGCGGCGGCGCTCGGTGATGTCCTGGGAGAAGGCAATTCCGGAGATCACCGTCCCGTCTTCGTCTCGCACCGGCAAGGTCCGGATGCGGTAGCGCCGGCCCTCGTACACTTCCTCAAATTCATCTCGCTCCCCCTCCAGGGCACGGCGGAAGTAGCGGGCCTGCCGCTCGGCAATCTCTTCCGGAAGAATATCATACACCGTGGCCCCGACGATCTCCTCCGGGTCGTCCAGGACATCAACCTTCTCTCCCCCCGCCAGCACGTACCGGAGATCCTCGTCAAAGAGGTAGGCCCCGCCGTCCGGAAAACTCTCAATCAAGGTCTGGTAGCGGCTCTTCGCCTCGCGGAGGGCCTCCTCCCGCTCTTTGCGCTCGGTGACCACCTCGAAATAGAAGGCAAGCCCTCCGTCTTCGTTCGGGTACACCTGAACATCCAGCCACTCGTCCAGGCCGGAATAGTACCCTTCAACGTTTGCCGGCTCGCGGGACCGCATCGCCTCCCGGTGGGCCTCCTCAAACCGGGTCCCCTCCAAGTCCTCAAACACCTCCCAGAGGCTCCGGCCCAGCATCTCGCCTTCGGACATTCCGCAAACCTCTTCGGCCTGCCCGTTGACCAGCGTGAGCTGCCACTCCGGGCCCACCTCGATAATGCCGTCGGTGACCCGCCGGATGACCTGCTCCCGGCGGCGCTTCGCCTCCTCGCGGTGGGTAACTTCCAAAAGCAAGCCCCGGAACAGGAGGCCATCCCCTTCATCCGCCTCTGAAATCTGCGGCTCCGCAGACCCGAGAAACCACATTCGTTCTTCCCCGGGTCGCTCGAACGGAAACTCGTGCTTCCACCCCGACCGGCTTTCGGCTGCCTCTTCCACCGACTCCCGGAACGCCTCTCGGTGGCCCTCCGGAATGTGCTCCACAAACCGCTCGTAAAGCCCGCCTGCCTCCGGGGAGAAGCCAAGGAAGGCCCCAGCCTTCTCGCTCAAAAACTCAACGGAGCGCTCCCCGCCGGGTCCGGCTCGGAATTCAAACGTGACCCCCGGCATGTACGCCGAGACCGTCCCCAGGCGAGAGACTCGCTCCCGGCGCCGGAGTTCCCGCTCGGTCACGTCGGTCAGAACGACCAGCCGCCCCGCCCCCCGCCCGAACGTCGTTTCTACCGGCCGAAAATACCGGGCCTGTCCCTCCTCATCTGTCACTTCCAGAACGCCCTCCTCCAAAGGCCTGGCAGGCACGCTGCCCAACGCCTCCCCACCCGGAGCCGCCCTGCTCAGCGCTTCTCCATCCATCGCTTCTCCATCCAGCGCCCTCGCAAGCCGGGGCAGCGCCTCCTCCAGGCAGCGTCCGGCAACCTCTTCCTCCTGCGGGGTCCTTTCCTCCTGAGAGGCCCCCTCTCCCCGAGAGGTTTCTCCCCGAAGCGCCGAAAAGACCTCCGCGGCCGCCCGGTTGTAATTTCGGACCCGTCCGCCTGCCGACAGCACCAGGCTCGGCCGCTCCTCTCGGCCCGCCCGGCTGGTCTCTTCCAGACGGCTTCCCTTCCGGCTTCCACCTGAGGGATTTCCCTTCAAGACCAGGGCCCCCAGGGCAAACGCCGCCACCCCGACCGGCTCGTGGCTCAGGCCCAAGAGGTAGGGCGTGGCGTAGCCGATCGCGTTGGCCCCGAGCGGCAGGGCCGTCAGCGCGAACAGGCCCGCTAGCTTCCCGCCTCCCACCTGCGCTCGCCGCAGCGGCTCGGCCAGCATGAAGAAGCCTACCGCTGCCAAGGCGTAGGACAGCGCCGTAGTGAGCCAGTAGACCACGTGGTGATCCACCGCCAGGTGCCGAAACGGCTCCGGGCCCCACCCCGCAGTGAAGTAGAGGCCGTGCCACGAGTTGGTCATCTTCGTCAGGGTGACTGCCACAAACACGGCGAGCGCGGCCCAGCGGACGCCCGCCCGCCGGTGCAGCGCCCGGCCGCTATACGCAGAGCAGAGCCAGAGCCAGGCCCAGACGGTCCCGAAGCCAAGGGTTAAGCCCGCCTCGTAGAGGGCGGTCTTCAGGCTGAGCCCCGGGGACAGAAGCATCCCGACGTGGCAGAGGGCCCAGAGGCCGCTGGTCAGGAGGAGCCCAATCAGTCCGCGGCGGACGCCGGGCAGGGAGACCTGGCGGCGGGCCTGCCAGGCCCCGGCCAGGCAACCGGCCGCCGCGACCGCGAAGATGAGCAGATATACCGAATACGTCGGAGTACCGAAAGGCAACGTGTCCATCAGAACTGAAGCCGTTTGGGGGGCCCGTTTCCCTGTACAGTCCACAGTGTCATCTGCCGTAGCGCGGGGCCTGATGTAGCAGTGGGGTTTGCCGTCGCGGAGCCTGGTGGGGGATTTTGACCATCATGAACTCTCGCCTGACGGTTTGTCCCTCTGTGCTTCAAGAACACCGTCTCGGGCTACAGAGAGACCCTGCCGGATCGGCTCGGCCACGCCCCTGGACGCATCCGGGGCCGTCCCGCCGGGATTGCCGCTTTGAAGCGCCGCTTCGGTGCCTGGAATTCGGTCGGCCATGACGGGGCGAAAGGAGCGGCAGGGAGGCGGTAGAAAGATGGCCTTTTTGCAACTGAAGTTTTCGACGGCCCGCCACGACTTCTTGAGTTGTGGACGCCTTGTTCGCGGATCTTTTACAATCGACGCCCAACGGGAAGGTCCCTCAGTACCAGTCTCAAGGCATCTATCAGAATGAGGCCCTCGAGGCGAAACCGTCGTGCTGCGGTGTCAGGAGACCACGGTGGGGGAAGAGGCCGCGGGGCGTGAACTCCACCCATCCCGCCAGGGGATCCCGCGTCTCTCTGCGTCCCCACTCAGATCGTCCCGGTCGGCCTCGCTGGCCGGGCCGACGGCTCGTCGACCAATGGGGCCCGTTCATCGAGCGGGCCGAATCGAGGGCCGCAGGGACTGCATTTCCTCCTTTGGCGTGAAACACCGGGCCGCCCGCGGGCACGCCTCCGGCACCGGCCGCCTACCAAGGCCCGTCGTGCCGCCTCCACAATCGCGAACGGAAAACCGCACACAGGACAGACACAGACGACCATGCCCCAGGATCGCTCGCCCCGCTCTTCCTCGCGCGCGCTCATCTCTCAGGGCCTTCTGCTGATCGTCACGACCCTTCTCGTGACGCTCGGCTCGCTTCTGATCACCAGCCCTGCCGCCGGGCAAGGGGCCGCCGACGAGCCGGCCCTTGAAACGCCTGCTTCCGAGGACGTGAAGCCCGGCATCGACGCGCAGGCGAGCTTCCACGTCATCGGAGCCGTTCCACAGGGCGGCCTCCGGGACAACATTAGCCTCGGCGGGGGCGTGCAGGGCTTTATTGGCGGCTGGCTGGGCCAGGGCCCGCTCATGCTCGGCCTGGATGTCGCGTTCCTCGGCTACGGCCGCACGACCGACGAGGTGCCCTTCAGCTCGACCGTCGGGCCGCGGGTGCCGGTGGAGGTGTCCACCAGCAACAACGTCTTGGAGACGCACCTGTCGGCCCGTCTTCAGCGCCGGGACGGCCGCTTCCGCCCGTACGCCGAGGGACTGGTCGGCTTCAAATACCTCTTCACCCGGACCCGGATCGGAGACGACGATTTCGGGGACGACTTTGGAGACGACTTCGGAGATGAGGTGGCCAGTTCGACCAACTACGACGACTTTGCCCTCAGCGGCGGGGCGGGCGCCGGGGTCGACGTCCGCGTCTTCCGGCGAGAGAAGCCGGCGAAGACCGTGCAGGCGGTGAGCCTGCGCCTAGGGGTGCAGTACCTTCTGGGGACGGAGGCGGAATACCTCGCCGAGGGAGAGCTGACCGACGAGAACGGGGACGGGCGGCTCGACGAAGACGAGCTGGACGTGCGCCGCTCGCGGACGACGTTTCTGCAGCCACAGGTCGGCGTGACCCTGCAGCTGGGGGGCACCGATTAGGGGCATCTGGGCTCTCCCCCAGCAAGCCGTTCCCGGACACCCTGCCCTGCTCGCGCGCACAAACTTTCTACTGCACAGCCTTTCTACCGCACAGCGCTTTGGCTTCACGATGCTCAACTCGCTTTTCAACCTGCGCTCTCGGCTTCGCGCCCGGCTTGTCTCCGGGTCGGCCCTTGAGCGAATTGGACTTCTCGCCGGGATGTTTTTCCCGCTGTACCTGCTTGCGGGCATGCTGATGGGAGCGTTGCCTCCGCAGTGGCTGGGGACGCTGCCTACGGCATGGTCGGTCGGGACCTTCATCGAAGCCGGGATCGCGTCGGTCTTATGGGGGGTGGCGATGCACGTCGGCGAGAAGAGGGGGCACGTTTCGTTCGGATCAGCCGACTGACGAGGCAACCAACACGCGGCCTCCCCGTCCCTCTTCCGTCAACACCTGCGTGGTAGGGCCGGCGTGGTAGGGCCGGCGTGGTAGGGCCGGCGTGGTAGGGCCGGCGTGGTGGGGGCTGTCCGACGAGCGTGCCCGGTGCCATCGTCCCCTCGCGGGACTCCGGCAGGCCCGGCGGCCCGCTTCGCGGCATGCTGGGCCATGCGCCCTGATCGCATCACGGCTGATCACATCACGGGACGTGCCGCCCGATCGCGGCACGCCACGCAGAGCCCCCCTCACCCGACGCAACAGGCCCCCACCGCGCTGGCGCTGTGGCCGGACAGTGCCCCAGGTTCTCGATTCCCGAGCCCTCCCCTCCCGAGCCCCCGATCCGTCGGATGGGCACGCGCTGTCGTCCGTCTCCGTCCTAGTCGGTCTTGTGCTCGGGCACAGGGACCGAGACGCCGGCCGGGGCAGGGGCCTCTAGGCTCCACGCGGGGCGACGGGGCCCGGACCAGCCTCTCCCGCTTCGGCTCTTGGCCCTCCGGCTCCTTCGGGGCGGGCATGAACACGCTCTGATAGAGAAACATCGCAAGCAGGCCCAGCGCCGCACCGCGCACGGCGTAGGCAAGCCCAGCATCAATTCTGCCGGAGGTGGACGCCGCATTTCTCCATCCGACAAGCCCGCCCGTGGCCGCCCCGCCGGCCGGGAGCCACGCCCCGCCCGGAGGCGAAAACACCCACGCCAGCACCCCAATCAGAAACAGCATCAGGGCCGTGCTGCCTATTCGTGCGGCCCAGGACAAGGCACTCCGGAGGGTCCTCTCCTGCTCGCTCATGCCGACGCGGGGCTGTGTCGATTCGATGGGCACCAACCGATGGGGGCCAATGAACCTGCAGGTGCGGAGGAGTTCCTCGCGCCGCCGTATCCGACAGCGTTCGCGGCAGGTCCACCCGATCCGTGGGGCAAGAGCCCGACGGAGGCTCTGCGTCGGCCCCGGCCGCGCCTGCGTCAGAGGCTTCGGCCCCAGGTCCCGAATTGGCCTGCCACGCGAGAGGCCCCCCGAAAGGGAGCCTGCTGAAGGATCCCACCCCAGCGCAACTGAACATTCTTGTACCAAAGGCCCCGAGGACGGCGGACCGCGAATCCCTATGCCGGACGAACGCATTTGCAGATCGAAGCGCTTTCACAAGTGCCAGCCGGCGGTGCAGACCGCGCCTCTCAGCAGCCACCCCGGCACGACGCACCTCGAACCATTCCTCTTTTCCATGCCTGACAACCTCGCAACTGCCGACGTTGACGGTGATGCGCTCGCCCGTCTCGCCGACAAGACGGACGTCGATCAGCTTCTCGGTGCGCTAAGTGACCTCGACAAAGAAGACCTGCGTCGCCTGGCCGACGGGGCCCGTCCTCGGAAGCCCCAGCGCCCGTCGCCTGCGCCCCCGGTGAACGCGGACGTGTACGACGTCTTCGAAGACCTGACCGACGCGCAGGAGGCGACGCGGGAGACGGTCCGGTCGTTCATGCAGGAGGAGGTCGAGCCGGTCGCCAACGAGATGTGGGAGGACGGGACGTTTCCGAAGGACCTCATTCCCAAGGCCGGCGCGCTCTTCGACGAGGTCGTCGGCCGGGACGCCTACACGTTCCCGTCCGACGACCCGATCCGGACCAACCTCATCAGCTTCGAGATGTCGCGGGTCGAGCCGTCCTTCTGCACGTTCTGGGGCGTACACACGCTCCTGTGCATGGGCTCGGTCGCGCTCTTCGGCTCCGAGGAGCAGAAGGAGCGGTTCCTCGAGCCGCTGGCGGCGTTCGACCTGATCGGCTCCTGGGCGCTCACCGAGCCGGACCACGGCTCCGACGTGTCCCGGGGCCTGGAGACCACGGCCCGCCGCGAGGGCGACACGTGGGTGCTCGACGGCGCGAAGAAGTGGGCCGGAAACGCCACGTTTGCCGGCGTGACGGTCGTGTGGGCGCGCGACGAGGCGGACGGCCGCATCAAAGGGTTCCTCGTCGAGCAGGAGCGGCCCGGCTACCACGTCGAGCAGATCGGCGGCAAGATTGCCAAGCGGGGCGTGGAGAACGGGCTCATCGAGCTGGACGGCGTCGCGCTTCCGGAGGCCAACCGGCTTCCGGGCGTGTCTCACTTCGGGGACGTGAGCGCCCAGCTGGCGACCTGCCGCGCCAGCGTGGCCTGGGAGGCCGCGGGGCTCGCCACCGGCGCCTACGAGAAGGCCCTCGCCTACTGCAACGAACGCACGCAGTTCGGCAAGCCAACCTCCTCGTTTCAGATGGTGCAGGACAAGCTCGTCACGATGCTCGGCAAGGTGACGGCACTGCAGACGTTCGTCATGCAGCTCGGCCGACTGGAGGCCGGCGCGGACGCAATCAGCAACGAGCGGTCCAGCCT
>Ga0207714_1002269_pt1 | contig 11778 bp, 12 predicted proteins | sample PonA232FremontCA_2_FD_187270 | JGI IMG/M metagenome (GOLD analysis project Ga0207714, IMG submission 187270) | Marine sediment microbial community from Fremont, CA, USA - Pond A23 Sediment 2 (SPAdes) | ecosystem: Environmental > Aquatic > Marine > Unclassified | place: USA: Fremont, California... | reverse complement strand
AGACGCCACGTCAGATCGCCGTGCATTCGTCGACGATATTGTTAGCGAACTTGAGGCCATCGACGACGGTGACAAACAGAAGACAGTCAGCGTCTGGGACGGGCATCTTGCTGCGTTTGTGCGTGCGCTCGAAGCGAATCCTGACCGAATGACTTCGGTTGGAGAGGGACTCCAACAACGGCTTGATCTCGAGCACGAGGAGGTCGATCGCAGTGAGCTCCTTCGGCTTGCGCTTCGGCTCGGATTCAAAGAGGCAGCTCCCGACGAGCTTGATGCCGTTCGTGATGCAGCTGGCGAACACGCCACGAACCGATTATAACTGTCTTTCAGGCTTTTCAGGTTCGTACACGGTGTTTTGAATCCCTATAGTATTGTCTATAGTAATACCTATAGTAATTCCTGTAGTTATTTCTATTGTCCTTCTCGCCTGATTAGATACTTTTGGGTCGTCTGTGTTACACGCGCCAACAGCCTAACAAAGATATACAGTGCTAGACATCTAGGATATTGCTATCCAACTCGATTGGCTCAGTGTAGTATACTCGTATGTGTGACTCACCCCCACGTAGAGACGATACACAATCGACCCGCTCGCGCCGACGGTGGCTCACAGGAGCGGGCGCAGCAGCGGCATTTTCTCTTGCCGGGTGTCTCTTCACTGAACCCGAATCATCCCCGCAGTCGTCTGTAGACCCACAGCCAGAAACAGACGCTCCATCGTCGTCGACTTCCGGGACAAATGAGTCTAATACCACTACTGCGACCCCGGACGCATCGGCGCCACAGTTGTCAATCGATCTGACGGCCCCAGAGACGCTTGACACGGGACTCGAAGATACCTATGATCTCCGCGTGACGAACACTGGGGAGACAGCGACAACGGTCACATCTGGTGTCGATGTGCGACGGCCACAGATGGTCTTTCAAACACTGAACACCGCAGAGACGACACTTGAGCCGGACGAGACATACACGAGCACGCAGCCGATTGCAAACTGGGAGAGAGGAGCGCTTTTGTGGACCGCATGGGCAACAGCCGGGGAGACCCGAGTTACAGCCACCGCCAGTACAACAGTCGAATTAAGCACTCGATCGTGGGGAGGCTCCTATCAGCCAGCGACAGGCCATGTCCTCAGTGTTGGGGCACCAACCTTTACTGATCGTTACACTGGAACCCGATCTGACGGGACTTCAGTTACGGTGTCGGCGACGACACGAACCCAACTTGTTGTCCTACCGCTGCAAGTGCGTAACGCAGCAGCCGAGCAGCGCCGGACACCTGATGTGAATGGTTTCCAGCTGCGCACTACCAGACGAACAACGGAGCGACCACATACGTCGATTGGCGGGGACACGACTGACACCTGGACTGATCTGGCCCCCGGTGACAGCGAGCAGTGGACGCTCATCTATGAGGTGCCTGCAACTGTGGCCCAGAGTGACCTCGTACTCACACATACAAGTGCTGGCTACTACACAGATGGTGGATGGCAAGTCCACTGGCGCTGATCCTCACCGGCTGTACCTACTGATTCTTCTATTTGTTTTGATGGATGGTATCACTATTGAGAGCCGGGCCGGTATCATTAAGTCACTCCCTACTGGAATATAAGCTAGACATAACATGAAGTTAGACCAAATGTTCGGCGACGACCGTGCTGTCTCACCTGTTATTGGTGTGATATTAATGGTTGCTATAACTGTTATTCTAGCAGCTGTGATTGGGACGTTCGTGCTTGGACTCGGTGACAGCCTTGGCGGGTCAGCCACTGCTGGTGTCAGTGTCAGTGGGGATACGGCGACAGTGGCGAATATGGGTACGGCCGATGAAGTAGTATTCAATGGTACTTCGAATAATAAGACAGTGAGTACTGCCGGAGGTACCTTCGACCTTGACGGTGAAAGACCGGTTCAGGTGTTTGCAGTGGCAGATGGAGAGCGAACACTCATACGAACAATAGAGAGCTAGATAGGTTTCGGACATAACCACCAGACTGCCGAACCATTCTTTTTTTTTTGACACGTCAACGCCCGATCCACCGTCAGACTCGCATCTCGGTGGTTACGTATTAAATCAAACACGCGAGACAGCGTCGGGTTCGACATCCGCCGGCGAGGGCGTACTGGGTCACTGTTCGGGACCATACGTGTTATCCGAACACGTGGGACCGGGGATGTACCGACCGGTTACCGGTCGGTGTTCTCGGGGTCGTCGACAGGGATCAGCTCCCGCCACGTCACCACCGGCGATTCGATCGGGATTTCCCTCCCGTTCTCGTACCCGTCCGGCGGGTCCGGCTCGGCAGGAGCGTCGTTGACCGTGTCACTGGTTACGGTCGTCACCCCTCCCGATATGATGGTTACCTCCGGGTCGGGGGTCATCTCCTCCCGGGCGTCGGCGAGCTCCCGCTCGATCTCCCGTTTACTCTTACGGGTCACGGTCCCTCTCCATCCCACGACACGTAATCAATCACAAGCCCCGCGCGCTTGACGACATTGAGGATGGATTCCGCGACGTCGGCGTCCGTCCGACACGTCGGCACGAAAATCTTGAATCATGAGCCGCTGAGGTGCTCCCAGCAACTCACGGGTCAGTTCTCGGTTGCACACTTGCTGCGTGGGGTTGTCCGGTGGTGGGCGAGCTACTGTCGAAACGCTTCCTGCGATTGTTGACCATGCTGGTGCGGCAGGCCAAGCCGGTTTTCTCGACGCGTATGTCCGCCACCGTACAGTCGATTATCCGAATAAAGCAACGAGCCGACTGCATGAACAACAGCCAATAGCGTTCCATCAGGCTATTGCAGATCTAATTGAACAGGTACCCAATGAACGCGCGAGTGCGGGCGATCGAGGTGTGACTGTCTCAGCTGCTACCATGCGGGCGCTCAATCTCGTAGAAATGTGATCCTCTCAGTTGACCTTTTTGTTAGATTGGCTACTGATAGATCAACTCGCAAGCGAAAAGTTTGTTTTAAATATTAGAAAATTGTTAAATAAATATGGTCATCGCGTTGCTAGAAACAATTGAAGTCACGTCATCAACGACAGTGTTCGCTGTGGTTGGGGCTCTTCTCCTCGGTTGTGCTATTCCGCATCTTGTCCGCGCTGTTGCATAGAATAACGACGATCTCTGTTATACACAGCCCTAGGGGGGGGAGAGGGAAGGGCTGAGGCTTGCAAACAACCGTGTGCCACGATTGTCCTCCGCAGATACTACTAGTATATACTACAAATTATGATTGGCCGAAGCGGCAAAAGTGACAACTTCTATATTATTTCACATACTATTTTGAGTAAGGATAGCCCCGCGGCACTTGGTGTTAGTTTATTGAATAATCTTTTGAGAGTCTACTTTTTCTCGTCCGGCAGATGTCAATTCGTACAACCCACTGTTCGGTGCTGGTCCAACTCGTTTGACATAGCCTTCGCGAGCTAATACCGAGAGGCGTGTATTGATATATGGACGATTCCGATCGAGAATGGCAGCGACATTGATTGCGTTGTTTCGTCCTTCTGTAACGAGCACCTCTAGAATTTGACGGTCGGTCGATGTGATGGATGACATAATATTTTCCTTGTTAATTACTTCACTGACTACTGATCAGTATCTGCTGTTGGTATATTGTTATACGCTGCACAATGAGCGAAGAGATCTACTCTTTGACGGCAAATCGCTTGTTAGGATCGAAGCTCTTCCGACTGTTCACAAACTGATTGCCTCCGCCCAGAATGATCTCAGTCTCCGCTAGCTAACCTATCTTCAATGAACGTTTCAAAGTCGGTGCTATCATCTTCATAGACGTCTTGATGCTCGGCAACTAGTTGTCCCTTCTCTGTAATAGCGTAGAGCCCGCTGTTTGGTGCAGGCCCAACCCGCTCGAGAAGTCCAAAATCGGCCAAAACAGGAAGTCGAGTGTTAATATACGACCGATTCCGGTCAATCTCAGCAGCAATGTTAATAGCATTATTCCGTTTCTCATCACTGAGCGCACGAAGTATTTCGAAATCAGTGGGAACCGTTAGCCGCATTACCGACAAACTATCGGCATCCAATATAGGTTTGATCCTTATTTCGCTATCAGGATCGAATAATGAAGCAGAGTACTATTCTAATTCTTGGACGATATCACGTGCGGCTTTTAGATCTTCGAGAGCGCGTTCTTGACTAGTAATTGCCTCATCGAGACAGACTTCGATCTCTTTTTTATTCAAGTCGAACTTTTCGTGTGTAGCGTACAATAGATACTGTTCGAGACTCGCATTAGTGTGCGTCTGGGCATTCATCATCGACTTGATTACTGCCCATCTCAAACTAGGTGGCACCTCTGTTGAGTCCGCCATTTTTAACTCATCTCCACTCTCGACAGTTCCATCCATTTAATTGAACATCTCATTGTAATTACTTCATCTTATTAGTATGAGTGCTTGGGAGCAAAAACCTCCGACTAGTATTTTCAACAACAATTTCAATTAATTGTTCTATTTATTATTTTGTTTGTTAATGTGTTGTTCATTCTGTTTTTTGTCTTGGCAGATTTTTGGGTCGGATTGTGTACGCTGTCGTCTTCAGTTAGTTAGTTGTCACAATGTGAAGAAGTGGGGCTACTTTCTCAGAGAGCGAATTTTTTGGTCTCCTTCATTGATTCCGTCACATACTGTTGCTATGTACTATCACTTATTTCTTTCTCTAGTATCATATTAGTAATGTTATCTGCGGTCATTCGCTGACAAGCGAGCTCGTCCCATTAATTTATTTACTTTTGGCACATACTGCTAGTATATCACGATTCATGCAGCTAGCTGACATTATAACAATCCGAAGTTGGACAGATCGAACTAGTAAGAACTTGGGAATTATCTCAGACACCCATGCGGTTACCCCGCTTGCTGGCTACGCATTTATTATTCTCACGACGGTTATTATCTCATCTATTATTGCTACACTCTTTTTCTAACACGCTCTCCGTAGCCGTAGTCGAGTTATTATACAACCCGACTAGAAATTGGCTCACAGCTCGCTATGACCCCCAACTGACGAAGTCAAACCCTTCCTATTTAATCGGATTGTACATAAAATCCGATTATGGTCCGGCTCGATGACTCTGGGGACGTCGTCAAGTGTTGGCTTTCACCCGATGAGCTCGATCGTCTCGAGCGCGTTGCTGGTGAGAACGGTTGGCATCGAGAGGTTGCCATGCAGCTGATGGGCCGATGTGGGCTTCGAGCAGATGAGGTCTCGTATCCGAGCAGTGATGACCTTCGGTGGTCTGATGATGGAGAGATCTGGCTGTTCGAAGTGCGGGGAAAGAACACGAAAGGAGGTGGCCAAACAGTTCGTGATGCCTGGATGCCTGAGAATGTCGCCGATGATCTCCACAAATACACGCGCGAACAGGATCTTTCAGGGTCTGACCCCTGGGTTGACGCCTCGACATCGTCCGTCCGGCGGTGGGTGAAAGAGGCTGCACACCAGATTTCCGATAAGACCGACACTCACCGTTGGCAGCACGTGTCATCGCATGATCTCCGGCGTAGCTGGGCGACGTACCATCTTGTTGAGCGGCAGGTCGACGTTCGGACAATGATGTCGCTCGGTGGGTGGAGCGATTACTCTGCGATTGAACCGTATCTTACTGAACCAACAGAAGGGCGTATTGGTGAGGCGATGCGAGCGTAAACACCGCCAACAACTGCGTAATCCCGCTCAGCTAGCTACTATCGGTCTACTCTGAGAGCCGATTTTCGACGAACGATTCAAAGTCATCAACCGTATCGTTGAGGCACTTCTGTTTGTGTTCAACTGCAATCTCGCCTTTCTCTGTGATTTGATAGAGGCCACTCCGCTCCTTTGGGCCAACACGCTGCACAAGATCTCTACTCAGTAGGTAGCTAAACCGGTTGTTGATATACCCACGGTTCGCGTCGATCTCGAGCGCGATGTTCGCCGCGATGTTGCGCTCGCCGTCGGCGAGTGCCTCTAATATCTTAAAATCCGTTTTGTTGATGCGATCCATCGATTGCGTCTTTGTCGTGTGTTCTCGTTGGGGTGTGGCGGTCGTTTGTGAGTACGCGGGTTTCGGTGTCGACTGCCACCCGCCACGGCTTAAACCGAAGCCGAGGGAGGTGAGCGATTACTGGCGACGGGTCAGGAACCCGGCTGCCAGCAGCAGCGCCAGCAGCGTGACGATAACACTGAAGCCGGGTGTGCTATCGTCAGTCCCGCCGTCACCGGTCGAACCGTCACTGGACGAGCCGTCACCAGACGAGCCGTCACCGGACGAGCCGTCACCAGACGAGCCGTCACCGGACGAACCGTCACCAGACGAGCCGTCACCGGACGAACCGTCACCGGACGAGCCGTCACCGGACGAACCGTCACCGGACGAACCATCATCAGTACCGCCATCGTCGACGGTATCGATGGTGACCGTCGCCGTTCGTTCCGTCCCATCGATGTAGGCGCCGTAAGTGTACTCTCCAGGTTCGAGCTGCGTGGTCTCAAGATCGGAGAACGTCAGTGTCTCCTCGGCACCGCGTGAGGTCGTCGGGATCTCTCCCTCTGCGACGACAACACCATCAAGACGGAGCTCGAGCGGCGTCGATCCTTTGAGACCGCCCACGTTTTCGACAGTCACCGTCACGTCGACCGTCTCGCCCTGCTCGACGGTTACATCGCCCGGCTCAAGCGAGGTGACCTCAAAGTCGGAGGTATCGACTGTGGTTGCGGATCCGCTACCGCCACCACCGCCGCCGCCGCCACCGCCGCCACCGCCGCCGCCGCCACCGCCGGAGGATGCTTCAGCAACAGACAGCATTGCCGTGGCCATCGTGTCCTCGCTCCGAACGTTGACTGGCTCACCATCGTCGTCGCGTTCGGTCGGGAATTCAAACGTCAGCGTGGCGGTCGCTCCAGAAGCAACTGAGACGTCAGTAGCAACGGTCTTGTCGGTGCCATTCACGTCGACAGTCACATCTTGTGTGAGGGGTGTTTCACCGGTGTTGGTCACCGTTGCGCTGACAGTAGCGTTCTCGCCTTCAGTGACACTAAGCTCGCTTGCTGTCTCGTTAATTCCGACGTCGAGTTCACCCACTTCAGCAACGCTGAGCGTCGCCGTATCGTGGGTATTGTCGCTCCGAACCGTAACCTCCTCGCCGTCGAAGGCCTTCGTAGCCTCGAACGAGAGTGTCACCTCTGTCGTGTCGCCAGCCGCGACTGTGACGTCCTCGTGGATCGCCTGTTGCTCACCATCGACTACTGCTGTAATGTTTTGCGTGAGGTCGGTCTCACCGGTGTTGGTGACATCAACGTTGACGACGACGTTCTCCTCGTCAGTGACATCGAGGTGGCTCGTTTCACTAATACTGACGTCGAGCTCACCCACCTCAGCAACGCTGAGTGGTGCATGGTCGCTGTCGTCGTTGCTGCTGACCGTTACGCTCTGACCGTCAAAGGCCTTGTGAGCATCGAACGTGAGCGTTGCCTCTGTCGTGTCGCCAGCCGCGACTGTGACGTCCTCGTGGATCGCCTGTTGCTCACCGTTGACCGCCGCTGTGATGTTTTGCGTGAGGTCGATCTCGCCGGTGTTGGTGAGGCTCACATTGACAGAGACATGCTCCTCGTCGGTGACATCCAGAGTACTTGCTGTCTCGTTAATTTCGACTGTGAGGTCACCAAGTCCGATGAGTGGCACCTCTTCGCTGGCCGTATCATCGGTCGTGTTGACTGCGACTGACAGGTTCGTCTGTTGGGTGTCTGGGACCGTGTACGTGAAGTTCTGAGCCAGACTACTGTCATTTGCGACCGTCACATTGTTGGTCTCGATGACCTCGCCATCAACGGTGAGCGTCACGTTCTGGGAGAGCTCTGTCTCTCCAGTGTTGGTGATCGTGGCGTTGATGTTGACCGTTTCACTCTGGTTCACGCCAGCCGGTGTCTGGAGATCGTTGACGGTAAGTTCTCCCACTTCGGCGACACTCAGCGTCGCCGTATCGTTGGTGTCGTCGCTCCGGACCGTGACGTCCTGGCCGTCAAAGGCCTTCTTAGCCGGGAACTCAAGCGTGACTGCATCGGTGCCACTCTCGACGGACACTGGTTGGGTCGACTGCTCGGTGCCGTTGACGCTTGCCACGATGGTCTGGTTGAGCGTTGCCTCGCCCGTGTTCTCAAGCGTCACGTTGACCGAGACGTTCTGTTCGTCGTTGACGTCGAGACTACTTGCCGTCTCGTTGATGCTGACGCCGAGTTCACCGACCTCTAGCACCGTGAGTTGAGCCGTATCGCTCGTGTCATTACTGCTGACGGTGAGCGTTTCTCCATCGTCGGTGAGGTCAACCGGGATGTCGAACGTTGTGGTGGCCGTCGTCCGGCCAGGCACAGTGACGTTCTCCTCAACTTCCACTTGCGTGCCGTTAATGTCGGCCGTAATGTTCTGTGTGAATTCGATGTCACCAGTGTTTTCGACGTCGACAACGGCGGTGATGTTCTCATCTTCCCGCACCTCCAGATTACTCGTCTCGTTCAGCGAGACGTTCAGTTCACCGACCTTATCAACCGCAAGGAGCGCGCTGTCACTGTCGTCGCCGCTGCTGACAGTGACATTCTGGTGGTCGAAGGATTCCTCAGCCGGGAACGTGAGCTCAATCGTGTCGGTCGTTCCCGCTGTGAGATCAACTGACTGGCTCGTCTGGTCAGTACCATTGACGCTGGCTGTAATTTCCTTTGTCAGATCGATCTCACCGGTGTTGTTGAGGGTCGCGTTGACGACGACGTTCTCCTCATCGGTGACCGCAAGATCGTTGTTCGTCTCATTGATCTCGACCGTCAGATCACCGAGTCCGTTGAGCGCAACCGTTTGCGTCGCTGAATCGTTTGCTGTCGTGACGTTCACCGGAATATCGGACTGGCGATCCGCTGCGATATCGTACGTGAACTCGAATGTCCGCTGTTCGCCGCCACTCAGAGTGACGTCTTGCTCCGTGGCTTCTACCGTCTCATCGACCAGGAACGTGACATCTTGGGTGAACTCGACGTCGCCGGTATTGTCGATTGTCGCGTTGACTGCGATCGTGTCACTCTGGTTCGCGCTCGCGGGCGCGTCAAGCGTCGAGATGACGAGTTCACCGACCTTTCTGACAGTGAGCTGTGTTTCAGCAGCTGTATCTTCGCTGCTGACGGTGACGTTCTGGCCGTCGAAGGCGGTCTCACCCGTGAACGTGAGTGTCTCTGTGACTGTCTCGCCGCTAGCAACCGACACGTCGGTCGCGGTCGCCTGTTCCGAGCCGTTGACACTGGCGGTAATGTTCTGCGTGAGTGCGACATCGCCAGTATTCTCGATGTCGGCATCGACACTGATGGTCTCGTTTTCGCGCACATCGAGCGTGCTCGACTCGTTGATGCTGACAGCAAGCTCACCGACCTCCTGGACGGTGAATGAATCCGATGCGGTGACCGTCTCCGTGTTGTCAGCTGTCGCGGTGACCGTCGCGTTGTAGGTGCCCGCTTCGAGGGGGCCAACAGCATCGAACGGTACGCTGATTTCCTCACCCGCGATCTCGCTGGGTGTTTGTGACTGGCTGTAGACTTCCGTGCCAGTGCTGTCTTCGATGGTCAGATCGACGCCGAGATTCTCGGTTGCGTCATTCCCGATTTCCTCGACAGTCGGCGAGACGGTGAACGACTCATTGTCAAGTTGGTCATCAACAGCGATATCGGTCCGGAGCGTGGTATCCAAGATTTCGGGATCAACCTCTAGATCGACCTGAATCGGATTCTGCTCAGGCTCTGCGTACCCTTGTGTAACCGTTCGATCGGTATCGTTTACGAACCCGGTCGCAGTTTCAGTCTTCGTAATGGTGGCGACTTCGCCAGCCACAAGGAATCGTACGACCCCCTGAGACTGGTCTGCCTGTGCTGTGATAGTGAGCTCTGTTTCTGGTGCTTCACCACCGAGTAAGACGGACCCGCTATCTCCAACATAGGTATCTGGGAAAACACTATCACCTCCTACTGCGTTAACCGAGAGTTCACCCTCAATACTCCCGTCTGGATTCACGACAGATGTCGCGTTATTATCGGGGGTAAAATCGCTTTGTGCAGCAGCGGTACTAGCGGCAGGCCCAAGTGCAGCGAACGGTGCAATCGTGAGTCCAACAACGAGGAGTGCCGTTGTCAGAACGACTGTGGCAGGTTGTTTGATCATTGGTTGGTGTCGTGGCCGGAATTGCTGAGCGAGGCTGCGTGATGGCGGGGCGCACGCAGACGCCGTGTGGCAGCTTCACTCATCTACCTTACTGAGGGGTTTCCTGCCAAGGGCCTTATAACATCGGTATATTCCATTGGTATGTAGCGACATACAGACGGGTACCGTGGCTGTCTGTCGAGGACACGTCAATCGAACCACCGTGATCGCTACCGCCACCAAATCGGACCTACGACACTCCTACCGAGCCGCGCTGTCACCAACACGGAGCGTCGGGTGAGTCATGAGAGCGGCACCAACGCTCCCGACTGAGTAACATCGTTGTTACTGACAAGTCGCTGCGTCCTTCTCGATCTGTGTTTTAACAACACTACTACTTCTGAATCAAATGGGGAGTTGCCTTCAGTCGTTACTAGGATAAGCAACGACGGTGCCAGGATCGTGCTGGTGCCCGTCGTGGTTAGCTCGGTGTGACGTGAGTCGGTAACACTACCGCCTACCCGGTTACCCCTCCTTCGGTAACAACGGTGTTACGCTGGCGATGATTCTGATACGCGACCACGCGTTTCACGAATGCGTCCGTGAAGACGACGACACGCTCTCCCTGTTGCGACTCACGTATTTTCACCGCGTCCTGTCCGAGGTCGTCGAGGAAGTCGATCACTCGACTCACCGTTTCCGTGTAGATGGTTGCGTCTTCCCCCGCTGCGAGTACTCGTCGAAGGGCCGAGGACTTGATCGCTCGTCCTGCTGGCACCTGTTGAGTGTACTCGTGGGCATCTTTCGCGATGAACCGTGCTCGTTGCTGGTTGGCAGTGAGACTCTCTTCGACGAGATGTTCCGGCACTCGCACAACGTCTTCGAGTGGGGTTTGTGGGGGTTCGACCCCGGGTGTTGAGGCGTCAGATGGGGTCTCTACATCCGGTTGGGAATCTACAGTCTCCGTGTCATCATCGACGCGGGTTTCGAGGTCGGAGAGTCGTTTGCGATCTTCGGCCGCCTCTTTAGCACGAGTCTCTCGCTCTGTTTTGAGTTCGGACTCGAGTGTCTCAACGCGATCTTCGAGGTGTTCCACTCTATTTTGGTGGGCCGTGACTGCGGTGATGAGCTCGTCACCGGCGGCTTCAACGTTCGAGAGGGTCGCTTCGTCAGCGCCGAGCGACGCGAGCGCGTCGGTAGCCGTCTCGACGAACGTCTCGAGTGCGGCTGTGGCCTCCGCCGTGGCTGTGCTGGCCTCACGCATTGGTCAGGCTCTCCATCCAGATCGTGAGTGCGTACTGTGCGTCGATCGTGGGTCGTGTATTCGGTGTGGTGGACATCGTAGATACAGCTCGGGTCCACCGTGGGCACTATGTGCCAGCGCGAGCAACTGCTAAAGTTGCCACTCGCAGGGGTAATATTGAAGTTGCCTGCTCCCGACCGTCCAGATGGATAGTCTTGGGCGGTCGGCACGGGGTTTCCCTGTGTCGTTCTTTTGACCTCCTAGCTGTGCTTCTCGCTTCCGTCCGGGACGGCTTAAAACCAGGTGTCAACTGTGTGTTTGGCTGGGCACAGATGTCGTGGCCGCCGTTATTCGCGT
>Ga0207714_1002268_pt1 | contig 11778 bp, 10 predicted proteins | sample PonA232FremontCA_2_FD_187270 | JGI IMG/M metagenome (GOLD analysis project Ga0207714, IMG submission 187270) | Marine sediment microbial community from Fremont, CA, USA - Pond A23 Sediment 2 (SPAdes) | ecosystem: Environmental > Aquatic > Marine > Unclassified | place: USA: Fremont, California... | reverse complement strand
CAAGGCTTTCGTCGTCGTCGCCCGCCTCGGTGGGCATGACGTCCTCGACCTCGAACTCACGCATCTTGACGATCAGCCAGCAGATCGTCTCCAGGTCGGTGTCCAGCATGGCGCAGCCCTCGTTGTGCCGTCGTTGCGGTCCTATCTCGCTGGGTAGCGCGTTGCCCGCGCGACTGCAACCGGGCGCCGAGGCAACACCGACGAATTTGCCCACAATCGCCGTAGAATGGAACGCCGCCCGTGGCCAACAGCCGGCACCAGCCCCCGATGCAGCGCGCCCTCGCCCTCGCCGCGGCCGCGGCGGAGCGCGGCGAGGTGCCCGTGGGCGCGGTGCTCCTCGGCGCCCAGGGCGAGGTGCTCGCCGAGGCGCACAACCGTGTGGAAACGGACGCCGACCCGACGGCACACGCGGAGCTCCTGGCCATCCGCGCGGCCGCGGCCGCGCGCGGCGATGCCCGCCTGCCCGACGCGGCGCTCTACGTTACCCTGGAGCCTTGCGCCATGTGCGCCGCGGCGATCGCCTTCGCCCGGCTCCGCCGGGTGGTCTTCGGCGCCTACGACCCCAAGGGCGGCGGCGTGGAACACGGCGCACGCGTCTTCGACCGCCCCACCTGCCACCACCACCCCGAGATCATCGGCGGCGTGCGCGAGACCGCGTGCGCGGCGCTGCTCCGGGGCTTCTTTCAGGAGCGGCGATAAACGCGGGACGCCGTCCCCGGCGCCGAGGTCGTCCTACGACGCCACCGGCAACGTCACGGTAAAGCAGTTCCCCCGCTCGGCACCGCTTTCGACGGTGATCTCGCCGCCCCAGCCACGGACGAGGCCGAGCACCGTGGAAAGGCCCAGGCCGCTGCCCTTGTTCACCGGCTTGGTGGTGAAGAAGGGATCGAACATGCGCCGGCGCGTGTCCGCGTCGATGGCCGGTGCGTCGTCGCATATCGTCAGCGTGACGGCTGGCCGCGCCGCGGCGTCCGCCGTCTCGGCCAGCTCGCCGCGCCCGAGCCGGACGACCACCGTCCCCCGCTCGCCCATCGCATCCGCGGCGTTGCGCACGAGGTTCTGCACCACCTGCACCGCGCCGTGGTAGGACACGCGCACCAGCGGCGGCTCGTCCTCGGCACGCACGGCGTCGAAGCCCTCGCGCGCGATGGCGAGGTCCGCGGGCATCAGGCGCTCCACGAAGGTGACCGCATCGTCGAACACGCGCGGCGCGTCCTGGGCCTCGACCGCCTCGGAATCCGACCGGGCGAACGCGAGCACGTCGCGCACCACGGCGCGGGCGTAGAGCGCGCTGGACTCCATCGTGGTCAGTAGACGCTGCATCCGGCTGTCCGGTTCGGCGTTTTCCTTGAGCACGCCGGTCAGCCCCACCAGCGGCTGCAGGGCGTTGTTGATCTCGTGCGCCATGCCCGCCGAAAGCTCGCCCAGGGCCGTCAGCCGATCGGTCTGCTGCTTGCGCGCGGCCAGCGCATTCTGTCGGCGATACCCCTCGAGGATGTCGATGACCGTCCGGGCCAGATCCTCCAGCACCTCGCGCTGCCACGGCGCCAGGCAGCCCGGACGGGTGTCCAGGCCACAGACGCTGCCCAGCTTGTGGCCCTCGGGCGTGACCAGGGGCGCGCCGGCGTAAAAGCGCAGGTGCGGCGCACCCGTCACCAGCACGTTGTCGGCAAATCGGGCGTCGTGAAGGGCGTCGCCCACTTCCAGCACGGATCCGCCCAGGATGGTGTGGCCGCAGAACGCCGCTTCGCGCGATGTGATCCGGCCGTTCCCCCAGCCGTAGGCACCCGGCAGCCCCTGGGCGTCCTGGTCGACCAGCGTGACCAGCCCCATGGGCACGCCCAGCACCCGGGAGGCGGCGCGCGCAACACCGTCCAGCGCCTCGTCGGCGACACCGGGCTCGATCCCGTACTGGCGCAAGACGGCGACTCGCGCGGCGTCGTTTTCCGGCGGCGGCGCTGGGGGCATGGCGTTCCGAAGCTGGCTTCAGGCGGTTGGCCGTGGTAACTCTGCCGCGACCAGCGGCCGCTGTCCACCGTTTCGGGTCCTGTGTGCGGGCACGACAGGATCAATCCTCGGTCGGAATGGTATCCCGCTGGAGCGCGCGCCAGCCGATGTCACGGCGGTAGAAGCCGCCCGGCCATTCGATCCGGGACAGCGCCGCATAGGCCCGGCTGTGTGCCTCGTCCACGGCGTTGCCCAGGGCCGTCACACCGAGTACCCGTCCGCCCGCGGAAACCACATTGCCGGCGTCGTCGCGCGCGGTCCCGGCGTGGAAGACCTTCACGTCGCCGCTGCGCTCGGCGAGATCGAGGCCGGAAATGACCTCGCCCTTGGCGTATTTGCCGGGATAGCCGCGCGCGGCCATGACCACGCAGATCGCGGTTTCCGTGCGCCAGCGCAGGTCGACGCTGTCCAGCACGCCATCGCAGGATGCCACCAGGGCGGGCAGCAGATCGGACATCAGGCGCATCATCAGCACCTGGCATTCCGGATCGCCGAAGCGGACATTGAACTCCAGCAGCCTGGGCCCGTCCCGGGTGAGCATGAGCCCGGCATAGAGCACGCCGCGGAAGGGGGTGCCGCGCGCCCGCATGGCATCCACGGCGGGTTGCAGAATCGTCTCGCGCACCCGCTGCTCCCGCGCCGGGGTGAGCACCGGCGCGGGCGAATACGCCCCCATGCCGCCGGTGTTCGGCCCGGTCTCGCCGTCGTAGGCGCGCTTGTGGTCCTGCGCCCCGGGCATCATCAGCACGTTGCGGCCGTCGACCAGCGCCAGCACGCTCGCCTCTTCGCCGTCCAGGTGCTCCTCGACGACGATTTCGCGCCCGGCCTCGCCGAACGCGTCCCGGCCGAGGGCGGAATCGATCGCCCGCTCGGCCTCGTCCGCCGTGGCGCACACAACGACCCCCTTGCCGCCGGCGAGGCCGTCGGCCTTGACCACGACGGGTGCACCCAGCTCGCGCGCGTAGGCCCTGGCGGCCTCGCCCTCGCCCGCGCCGAAGCGGCGGTAGGCGGCCGTGGGAATCCCGGCCTCGGCGCACAGGTCCTTCATGTAGCCCTTGGACCCCTCCAGCCGGGCCGCCTCGGCAGTGGGGCCGAAGGCCTTCACGCCGGCCGCCTCAAGCGCGTCCACCAGCCCCGCGACCAGGGGGTCCTCGGGGCCGACGACCACGAGGTCGATGGCGTTTTCGGTGGCGAACGCGACGATTCCCGTTATATCCGTGGGTTTGATATCGACACACGTCGCCGTGTCGGCGATCCCGGCGTTGCCCGGGGCGCAGTACAGCGCGTCGGTCAGCGGCGAGGCGGCGAGCGCCCAGCACAGGGCGTGTTCCCGGCCGCCCGAGCCGACCACGAGCACCTTCATCTCGGCTCGGTCCTTTCGGCGTTGGTTCGACGGGTCTTGGCTTACGTGTGTAGCATAGACGGCACCCGTGGCAGAAAGGGCGATCATGGCCGGCGAGCATTCCGCACCCGACAACATCCCCACCTTCACGGTCAGCGAGATCGGCCAGGCCGTGAAGCGCAAGCTCGAGGACAGCTTCGAGCGCGTGCGCATCCGCGGGGAAATCTCACGGCCGAGCTTTCCCGCCTCCGGACACTGCTACTTCCGGATGAAGGACGAGAGCGCGGTCATCGACGCCGTGATCTGGCGCGGCGTGCGGCGCAAGCTCCGCCTGACCCCCGAGGACGGCATGGAGGTGATCGCCACGGGCAAGGTCACCGCCTATGCGGGCAAGTCGAGTTACCAGATCATGGTGGACTCCCTGGAACTCGCCGGGGAGGGCGCGCTGCTCAAGCTGCTCGAGGAGCGCCGGAAGAAGCTGGCCGCCGAGGGCCTGTTCGCCGAGGAGACCAAGCGTCCCCTGCCCTATCTGCCCGAGGTGGTGGGCATCGTCACCTCGCCCACGGGGGCGGTGATCCGGGACATCCTGCACCGCCTGGGCGAGCGCTTTCCCCGCCGCGTCGTGGTCTGGCCGGTGAGCGTGCAGGGCGAGCGCGCCGCGCCCGAGGTGGCCGCGGCGATTCAGGGCTTCAACGCACTCGATCCGGCCGGCGCGGTGCCGCGGCCGGACGTGCTCATCGTCGCGCGCGGCGGCGGCAGCCTGGAGGATCTCTGGGCGTTCAACGAGGAAGTCGTGGTGCGCGCCGCGGCGGCCTCGACGATCCCGCTGATCTCGGCAGTCGGGCACGAGACGGACACCACCCTGATCGACCATGCCGCCGACCGGCGGGCGCCCACGCCCACAGCAGCCGCGGAAGTCGCCGTGCCGGTGAAGAGCGAACTGATCGCGCAGGTCACAGACTTCGGCGCGCGCCTGGAAAGCGCCGGGCTACGCGGCGTGGAGCGCCGGCGCGACGAGGTGGCAGGGTTGGCGCGCGGCCTGCCCGACCCGCTGCGCCTGGTGCAGGACAAGAGCCAGCGCCTGGACGACACCGGCGAGCGGCTGGGCCTCGCCATCCGGCGCTATCTGCGCGGGCAGACCGAGAGCGTGACGGGCCTCGGCCACCGCCTGCCCCATCCGCGCCAGCAGATCCAGCTCGCGCGCGAGCGCCTGGGCACGGCCGCCGGCCAGCTCGACCAGGCCGCCCTGCGGCGCGCGGAGAAGGCGCGCGAGGCGGAGCTGCGCCTGGACGCCGAGCGCCGGCTGAATCAGAGCCTGGCCGCGCTGCGCCGGCAGGCGCGCGAGCAGATCGACGCCCTGGGGCGCATCCTGGAAGGCTATTCCTACCGCAAGACCCTGGAACGCGGCTTCGCCGTGGTGCACAGCGGCGACCAGGTGGTCACGGCCGCCGAGCACGTGCGCGACGGCGACCGCCTGACCCTGGAATGGCACGACGGGACGAAGCCTGCGGTGGTGGGAAATTCCGGCGGCGCGCCGCAGCGGCAGCGCAAGGCGTCGAGCGGCACGAAGGCGCAGCAGACGGACACCGAACAGGGCTCGTTGTTGTGATAAGCTCGCCCTGTGCGCCTACGGACGCACAGGGCCGTAAGGGCCTTTTGGCCAAGCCCCTGTCACCGTTGCTAACCGTCGCGGATAGTCGCTAGCCCTCGAGGATGAAGGTGATGTCGACGACCGCCCGGTATTCGGTGATGCGGCCATTCTCCACCTTGGCCTTCTGCTCCTTCACCTCGGCGCCGGTCACCCCGCGCAGCGTCTTGCTGGCACGGGCGATGGCCTTCTCGACGGCGTCCTGGAAGCTGGTCTCGGACGCGGCGGTGAGCGTGGTTACGCGGGCAACGTTCTCCATGGCGGCACCTCCCGGGATGCGGGTTCGCAGGACGCCCGTTCGCGGCGTTGCGCTTGCCGGGCGCGTCGTCATGCCAAGTCATCCCAGCGTAACCCAGCGCATGCGTGTGCAGAACCGCAACTGGTGTTTCAGTCATACCACGACCGGAGGCGTTACCCGCTCCCCGTATCCGCCTCGGCCCGCGCGACGTAGTAGCGGATGAGCTTCTTCACCGGCGCGCTGTTCCAGTCCGCCGCGCCCTGGAGATAGCCGACGACCACCCCGCCGGCGTCCACGAGGTAGGTCGTGGGCATGCCCTTCACCTCGAAGGCCCGGGCGAGCTTCGCCTGGGGATCAAGATAGATATCCAGGCTGTCCAGGCGCATCTTCTTGTCGAGGAATTCGTTGACCTTCTTCGCCCCGCCGCGGTCCGTGGAGACGGCCATCACCTTGAACGCATCGCTGTTCATATCCGCGGCGAGGGCGTCCAGCGTGGGCATCTCCTCGACGCAGGGCGGGCACCACGTCGCCCAGAAGTTCACCAGGAGCACCCGCCCTTCGTAGTCGCGCAGGCTCACCGTCTCGCCGTCGCGCGTGGTGAAGGCAGTGTCCGGAACGCGCTGCGGGCCGGACTGGAGCTGGAACCGTTCGCCGAAGCTGCCTTCGAGCGGCGGCCCGGCGGCGGCCGCGCCCGTCATCGCGAGGCTCCCCGTCATCGCGAGGCTCAGAACCACGGCGGCAAGCGCCGCGCCGATCCTGCGTCGAGTCTTCCCTAGCGCCATCGTCTCCGCTATCCCTTCGTGCGTGTTCCACGGCCGTTTTCACCCGGACCATCGCCCATGAGCGCAGACAACCGCAACAGCGACGCGGCGCAAGGGGACGGAGCCGCTGCCGGGGCCACCAACGCCATGTGGGGCGGCCGCTTCAGCGGCGGGCCCGCCGAGGCGATGGCGGCCATCAACCCCTCCATCGATTTCGACCGGCGCCTGTACGCCCAGGATATCCGGGCGAGCAAGGCGCACTGCGCCATGCTGGTCCAGCAGGGCATCATCGGCGCCGATGACGGCGAGGCCATCCGAGAGGGCCTGGACACCGTGCTCGCCGAAATCGCCGAGGGGCGCTTCGCCTTCGACGCCACGCTGGAAGACATCCACATGAACGTGGAATCACGTCTGCGTGAGCTCATCGGCGAACCGGCGGGCCGGCTGCACACGGCGCGCTCGCGCAACGACCAGGTGGCCACGGACCTGCGCCTGTGGGTGCGCGACGCGGTGGACCGCCTGGACGCCCAGCTCGCGGCCGTGCAGCGCGCCCTGGTCGACCAGGCCGAGGCCGCGGCCGAGCTGGTCATGCCCGGCTACACCCACCTCCAGCCGGCGCAGCCCGTGACCCTGGGCCACCACCTCATGGCCTATGTCGAGATGTTCGGCCGCGACCGCGGGCGCCTCGCGGACGCGCGGGCGCGCATGAACGAGTGCCCCCTGGGTGCGGCGGCGCTGGCGGGAACGTCGTTCCCCATCGACCGTCTGGCCACGGCGAAGGCCCTGGGCTTCGACCGGCCCACGGCGAATTCCATGGACAGCGTGGCCGACCGCGATTTCGCCCTGGAGGTCCTGGGCGCGGCGAGCACCACGGCGATGCACCTGTCGCGGCTGGCCGAGGAGCTGGTGCTCTGGTGCAACGACGGGTTCGCCTTCGTCGCCCTGTCCGACGCCTACAGCACGGGCAGCTCGATCATGCCGCAGAAGAAGAACCCGGACGGCGCGGAGCTGGTGCGCGGCAAGGCGGGCCGGGTCATCGGCGCCCTGATCGGGCTGCTCACCGTCATGAAGGGGCTGCCGATGACCTACGGCAAGGACATGCAGGAGGACAAGGAGCCCGTCTTCGACGCCTGCGACACCCTGGAGCTGTGCCTGGCCTGCACCGCCGGCATGGTCGCGGACATGCAGCCCAACGCGGACAACCTGCGCGCGGCGACGCAGAAGGGCTTCATCACCGCCACCGACCTGGCGGACTGGCTGGTCCGCGTGGCCGGCATGCCCTTCCGCGAGGCGCACCACGTCACGGGCGGGCTGGTGAAGCTGGCGGAGGCCAAGGGCTGCGACCTGCCCGACCTGACGCTGTCGGAGATGCAGGCGGTGGACACCCGCATCGACGCCGGCGTGTTCGACGTGCTCAGCGTGGAAAACGCGGTGGCGAGCCGGACCTCCGAGGGCGGCACGGCGCCCGACAACGTCCGCGCCGCCGCGCGTGGCGCGCGCGAGCGCTTCGGCCTATGATTCGGCGTAGGATGCGGCCCGCCGCCCCTATCGCAGGCGCGCTCTTGCTGGCCCTGGGCGTAGCGCTCCTCGTCGCGGCCTGCGGCAAGAAGGGCGACCTGGCGCCGGTGGAAGGGAGTGAGCTGTACAAGAACACCTACCCGGCGCCCGAGACCATGACCCCGAACGGCGAGGACGAGGCGGCGCGGTGAGCGATTTCCCCTTCGTCGACGGCCACATGCATGCGGAAGGCGTGCCGCTGGCGCGTATCGCCGAGGACGTGGGCACGCCCTGTTACGTCTATTCGGCGCAGGCGATGGTGTCCGCCTACGACCACTTCGCCGGCACGCTGCGCGATACGCTGGGCCACGAACAGCCCATGACGGTTTGCTACGCCGTCAAGGCCAATCCCAACCTGGCCGTCCTGGCGACTCTCGCCGCGCGCGGCGCGGGCGCGGACGTGGTCAGCGAGGGCGAGCTGCGCCGCGCGCTCGCCGCCGGCATCCCGCCGGAGAAGATCGTCTTCGCCGGGGTGGGCAAGACGCGCCACGAAATCGCCTACGCCCTGCGGCAGGGCATTCATCAGTTCAACGTGGAGTCCCTGCCCGAACTCGCGGCGATCGACGCCGTGGCGCGCGAACTGGACACGACCGCGCCGGTGGCCCTGCGCGTCAACCCGGACGTGGACGCGGGCACGCACCACAAGATCACCACGGGCCGGGCGGAGAACAAGTTCGGCATCGATATCGACATGGTGCCCGAGGTCCTGGCCGAGCTGCGCCACCTGCCGAACGTGACGCTGCACGGCCTGGCCATGCACATCGGCTCGCAGATCCCGGAGCTTCAGCCGTTCCGCGACGCCTTCACCCGGCTGGCCGAGCTGTACCGCCAGCTCCGCCGCGAGGGCTGGCCCGTCTCGCGCCTGGACCTGGGCGGCGGCCTGGGCATCGCCTACCGCGACGAGCCGCCCCCAGACGTCGCCGGCTACGCCCGGGTGGTGCGCGAGATCATCGGCCCGCTGGGCGCCGAGCTGGCCTTCGAGCCCGGGCGGCACATCGTGGGTAATGCGGGTATCCTGCTGGCGCGGGTGCTCTACGTGAAGGCGGGACGCGCGCGCCACTTTGTCATCGTCGACGCGGCGATGAACGACCTCATCCGGCCCACGCTGTACGATGCGTGGCACGAAATCGTGCCGGTCGACCGGCCCGCGCCGGGCACGCCCACGGTGCGCGCCGATGTCGTGGGCCCGGTGTGCGAAACCGGGGACATGTTCGCCGAAGGACGCCCCATGCCGGCGGTTGCCGCGGGCGATCTGCTCGCCATCTTCTCGGCGGGTGCGTATGGTGCGACCATGGCGTCGCCGTACAATTCCCGGCTGGCGGCGCCGGAAATCCTGGTGCACGGCGGCGATTACGCGGTCGTGCGCGCCCGGCCGAGCCATGCGGCGACGATGGCGGCTGAGTCCGTGCCCGCGTGGCTCACCGGCACCGGCGGCGGCCGCCCCGCCGGCTGACACCGCCGTTCGGCCGGCCCGGCGCGGCACCGCCCCGTTTTCCGCGAGGCAGCACAAGGGGGCTCGACATGGCCCGCGAGACGTCCGAACCCGATACTCCCGGCGGGCGCCGCCTGCCCGGCCGGCTGCGCCGGCAAATCGTCACTGCGCGCGCCGTGGTGCTGTGGGAGCGCCTGTGGCCGCGGCTCTGGCCGGCCCTGGCGCTGCTCGGCACGTTCGCGGGCCTGGCGATGCTGGGCGCAATCACCGCGCTGCCCCCATGGCTGCACGCGCTGGTGCTCCTCGCGGTGGTCGCCGGCGCGGGCGCGAGCCTTTACCGCAACCTGCGCGACCTGCGCATGCCCGACAGCTACACCGGCAGCCGGCGCATCGAGCAGGCGAGCGGACTCGGCCATCGGCCCCTGACCACGATGGACGACACCCTCGCCGCCGGGGCGAACGATCCCGCCGCGGCGAGCCTGTGGCGCGCACACCGGGCGAAGCTGACGCGCATGCTCGCGCAGTTGCGCGTGGGCTGGCCGCGCGCCGGCCTGGCCGGACAGGACCCGCGGGCACTGCGCGCCATTCCGGTGCTGCTCATCGCCGCCGGCGTGATCGCCAGCGGGCCGACCGCGCCGGAGCGCCTGTTGCGCGCCCTGATGCCCGCCATCGGGGGCACCGGCGCGCCACCGCCAAGCGTAACGGTCTGGCTCGACCCGCCGAGCTATACCGGAAAGGCGCCGCGTGTGCTGAATGGCGCGAGCGGCGACGCCGAATCGCAACTTCCGGGCGAAGCCGAGGCGCAGGATACGGAAAGCGGCGGCGAGGCGAGGGACAAGGACGGAACCCGCCGCGTCGTCCGGGCGCCCGAGGGCAGCCGCGTGCTCGTCCAGGTCAACGGCGGCGACTCGCAACCGGCGGTGCTGGTGGGCGATACGCGCAAGCCGCTTGAATCGGTCTCAAAGGATGCGTGGAAGGGCGAGATCGTGCTGGGCGGCGCGAACGGCGTCACCGTGCCGGGCGGGGCCGACCTCGGCGTGGTACAGGCCGGGGATACCCTGGCCGAATGGCCGCTCCACCTGCTCATCGACCAGAAGCCCACGGTCGCCTTCACCGACGAGCCGCGCGAAGGGCAGCGCCACGCCCTCGAGATCGAGCACCGCGCCGAGGACGATTACGGGGTTACCGCCCTGCGTCTCGTCGTCGACCGGCCCGGCGACGAACGCATCGAGCCCATTGTCCGCCGGCTGCCGCTCACGGGCGACGACGGCTCGGGCACGCTGACGGGGACGACGTATCACGACCTGACGGCGCACATCTGGGCCGGCCTTGAGGCCGAGATGGTCCTGGAAGCGGAGGACGCCGCCGGGCAGACGGCGACGAGCGAGACCCGCACCGTCGAGCTGCCCGAGCGCAGCTTCAAGCATCCGGTGGCGAAGAAGCTGGTCGAGCTGCGCAAGCGACTGGCACGCAAGCCGGACGCGCGCAAGCCCGTGATCCGGGAGCTGCAGAAGCTTCAGACCCGGCCCGACCGGTTCCTGGGGGACATTGTGGTGGCGCTGGGGCTGCGCACGGCCGAGCGGCGGCTGGCGTACTCGGAGTCCTTCGCCGAGCTGCGCTCGGTCCAGGAGCTGATGTGGCGGCTCGCCCTGCGCATCGAAGACGGCGAACTGGCCATCGCCGAGCGCGACTTGCGCCGGGCGCAGAAGGCGCTGCAGGAGGCGCTGGCCGATCCCGAAACGAGCAACGCCGAGATCCAGCGCCTGATGGACCGGCTCGAACAGGCCATGCAGCGCTTCATGCAGGCGATGCAACAGCGCATGCAGCAACGCATGTCCGAGGGCGAGCAGCCCCAGCCCATGCCGGAGAACGCGCAGCGCCTGGAAGCCCGGGATCTGCAGAAAATGCTCGAGCGCATGCGCGACATGGCGACCTCGGGCTCGCGCGAAGCGGCGCAGGAGATGCTCTCGCGCCTGCAGCAGATGATGGAAAATCTGCGCATGGCGCCGCAGCAGCGCATGAGCCAGCAGGGACGGCAGGCGCAGGAGATGATGCAAAACCTCCAGTCCCTGTCGCAGCGCCAGCAGAACCTTCTCGACCAGACCTTCCGGCAGGCGCAGCCGGGTCAGGAAGGTCGGCGGCAACCCGGCCAGGGTCAGCGCCAGGGGCAGCAGCCGGGGCAAATGCAGCCCGGCCAGGGGCCCGGCGCACAACAGCAGGAGGCGATCCGCAAGGATCTGGGTGAGCTGATGCGCCGCTACAGCAACATGATGGGCGAGATCCCCGGCGCGCTGGGTCAGGCGGAGCAGCAGATGCGGCAGTCCCAACGCGCCCTGGGGCAGGGCCAGCCGGGTCAGGCGGTGAAACCGCAAAAAGGCGCCCTGGAGAACCTGCGGCAGGGCATGCAGTCCATGCAACAGGCGCTGCGCCAGCGCCTGCAACAGCAGCAAGGGCCCGGCCGGCAGGGCCAGGGCCGCTTCGGCGCGCGCCCCGGGGATCAACGCGATCCGCTGGGCCGCCGCCAGGGCGAAGACGGTCGCGGCGGCATGAAGCAGGACGACGTCCGGATCCCGGATGAACAGCAGATTCAGCGCGCCCGGGAAATTCTCGATGAGCTGCGCCGCCGCGCGGGCGAACGGGAGCGCCCGGAAATCGAGCGCGAGTACATCGAGCGCCTGCTCGAGCGGTTCTGAGCTGAAAGGAGAGGACGACGCCGAGTCTGGGCCATACGAGGGACCTTGATGACCCAACCCTCGGACCCGCACGACAAGCTGTTCCGCGCCCTGCTGGACG
>Ga0207714_1002267_pt1 | contig 11779 bp, 6 predicted proteins | sample PonA232FremontCA_2_FD_187270 | JGI IMG/M metagenome (GOLD analysis project Ga0207714, IMG submission 187270) | Marine sediment microbial community from Fremont, CA, USA - Pond A23 Sediment 2 (SPAdes) | ecosystem: Environmental > Aquatic > Marine > Unclassified | place: USA: Fremont, California... | reverse complement strand
CCTGATTCAGGACCCGGACGTCCCGGTCGAGACGATCTGCGAGCGGCTCGGGGTCTCCTCGGCGACGCTCTACCGGTACGTCGCCCCCGACGGGAGCCGGCGGAAGTAGACATCAGCCTGCGCCAGGGATCCGCCCCATCGGCGATGGGGGGCGAGAAGGTACACGACGATTCCCCATCGGCGGATCGGTTCACGCTCGGTGCCTCCCGTCCACAGGCGCACAGGAGAAGCCCGAGGGAAATGCCGAGCAAAAGCCGAGGGAGTTCGTTCGTGTTGGGGGCCATGATCGAGTCCGCCGAAGAGGTCAGATGTTTTCAACCAGGTCGGCGATCGAATCTATGACTTCGCCGGGCCGATAGGCGAACGTCGTAATTTCGTCTTGATCAGTAGACCCGGTGAGCACGAGGTACGTCGTCAGGCCGGCCTCCATGCCCGCCAGGATGTCGGTATCCATGCGGTCGCCGACCATTGCCGTGGTCTCGGAGTGCGCCTCGATCCGGTTCAGCGCGCTCCGGATCATGATCGGATTGGGTTTGCCAATGAAATACGGATCCTGGCCGGTGGCCTTCGTGATGAGCGCGGCGACCGAGCCGGTGGCCGGAAGCGGGCCCTCCGGCGACGGCCCCGTAACGTCCGGATTCGTCGCAATGAAGCGCGCGCCCTGATTGATCAGCCGGACGGCCGCCGTGATGTTCTGGAATGAGTACGTGCGGGTCTCGCCCAGGACGACAAAATCCGGGTCGGCGTCGGTGAGCGTGTAGCCCACCTCGTGGAGCGCTGTCGTCAGGCCGGCTTCCCCGATGACGTACGCCGAGGCCCCAGGCACTTGATCGGAGAGGAACTGTGCAGTGGCCACGGCCGAGGTCCATATTTGCTCCTCGGGCACCTCAAGCCCGGCGTTCGAGAGACGAGCGGCCAGGTCACGCCGGGTGTAGATCGAGTTGTTGGTGAGTACGAGAAAAGGAAGCCCCCGCTCCCGAAGCCGCTCGATGAACTCTTGGGCTCCGGGAAGGGCGACCCCCTCATGTACCAGTACTCCATCCATGTCAAGCAACCACGTCTCGGCCTTTTCGTGCTCAGCGGTCATAGTCTGGAGGAGTCCCTATTGGTAGATAATCACAAATCGCGCAGGCCGAATCGAAACCCCGCCGCCTTCTGCGAGGCTATACTTCTGCAAGGCTATAAACGAACGGGCGAACAGCCAAGAAGCAGAACGGCGACTGACATCGTTGAGGGTAGCCTCTGGCGACGAGAAGATCCAAGACCTGCTCCATCTGACCAGCCGGGAGCATGCCGCGCTGCTTCGGCCGGTCGGGAGTTGGGCCGACGGAGGCCCCAAGAACGGTCGTGCTCGGGATGTAATCTCCGAGCCTGATGCCTTTTCTGCAGTGGAGTCTACTTACCTCAATCGGCTTGCCCCGTGAGCGCCAGGTCACCGACAGCTGGACGTTCTGCCTGCATAGAGACGTCGGTCCAGGTCCAATTTCGGAGGCAACGACGACTGTGGCGACCGTCCTGAGTCGGAAGACTCTTCAGTACGTCGGCCCTTTTGATTATTTGGGATCGACTCTATTTTGTACGACCGATAAGGCGGACTTCCCAGAAAACCAGGCCTTCTCGGAACGGATAGGACCGACGCGGGCTCGTAAGAGTGGATGATCACAGATCCCGGTCACTACCGCACTGGTGGAGGCTGACGTCACGCCCGAAAGCTGCTGGATCGAGTCGGGGAAGCGCCGGAGGAGTAGTCCAGGCCGAGGGCTCTCCTCTCACCGGTTGTACTTCAGCTGTTGTATTTCAAAACAAAAGGCCCACTGAAATGCTCGTTGCCGAAGTCACCACCACGGACCTGCAAAAGACCAGATACCAGGTCGAGTCGAAAGACGACATTAGTAAAACCCGGCAGGGATACAAGATCGAAACGGCCGGTGGGGAGACCGTGCGTTTTGCGGAAGAGGACGTGGAGTCGATCAGCGTCGTGGAGGAGTAGGAACGCGATCGTCGCCCCACCTGCCGAAACGAAGTGGTGAGCGAAGGGGCTGGACACTTGCCCTGGGCATCGGCGCTTGCCGAGAGCGAAGCCGGCGGTCTTCCGGATGCCAGGGATACAGCCTTGAGGAGATTCAAGATCGGCTCAACATTGCGCAGAAGGCGGTCGAGGCTCGGACGTGGTCCTTCGCGTCGGACATGGCCTTTCGACCTGCAGTCGGCAACGGCGCTCCGGAGGAGCACACTCGCTCCCATCGATGGGCACACGTGCCCGGCGTTGTGAGTTGGTGTCTTGTACTGCGGGGCTCTTCTTGACAACTGCCGTTGTGGACGGATGGACCCGCACCACTGGTCGATTTTGCTGGGCCGCGACCCTTTCAGCATGGGAAGCCATCTGGTGGGCGCGCTTTTAAGCCTTGGGGCCACCTACGTGCTCGTGCGCCGCGCCCGCCGGAGCGGAATGCGGGGCGTAGGGGCCGCCACGTACGGCGTGTCAATGACCCTGTTGTTTTCGTTCAGCACGCTGTTTCACTACGTGGATGCGGATTCTCCCCGGCTTGCTCTCTACAACAAGCTGGACCACGTGGCCATCTTTCTGATGATTGCGGGCACCGGAACGGCCATCTACGCGGCCCTCCAGGCCCGGTGGACGTCATACTTCACGGGGGCGCTGTGGGGGTGCGCCGGGTTGGGAATTCTCTTCAAACTGACGTTCTGGTCGATGCCGGACTGGCTCACAGCGGGCATCTATCTGCTGGTCGGATGGCTGGGAAGTCTCGGCGTGGTGGTCATTGCCTCGTCCGCGGAGGAGTGCAGCGTTCGCTCTTTCGTGGTCGGGGGAGGCGTCTTTTCGGCAGGGGCCCTCGTGTACGCCGTCAGCTGGCCGGTCCTCTGGACGGGGGTGATTGGTCCTCACGAGGTCTTTCACCTGCTGGTCCTTCTCGGGGCGGCGTGCCACTTCGCTTTTGTGTACCGGTACTGCACCGCCCCTATCTCAACCTCGTCTCCCATGACATCTCCAGCGCAGGCGTTCGTAGATGGCCTCCTCTCTTTCCCCATCCGTCAAAACCAGGAAGAACGAGACGAACCGCCCCCGTTGATCGGCTAGGAGGCGCATTAGAACTTCTGTTTACCCATTCCCGAGACAGGACGCTCGGGGGGAGCTTCCAATATAATGCCGCGGCCCACGCTGACCGTGGATGTGTTGCGGATTCGGGCCTATCCGTCATGGTCTCGAGTGATTTGAATGAGAGGCGACATACAAAATGGGTCGGCCCATCAGAACGGGGTGGGCCACCTGGGGGCCGTCGGAGAATCCTTTTGGGAAGCGACTCAGTGCCGGCGTCGCCGAGGAGGGCCTCGGCCGCTTGGGGTGAGCGCTCTGGGGGAGGCCTCTGCTCTCGTTGAGCTCACCCCCTCCTCTTTGACTTCGTTGGCCGCCCGGATGCCGGACAGAAGCGCCCCTTCCATCGTTGATCGCAGTCCGGAGGTGTGCTTCCCAGCGAAATGGATCCGGCCGTGCGGCTCTTGAAGCGCGTCCGGATGGCCCGTCACGTCACCGGGCGCCGGCCATGAGGAATGCCCCAGGGCATATCGATCCCGGTGCCCAGGCCTTCACGGCGGCCCCCTCCACGTGCTCTCCGATCCCCTGGTGCCCCTTTTCCATGTCCCTGATGCAACTTCAAGCGGTCTCTTTGCGATTAGCCGTTCTCCAGATCCGGCGAGTCGAGCGATTGGTTGTGGAAACCGCCCCTGTGCTGTCGATGCCGCTGGATTCGGGGGGATTTCTCGACTCCGCTGCGCTGCGCTCGAAATGACTCTACCCAAAATAGATTGCTTCATTCTGCACTAGGTCCTATTCGAGAGGACCCCCGCTATGAGACCCTGATCAGAGAGATCAATCGGCGGTGGGGCCTGAATCCGGACGGAAGTCTTCCGGAGGATCCGGAAAGGACCACCGATCTATGACCTAACGCGGCCGGGGTGCTTCGCAGGGACGGCGGGGCACAACCGTCTGCACGATTGCCGTCGCGTGGGGGCACAGGTGGTCCCCCAGCGGCGGGAAGGCACAGGCTGTAGCCCCCCGGCACACCGGCCCGCGCAGCGCCTGCGCCCTAGGCGTCGGCGCCCTCCCCTTCTAGAATTCGCCCGATGCGCGTGAGGACGTCGCGAAGGTGCCGCTCGGTCATCTCGTCGGAGGCACGGGGGAGGGCTCGTTCCACCTCCCCCCGAAGGACGCGCAGCTCTCCGCGCACCAGTGCCCGGATGTCGGACTGGCGCACGTTCACCGGCGTTTGCACCACCCGGTCCTCCAGGTACCACGGCAGGTCCGAGTAATCGACCTCGGCGGTCATGAGGGCGTCCATTTCTTGCAGATACCCCCGCTGAAGATTGCGCCGGTACGAATCGATGGGCTCGCCCGTCTCCAGTTCGCGCCACACGCCCTCGCGGAGATCCGTCATCATCTCGATCGGAGTGTACGTGTCGTCCTCTCCGTGCGTCGCATCGATCTCGATGAGACTGGCCACTCGCTCGGGCTCGAGTACCAACGCCACCGTGCCCACCTGCGCCTTACGGACGCGGTTCAGCGCGCCGGACGGCTCGAAGCGCCGAAGCACGTCGGCCTCTACGAGCCACCTGGGCGTGTGCAGGCCCTGCTCGATCACAAACTGCATCGCCGCGCGCTGCCGTTCGGGCGCGACCGGGTCGTAGACCGGGCCGTCCTGGTCGTAGGTCTTGAACGTCTCGTGGATGCCGCCAATGTGGCGGGCCGCGTGGCCGAGGTAGCGACGCCACTGGCGCACAGATTCCTCATAGAGGGTTTCCAGCTCCTCGTAGTTGCTTCCGCCTTTTCGGGTCCAGTCCACGAGGTTTGGCACGATGCGCTTCAGGTTTTCGACGCCCAGGCTGCCGGCCTCCACGGCGTTGCGGCCCAGGTCCTCTCCCTGAGAACGGGGATCGACCGGATTGAGGGTCTGGCGGCCGTAAAGGGAGGCCGGATCCCCTGCCTTCGCCCGGATCATTTCGTCGAGCCGACGGGCTCGCTCCTCCGGCGTCTCGGCACCGGTGAGCACCCGGTACCCCCACTCGATGGCCCACCGGTCATACGCGCCGACCTTCGTGGCGAATTGCTCGACCCCGTCGCCCGGCTGAGCCACGTAGTTGAACCGGGCGTAGTCCATGATCGACGGGCTCGTGCCGTGCTCGCGCGTCCACTCCGGGGAGCGCAGCGAGTCCACCGGCACGGCATTGCTGGCGGCCCAGTTGTGCGGCAGGCCGAGGGTGTGGCCCACCTCGTGGGCGACGACCTGCCGGAGGGCCCGGCCCATGACGTCGGGGTCGAAGGTCTGGCCCCGGGCCTCGGGGTTCGCCGCGGCGGTCTGCACAAAGTACCGGTCCCGGTAGGAACGCTGGATATTGTGGAAGATGCGGATGTCGCCCTCGATAATTTCCCCGGAGCGCGGGTCGCGGACATGCAGGCCCCTGGCGTTTTGGCTCTCGGACGCCACCCACCGGACCGTCGAGTAGCGGATGTCGTCCGGGTCAAACGTCGAGTCGGCGTCCGAGGGGCTCCTCGCCCGGATCGCATTTTTGAACCCGGCCTCCCGAAAGGCCGCCCTCCAGTCCTCGATCCCCTTTCGGATGTAGGGCCGCCACTTCTTCGGCGTGGCCGGGTCGATGTAGTAGGTAATCGGGGCCTTCGGCTCGACGAGCCGGCCGTTGCGGTAGGCCTGCATGTCCGACGGCTCCAGCCGCCAGCGGGTAATCATGCACTCCTCGGCGGCCTTCTGCTCGTCGGCGCTGTAGCGTACGGTCTCGACGCTGTAGTACCCGACCCGCTGGTCGCAGTGGCGCGGGACCATCGGCTCCTCGGGCAGAAGCACCATCGAGTGGTTCATCTCTACGCTGACGGTGCCGGTAGAGCTGCTGGACGGAGGGGTTTTGGACGGGGGGTTCTGAGCCTGATACGTGAGCACAACCTCCACGTCGGTATTCTCGGGGAAGCTCTCTACGTCGGTGAGAAAGCTCCGGTCACCGTCGAGGCGGCGGATCCCGTACTCCTTTCGCAGGCCCCGGGGCAGACTGAAGGCCGGCACGTCACTGGTAAAGAGCGGCGTCGCGTCGATCACGACGCCGGTCGAGTCCCGTCCCATCGCCTCGATGTCGAAGGCCCGCAGGATCGGCTCAAAGTCGGAGTTCTGGACGGCCCGGGATATCGGAGCGCCCGGGTCTGCGGTCTTTTCGTAGCTTGCCGCCCGCAGCAGCAGCTTCTCCCCGCGCCGCTCCCACCGGAGGACCTGGTCATTGACTTTTTTTCCTCCGCCCCCGAAGCGACCAAGGAGGTCGGCCTGTGTCTTCGCGACCCGCGAGACCGACAGAATCTCCCTCCCCATAAGCGAGTCCGGGATCTCGAAATAGAGGGCCTCGTCGGTGCGGTGAACCGTGATGAGCCCGGCGTCGGTCTCGGCGCTTTCGGGAACGACCTCCGTGAAGGGCTCGAGGTCCTTTTGCTCGTCTTCGGAGGAATCGCCGTCCGGGGAGGCGGCCGGCTGTTGTTGCGGGGGGCTCTGTTCTCCACTGTGGTCGGTGCTCGTGCCCGTGGCGGCACACCCAACGCCGAGGCCGGCGACGACGAGGACGGCGATCCATCCGGCGGCCCGAGCACGGAGCGCTGTCATCGAATCGAGACTCGCTGTAGGGAGGATCATGGGTACGAGTGTTTTCGCACGAAGGACGCAGAGAATAGGGGGCGGCCCCACCCTCGCGGACCCAAGCCCGTCGGCCACACCGCGGAGGGGCGGCGTAGACGGCACGAATCGCTCCACCCCTCCTCACGACCGAGGGCGCCTGTGGCAATGCGGGACACGGCGTTCTCCGGCGACCGGGGGGCGGTCGGGGCGACGAGAACGGCGAGCCGAGGAGGAGGGAGGAACGGACCTCACCCTCTACGCATCGAGGCCGTCGTCGGAAGGGGGGAGGCCGGTTCCGGAGTCCCTCCCCCGACGCATCCGCAACGGACAGGGGCATCGGCGCATCGGCTGCGTCCACCCGCGGATGTGCCTGTGAAGGGAGGGTAACATCTCTCGGGTACCGAATGCCCTGTTCGGTGTAGGAACCCCGAGCAGGGCCGAGAAACAGGGGACGACCTCGCTGCGGAGCCTGCGATGTCCGTCCATTTCGTTGTGCAGGCCCACTAGCAGGCTGTTGCGCATAGATTCATCTTTACGCTTTTCCCCGATGTCGGCAAATAAAATTGCGTATGCCCGGCGATTGAGAGAGAAGATTGGAAAAAGGGGCGTATCTATCGCCAAAGAATCGTCCGGCTGCGTCCTCAAACGTCAATGCGCAACAGGTTGCTAGCTCCCCGAATGGACGTCCTCGGGAGCTGCCTGGCGGAGTGCCGACGAGCGGCCGATACGACAGAAAGAGGCCGACCGGGCTCCTGCGAAAGGCACCGATCCATTCACAGGATGGACGTCCTACCGGCCGTCGATTGGGTCGAGTCGGCCCCCGAAAGACGCTCCGTAGCGACCCGGTTCTCACTCCTCTTGCTGTTGGGGCTCGCCAATCGGGCGGGTGTCGTCCATGAACGCCCCGTCGTCGACCCAGTACTTCTCTCCGAATGGACTCGACGTGGGCCAGATCTCGTCCAGGCTGTCTCCCTCGTAGACCCGTCCCCACTGCACGACGTACTGAATGTCCAGCGTATTCCGAATGTCATCCAACGGATTGGCGTTGAGCACCACCACGTCCCCGATCTTTCCCTCCTCGATGCTTCCGAGTTCCTCCTCGGCGCCCAGGAAGTACGCGCCGCCTCTCGTCGCGATTTCGAGGGCGCCCATCTCGCCGAGCGCCTCCGACGCCATCCAGATCTCCCAGTGCGGGGCCAGGGGGTGGTGCTCCCCGTGCCCCCCGATCGCGGCGTGTCCGCCTTCCGCCAGGACGTCCGCGACCTGCTGGGACGTCAGCGGATAGGTGTAGTCCGTCTCCGGGGCGATCGGCCGCCGCCGCGAGAAGGTGAGCATCCGCCAGGGCATCCAGGTCTGCTGCTTCGGCCGCTGCCAGAGGTTCGTGTCGGCAAAAAACTTCTCGATATTGCTCGGCCCGTTCCCCCCCACCACCCAGGTCGGCGAGTAGACGGCGTCGGCCTGCCCGTAGAACGCGGCGTAGTCCTCGTACATCGGATGATAGGGAAACTCGTGCTCCCAGGCCGTCTGGCCGTCCATGATCAGGTTCGAGTACCAGTGGCCGGTCACCGTCAGCCCCTCCTCGCGGGCCGCGTCGATGATCCACTGGCGCTGGTACCGGCGCGGATGGGAGTACTGCTTGATGGAGACGGCGCCCCACGACTTCAGGCGACGGACGTTCTGGGCCGCGGTCTCGTAGCTGGTGATTTTGTTGTGCCGCGCCCCGTCGCCCTGGTAGAGAGGATCCCCCGTGCTGAAGGTCCGGGGCCCGATCATGCGTCCGGCCTCGACCCGCTCCGCGGTCGGAAAGATGTTCTGGGCCCACATCGAGTTGTCCAGGTTCGTGGTGACCCCGTAGGCGAGGTACCCGGCGAGCTCGTAGTCGTAGCGGGGACGGTGGCCCCGGTGCTCCCGGTAGTGGTGGGCGTGCATGTCGATAAGGCCCGGGAGGATGGTTTTCCCCGCCGCGTCGATCACCCGGTCGGCCGCCGAGGGCGCACACGCCCCGCTGGGCCCCACGCACTGGATGCGTCCCCCTGAAATCACGAGGGTCCCTTCGTCTATGACCTCCCGATCATTCATCGTGAGGATCCGTGCCCCCGTGAAGGCCACGGTGCCCTCGGGCACGTCCTTCGAGACCGTAAAGTCGATCTCGGTCGTATCCTTCTCCTCGGCCTGGACGTCGTAGGTGAAGTGGTGGTTGGCGCTTCCAAATTCGAGGGTCGAGCGGTCTTTCCACTTCGGGAAAAGCCCGCCTTCGTGGGTCAACTGTTCGACGGGCAACGCCGGGTCCTGCTTGTTGATGTGGATCGTCTCGTCCCCCGTCTTCCCGTATGGGAATCGGGTGAGGTAGACGTTGTCCCCCTCCTGAAAGGCGACGTGCCGTCCGTCGGGGGAGGGGACAATCTCGTCCGCATACGGAAACGTCATGTGCACCCGGCGGTCGGTTCCGTCCCGGCTCACGGAGACGAGCCCCATGACCTGATCGACGTCGTCGTCGGTCTCCTCGGGCGCCTCCATCGGGTCGGGGAAAAACACGCGCCCGTCGGGCCCGAAGGACGCCTGCGTAATGGCCCGCCGGGCGTACTCCCCCAGGTCCGTCCCCGTCGGAGGCGCCACCTTCGCCAGCGGCTCCGCGGGGCCTCCCCCGGACGGGATCCGCACCAGGTCGAAATGCGCGTTGTGGGTCACGGTGCGCCCCCGGTTGGTTGCGCCCCCGCCGCGGGTTACGACGACAGATTCGCCGTCCGGACTCCAGACTGGGTGGGTGTAGAAGATTTTTTGGGTCGAGATTTTCGTAGGGCTGCCGCCACTCGCCGGCACGGTCCACACGTCGCCGTGGTTTTCCTCGTCGAGCGTCGTGAACGCGATTCGTTTTCCGTCCGGCGACCAGGCAGGCGCGAATTCAGTGTAGTCGAACGAGTCGGGAGTAAGCCGCCGGGGCGTCCCGTCCGGAAGGTCCATGACCCAGATCTGCCCCACGGCCTGGAAGGCAAGGGCGGACCCGTCCGGCGATTCCGTGTGCCAGCGCAGGAACTCCGGTTGGAAGGGGCCCTCCTCGATCTGGATGTCATTGTAGGCCCGCTCGGAGATGGTGCGCTGCACCCGGGCCTCGAACGGGATCGTCTCGACCTCTCCCGTCTCCACGTCCAGGCGCCGGAGCTTTCCGCCCTGATTGAGAACGATGCCCGAGCCGTCGGGCGTCCAGCTGTAGCCGGGAAGGATGCTCTTCTCGCCTCCGCCTTCGTCGGCGTTGGCGATCGGGTCCATGACCTTCTCTTCGGCGCCGGTGTCGACGTCGCGCAGCCAGAGGGCGGTTCGCGGCCCGTACTCGTGCCCCTCGTAGGAGATGGTGCCGTCCAGAAGCATCCGGCCGAACGCGACGGTCTCCCCGTCGGGAGACACCTCCGGTGCCATGGCGCCTCCACTCGAGAGGCGACGGCTCGCCGGGGCGTACCCGTTGCCGGCCGTCACGTCGATGATATTCCCCGTTTCGAAGTCGTACCGGCGAAGCTGAAAGTCGCCTTCGAGGGCGTTCCCCCTGCGCAGGGAGGCCTGAAAGTAGAGGTGCTGCCCGTCGGCGGAGACGGAGGGCCAGGTGGCCCCCAGATCCTCGCCCGCAACCAGCTCGATGCCGGTTCCCTCCCCCTCACGGGCGTACATCCAGAGGCCACTCGCGCTGTAGTCCTCGACCTCCTGCTTCTTCACGATGATGTACTCCCCGTCGGCCGTCCACGTCGGCGTTCGGGGCTTCCAGTCCGAGCTGGCGGCCACGGGCTGCGGGTTCGAGCCGTCCGCGTCCATGACCCACAGGTCCTGGGTCCCGCCCCGATCGGAGACGAACGCGATCTGGTCCCCGCTCGGCGAATACGACGGGTGGAAGTTGGTGGCCAATCCACTCTCCTGGGTCAGCACCTGCGCCTCGCCCCCCTCGATCGGGAGCCGGTAGATGTGGCCCCGGAGATCGAAGACGAGCGACTCGCCGTCCGGGGACACGTCCACCGACATCCACGTGCCTTCCTCGGTGGTAAAGTCAACCTCGCGGGGCTCCCCGCGCGGCTCGGTGACGTCCCAGTCGTCGGGCCCGCTGTTCTGCGCAGTTGCAGGGGTGATCGCGAAGAGAGACCCGAGGAGAAGAACGAGAACGACCGGCAGAGAGTCCGACATGGGTACGGTGCACCGAGTGAGGCGGCGGAAAAGAGAGTGAGAACACATCACAGGTACGCGGACAGGTCCAGCAGCACTTGGACGAGCCCTGGCCCCTGCTGGTTCGTCGTCCCTGTCCCGCGAGGTCGCAGCAGGCGTATCGATGCGGCTCCCGTACCAATAGAGCGGGGCATTCGAGGCCGAAAATCGCCTTCACAGCCCCAGTGTCGAGGGCGACGGAAGCGCGCCCGGCAGATCCACAGTGCTTAACGTCCATGCTCCGAAGGGGGCACGCAGCGGAGCGGGAGGTTCCCCGTCCATGCTCCCACGGGCTCCGACTGAAAAGAGGAAGTGCCCCGACAGCCGCCGGGGGGCGGCCGTTCACCCTCTCTTTCGGGCACCGGTGCGCGCGATTCGAGGCACCGAATTGATAAACCGACGGCTGTCTTTCACATTGCAGCCCGTCCTTCCGGACGCGCCCGAACACAGCGGCGTGGGGTGCTCGTACTGCCGGTCGGTTCGCTCGTGACGTCGTTGCCCCAGTCGAGAGCAATGTGGCGGCAGGGACGGAGAACCTCACCCGCAGGCGCCGATCTTCGGGGCAAAAGAGGCCCCTTCCCTGTATCTTCTATTTGTGAGAACGATCGGATCCTTCGTTCGAGGGGTAGGTCTCCAACGTTGAGGTCGGCCCCTCGTCCCGCGTGCACTGTTGCCGCACCAAGCCGCTAGCCGTCTATACAGCCATGCCCGATTCTCCCCCCGATGAGGTCGAAGAAAAGGTAGCCCCCTCGTCCGACGACGCCACCCCCACCCTGAGCGACGAAAAGTACGGGACGTTCGGCGGCGTATTCACGCCGACGCTCCTCACGATCCTGGGGGTGATCATGTACCTCCGCACCGGATGGGTCGTGGGCAACGCCGGGCTGGCCGGCGGCGTCCTGATCATCGGCCTGGCC
>Ga0207714_1002266_pt1 | contig 11783 bp, 9 predicted proteins | sample PonA232FremontCA_2_FD_187270 | JGI IMG/M metagenome (GOLD analysis project Ga0207714, IMG submission 187270) | Marine sediment microbial community from Fremont, CA, USA - Pond A23 Sediment 2 (SPAdes) | ecosystem: Environmental > Aquatic > Marine > Unclassified | place: USA: Fremont, California... | reverse complement strand
CACCAAGCTCGGCGACGCCATCGCCAACCCCAAGACGGTCCTCGCCTGGGTGCTCAGCGCCCTGGCCGCGCCGGGGATCTTCACCGCCTTCCTGGTCCCGGTGCGCGAGTCGGGCTCGCTGCTGCCGCAGCTGCTCATCGCCAGCCTCGTCCGCCGCCAGGCGGTGCGCAAGTGGACCTACGTCCTCGGCAACCTCCTGCAGGCCGCGGCGGTGCTGGCCATGGCCGGGGTGGCGCTGGCCCTCGAGGGGGTGGCCGCCGGCGCGGGGATCATCGCGGCGCTGGTGCTCTTCAGCCTGGCCCGGGGCCTGTGCTCGGTGGCCTCCAAGGACGTGCTCGGCAAGACGGTGCCCAAGACCCGCCGCGGCCAGGTCAACGGCTGGTCGGCCACCGCCGCCGGCCTGGTGACCGTCGGCGTCGGCCTGGCGCTGTGGCTGGGCATGGGCGCAGGCGCCGGGGTGGGCCTCTACGCCTGGCTGCTCGCCGGCGCCGCCGCCCTGTGGCTGCTCGGCGCCGGGGTCTACGCCGCCATCCGCGAGGAGCCGGGCGAGACCGACGGCGGCGCCAACGCCATCCGGCAGGCCGTGGCCCGCCTCAACCTCCTGGCCACGGACCCGCCGTTCCGGCGCTTCGTCCTGGCCCGGGCGCTGCTGCTGTGCTCGGCGCTGACGGCGCCGTTCATCGTCGCCCTCGCCTACGAGCAGACCAGCGCGGCCGCGCTGGCGCTGGGGCTGTTCGTCATCGCCGACGGCCTGGCCGACCTGCTCTCGGCCCCCTTCTGGGGGCGCTTCGCCGACGCCTCGAGCCGCCGGGTGATGGTCTACGCCGGGCTGGCGGCGGCCCTGGTGGGCATCGCCCTGGTCGCCGTCGTCTACCTACTGCCGGGGCTGGCGGGCCAGGCCGCGCTCTACCCCGCCTTCTTCTTCCTGCTCGCCGTGGCCCACGCCGGGGTACGCATGGGCCGCAAGACCTACGTGGTCGACCTGGCCAGCGGCAATCAGCGCACCGACTACGTGGCGGTCAGCAACACCGTCATCGGCGCCGTGCTGCTGCTCACCGGCCTGATCGGGGCCCTGACCGCGGTGGTGCCGGTCACCGGCGTGATCCTCATCCTCTCGGCCATGGGGCTGGCGGGCGCCTGGCTCTCCGCCCGGCTGCCGGAGCTCGGCACGTAGCGCCGCGCCTGCGGCGCGCCGGGCGGCGGCTTGGGCCGGCGTGCCATGCGCGCATCGGCCCGCACTACACGGCCCACTCCCGGGAGCGGTTGGGGCGGCGGTGCGAAGCGCCCCAGCACGCCATGCATGGCGATCCCTTCCCTTCACAGAGGGGCCCTGGACTTGGATGATATAGTGTAACGGCTTTTCCTGTCGCCATTGCCGTCCCTCGCAGCGGTTAGACGGCAATGGCGACGCAGTCCCGTCCAAGCCGATACAGGAGGAAGCGAGCCGGGCCGCGTGCTCGTGCCGCGCACGAGGCGCACCCCCGCCCGGAAGGGCGGATCTCTCGCGGAGAGTGTCATGAAGATCTACCTGGACTGCTGGCCGTGCTTCATGCGCCAGGCCCTGAGCGGCGCGCGCCGTGCCGGGGCATCGGAGGCGCAGCAGCACACGGTGCTGCTGGAGACCCTGGAGCAGCTCAAGGGGCTGGGCCAGGACGCCACGCCGCCGGAGATGGGGAACCAGATCCACCGCCGGGTGCGCGAGATCACCGGGGACCGGGATCCCTACCTCGAGGCGAAGCGGGAGGCCACCGCCTCTGCCCTGGCCATGCAGCCGCGCCTGGAGGCGGTGATGCAGGAGGCCACGGACCCCCTGGAGACGGCGGCGCGGCTCGCCATCGCCGGCAACATCATCGACTACGGGGCCGCCGAGACCTTCGACCTGGACGCCACCCTGGAGCGGGTGCTCGGCGCCCCCTTCGGCATCGACGGCATGGCGGCGCTGCGCCAGGCCCTGGAGCGGGCGGACCGGGTGCTCTACCTGGCGGACAACGCCGGCGAGACGGTGTTCGACCGGGTGCTGATCGAGGCCCTGGGCCGTCCGGTAACCTACGCCGTCAAGGCGGCCCCCGTGCTCAACGACGCCACCCTGGAGGAGGCCCGGGCGGCGGGGATCCACCAGGTGGCAGAGATCGTGGATACCGGCTGCGACGCCATGGGCGCCCCGCTGGCGCTGTGCTCGCAGGCCTTCCGGGAGCGCCTCGACGCGGCGGACCTAGTCATCGCCAAGGGCCAGGCCAACTACGAGACCCTGAGCGATGCCGATGCGCCGGTGCTCTTCCTGCTCCAGGCCAAGTGCGAGGTCATCGCCGACGACCTGGGCGTGGAGACGGGGGCGGTGGTGGCCAAGGCGTCGCCCCACCTGGAGGCTCGGCTCGGGCACTGACGGCGCCGGCGAGCGCGGTATCGCCCGCTCGCCTCCCCCCGGCTGCAGGGAAGCACTATCCGGATAGGGCTAGATGGAGCTGACCCGCTCCCGCGGCTACCTAGATGCGGGTCAAGTCCATCGCTCCACCATCGCCTAGCGATCTCCTTGCTTCACCTGCGCGGCTGCTTCCGGTTAGACAACTCCGCCCCGATGACCTGTGCCACTTGCCCACGGGCCTGTTCGGCAAGCTCACGTCGTGACCACTCCCGGGCCCGTATTGGTTCCAAGAAATGGATCTCAAGGTCCACGCCATGGCCGGCCAGCCACCAGGCACTACGTAGAAAGCTCCTCTCCGGTACGAGATCACCAAGACCGGTTCTTCCTCCAGAGCGGGCCTTATAAGCGATTGCAACCGGCTGAACAAACGTGTCCGCCTTTTGAGCAATACGGAACAATCGCGAGATGAATGGCAGTATACCCACCTCCTGATTGAGCTGCCCCTCGGGAAAGACCACCACCGACCTCCCCCGAGCCAGAGAGCTCTCCAAGCCCTCTGCCACTCGATCGGCACCACCATACGGCCCCCCGATAAAGACTGTGCCCAAGGCAGCGGCCACCCAACCGACCACAGGCCAGTTCCGGACTTCGTGCTTACTCAAGAAGACTGTGGGCACGACGGCCTGCAGCGCAAGGATATCCACCCACGAGCGATGGTTCGGCGCGAGCAGTACCCCGCTCTGCGGCTCCCCGTGAACCCGCCAGCGGACCCCTAAAAGCCAGAGCGCCCCCCGCGACCAGCGAGTGAATGCCGCCTGGCCGAGCCTACGGGAGAGGAGCGCTGCCGTGCCCGTCCAGATCGACCCGAGGAGCAGATAGCAGATGGCAGCGAACAGCACGAAGGGGCCCCGCAGGCGTGACCCTCCTGCCGGCGGCGGCTCGCCATTACCCCCTACCGCTTCATGCCGATTGGAGGCAGGCAACGAGAAGCGTTCGGAGCGACTCATCAATAGACCTCCGGTCAATTAACTTGCTTTACCGTCCACCGGTGATGAGGTCCTGACCGCGCTGGCCGGCGACGAGGCGCACTGGCGGCAGCGCGTGCACGTCTGCAGCCCGCCGTGGGCCGTGGCGCGGCAGGTCCTCGACAAGGCCGAGACCCTTCGGCTAGCTGAGCAGTGCGGCGTGGCGTATCCGCGCAGCCTGGTCCTCCATCGCCCCGAGGACATCGAGCGCCTGCCCGAGGACTTCCCCTTCCCGGCGATCATCAAGCCCGCCGACAAGGGCCGGGGCCATCGGCTGCGCCTGCGCTACTTTGACGAGCGAGCCGCCCTCGAGCGCTTCGTCGCCGAGCACGCGCGGGCGGACGAGCCGTGGCTGATCCAGGAGCACGTCGGCGGCTACGGACTGGGTATCGAGGTGCTGATGCACGGCGGCGAGCCGTTGACGGTGTTCCAGCACAACCGGCTCAAGGAGTACCCGGTCTCCGGCGGGGTGGCCGCGCGCTGTAGCGCCCGCCCGGTCGATCCCGAGCTCCGGGCGCAGGCGACCCAGCTGCTCCGCTCCCTCGGCTGGGAGGGGGTGGCCATGGTCGAGTACCGGCACGAGCCGCAATCCGGCCGCACGGTGCTCATGGAGGTCAACGGGCGCTACTGGGGATCCGTGGCCCTGCCGCTGCATTGCGGCGTCGAGTTGCCGTGGTACGAGTGGCAGCTCGCCCACGGGCAGTAGCCGCAGCCGGCGGGCTACCGGACGGGCCGGCGGATGCGCTGGCTCGCCGGCGATCTGCAGCGCCTGCCTGAGGCCGCGGGGGCGGCCGTCGCCGGGGAGATCCCCGTCCGGCAGGCAGCCCACGATACCCTCACCTTCGTCACCGACTTCCTGGCGCCCCGCACCCGCGATGCGCTATGGCGGTTCAGTGACCCCCGCCCGGCGCTGGACGACCTCAACGGGGCCTTGCGGCAGGTCGGTACCCAGGTGCTGCGCAAATTCGGCAAGCTGGCCCTGCCGCAGCGCGGCTACCAGGGCCTGGAGCACATCATCGCCCTCGGGCCGCGCGGGGCCTGGCAGTACCGCCGCCTGCGCCGCAGCGGCCCGCCGAGCCCTCCAGAGAAGCAACGGCTGCGGGATGCGCGGCGCATCCTGTTCGTCTGCCACGGCAACATCGCCCGCAGCGCCATGAGCGCCGCCTGGCTGCGCAGCGCGCTCCAGGAGCAGGGCGTGGACGACGTGACGGTGGCGTCCGCTGGGGTCTCGGCGCTAGACGGCAAGGCCGCCGATCCGGATGCCGCCGAGGCGGCGCCGCAGTTCGGGATCTCCCTCGAGGGCCATCGTGCCCGGCGCGTGACCGCCGACCATATCGCGGCAGCCGACGCCATCTTCGTCATGGACCACCTGAACCGGGTCCGCCTCATGCGGCAGTTCCCGGAGGCGAGGGGCAAGACCTGGATGCTCGGCAGCCTGGAGCCGGACGCCGGCCGCCTGGCCGAGCACGGCGGGGTGATCCGCGATCCGTATGGGCAGGGCCGGCGCGAGGCCGAAGCCTGCTTTGCGCAGATCGTCCCCTGCTTGCAGGAGCTCCTCCGGCACCTCACGGCCGCCGATCGTTCCCCGGAGAGGACCACCCCGGAGGCGACCCAGCGTTGAGCGACGAGGCGCTCGTTCTCGACATCCTCGACCGGACGCTGACGCTCGGCGGGCGGGCGCAGCAGATGACCCACGAGACCCCTCTGCTCGGGGCCTTGCCGGAGCTCGACTCCATGGCTGTCGCCTGGCTGGTGGCGGCCCTGGAGCGTGAGCTCGATATCCGCATCGAGGACGACGAGATCAGCGCCGAGCTCTTCGCGACGGTGGGCACCCTGACGGACTTCGTGGCGCGCAAGCGGGCCACGCGGGGCTGAGCGCCGGCCCTCAGGGCCACCCCTACGACGACACCACGACGAGGCGCATGCCCCCACCCGGGCGCAGGCGGCTCACACCCCGGGTGAGCCCCCCGGTCCATCGACCCGCGCAGGAACCACCTGATCCAGCTCGGGCAAGGCCTTCCGTGCCGCTTCTCGCCAGGCCAGCTCCCGGAGAGTCCGCCGCCCAGGGCCGCGCTCATTGTCGGCCGGACCGAGCCGGCGAGCGATGGCCATGAGCTCCGGCGCTGAGGCCGGCAGGCCCTCGTAGCCCGCCTCGAAGATGACGGATCGGATGGCCCGGTTCTCCATCCGGCCCTGGGCTTGGCGCACCATGCGCCGGGCGTGGCGCCGCCAATCGCCGAGGGACAGGGGGTTCGTGCGGCGCCCGTACCAGCGCGCCTCATCACAGACCAGGACGCGATCCCGATCCCAGGGGTTCCGGATCGGATCCAGGTCGTGGCAGGCGAAGGAGCCGATAAGCCCGTCGCCGCGGTAGAGCCCCCACGGGATGAGCAGCCGGCGCTCGACAACCTCCGCCAGGAGGTCCCCGCGCAGGGCGTGCAGGCCACCGAGGATACCGCCGTGCGTGCGCACGAAGTGCCGCATGTGGCGCGAGCCAGGGTTCTCGCCGTTCGGGACCCCCGTCGCTGCCCGATACCCCGTGGCCGCCTCGAGCCGCGACGCCATCTGCGCCAGCCCGTCCGGCGACAGGGCCAGGTAGCCGTCCACGAAGAGGTGCCACCGGGCCGGCCGGCGTAGGCCGTAGACGTACTGGTTCCAGGCGTTGGCCTTGTCCCCCCAGGCGATCTCGGCGATCTCGGCGCTCGACCAGCCGAGCTCCGAGACAACCCGCCTGGCCCGGGCGGCGGTGTCGTCCCGTGCGCCGTTGACGACCACGGTCCAGTGCGGCGCTCGAGGGCCGAGCCCCGCGTCGAGGGAGCGCAGGCAGCCCTCGATGCGGTCCCCCTCGCTGCCGGCGAAGACGGTTACGGCCCAGGGCAGCGCTTCGGGCGTCTCGGAGCGTTGGCGCCAGCGCACCTCGAGCAGCGAGCGATAGTCCATCGGGGTCAGCTTCCCATCGTGCATCGCTGGAAACGGCCGTTGGCGAGACCTGCCCACTCCGGCCTCGGTCACTGCCGCCCGCTCTCCTGGATCCGGAAGCCCTCCCCGGTAGGCTCACCGACCTCGTGGAGCCAATCCGCTAAGGCCGGATCCGCGCCCCCGCGCAAGGTGACGACCTCGTCGATCGTGTAGCGCCCATCCCGGCTAGCGCGCCAGTCGCCCCGCACGCCGATGGGGCCGCCCTGATCCGTCACCTCGCCGGAGACCTGATCGCCCGAGCCGGTCACCGTGGTCGTCACACTGCCGAGATCGAGGGTCCGCCCCTCATGGGTGGCCCGCAGGTCCTGCCCCGTCACGCGCCCCTCTACGGCCTGGAGCTCACCGCCGCTGATGGCGAGGTGGTCGATCTGGTAATGGACCGTGCCGCTGCCCGGCGGGAGCTCATGGCCGCGCTCGCGGGCCATCTCGCGGAGGCGCTCCACGGAGACCTCGCCGCTCCCCTCGGAGAACTGCCACCCGCCGAGGGAGCGCGTCGCGACGCCCTGGAAGCGGGCGTTCTCCAGGCCGCCCTGGACATCCATCCTCAGCCGCCCAGTGGCCAGGGCACGGCCCTGCACCTCCCAGGCCATGTCCATCTCGCCCAGCTCAACCCCGCCGACACGGGGGACGGAGAGCTGCTCCACCTGCCCGGCGCGCAAGGAGCCCGAGACCTCGGCCTCACTGAAGGCGGCTGGCATGGGCAGATAGCGCTCGGCCGTACTCATGAGCGGCGCTATGGGGAGGTAGCCCACCGCATACACGCTACCGGCAACCAAGCCAGCAAGTAGTAGGAGGGCAATGAGCGCCCTACGCACGATCACCTTTCCCCGCCTCCTGTCCGAGCGCGTCCCGGCTTACGGCCTAGGAGCTCCAAAAGCTCCGCCTCATAGGGCTCAACCGCCCGGCGATCCGCCTCCCCCACCGCGTCGAAGAAGCCCACTACTTGCTCGCGCTGCTGTTCGATATCCGCGACAATCGCCTCCTTGGCCGCCTCGTCCAGGTTGGGGTTATCCTCGATCTGCTGGATGGCAACCTCGAACTGCCCTTGCAGCTCCTGCGGATTACCCGCCTGAAGCGCTAGCACCGCCCGATAGATACGGCCTCCCTGCGCCGCCCAGGCGTCGACGTCGTCATAGCCGTGGGAGGCGACCGCGCCCCCCGGATTAGGCAGCTCCTGCGCGGCCTGCCGCAAGGCCTCCGCGCTCTCCCCGATGCTGCGGAGCTCACGGGCCGGGTGCCAGCCCGCGATCCCCGCCTCGGCCGCCTGCTCCTGGAGCGCCTGGGTCGCACCCTTCCAGCGCTCCACCTCATCCGCGCTCAGCGCGAGGCCGACGCTCGGGCACCAGGCGAGCAATAGGACCAGGAGACGAAACCACCTGACTGCGGACCCCATAGCGACCCCCGTCGATTGCTAGGCTTAGAATAGCAGGGGCCCTGACGACGCTGAACGGGGCATCTACCGGCGCTTCGTCCTGGTCCGGGCGCTGCTGCTGTGCCCGACCGTGCTCGTCTTTTCGGCCGAGGTTCAGAAAGCCCATCCGCTGCCTTCCTCGCTAGGATCGCTACCCGCTTTGAGCGGCTAGGGGGGCGTCAATCTGGGCTTGCCTTTTGCCGAATGTCAAAGGCACGTTATGTCATAACATACCAAAAAGAGCTCGGGAGGCCCTCACCCATGACCCGTAAGCCACTGATCTACACAGCGATCGGCGCCCTAGCCGTCCATATACCGGCCTGGGCCCAGAGCGATAGCACCGTCGAATCCGGCCAGGGCCAGGCCCCCACAGTCCTGGCGCCGGTGCAAGTCACCTCCGGGGTCCCGGCCCCCGGCGACCCCCTCCTCCAGGCCACCCAGGTGGACGTGCTCACTGGTACCGAGAAGGAGCGCGAAGAGGAAGCCACCCTGGGCGGGACCCTGGATGCCCTGCCCGGCGTGGACAATCTCAGCGCTGGATCGCAGACCGGCAAGCCGGTCATCCGGGGCCTATCAGGCAACCGCGTCCGCCTCCTGTCGGGCGGCGTGGGCCTCGACCACCAGCAGTACGGCACCCGCCACTCGCCCAACCTGGATCCGTTCCTGAGCGGCCGTATCGAGGTGGTGCGCGGGGCCTCGAGCCTGCTCTACGGCTCCGACGCCCTGGGCGGGGCCGTCAACGTGATGCCGCTGGCGATTCACTACGCGCCTGAGGGCGAGACCCAAGGGGGCGGCGAGACCCTCACCCGCTATGCCACCAACAACGAGCAGTGGGACGTCGGGGCCAAGGTCCACGGCGGGACCGACCGCTTCGGCGTGGTGGCCGGGCTCATCGACCGCTCGGCCGGCAACCTGACCACGCCCGACGAGCCCACCTTCGCTGAATCCGGTAATAGCGGCGACCCCAAGTTCACCGGGGAGCTGGACCACACGGACTTCGACCAGGGCAACGCCGTCCTGGGCGTCGGCAGTAGGGGCAGCTGGGGCGAGATCCAGGCCCACTATACGCGCTGGCGCAGCGAGCAGAACTTCCTGCTGCCGAACGGCAAGGGCATCGGCCAGGACCTGGAGGACGACCGCCTGAGACTGGCCGGTACGTTCCCGCTGGCCTCGGGCTGGGAGCTGAGGCCCAAGCTCATGTGGCAGAACAACCGCCGGCGAGCCAACGCCCCCGGCAAGCCGCGCGCAGAGCTGTTCGACGGCAGCATCGACGTGGAGTTCGACCAGTACACCGCGCGCCTGGAGGCCGAGCACGGCCCGTGGCTGGGGTTCGACTACGGCACCCTCGGCGCCGAGGTCGTGCGCAAGGAGCAGGAGTCCCGCGGCACCACCCAGCTCTCGCCGGGCGGCGACGTGACCAAGGCCGGCCTGTTTGCCAATGAGGAGCGCGGCTTCGGCCCTTGGACCGTGCAGGGCGGCCTGCGCTACGACTACATCGAGGTCATGGCCGATGAGGGCGAGACCGCCAACGTGGAGAGCGAGGCCCTCCAGGGCGAGGGGCGCACCGGCGAGAGCTACGATGTCGTCACCGGGTCGCTGGGGGCGTCCTACCGCTTCACGCAGCACCTGACCCTGGCGGCCAACGCCGCGCGCGGCTTCCGCGCACCGACCCTGTTCGAGCTCTATGCCCACGGTGACCATGGCGGCGTGGCAGCCGACCAGCGGGGCAATCCCGACCTGGATCCGGAGAGGTCCATCGACACCGACCTCGCCCTGCGCTGGCGCTCGCCCCGGCTGCAGGCCTCCGCCACCGTGTACCGCAATCAGATCGATGACTACATCTTCTTGCGGAGTACAGGCGGAACGGCGAGTTCGGGCCTGCCCATCTTCCGCTATGACCAGGCGGACGCCGTCCTGACCGGCCTGGACCTGGAGGCCAAGGGCGAGCCGGTCCCCTGGCTGGCGCTGGCGGCTAGCGCCAGCGTCGTCGAGGGCGAGAACACCGACACGGGCGACAACCTGCCCCTGCTACCCGCCAACAAGCTCCGGGCCTCGGTCACCTACCAGCCGCAGGTCGGGGGCAAGGTCACCGATCCGTACGTAGAGCTCGGTGTCCGGCACGCCTTCGACCAACGGGCTGCCCCTGGCGAGCCCTTCGAGCAGTTCGACAAGAAGGACGTCGGCACCGCATCCACGGATGCCTATACCTTGGTCGACCTGTCCGCCGGGTTCCGCTGGCAGGGGCCCTTGGAGCGGCCGGTGAAGCTCGACCTCGAGGTGCGCAACCTCCTCGACGAGGCGCACCGGGACTTCCTGGATACCTACAAGGGCTACGCCCTGAGCTTGGGCCGGAATGTCCTCGCCACCGTGCGCGTGCCCTTCGGGGCGAAGAGCTCCAGCAGGCCGTGAATCGCGGTCCTTACCCCTCGTGAAAGGATCCTGGACTTGGATGGTACGATTTAATGGCTTTTCCGCCGCCATAGCCGTCGCCCGCAACGGGCAGACGGCCATGGCCACTCTGCTCAACGCAAGCCGATACAGGAGGACGCGAGCCGGGCCGCGCGATCGTGCCGCGCACGATCCGCGCCCCCACACCCACCCAGAAGGGCGGGCCTCTCGCGAAGTACCATGAAGATCTACCTGGACTGCTGGCCGTGCTTTATGCGCCAGGCCCTGAGCGGCGCGCGCCGTGCCGGGGCCTCGGACGCGCAGCAGCACACGGTGCTGCTGGAGACTCTGGAGCAGCTCAAGACCCTGGCCCAGGACGCCACCCCGCCGGAGATGGGGAATCACATCCACCGGCGGGTGCGCGAGATCACCGGGGACCGGGATCCCTACCTCGAGGCGAAGCAGGAGGCCACCGCCGCTGCCCTGGCTATGCAGCCGCGCCTGGAGGCGGTGATGCAGGAGGCCGCGGATCCCCTGGAGACGGCGGCGCGCCTCGCCATCGCCGGTAACATCATCGACTACGGCGCCGCCGAGAGCTTCGATCTGGACGCCACCCTGGAGCGGGTGCTCGGTGCCCCCTTCGGCATCGACGGCATGGCGGTGCTGCGCCGGGCCCTGGAGCGGGTGGACCGGGTGCTCTACCTGGCGGATAACGCCGGCGAGACGGTGTTCGACCGGGTGCTGATCGAGGCCCTGGGCCGTCCGGTGACCTACGCCGTCAAGGCGAGCCCCGTGCTCAACGACGCCACCCTGGAGGAGGCCCGGGCGGCGGGGATCCACCAGGTGGCGGAGATCGTGGACACCGGTTGCGACGCCATGGGCGCCCCGCTGGAGCTTTGCTCGCAGGCCTTCCGGGAGCGCTTCGAGGCGGCGGACCTGATCATCGCCAAGGGCCAGGCCAGCTACGAGACCCTGAGCGATGTCGATGCCCCGGTGCTCTTCCTGCTCCAGGCCAAGTGCGAGGTCATCGCCGACGACCTGGGCGTGGCGACCCGGTCGGTGGTGGCCAAGCCCTCGCCCCATCTGGCGGCCCGCTTCGGGGGTTAGCGGCTCCGGGCGGCCCCGCTAGGCGGCGAGCTCGACGCCGAGGGCGAGCGGCAGCAGGAGGTAGACGAACGCCGTGGTCAGCACGATGGTGACCAGGTTGAGCACCAGCCCGGCGCGGGCCATATCCGGGACGGTCAGCGCCTGGCTGCCGAAGACCACGGCGTTGGGCGGCGTCGCCACCGGCAGCATGAAGGCGCAGGAGGCGGCCACCGCCACCGCGGCCATGAGGACCACCGGGTTGAAGCCCATGGCCACGGCCAGGGCGCCCATCAGCGGGACGAAGACCGTCGCCGTGGCGGTGTTGGAGGTCACCTCGGTGAGGAAGACCACCAGGGCCACGCAGGCGGCGAGGATCAGGAGGATCGACGCCCCGTCGAGGACCTCCAGCGCCTCGGCCAGGCTCTCGGAGAGGCCGCTGGCGCCGAAGCCCGCCGCCAGGGCGAAGCCGCCGCCGAAGAGCAGGACGATGTCCCAGGGGATCTGCACCGCGGTCTGCCAGTCGAGGAGCCGC
>Ga0207714_1002265_pt1 | contig 11784 bp, 10 predicted proteins | sample PonA232FremontCA_2_FD_187270 | JGI IMG/M metagenome (GOLD analysis project Ga0207714, IMG submission 187270) | Marine sediment microbial community from Fremont, CA, USA - Pond A23 Sediment 2 (SPAdes) | ecosystem: Environmental > Aquatic > Marine > Unclassified | place: USA: Fremont, California... | reverse complement strand
GATGTGCTGGAGGAGCGTCGTCTTGCCGGCGCCGAGGTAGCCGGAGAGAACGGTAACAGGGAGTTTATTACGCATGGGGCGGCAAAAAGAAGGAGGAAAGAACGCTGCGACGAGGATACTCACTTCGCACACGAAGTCGGCGTCGTGTGGGCAACCAGCTCAGCGCGCGACGGCCTTGCAGGCGCGGTGGCGGCGCCAGTTCTGAATGTGGCCGGTGATGAGCAACACACTGCCGGCGATCGTGCCAAGGCGCCCGCCGATGGGGCCCCAGAGGGCATGCCCCCACCAGGCGCCGACGAGCATCAGGAAGCCGCTTCCGAGCAACGCGGCCGTTGCGATGTGGCCCGTCCGCCGGGCTCGAAGCAACGCGCCCACGATCACGGGCGCAATGAGCACGAGGAGCGACGGGTGCACCCAGGCATTCACAGCCTGGAGGGTCGGCCACAGCGGGAGGAGCGACACCACCACCGGTGTCAGCAGGCAGTGCACCGCACAGAAACCCGAGAGGCCGATGCCGAGGCGATCCCAGTCGACCCAGCGAGAGACCATCTGATCAGAAGAGGGCATGTCGGAAGGCTCGGATGAGTACACATGAGTACACACTTTGATGTACACAACTGTACCCTCCACTTCGGACGGACGCAAGTGGCTCTTCCATAGATTATGTGTTCTTCATACCTCCCTTTCACGAAAACCGCCCCTGGTCGCCTCTAATAGCAGTCTACCGCGGTGCGGGGCTCTCTTCCCCGGCGGCCTCCAGGTGCAGCCTCCAGACGGGGATATCCCCTTCCGCATCGTGTGTATGACCCGGGTCATGCCGTCGGGCGCTCCTCCGCGCAGTTCGGGCAGTCGAGCCACGTCTCGGAGGGAATCTGCTGCAGGGCATTCGGACTGCCCCCCCGCTCGAATACGGGACGGAAAAGCACGTCGCCCTCCCCGTATTCAGTACCGCACGAGTGACAGGCTGCTTCCGCGTCGAGGCGCACAGGCGAATACCCCGCAATGACCCACCCGTCGTGACCGGTGTGCGAGGCAAGACTTTCCAGAGCGGCGCGCACGGTGCGCGACTTGTTGCCCTGGTAGTAGCGGTCCGCGAGTGATTTGAGGAGGTCGACGGCATCCTCGTCCAGCGTGAAGTTCAGGCGCTTCATGAGGCGAATCGGGATTGTGAGTGGGAAACTCCGGCACGGCGCACGGAGTCGTGTGTTGTAATACACACGGACCGGCGGAAACTGGTCCCACAGGAACGCTGGGCCTACAAGAGTGAGAAACTCGACTGAGAAGCGGGCGAGTGTCCTCCCCCTGCGACGGACGCTTCACGTCTCCCTCCCTGGGGTCGACCACACTACACGACCACACCATACGACGAAAATTACCGGGATGGGCTCGCGGCAATAACGGTCGCGAGCTCTCTGTCAGGAAAAAACGGAGCAGGCTTCCACATTACTGGACTTGGTATCACCTATGCCCTCGATCATACGCACCTTCGATATGTAGGACAACCCGTCCTGAGCGGGGGGCACGACTAGTACTCAGTCATGATGGGTTTTCAGGTGCGGCCCCTCGCCCTCATCACGACCCCGCCCTTCAACGGCGAGAAACAACACATTCGAAAGAGGAGGCCCCCAAGATCATCGTGTCGCAGTATTAGTTGTTGCGGCGCGGATCAACCGTCGGGTCTTCCCGAAACCAGTCTCGGAGAAGCTCAATCCCCTGCAGTGTGCCATCCGCCGAACGGTAGTTGGGGCGGCGAGAACGGTACTCCCGAAGAATGGCCGTGGCCGAGTGATACAACGACGAGTCGACTCGGGCAGGCGCGTATCCGTCGGGAATTGCGTACGTGAATCGGTTCGTTTCGGCCTTGTGGGTAGGAATGTGGAAGAAGTCGCGCTCTACGAAGTCGCCGTTGGCCTGAGCCCTACGGTCCGCCTCCACGAAAAACGAGACTGCATGCTTGGGGTACCCGAACAGAACCCCGTAGCCGCGGTGCCGGTCGTTTCGGGCTGCGTGCTCGATGGTTGTGATCACAACGCCGGGATCTGCACCTGGGGTAAACCCCCACTGCCCCCAAAAGGCAGCGTGTTCGCTGAGACTGGCTTTCAAGCGCTGCTCGTGTACAAAAAGCACTTGCATTGCACGCTCCTGGTTCTGCGTGCTCGCAAACGGAACCACTACTGCGGTGAGCGCCCCACAGGTAAGCGCCTCGGCAACGCGATTCAGTTGTCCGGCCCGGTCGAGGGCAGCACGTTCGGCGTCGGCAGTCACGACATCGTATGTGCCGTGCGGCACCGAATCGGGGCGTGCAAGCGGGAGCCGCTCGTGGATAACGGTACTTACCGGTTTGAGTCCCCCTGCGACCGTATAGAGCGCCTCATGGTTGAGTGCGTTTCGAACGAGGGTGTCGGCAAGGGCACGATCGGTGCTGTCCAGTGATGCCACCGGGAAGCAGGCACGACTCGGGGCATCCGAGACGTCGCTTGATCGAATGCCCAGTGCCGCACAGCCGGCCAGCAGGAACGCGATGCCAACGGAAAGTCCCCATCTCCATACTGTGTGTTGCACGAGCTGGAAGAATATTAGCGGGCAAAGACCGAAAGTGTAAACCGTAGGGACCGTCGTCTGTCGTCGGTCCGATTTGTAGTCGCTACGCTCTGGCCCCAGTCCACAGAGAGTCGAACGCGATCGGAAGCCGTTTCAGCCGGGCGCCATCCCACTCCCACGCGAAGCCGTCCCTCCCATCGCGCCGAGGCGTAGTAGTCATAATCTGGCAGCACCAGGTCATCGGTCAGTCGCGTCGGGTTGCGCGCTTGATAGCGTGTCGCGATCGGCTGGCGGGATCGGAGTGAAGTGCGGAGGTGTAGGGCAAGCTGCGAACTCAGTACCTGTCGGATGCGGCCGTGGAGTCCGGCATCGACGGTGGCGGCGGACCACTTCGTCCTTCGCACGATGTCGCGACGGGACAAATTATCCAGGCGGACGAGGAGGCCGGCCTGCCAGTCTCGAGAATATCCGGAATCCGCCGGGGAGACGTCGAATTGGGCCTGTATGTGGCTGTTTTCCGCAACGATGTTCACGGAGCGGAAGATGGGGTCCGTGCCACGACCTTCCCACCATCCAGCCTCAAAACGGAGAGCAGCATCCAGGTCTGTCCCGGATCGCCTGAAGGCGCCACGCAGTTGCGCTTCTTGCGTGCTGTGACGTCCCCCGAATGAGGGGTCGGCAGTCCCCTCTCGTATGGAAGTATCCCCCGTTTTGTAGAGGGCACCGACGTCCCATTGCCAGTTTCGCAGTTGGCCTGTGTACTGCAGCCCTCCGCCATACCGAGTTCCAGACCTGGTCCGCTCCCCACGCACGATGCGCTCTCGCTGGAAGGTTCCGAGTCCTCGGAGGGTGTACACGAACGGGTCGTCGGTTGCAAGCTCACCGAACTCATTTACCTCCCGCGCCCAGGTCAGGTGCAGGAGGGCCCCCAGCTGGTGATGTTCCCCGAGCCGAACTGCAATTCCCGGGCGGAGGTCAAGGTCGCGCGTTCGGTACAAGGGGCGCGGATTGTTGCGACGAGCCCCCTGACCGATGTCGTAGCGCAGGTGGACGCCGCCGTGCAGCCGCCCGGCGAGGGCCGGGGATCCAATTGCTGCCTCCAACTCGACGTGATTCCGGTACCAGGCGCCCCCAATGGAATCTGCCCATGCGAACGCCATGCGGTCATTGGGATCGGACACCGCAGCCCAGTCCACCCGCCGGTCAACCCGGCGGGTGAAATGAGCCCCTCCGTGAAGGTGCCATTCCTCCAGTACGGCGGTTCCTCCTGCGTCGAACTGGAATGCTCGCAGGCCGGTGGGGTGCTGTGGTCGATGAAGATCGCCATCTACATCCAACAGGCCGAAGCGAATCCAGTCCGGGACAGGAGAGGTCACCTGAGCCAGGCCGGCGGGATTGAGCGCAGATCGCCACAGGCCCGGCTCCATGTTCTCTCCATGCGGCCCGCTGGGTTCCCCATGCCACGCGTGATCGGCGGTCGTCAGGGGCTGGGCCACAACCGGGCCGATGCAGAGAAAGAGGGCCGCGAGTCCAAGAGTAATTGAAGCAAACAAGCGCATGAGAGGCCTACTGAACCGTACCAGGCGTTGGCGTGTCCGTGATCTCAAAGTCGTTGCCCGTGTTGTTCGTGTTCTCCAGAACAGGGCGGCCGTTGACTTCGGTGTCAATGAGCCGCTCAGCACTTTCCGACGTGTAGGTGTCTCCAGTGCTGACGAACCCCGCGTTTACGTCAAGCGGAATACGCATGTAGTCTCCACTGTTGGGGCCCTGCAGCGCTTCGAAACTGTCGATGATCAGGTCGTTGGGGACACGGATCCGGTCTCCGTAGAAGGACGCTCCAGGCACGGGCTTCCGTTCTAGAGACGCGAAGTCGTCCGTCCGGAAGAGGATCAGTGCCGGTCCGAACACGGGGACGAGCGAGTAGAAGCCGCCGTCGAAGTACCTACGGTTCATGTTCGGCACTCCATTTACATCGGTGTCTTCATCTTTTCCGGTGTACATTTCGAAGTCAGCGTCTCCCAGGTTCACCGGACTATCGGGATTCCCATTGGGGTCGTTGGCGTGGTTAATCCCGTGTTGAGCGATGACGAGGGTGCCGCCGGGCTCAACTGTCACGTTGTCGTCTGGGACTTGCCAGGCAGCCTCGACGTACACCGCATCTTCTTCGTCTTGGAACGGCGTCGGTTCGGTTCTCGGGTTAATCTGCCCGGAGGCCCCGTGCACAACCCCGATGTAAAGCCCGTCGGCTTCGAGCGTCTTCCCGGTGTTATTGTAGAGCTCGAAAAACTGGTCGCGGAAGTAAGTGTCTCCTTCAGGTAGGGCCGATCCGGTGTAGTACACTTCTGAAAACACAAACGTCCCCACTCCCGTCGTGCCGAGTTGGATCTCCAATGGAGAGTCGGAGGGACCTTCGAGGGTCTCCGTGGGGAGTGTGCCGGAGAGATCCACTGAGGCGGCCGTCCCTGTGAGCCCACCGGCCTCGGAGGCGGTAAGCTCACGGGAGGCGGAGAGACTATAGGGGCCTGGACTTAGCCCCTCGAAGAACGCTATGCCGTTTTCGTCTGTCTTTGCGGTGAATGTAGTGTCACGAGTCTGGCTGGCCGCTTTGACGGTAGCTCCTTCCGCTATCGGCGCATTGTACTCGTCCGGATAGGTCACCTTGACTTCCAAGTCGAAGGGTTGGACCTCATCGGTCGAGGTTGAGTCGCACCCCGAAAGGCCGACAGCGAGCGCGAGGATAAGGAGGACAGTGGAAAGACCCTGAATACGTCTCATTGATTTCATCGTGGTGTTGAGCAGTGTGGAAAAAGCGGTAGGGGCCGTAAAGAGGCGACTTTACAGGTGAGCGACGAACTCCACACCGAAGAAGAGAGGAGGGTTGCGTTGCGTCAACCCTGTGTCCCGACTCTGAGCGTGGAGCGGTCGGTTTGCGAAGACGTTGTTCACAAAAAGGGAGAGTTCAAGATTGCTGGGGAGCGCCTTGGAGACGCGCATGTTGAAGAGCCAGAGAGGAGGGGGATCGTCCGTCCGGTAGTACCGGTCACTTCGGGTGCGCTCCAGGGCGTCGTACTCGGAGGCAGCAGCTTCGGAGGGACTCAAGTCTACCCGTTCGCCATCACGGGTTAGGTAGCCGATGGGCCGTTCGGAGATGTTAATGGCGCGCTCCCGATCCCACCAGGTCGTTTGGGCGAGCAAGGACACCGTCAGTCCGACCTCCGGCACGCGATGGATAAAGCGAAGGCTCGTTACGAAGCGGTTGCGCTCGGTGCCATCATTTCTGTAGATGCCGATGCGCTCCGGCGGGGGCTGCGTCCGAAAGAGCGCATCTGTATCGACATCCTCGGCCTGGTTCTGGAAGCGAGTGGTTGTCCAGGCGCCGGTCATATTCAGCGACGTGCGAAGCAGCGGGATTTCGGGCACGTCGATCGAAAACTCGATCCCGTGTGAGTCAATATCGCGGTTTGCCTCGGGAGCGTGGTAGGCGCGTACGAGCGTCTCTGTCTCGACGGGGTCGTCTGTAATGATCGGCGGCCGACCGTCCCGCTCTTCGACTACGGCGTAGCGGTCGATGTTGAGCGCGACGGGCCGCAGGGTAAGCCCGTAGGCCCCACGTGTATGTTCGACGAACCCCGTGAGCGACGCATCGACTCCTCCGAACGTCCCCTCCAGCCCAATCTCCATCTTGTCGTTCGTGTAGGCTGTCATGTGATCATTCGAGGGGTTCACGACCCGCGTTGTCAGAAGCAGGAGCCGTTCGTCCGGGTCCTGGGGATAGTAATTCAGATTGGGGATATCGAAATAGCTGGGTCCCGGGTAGAGGTAGTTCATAGAGGGGGCCTTCCCCATTCGGCCGTACGCCGCCCGGCCGGTAATATCGTCCGTGATCTCGTACTGCAGATTGACGCGCGGTCCCAGGACAGTCCCGAACCGTCCCTGGACCGGGGACGTCGGATCAATGTTGTCGAAGCGGAGTCCTGCGTGGAGCACCACTGCCCGGTCAAAGACGGTACCGGCCGTCTCCAGGTCGACGTACGAGGACCAGATGGGCAGTCCCGGTATCTCGTCGTAGCTTCGGGGGCGGTCGCCCAGGTTATAGTGGAGCCGAGGGGGACGTAGCGGGTCGAATTGGCGGCCGGCGCCGTAGTTGTTGCTGTACCGAAACTCGGTGCCGATTTGGAACTCGAATCGCCAGTCTCTCATCTGCACCGGCCGCTCCCCCTCGATTCGGCTAAACACATTGAGCGGCCGCCCCTGCGTCGTCACCTCGGAAGGATAGGAAACGGGACCGAATTCAGCCTCTCGGGTCGTATCAATGCGAGCATCTGTGAGCGGAAACGAGCCCGGCTGTGTGACCCGCTCCTGAACGTAGCCCTCTTGTTCACTGTAGTCGACGCTGCCCTGCCAGGAGACCTCCCACGCCGGGGAGCTGGCAGACCGCCAGTGGCCCGATAGATTCGCACGCACTCCCTGGTTTTGGCTGTAGCGCGTCCGGTCGGCGTTCTCAGTGCGACTCTCGCGCTCGTCGAGCGTACGGTATCCCGAGAAGCGAAGGGTGGTGGACAGGCGGTTGTCCGACAACCAGGGCTGGGTCCAGGCACCTCGCCAGTTGAGGCGATAGAAGCGATCTTTCGTCTGCCGCGGGTCGTCCTGCGATGTCGCTACGTTGGCCGTTGTGCTCCATCCGCTTGTGGTGCGGCCATTGCCCCACCCGGCGGCTCCTCCCAGATCGAAGGTCGTCGGATTCAACCGGAGTCGGAGCTCCGGGTCGATGTCCCCTGCCCGCGTTTCGACACGGATCATGCCGGCTGTTAGGTCGCCATGCCGGGCCGAGGGGACGCCTCTTACCACTTCGATCGAAGAAATCTGATCGGGCGATATGCGGCGCAAGTCAATGCCGCCGCCGGCCGTCGACGCAAAGCGCGGGCGGTCGGTGGTTTGATCCCGGAGGGGACTTGGGACATCGACCTGCAAGTTCGCTGTGTTCGATACAGGAGCCCCGTTGATGACAAGGGAGGTGCCTAGCGCGTTTGCTCGGTCGGCGTCGCCCTCGGTCGGTACCTGACGAAGCAGGCTTTCCTGCGGATCCGCCAGGCTTGGGTTCGTGGCGAGTTGTCCCGGCACAAGCTCCAGCAACCCAGCCAGGCTGGACGCCTGAACGTGTTCAATAGCGGAGCGGCCGATCCGCGAGGCGGTCCCCTCGGTAGAGGAGGAAATCTCCTCGGCGGTTACCGTAATGCCTTCCGACTCCAGCGTCGCGGCGACCATGCTCACGCGTATGTTGGTGGTCTGCCCGGCGGCTACTTGAACCTCCCGCTCTTCCGCCACGCGACCGACCCGTCGTACGGTCATGTCGTGTAGGCCCGGCGAGACCCCCCGGATGCAAAAACGTCCGTCCCTTTTGGCAACAACGTGTCGGTTGGTCGCCGGAAGGTGAATCGTGGCCCCTGTTGCGGGCCCTCCGGTTTCTGCAAGTACGACGGTCCCGCAGATCGCCCCATGATCCGGCACGTGAAATGCCATCCCCTCTGTCACCCCAAAAAATAGCGCCAAGAGACTCAGTCCCGCGAGTCTCAGTGAAAATGCACGATCCATGTGGTGTGTCTGTCGCGTCTGTGCCAGGCGAGAAGGTCCGTTACTGGCGAGCAGAAAGCAGCATGAGCAGAAACCGTCGGGAGTAGACCCGCGCCCGTGAGGATGCATGAACGGTGTCTCCGTAGCGCCTTCTCCGCGCGGAAGGCAACGGTCCTGAGAGCGCAGGCGCACTTCCGAAATCTCATATGCAGTGGGATCTACTCCCATCGTCCCGGTCGAGGGGCCCGGCGCACCTGTCCCATGGGAGGAGTGCCTAAATGAGTACACATGAGTATATACTTTGATGTGTATAACTGTACCCTCCACTTCGGACGGACGCAAGTGGCTCTTCCATAGATTATGCGTTCTTCATACCTCCCTTTCACGAAAACCGCCCCTCGTCGCCTCTAATAGCAGTCTACCGCGGGGCGGGTCTCTTCCCCGGCGGCCTCCAGGCACAGCCTCCGGCCAGGAGGGTCTCCTTCCGCATCGTGTGTATGCGCCGTGTCGTGCCGTCGGGTGCTTCTCCGCTAACCCGACCGTTCACGGTCGTGCTCATGCGATGTGCACCGCAGAGGACGTCTGTACGGAAGAGGACTTCCGCGACCGGTGCAAAACGTGTGGTCGGGAATGGCTCCCGGCCGCCCCTTCGGACGGGCGTCATCAGGCAGGCGATCCGGGCTGGGAAGACCGGGCGGCGCACCGGAGAGCACTCCGGTCACCAGAGTTGGGAGGCGTCCAGCCTCTGCGGCCGAGGCTATCGACCCTGAACGCTGCTTGCCCTCGGACGGTGACCCTGCTGCACCCGGTAGCGCCTGCAAAGAAGTGAGACGGCCTCTCGCCAATATCCGCTGCCTGTTGGCAATACTTCTCGACAGCGTCCTGCCTGCCATGGAAGTCAGGATCGACGACGGCCGGATCGTCATCCCGAAAGCGGTCCGGGACAAACTCGGCATGGAGTCCGGCACCTCTCTTGAGATTCGTGTTGCCCCGGACGGAGGCATCGGAGGGGCGATCACGCTGACGCCCAGGGCCAGCGGCCCCCACTCCAGCAGAGAGAGGAGCTTCGGGTCCACTCTGGGACGCTTGCCGACGAGAGCTTCGACCTGGTCGAGCAGGTTCGCACCACCCGGCAGAAACGGGCCCGTACGCTCACCGGGCTGGACAGATAGACGTCGGGTACGGGGAGGGGCACGGCCTGCAGAGCCTCCCCCTTTCTGAGGTGTCCGTCCAACCGGGGGAAGGTCAGATGGCGTCCCGAACGGCTGGGAAGGAGGACCTCTGAGTCCAGGTGCGTGGTCCCGAACCGAGCCCCCCGTTTCTGAGCATCGCCAGCGTGCGCCGGGGGTTCACGGCGTTGCCTCTACGGTGGGCTCCCGCTGGTACGTTGCGGCTGCCTGGCTCGCGGGGGCCGTCTCGTCGGTCGCGATAATGCCGACGCCCTGCTCGAAGAGGGTGCGGTACACCGTCAGCCCCTGCTGCCGCGCCCGCTCGTCGAGCGGCCCAAAGGGGCCCACCCGTCTCCGGGATTCCCTCCGTAGCGCCTCCGCGATGGGCGCCAACCAGGGGGAGCGCCTCCGATCGGAGGTACGCCGAGAGGCGATCCGCGCTCGCAAAGTCGCGGTAGTTCGAGGGACGGGCAGGGGCCCGTTTCCGGCGGACAGCCCTTGCCTGCCGGTCTCGCAGCCGGCGAGCAGTCCCCCGCTAGGACGATCAGAATTGCACGACGGAGAGCTGGAGGGAAAGATGGCTGGGCGTGGACGTCATTCACCAAAGGGCCTTGCGGAGAGAGCAGGAATCAGACCGCTACAACGCAGAGTTGTTGACCTTCAGACCGTTCCGACAAGCATCTCGGCACTACTCGACGCCCCCCGATAGCCCCTTCGAGGACGAAGGGGCCACCGCTGGAAAAAGCAGGCCACTACCGCGCCCACTGGTGCATGCTGCTTGGACGTCCGTGCTGAGGGGAGCAGTATATTCCTGGGACGCTCCCCCTACTCTGTCCCTCTACCTCCGTGGTTCTCACCTGTCTATCGTACGCCCTGCGCCCCACAGCAGCTTTTGGGGATTTTGGTCTCTTCAGAGACGAGAGCCCTATCCCCGGTAACAGGTCACTGAACCGGCGCTTCGTCGTCGGGCGCCGAGACCTCCTCGATCGCCCTCGCGTTCCAGGGGCAGTACCGGCCCACGTCCTCGGCGAAGTAGGTGACGTTGTCGCTGACATAGGACGGGCGGGCATCGCAGACTTCCGTGGCGACCTCGGTGAGCTCCCACTCCCCTTCCACGAAGTGCCAGGGAAAGTCGCCGTTGTGCCCCCCATTCCCCGAGGCGATCGGTCCCGTGATAAACTTGTCCCGGTCCTCGAACGACTTTTCGAGCTGCTGCTCCACGTCGTTCAGCACGGCCTCCTCGGACGTGCCCGCGACGAAGGTCGTCGAGTCGGTCGTATGGAGGAAGCGGAAGTACCGGGGCTGCTCCACAGAACCGCCCCCGCCCAGTCCGCAGCCGGCGACTAGAAGGCCAACGCTCAGGATCAGAAGAGAAGCGGGTCGGTGCATCAGTCGTGAAGGGAGGGATTTGTGGAGGATATTCGGCGGAGGCGAGGAAGCGGTCCGGATGCGCGATGTACAAACGTACCTGCTCCCCTCAAGTGCCTACGCTTCCCTCCTCCGCCTCCCATTGCCATCCGCCCAGTGGAGGCAGCGTCTTTCGGAAGGGGGGTGCTCTTCGCCTCTCCCTTCCCCACTACTCGGGCCCGACGCGCAACCGTCCGCTGCCGGAGCTATTCCCGCGACGGGGTCTAGCGGTCTTCGCGTGGAGTCGGGGAATGGAGGGGGGGTCCCTTCCCCCTGTCCAGTTGGCGTTCTCGCTTCGACAGACCCCCATCCAATAGAAAAAGCCTGCCCCGGAAGAGACAGGCTTGTTTCTATGCCAAATGGCGCTGGGTCCGTCACGCTCAGGCCCCAGTAGGAGACCTAAAATGCCCCGTTGGTTTCCTGGTCCGCCGGAGACGCGTTGAGGGCGCTGAGGCCCTTCTCGGTCTTTTCGGTCTCGTACTCGAGAGTCTGCCCTTCACGCAGGTCCTCGCCGGACGTCATGCCGGCGATGTTGTTGGCGTGGAGGAACACATCCTCACTGCCGTCGAGCGGCTCGATGAACCCAAATCCGCGGGAGGTATCGAAAAACTTAAGCTTGCCCTTTTCCATGTAGGTGTACCTGTCTGTCTTGTAGATGCCTCACCTGTATGACGACACGAATGCGAGTAGAAACAACCTTCTCGGTGCGACGGCACTGTGATGACGCGTATTTGATGTAGCTACTCCACCCGCCGAACCCGGTGCAGTTCCCTGCGCGTTGGGCTCCGCGTCGTATTCACGCGGTCGTCTTCTTCGATGCCTGCCTGCACGGGGGCAAAGAAAAAAGCCCGTCCTCGGCGGACGGGCTTTTGGTTCCGATATGGCCAACGCTCCCTAGCTCACGGGCGACGCGTTGAGGGCGCTGAGGCCCTTCTCGGTCTCTTCCGTCTCGAAGGCCATTTCTTGTCCCTCGCGGAGGTCCTCGCCCCGCGTGGCACCGGTGATGTTGCTCACGTGGAGAAAGACGTCATCTCCACCGTCTTCCGGCTCGATGAAGCCGAACCCGCGATCCGCGTCGAAAAACTTGATGTGTCCT
>Ga0207714_1002264_pt1 | contig 11792 bp, 10 predicted proteins | sample PonA232FremontCA_2_FD_187270 | JGI IMG/M metagenome (GOLD analysis project Ga0207714, IMG submission 187270) | Marine sediment microbial community from Fremont, CA, USA - Pond A23 Sediment 2 (SPAdes) | ecosystem: Environmental > Aquatic > Marine > Unclassified | place: USA: Fremont, California... | reverse complement strand
AAGAGTAGCTACCCTGATGAGTTTGAGACCGCTGACCGTTGATCCGGCTGCCGCGCCGGTTAACATACCTATACACGCAAGTAGCGTCGCACCGGTGCTCCAGACCTGTTCTGTCCCGCCGCCGATCGTTGCGGTTCCGAATCCTGTGTTCGACGTGGCGGAGACGAACTGGAAAAGTCCGATCCGGAACGACTCTTCGAACGATGCGTACTGCCCGTTCGCAACAAGGATTCCGGTCAGTCCGACCGACCCGACCGTGAACCAGATGAGCACCCACCGCGTCTGGAGGTCAGCATAGAAGTTCCGTAGCTCGCCCTTGAAGATGAGGTAGTGGATCGGAAACGCGATGCTACCCGCGACCATCACCGGAACGACCGCGTACTCGATAACCGGGCTACTATAATGCCCGATTGACTCCGCGTGAACGGAGAACCCGCCCGTCGCAATACCCGTCATAGCATGGTTGATCGCATCCCAAACCGGCATTCCTGCAAGGAGAAACAGAACGACAGACCCGAGGGTGAGACCAACAAATATCTTCCAGATATCCCGTACTGTTGTTACGATACTCGGATGTATCTTTTCTGACCGTGCCTCGCTCTCGTACAGTGTATACGAACCTCCCCTACCGCCCCGGCTGAGGATAGCCACCGTCAGCACTATGACGCCGACGCCGCCGATCCACTCGCTGAACGAGCGCCACCAGTGAAGCGACCGCGGAAGATTCTCCTCGACAGCAGCCATCGTGAGACCTGTTCCGGTGAACCCGCTCATGCTCTCGAACACCGCATCAAGCGGATGGAGAAAGATCACCGTCGTGCCGTCCATAGGTGGCGTGTTCGCCCACACCGGGAACGGGTCTACCTGGATCGTCCAAGCAATTAGGAAGAACGGGAGTCCGCCAAGGACGCCGATGACAGCCCACGCGGTCGCCGCGGTGACCATAGCCTCCCGTTTTTCCGGCGGCTCCGCGTCCCGGTACCGCCGGGTGAGGAGTGTACCGACCCCTGCGATGAGGAGAGCCGAGACGAGAAAAGACGGGACGGCATAGAACTCTCCGTTCACCGCGGCTACTGGTGTGGAGACTACCAACATCAACGACACAGCCTGAATGATTCGCCCTACATCACGCCCGACGGTCTGCGTTTCAACCCTCATACGGCGTGGTTCACCAATTAATTGGATTACTCGTGGCGTGGTCCTCGTACCGTCCGAAGATATCGGTCACCTCTGGTGTCGCACCGGTACCCGAGTAGACAGTGAGCAGATCGCCACGCTTGATACGGGTCTCGCCACGAGGCGTGATAGGTGCCTCCGCGGACTCTCGTTCGACTGCGACTACAAGCATATCATCACCGAGGAGGTCTCTGTCATCCGCTTCGCTCAGTGTCAGTCCGGCGATAGGGGCGTCTTCGGCGACCGCGATCTCAAACACCTCCGCGGTGTCTCCCACCCGCATGTAGTCGACAATCGACGGACGTTGTACCGCTCGAAAGAGGGATTCTGCGATAAGTCGTTGCGGGTTCTCCATCGTACTGACGCCTATTTGACGGAAGAGCTTCATATGCTCAGGGTTATGGACGACCGACACGATAGCCGGGATGTCTAGCTCTTGTGCGAGCAACGACACCATAACGTTGGTTGCGTCTTGGTCCGTCGTTGTTATTAGAGCGTCTGCACGTCCGGGTTCAGCGTCACGTACCGTCTCTTTGACGGTTGCATCCGCATTGAGAACCATGCAGTCGTGCTGACCGGCGATTTTGTCTGCTCTCGCGGCGTCTTTCTCGATAACGACGACCTCGTTCCCCGACCCCGTCGCAGTCTCGATGAGCGGTGTTCCGATATCGCCGGCTCCGACGATGATGAGGTACATCTTATTCTCCCTCCGAGTCGGTGTCTGTGAGAGCGATAACCGGTAGCTCGGTCTCTGTCACAAGCCGGAGTGCTTTGTCACCGGCGAGTAACTGCACGAGGCGGCTACCGCCCCGCGGTCGGAACGCGACTGCGGTGGCGTCTACCGTGACAGCAAGGTCGTTAATCCCCCCGACAACGTCCTCATTATACACGATCTCTGTCTCAACGTCGGGGGTGATATTCCGGAAGGCGGTGAACGAATCCTTGGCTAACCCCTCTGCCTGTTCGAGGGCGAGCTTGTCGGGCGCGCCGCCGCCCTTTTCGATGACATGTACGACAGTAACCCGGTCATACGGATACTCCCTAAGGGCTGTCGCGGTCGCACGGGCGTCGTCTTCGTTGGCGACCGGAACGACGAGGTGTGCGGTGAGCGACCCGCTCATCGAATCACACCTCCTCACCGTGTGATACCTCTTCACCACAGCGTGGACAGACGGTCGCGTATCCGGTCAGTGTAAAACCGCAGTTACGACACTCGAAGCTAGCCGACCCGGTAACATCGCCGAGGTACGACCACCGGACTGTTTCCTCACCGTTCATCTGTCTCACACGTTTTGCACGGTAGAGGGAAAGCGGCTGTGAGCTTCCGTCGTAACTGTCCTGTGAGGGCGGATACTTACGAACAACTGTGTACGCTCCACGGTCTATGATATCGACTATCTCGCCGTCCGCCTCCGACCGGATCAACTCGGGGAGTGTGGGTCTAACTTCATCAAGGCGCTGCTCAACGTACGTTCGCACCGCGCGAAGGGCTGAAGCACTGAGTTCGTTGAGAGGCTCGGTCAGCGCATCTGGGAAGCTCTTGCGCTTTTGTGGTGCCCTCATATACAACCTCTAGGAAACGTATCACTAAGTATTTTCCGGTAAAACATTTTAATCGTTCTCTCAAACCAGTATCGTGTTCTATTCGTTTTACAGAACAACGGTCAGTAACTCGGTAGAACCATCGGTTCACTCAGAGTATGCCAAAGAATCTGTCTTGAATAAGACCCCCAAATAGAACGTAAGAAAAAAGTAATACAAAAAAGGGTAGGGTACCAACTGCGGCATATAAATATGGAACAACGAATCGATGAGATAGATGAGCAAATCATCTACTATCTCACCAAAGAGGCTAGACACACGTCGGCACCGGAGATCGCCGACAAGGTTGACCTCGCACCGCCGACGGTGCGCAACCGGATTAGCCGCCTCGAAGAGGACGGTGTTGTCCTTGGTTACCACGCACATATAAGCTATGAGCGGGCTAACGGTCGGCTGACGAACCTCTTCATCTGTACGACCTCAGCAACCAAGCGTCAGGAACTTGCACAACGCGCGCTCGATGTTCCGGGCGTCGTCAACGTACGAGAGATCATGACAGGGCAAGGCGACCTCCGTATCAAGGCTGTTGGCACCGATACCGACGATATCACGCGTATTGCGCAGGACATTACCGACCTCGGAATTAAGATCGACGATGAGGGGCTTGTTCATAGGGAGTACTTCCGGCCATACGCTCAGTTCGGGACGGAGGAAGAAAACGTCAAACCGCCTGTGACAGGTGTTGCAGGTATTGCCGGAGCCGCAGATGTTGTCGAACTCGTTGTCGGTGACGATGCGCCTATCGCCGGGAAGACACTCAGACAGGCGAACGAAGAAGGCTTGCTTTCGCCCGGTGTACTCGTGGTCCGAATCGACCGAGGCGAGGAGTCGATTACCCCGAGTGGATGTACGGAGATACAGCAAGACGACTTCGTGACGGTCCATTCACGTTCGGGTATCGCTGATGACACGCTCGGTGTGTTCACGGGCGAGTGACAGGCACCGCCCACGGCGTGGACGATAGTCTCGCCGAACTCACGCGTTTCGTCAACGAGACGCTCGACATCCGACGTCCAATCGTTGTTAGAAAGCACAACAATATGAGTGTTGTGGGTGTTGACAACGCCCGTAGTTCCGCCTCACCGAAAGACCGCGCCGGAAGTTTCAGCCAACCGAAAGACGCGCGCGGCAAAGCTTATTACGGGCGCGTCCGTTCGTTTTGCGCATGCCCAGACAGGTCGAGGTCACAGCAAGACCGACGGACGACTTCCACGTCGAGAACTCCGACGGCTACGCGCTCTACTCGTCGCTTCTTGCGCGTATGAACGACGCCGACGAGGAGGCGAGCGCCAAGGTACACGACTCGGGGTTCTCGTCGGTGAGCGTTTCGAGCCTGTCCGGGAGTTTCGAGTCCTCCGACCGGCGGTACCACAAACGCGTCGCGCGCGACGAGACGTACGACTTTGAGGTGGGCGTCACCGACCCGGAGGAGGACTCCGTCTTCGAGGCTCTCGTGGAGCCTCTGGTGCTGGGGGACGGCGAACTAACCGTCGGGGGAGGAACGCTCGTCGTCGAGGAGTTCCGGAGCAACGAACGTGGATTCGAGGCGCTTGTCAACGAGGCGGACGGCTACGACGACCCGTCCCTGCGTTTCTCGTTCGAGACGCCGACGTGTATCAAGTACGGGGGTTCGGAGACGACCGAGATGTTCCCGCACCGGACAGCCGTCTTCTCTTCGCTCCTCGGAAAGTGGAACGCGGTCGCACCCGACGCGCTGGAGTTCGACCTGACGCGCGACGAGGTGGGGGAGAACGTAATCGAGAAGCCGGAGATGCGGAGCCTGTATACGCACAGCGTGATGGTGAACCGTGTGCAGAACGACGGCGAGCCCCAGCCTATATTCAGGCAGGGCTTTACGGGCGAGTGTACGTACGAGTTCGTCGGGGGGACGCCGGAGGACGTGAGGAACGCCGTTACGGCGCTGGCTCTGTTCGGCGAGTACAGCGGCGTAGGGAGTGCCGTCGCAAGAGGGTGCGGTTCCGTTTCTGTAGAGGTGTAATATGGCTGAATATGAGAATCCGACAATAGAGAACGCCGGTGAGTATATCGAAGAGTTAGAGAAAGAGGAAGAAGATACGGACGAGCACGACGAGATAGCTCTCGATTACCTCAGAAATGTCGACGGCAAGCTCATCGACCTCGGTTGGGGCTTCAAGGGGGCGAAAACGGTTGAGTTCGGAAACACCGACCAGTCTCTGCTCAACCACGTCCGAAACGGCGTCTTCTTCCTTCTGCATCTCAATCAGGTTGCCGACGACCTTGATGACCGCGTCTTGTCGCCCGAAGACCTCCGTGATGTAGTGGCGATGTTCGTCGCGCACGACCTGCACAAGACGATTTACGACGAGGACTATAACCCCGAGAAAGAATTTGACATACCGCGCGAGGTGGTTGGGGAATTCGCCGATAAGACAGACCTCCTCGACTTCGGCGAGAATGCCAGTATAGAGGACCTCTGGTCATGTGCGTGCGCTCATCACGACACGTGGAACGCGAAGACAGGGAGAGAGACACTCGCGTGGACGGAACGGAAATTCTACGTCCGACTCGCCGACTCCTTCGCAAGCAGCCCGACGCCGGAAGAAGCCGTGGGTGACCGCGGAATATCGGCTTTTGATGATGTGTTTTACGAGAATCTAGACCTCGGCTACCACAGTCTCGATGAAACGACAGGCGTGCTCACGAACCTGCTCAACGCCGCTGTTGCCGATCTTCTTTCAAACTACGGTTACGAAGTCGTCGCTATATACCAAGACGGATGTGTCTACGCCAACAAATGCGACGAGAAGCCCGAAGTAAACGAGAGTTTCGTACAAGATGTTTATGAGACATTCACTAAGAAGGTTCGCAACTCGCACCGTTCGTACGCCAACGAAACGGAGCTTGCGGAGAACATCAATACTGTGTACCATCTTGGATACTATTCACCGTCGGACGAGGACTTCTTTTACGCAGGTTCGGAACGCGTCGTTCACGCGCTCGCACACAAAGCCGCTGTTGATGGCGACGACGACAACGACCCCAGCGAATCGATGATTGAGTCGATACGTGATGCAGGTGACGCTCTCGGTATCGAACTGGACGAAACACGTCAGTTGGTGGGTGTTGCACGTCTGGTTGGTGGTGTCCGGAAGACCATTGTTCCTGAACTTGATGTTGAGGATGAGATACGCGCGACTGCAGAAGTGTTCGGAGTATCCGAGGAGTTCCTAGAAAGGCTGTCTGAGATTGACGACGAAGCTCACGATAACCTCACGGCTGGCGGTAAGTTTGACTACTCATACGGAATAGCACAGGAGCTACTTGACAGGAATGTTGACGGTGTCAGAGCCAAAGATCTTTCTACGAAAGAGTTTCGCGAGAAGGTTGGCTACCTACTCGTCGAAAACCTGTCCGAAGTGGATGGTTGGGATTCAATAGAAGAAGCATTTGTCGGAGACATACGAGATGAACTCAAGGCTTATATCGCCGACATACTCGTTGTAGAAGGCAAGTCACCGAACTACGATGCGGAGATAGACGACACCTTCGACCAGTACACGTCGAAGAGAGGCGGTAAGATAGGCTGGCTGACGAACCGGACGACGACGGGTATGAACAAGAGCGACATGGAGGCAAAGAAGTCCCTGACGACGCTTCAAGCCGGTTTCTCGAACCACACGCGAGTCGGAGCATCGAAACCTGAGAACCTGCTGATTTCCGTACCGATGCGTATAGAGTTCTCTCTACGCGAAACAGGCTCGAACTGGCGCGAACCCGACCGCCTCTTCTTCCACTTCGTCCCCGACTACTTCTTCACGCCGATGTCATGGAGGATGACACGCGCTCTGATGAGCAGGTACAACGACTCTCGAAGTGTCCGAGTTGGAAGACTCGCAGAGGCTCTGTTTGAGTCGAAGTACGGAGAGAAAGAGTATGACGAAGTACTCGGAAACCTCGCGTTTGAGGAAGACGGAGGACGCAACATGGTCGAAAGCATGATGCAGGGCTTCGACGATGGTTTCGGCTCCTTCGAGATGGCTTACTACAAACAGAGTGAGAACCAAACGGAGTTCGAATTCTTCGGTATCTTCGTCGCGCTCGCAATAGCCGGGTTCACGGGTCTCCGTGTCTACGTCAGTTCCAACCCTGTCCCCGACCTGAGGGCACGCGACTTCGACGAGATGGCGCGCATCGGTGCGGGACTGTCGCAGACATCCCGGTTCTACGGCGAAAGCGTGCGTCTCACGGAGCTACAGGACACGCTCCGAACGGCGAGCGCGCTAATCAGCCTCGGCTACGCGACAGAGCGCAAGGATTCGCTGTTCCCGAAGTACCTGCGTGCGACGCGTAACAAGCTTCTCCCCGGCTCGTACCTGCTCAAACGCATAGCACAGAATGACCCAGATGAGGGTTCCCGTATAGCATGGAACCTGATGGACGAGGCGAAGTATCTCGATACCACAACAGGAGTTAAGATAGAATGACTCAAGAAACGAGCGACATAATCGACGAACTCGCAAGACGCGCCTACGACGTTGCGCGCCCCACCTCATTCAAGGCGTACGCTGTCGAGCGTGTCTTCCGAGAGAGCGTCAAGGCGATAACAGAGATGAGTTCGGCCCGTCCGTCAGAGGACGACGCTAAGCTGTACGTCTCGGGTAGGATACAGAAGATGGTCGGTAGGGGCGAACAGGTGTACATAGTCAGCGAAGAGAAGTCAGATTACGGTGGCACGGTCGAAGAACGTGCCGAGAGGTACGCCGACTACTTCGTGGAAGAGGTTCTCTATGGCGTCTGCGACGGCAATCCGAGCCGTCTCAAGCGGATGTCGAACAACCTCGCCGACGGATTCTACGCCGCAACGCTCAAGCTGTGGCGTGAGGACAGGAACGAAGACGAAGAAGGCGAACAGGCAGAAGAACAAGAAAGCGGACAGGCTCAGCTCTAACAATGGTATCAATAACCGACGCACTTGACAGAGGTACAGTTGACGAACTCACGAACTCGCCGCGGAACAACTACACAAGCATCGTTCTGTTGCGCGAGCTAAAGAGCCACGCTGTCTTTACGACAAACGGACAGGACGCCGATGTAGCTACAGTCGCGGTATCGGACGGCGATGAGTCGGTAGAGTACTCGTCCGGTCTGATGTTCATGAGGAAACAGACAGGTAGCGACCGCCGCTACGGCAAGTCGATGCAACGTGATATTCTCGGCATAGAGGATACCATGAACGTCAACCGGATGAACCAGTACAGTCCTGAGAGCGTGCTGTACGGGAGCGCGGCAAGCGAAGGAGATGAAGCTATCAGCGTCACGTCGCGCGTCCTGTACGACACGGCATACACAGTACGTGACTCTACCGCCGTGATAGATGAGAAGTTCCAGAACGCACCCGGCGATGACTACGCTAAGGAAGCTACAGCCGCAGTCCGTGAGCCGGACTTCTTCGAGCCTGGAACGCTTTTCCCGTCCGTCGTCACCCTCCGTGACGCGACACCCGAAGAGGTGGTCTTCGCTCTCGGTATAACGCTCCAGAACAAGAGGTACGGAGCCGCTACGTCGCGTCTTGGGCGTGTTAAGAACCACGTAGTCGATATCTACGTCGGAAACGAGGAAGGTCCCGCGAACCTCGAACTCTCGAAGGCTCTCGTACATCGGTTCGCCGAAAGCGAAGGAAGTATCGAAGATGTGGTGCACGCGAACTCGCTTGACCCTGATGCGGCACTTAGTTTCCTGAGTGAGGAGTACGCCAGCCTGTCAGAAAGCCTGAATGCCGAGCGTCTTTCGGACGAAGACGTGGAGTCGCTGAAGGAAACAGCTACCGAGAACATAGATGAGGTGCTCGAAACACAGCAAGACAACGCGAAGGAGTTCATCGAATCGGTCACAGAGTCATGAGGGTTGTTGAGGGGTATCTGAGTACACAGGGACGCGTAGGCTTCGCGTCGCGTGAGGTGGGACGGTTAGTCGATACTTCGGAGTACATACTCAACACGGCTCTGTACTACGCCCTCGGCTTCGCGGGTGGAAGGTACGTGGACACGGAGTTCCGACCAACGTACATAGACGACACCGACGGTGTCTCGGAAGAACTCTACATAACACCCGCCGCCCCGGTCGAACAGCCGGACTACTCGACGGCTTTCTACAATGCACGCGGCGACGACTACGCTACGATAAACTACTCCGCCGAGGACGACCCACAGAGCGGTTTGAACCTACCTAAGTTCGGGAGCGAGCGCAGGTTCTCTCACGGGAACGAGTTCCGCTTCTACGTGCTTCCGAAGTCGTCGGACGCGAACGAGATTGCCGAGCGCATACCTGAGTACGCCCGTCTCGGTAAAAAAAGAGGTAAAGTTCGTGTCGGTACGAGGGTGGTTGAGGCGCATCGGTCGTCTGGCGAGTTCACAGCTAACCATCCGTTCGGTGTGAATGACTACGACAACACGCCCATGAGCAACGTGGTGTCGAAGAAGATGCGTCCTATGCCTATCATTCTCCAAGCAAAGTACGAGGATGACTATCTGTCGATACCGCGTGAAGACAGACCGAACGCGAAGTTACCCGCTGACCTGACCTTCTTGGGGAGGAAGAGATGAGTGAAGGGGAGAAGATACGGCTTGATGGCGTCGCAGTACCTCGTGTTAAGGGAGATTATTTCGGCTTCGAGCCTTACGACCACCAAGCACAGGCTCAGGAAGTCATCGGGACTGAGGATAAGTTCTTCGCGGTTAACACAAGCCCGACGGGTAGCGGTAAGACCTACTCGTGGCTGAAACCCGCGCTTGACGAAGGCATAGACACGGTAGCCGTTTTCCCGACCAACGCTCTGATAGCCGACCAGCTTGACACGGCACGTGACCTCGTGGACTCGAACTATCCGGGTGCTAATATTGTAGAAGTAACAGGGGAGTCGGTTGCTGAGTGGCGCGACGAGTACAGGAGTGCGGATACGAAAGGGAAGGCATTACGTCGAAAACTCGACGAATCACTGGGGAAGAACCGCGTCACGGTCGCTCTCACGAACCCGGATATATTCACCCTGATACGGAAGGATATGTACCGTCACAGAGACGTCACCGGTCTACCCAACAGGTTCGGAATGCTGGTTTTTGACGAGTTTCATCTTGCAGACGTTAGACAGCGCGACCTCCTTCTGTTTCTCGTAGACGAAATAAACGAGCTTTCGGACGAATATTCGAGAGCTAACCGGTTCTATTTCCTCAGCGCGACACCTGACGAGTCCAGCACCTACAGAAGTGTCAAAGAGCGGATACAGGAAGATATGCGCGAGGACGCGCACTCGATACGCGCCGACTCCGTTCCTCTGTCGGAAGCCGATGAAAGGTACATGGGCGTCATGCCCGAAGTGAATCTCGAACTCCGAGAAGCACGAACGTTCCGTACGGCGGACAAGCTACTTGACCAAGAAAACGTCGAGGAGTTCGTTGAGTTCTGTCGTGACGAACAGACTGTCATAATGCTCGACGGCGTTCACGAAGTGGACGTAGTGTACGAGATGCTCAACGATGAACTGGACAGAGAAGTCCATCGAATAACCGGATTCAACGACGAGGAGGCGAGAGACAAGATAGAGAGCTTTGACGTTCTCGTGAGCAACGCCGCGGTTGAGGTAGGTCTCGACTTCCAACCAAAGCGTCTCGTTTTCTCCGCTTCCAACGCCTCGAAACTAATACAGCGTCTCGGTCGTCTTAGAAAACTCGACGACAGGGATGAGCCGCATGATGCTTGGTGTTACATCCCCGGAGCAGTAAAGGCGAAGATAGAGTCCGAACTTGGTGACGAAGAGACCGTCTCACGTTCAGGGTTCGAGAGTAGCGTAAAGAGAGCTTTCGACGACGAAGTAGACCTTTCTTCGTACTCCACAAGATGGAGCGACGTAGAAGCGTACGACCACGTGCTGAAACGGGTTAACGACGTACCGTCGGATGAAGAAGAAAACGTGAGGAACAACGGATTACGTAGAATAGAGAGGCACTACTACGAACCGTACGATAGAGATTTCGACAAGGATGACCTCAAACGGCTTCACGACTGGACTTCGAGAGATGTCGTTGAGGAAATGAAGACTTACCGTGGCTCCGGACTTCAGGTCATGATTCGAGATCATGTTTCCGACGAAATGAAACTCTACAACATGCTACATCTCCTGAAGTGGGGGGTAGTGGAGTTCTATGAAGGGACAGAGTTTCGTTCTCGTCTGTCGGAAGAGGAGAAGAAATTCTACGACGCTTACGAGGACTACTCGGTTGGATTCTGCGAATTCTTTGGAAAAGTTTCTACCGATGATTCCGATGGATACGGAGGCAGAAGCGTCTCGTTCAAGTCTGAGAACCAGGGATTCTACCAGATGGTTAACTCGTCTGACCGGGAGCGCACGCCGGACATGTTGAGCGGTCTCAGCGTCCGTGTCGAAAACAACGATGCACCGCGTATCGAAGGACTAGACTACCTACGGGAGGAACTAACTGACGCAGAACGCCTCGTGTACGCGTTCCCCGGCAGACCGTCGATGAACGAAGCACAGTACGGATTTGGGGACTTCTTTTTTGTATATCCGTTTGACGGCGACAGCATAACGTTTGGCACCACCGCGCTATTTATGCACTGCCTCGTGCAGGACAAGGAAGAGGAAGATGCCAGAGATAGGGACTGGTCATGGGACTGAAACGCGACGAACTCGTACAGGTCGGCGAAATAAACCAGTTTGTCTACTGCTCACGCCGTCACTACTATATTAAGTTCTTCGACACCATCGGCAAGAACTACGAACTCACCGAAGGCTCGGTGAAGCATGATAATAAGTCACGCCGCGGTGGCTGGACTGAGGAGATGTATCTGCGCTCCGAAAAGCACCGTCTTCACGGAAAGATAGACGTGCTCGATGAGAACGACACTCTGACCCCTGTCGAGCGAAAGCGTGCCGAGAGCGGTAGCTACTTCGAGAGCGACGAACTCCAGTTAGCGGCTTACTGTATGCTGTTGGAGGACAACGTGCCGGGTAGCGT
>Ga0207714_1002262_pt1 | contig 11795 bp, 9 predicted proteins | sample PonA232FremontCA_2_FD_187270 | JGI IMG/M metagenome (GOLD analysis project Ga0207714, IMG submission 187270) | Marine sediment microbial community from Fremont, CA, USA - Pond A23 Sediment 2 (SPAdes) | ecosystem: Environmental > Aquatic > Marine > Unclassified | place: USA: Fremont, California... | reverse complement strand
TTCCCGGCGACCACGACCGGCCGACGTTCGACGATTTCGCCTGACGTACGCTCTTACTGATGGCTCAGAGAGGGCTCGACCGTGTCGCATTTTTGTTCCGTGACCGGGAACCCGCGCCGGCCGTCTCGACGGTCGGATTCGGTGATATCATTCCGACGACAGTCGCCGGACGGTGGGTGACGATACTCGCTGTTCTGGTCGGCTTCATTCTCATTCCCTGGCAGGTGAGTCGGCTGCGGAATCCGGGAGCTCCCACAGCGAACTGTCCCCGCTGTGGACAGGCGATCGACGAACCTGACCGTTTCTGTCGCACGTGTGGACTCGAACTGAACGGGGAAAACCAGTCATCCAGCAGTGGTTCCGCATCATCTACAGATCAGTCCTCGCCAGTCCGAAACGAGTAATCGAGTGCGTCCGCGGAGTGGGTCAGCGCTCCCATCGAGATGACGTCGACGCCGGTCTCGGCGTACGCCGGCACCTCCTCGACCGTGATACCGCCACTCGCTTCCGCGAGCGTCCCGGCAGGCAGCAACTCGACCCCACGCGCGGTCTCCTCGGGTGGGAGATTGTCGAAAAGCACGATGTCCGCGCCGGCCTCGACGGCTCGCTTTCCGTCCGCCGCCCGTTCGACTTCGACCTCGATTTTGGTCGCGAAGGAGACGCGCTCGCGGAAGTGCGAGATGGCCTCCTCCATCCCCATCTCCGCGATCTGGTTGTCCTTGACCATCACCATATGCGAGAGGTCGAGCCTGTGGCTGTCGCCACCGCCGGCGACGACCGCGCGTTTCTCGATCCCGCGCAGTCCGGGCGTCGTCTTCCGGGTGCCGGCAATCTCGACGTCGTCGCTGACAGTCCGGGCCGCGTCGACGGCCGCGCGGGTTTCCGTCGCGATCCCCGACGCGTGTCCGGCGACGTTGACCGCGACGCGTTCGCCACGGAGGACCTCGCGTGCCGGCCCGCGGACCTGGAGGACTGTTTCCCCGGTCTCGATCCGCTCGCCGTCGTCGACGCTGTTTTCGACAGCTACGTCCAGATACTCGAAGACAGCACACGCCGCGTCGAGTCCCGCCGCCACACCACTCTCTTTGGCGACGAGCCGGCCGCTGGTCGTCCCTACAACACCGTTGGTCACGTCGTGGTGACCCAGGTCCTCCCCGAGCCACCGCTCGATCTGGTGGGTCGGGATCATCTACTGCTCGGCCGCCGGGACCTCGTTCTCGACGAGGTAGTGACAGCCGACCGACCGTTCGTTCTCGGCCGCCGCCCGGGCGATCAAAAGCGAGACGATCGACGCCGAGCGGAGTTCGTACAGCGACCGCGAGGTACGGGTCCGGACGTAGGCGTCGACCTCTCCCTTCAGTCGCCGGAGTACCCCCTGGGCGCGCTCGAGGCCGTCGGGTGTCCGCTCGATGCCGACCATCTCGTCCATCACGCGCCGGAGTCGACGGAACTTCTCCCTGGCGAAGGTCGCGGGCAGATCCGGATCCCGTTCCAGCAGTTCCGGCGGTTCGATCGTCTCCACCGGCCTGCCGGCGGCGTCTTCGCCGGCCCGCTGGCCCCAGACCAGCCCCTCCAGCAGCGAGGTGCTCGCGAGCCGGTTGGCGCCGTGGACGCCGGTCCGTGAACACTCCCCAACGGCGTACAGTCTGTCGAGCGTCGTTCGACCCCGGCCGTCGACGACGACGCCGCCACAGAGGAAATGCTGGGCCGGCGCGATGGGGATCCCACTCTCCCAGTCGACGTCGTGGCTGGCGCATTTGTCCGCGAGATCCGGGAACGCGGATTCGAACTCGATGCCGGAGACGTCCAGCGTCACCTCGCCGGTCTCTTCGCGCTCGGTTTTGACAGCGCGGGCGACGACGTCCCGTGGTGCCAGTTCCGCGTCCTCGTGGTATGTGGGCATGAACCGATCGCCGTCGCCGTTACGGAGGATCCCGCCCTCGCCGCGGACCGCCTCGCTGATCAGGAAGGTTCCGTTGTCGGTGTGACAGGCCGTCGGATGGAACTGCACGTACTCCATGTCGTCGACGTCCGCGCCGGCCAGTGCGGCCATCGCGATGCCGTCGCCGGTGGCGGTCGGCGGATTCGTCGACCGGGGGTACAGCGCGCCGATGCCGCCGGTCGCGAGCACTGTCGCGCCCGCGAAGGTGGGGGCCCACTCGCCGTCCCGTTCGAGGATCGCCCCGTGGACTCGCCCCTCGTGGCGGATCAACTCCAGAGCCGCGGTGTTCTCGTGGATCGTGACGCCGGTTTCGTCGGCGACGTAGTTCAGGAAGGGGACGTGGATGTGTTTCCCGGTCTCGGCGTTGACGTGGAGGATCCGGGGCTGGTCGTGGGCGGCTTCTTTCCCGTAGTCGAACTCACTGCCGTTCGTATCGAACTCGATGCCGACGGTATCGACGAGCACGTCGCCGACCGTCTCCGTCGCGTTCTCGACGAGTACCTCGATGGCGCCTTCGTCGGCGGTGCCGGCCGAGGCGTCGAGAATGTCCTGTTCGAACTGTGCCGGATTGTCGCGGGTGATCGCGATGCCGCCCTGTGCCCACCACGTCGAGGCCTCTTCGGGGCGCTGTGCTTTCGTAACGAGTGTCACGTCCGCGCCGTCCCGGTCGGCGGCCAGCGCCGCCGAGAGGCCGGCGATGCCCGCGCCGACGACGAGTACGTCTGTCTCCGTTCGTTCCATGATTAGATCTCTAACATCCGATCGAGCGCGACCTGTGCGAGTTCTTTCTCCTCGGGTGCAACCTCGATCACGTTGCGCTCCCGGCCCTCGACTAACTCTTCGAGGACCCACACCAGGTAGTTCGGATCGATCTGGCGCATCGCGTTGCAGTCCATGCAGGCGTCACCACACAGCGGCAGGACGTTGACTTCCGGATGCCACCGGCTCAGGTGGTTCGTGAGGTGGATCTCGGTCCCGATCGCCCACGTCTCGCCTGGATCTGCGTTCTCGACGACCTCGCAGATCGTCGACGTCGATCCGGCGACATCCGCGGCCTCGACGACCTCGCGGCGACACTCCGGGTGGACGACGACGTTCGCATCGGGGTGGTCCGCTCTGATCTGTTCGATGTGTTCGACACGGAACCGCTCGTGGACCTGGCAGTACCCCTCCCAGAGGATGATATCGTGTTCGGCAGCCTTGCTCGCCTCCGCGCTCTCGGGATCCCACGGGTCCCACTCGACGATCTCCTCGGCCATTCCGAGCCGGTGTGCGGTGTTCTCCCCGAGGTGTTTGTCCGGCAGGAAAAGCACCTTGTCGCCTTTCTCGAAGGCGTACTCGAAGGCCTTGTGCGCGTTCGAGGACGTACAGACCAGTCCACCCTGTTCGGCGCAAAACGCCTTCAGATCGGCGTAGGAGTTCATGTACGTGATCGGGATGATGTTCTCGTCGGTCTCGGCCGTGATCTCCGCCCAGGCGTCGTCGACCTGGAGCGCCTCGGCCATCCCTGCCATCGGGCAGGACGCCTCCATGCTCGGGAGGATCACCGTCTGTTCGTCGTCGGTGATGATATCCGCCGACTCGGCCATGAACGTGACACCCCCGAAGATCACGTACTTCGCGTCGGCGTTTGCGGCCTCCTTGCTCAACTGGTAGGAGTCACCGATGAAATCCGAGTGTTCGACGATCTCCTTGCGCTGGTAGTTGTGACCGAGAATCACCACGTCGTCGCCGAGCGTTTCGATCGCCGCTTCGGTCCGTCGTCGCCGCTCTTTCTCGTCCAGTTCGCGGTACTGGGGCGGCAACTGCTCCAGATTGTCGTACTTGAAGAGGCTCAGGTCAGTCTCGAACGTCGCTGTTTCCATTTCCGGCACCCTAAATCACCTTGTGTCTATTCTATGGAGCTGCGTTTTGAAAAGATTTTGTATTCAAAGATGGAGAGGGGAGTGAATAGTTCTCCGAAACACCGGTTTATTCACTTTTAGTGTTCAATAGTCGTTCAGCTGTGTCCGGAAACTGTCTCTGTTTTTTACGTTAGCGGCCAATATTCATATATACCTTGGCAATTTCGCGGCAGAGGACCGAAAACCCACCAGAAATCAGTCGCCTGCCCGCGAGTGGCCGACGGTTGCGAACTCGGCGAGTGTGCCGACGGCGGGGACGGAGTCGTACGGTCGGTCGACGACGATATCGCCCGCAGTCCCCGTTCCCACACCAGGGATCGCCGCCAGTTCGTCCATCGAGGCGTTGTTCACGTCCAGCGGGTAGGGGACACCCGTCACCGAGCGGTAGCCGTGGTCGGTGATCGCCACGTCGATGACGTCCCCGAGTGGGCGCTCGCCAGGAACCGCGACTAGCAGGGGGTACGTGCCGAGCTGTCGGCCGAATGTCCGGCCACCCTCGTGGTACTCGAGGTGGACGTCTTCGAGCACCGTCCCCGGCGGAGCCACCCGTTCGAGCATCGGGTTGTCGATCTCCTCGCGGATCTCCTGTTTGTACTGTTTGAACAGCTTCTTGTGGTCGTGGGCGATTTCGGCCCCCGTCTCGGACATCTCGGTCCCCTCGAAGGCCATCACCTGCCGGATGTTGATCCGGCGGACCATCAGCCCCTCGTCGTAGAGCCGTTGCAGGAAGGCTCTGTTGTGTTCGAACGACTCCTCGCGCTCACCCTGGAGGCCGTGGACGAGGTTGATGCCCGGTAGGAGTTTCGGCAGGCGTCGGGCCGCGTCCGAACCGAACCTCGGGGCCCCGTCACGGTCGCCTCCCGGCCGCCACCCGCCCTCCTCGTTGACGATCTTCACCGCCCGGAAACACTCCTCGGCGGTCACGTTCAGGTTGTTTTTCTCCTGGACGACTGGATCGGCCGACTCGAGACCGAACGCCGCGGTGTCCCCGGGCGTGTTGTGTTCGGCGATGATCCGGATCCCCGCACGGGATTTCTCGGGCCACCGGACGATCGTGATCGGGTTCATGTTGTCCAGGTGTAACGTCCGCAGCTCCGGCACAGCCTCCCGGATCCCCCCGTACAGTTCCCGGAGTGCGTCGGGGTTCGGTGCCTCGCCGTCGCCGCCGTAGGCGAGGATGTCGGCCTGTCGGCCGAGCCGGAAATCCCGCACGCCGCGGTCGGCAAGCGCGGCGACCTCGCCGACGACGGAGTCGGGCGTGCGGAAACTCGGATCCGCGCCGTACAGCGGCTCCGTACAGAACGAACAGCGGTAGGGACAGCCTCGGGAGGTCTCCATCTCGCAGATCAGGTACGCCGGGTGGTTGGGGTGTTGTTCCACGACGAACGCGCCCTTCTTCGCCCATCTGGTGATCTCCTCGTTGTCCCGCATCCGGTTCCCGAAGCCTTCGAGGCCGCCGTGAACCAGGTCGTAGGTCGCTGCCTCCACGTCGCCTTTCGCGACGAAATCGTAGTCGAGGTCGTCGCGCTCGGTCTCGGTCGCGCCCTCGTTTTTCTCGCCGACGCCGAACCGGACCGGCCCGCCCATCAGCGTCGTTCCCTCGGCGGCCCAGGCGAGCCGTTTCACCTCGTCGGGCTCGGCGGGCGTGCCGCCGACGTACTTCCCGGGGACGGTCATCCCGCCGACGTAGATCATGAGATCCGCGGACTCGACGTCGAGCCACCGCTCCCTTTCCTCGCGGAGCGCGTCGATCGTGTGGTAGGTTATCTTCCCTTCAGGGACGCCGGCGTCGACGAGCGCGCCGGCAACGTAGCGGGGGTACGTCGAGATGTACGGGGGGACGCCGAAGTGTGCCGGCTCGTCGACGTAGCCGTCGACGATCGTCACCTCGAGCGTCGCCGGGTCTTTCATGTCCACACCTACTCCGTCGAGGCTGAAAACGATGTCTACTCCGGACCGTATACCGGTGGACAGAAGCCGTGATACAGATGAGACGGGCACGGTGGTGCCGCTCGAGTCATCAAACGTTCTGTCCACCGGTATGGTTTTCGAGAGGAGCACCAGAACCCCAAAGTCCCCGGAGCAACTATCAGTAGCTGATGGAACTTCCGGATCCCGACACTGTTCCCCGGCGCGAGTATCTCCGGGGACTCGTGGCAGTTGGCGGGGCAGCGGCGCTTGCCGCCTGTCTCGACTCGGTCGACGAGGGCGGTGTTCCGACGGGTGATCCCGACGAACGGCCACCGAGCCAACACGCCTGGAACGACGTGCTCGACACCGACGAGTACGGGAACATCCGCTCGCCGGAGCACCGCGTCCTGCTCGCGCTGGATCTGGAGGGGGAACCGGACCAAAGCGACCGCGAACAGGTCGAGGCGGCGTTTCGATCGCTCGAACGGGCGTACGCCCACGACCCCGAAGGACTCCTGTTCAACGTGGGGTACGCGCCGTCGTACTTCGAGACGGTCGGTGTCGAGCCCCCGATCCCGCATCCGAAGCCGATCACCAACTCCGAGAATCCGGCACTGGACGGCTTCGACACGCTCGTTCACCTCGCCAGCGACAATCCCGAGGTCGTCCTCGAAGCCGAGGAAGCGTTACTCGGCGAGGTCAGCGAGCCAAACGGTGTCGAGATGTCGGCGACGCTGGCCGGCGTGTTCGAGCGCGGCCAGCCCCGCCGGACGGGCTTTGTCGGGGCTGGGCTGCCGGCACAGCACACCGAGATGGATGCGGTGCCGGAGTCGATCCCGGAAGCGGCCCCCTTCTTCATGGGCTTTAAAAGCGGGTTCGCGAACAGCCAGGCACCCGAACGGCGGGTGACGATCCAGGACGGCCCCTACGCCGGCGGGACGACGACACAGATCGAGTCGCTGGATCTCCAGCTCCGGAGCTGGTTCGAACAGGACGATCACTTCCTCCGGGTCGCACAGCTTTTCAGCCCGGCACACGCCGAGCGGGGGATGGTTCCCGGCGTCGGTGACGAACTCGGCAACTCGACCGACATCGAGCAGTTCGTCGACCGGACAGCTGCGGACGCGAGCGAGGGGGTCGTCGGCCACGCACAGAAGGCCGCCCGGGCACGCGACGAGGACGGGACGCCACCGCTGTTGCGACGGGATTTCAACACCGTCGACGGCGACTTTCCGGGCATCCACTTCCTCTCCCACCAGCGGACTATCGAGGATTTCGTCCGCGTCAGAGAGGCGATGGCCGGCGAGGATCTCGACAGCGGCGTCGGGCAGTCCCACAACAACGGCATCCTGCAGTACATCTTCACGAACCGACGGGGGAACTTCCTCGTGCCGCCACGAACGAAGCGGTCACTACCAGGGCTCTAGTATGCAACACGGAACAGACGACACGGCGGCGAACCGACTCTCGCGGCGGGCGTTTCTCGCCGCAGGCACAGCGGCGACTGCCGGACTGGCCGGCTGTTTCGGGGACGACGGGGAGTCGACTCCCGAGGTTATCTCGGAGAACGACGTCCCCGGCAGCGGCGCTCCGGAGGTCGAGAACCCACCGGACGCCGTCTATCTCCCGACCCACGAGGCGCCAGTGAGGATGCTGGAGACGGTCCGGGCCGGGGAGTACGTACTGCTGCCACATTTCACTACCCAGCACCAGTTCTGGCTGATGCGTGGCAACGACGACCAGCCGGTGTTGAACGAGCCGGATTCGCCGGGACTGCACTTCATGTTCGCCGTCTGGGATGGCGAGACGGGTGCGATGATCCCGGTCGACCTCGGCCTCGGTATGACAGTCCGGCGCGACGGCCAGCGTGTCGACCGCCGCCGGCCCTGGCCGATGATCTCACAGCGGATGGGGTTCCATTTCGGCGACAACGTTCCCTTCGTCGAGTCGGGCACGTACACGGTGGAGGTGAGCGTGGCCCCGATCGGTGCCCGGAAAACTGGCGGCTTCAGCGGCCGCTTCGAGGAGAGTGCCACGACGACGTTTACCTTCGAGTTCGACCGCGAGATCGAAGCCCAACTCGTCGGCGAGATCGAGTACCTCGACGAGGAGCGGTGGGGCGAACCCGGCGCACTGGAACCGATGGGCCACGGTGGCGGGATGGACGAGATGGACGGCGGGATGGGTCCCGGTATCGGGCTGCCAGCCCCGGATTCGTACCCGGGTACTTCCCTCGGTGTGCACACGAGTGACGGGGCGGAGTTCGTCGTTCGCTCCCTGTCGGGGTCACGGCTGGCCGGGGACGGCGACTACCTGTTCGTCTCGCCGCGGACCCCGTACAACCGGGTTCCGTTGCCCGACATGTCGCTGTCAGTCGAGGGTGATATCGGGGGGAAACTCACACAGACCATCGACAGCGAACTGGGTCACCACTACGGACTGACCGCGGACCTCGCTGCCGGGGACACGTTCGATATCGTGGTCGAGAGCCCGCCCCAGGTCGCCAGACACCGCGGATACGAAACCGCCTTCCTCGATATGCCGCCCGTGACAGTGGAGGTAGACTGATGATTGATCCGGGCCGCTCGTGTACGGTGCCCGTCAGACCGCGAAAGAGACCTGCGTGCACGATAGATACAGCCTAATACAATGTATATGAACCGTCGACAGTATCTCGGTGGTATCGTCTCGGTCGGGGCGGTCGCAGTCGCCGGCTGTAGCTCCGGCAGCGGCGGGGACGGGGGAAGCGACGACTCCGAAGGGATCGAATCCTACCAGCGGGTCGACGGCTACGTGTTGAGTAAATCCTTCCCGATGGAGATCTACGATCCACAGAGTGGCGACCGGCTGGCGGAGGTTCACTGGCACGAGGACTGGAAACACTGGCACCAGAGCCCGCTGGAGGTCCCGCTGGATGAGTGGTCGGCGTACGAGCTGCGAGTGAACAACCCCGATCTAGAGGCGATCCCGATCGGTGAAGACAGATCACTCCAGCTCGACGTCAACCGCACCGAGGAGACACCGGAGACCCTCGTCGCCGTCCAGCCCACTGGCACGTTCATCGAAATGAACGGACAGACCGAGGGTACCGGCGAACTCGTCTTCCGACTCGTCAGCGACGGCGAAGCGGTCTGGACCTCGCCCGCGCTGCCGATCGAGGTCAGCTAGGTCCGCTCGTCGACGATTTTCCCGATTATATCCCCCGTCGAAAGGAGTTCGTCGTCGTCCGCGCTCCGGCCGGAGGCCCGCCGGACCTCGCAGTCGACACCGCGCTGTGCGAGTTGGTTCTCGATCGCGTCGGCGTCGTGGTGTTGGTCGTGGCCGAGGACGATCACACCGGGGTCGATCTCCTCGATCGGTACGAAAATATCGCTCGGGTGCCCCAGCCGTGCGTGGTCGACGGGCTCTAGAGCCGCGACCATCTCGACGCGCTGGTTCGCCGGAACGACCGGTGCGGGCTTGTGCGTGACGTTGTCCTGGCGGGCGACGATGACGTACAGCCTGTCGCCCATCGACTTCGCCTCCCGTAGATAGTGGACGTGGCCGGGGTGCAGGATGTCGAACGTCCCCTGTGCGACGACCCGCGTCATCCCTCCGCCCTCCGGTGTCGCCTGCTCCGGACGGGGCACGGGCTCGCGACTTCGAGATCGAAAACGGAACCGGCACAGCGAAAGGCTCCCATTACCGGGAGTGAGACCTGCCGCCATCTAAGCATTCCGAATACCGACCGACACCAGCACCAGCCGTATATCGAAGCTTAAAAACCATCAAACAACGTAGAGGGTCAATATGTCTACACCCAATGGTACCGGGGATGACGGTACCGACTTTGATAGTTCCACCACGGTCGTCTTCGATCTCGATTCCCAGTGTACGATCGACGACGTTGAGGAGGGCAAGCGGTATCACGCGACTGTCAACGGCGTCGTCGAGTACGGTGTCTTTGTCGACGTTTCGGAGCACATCTCCGGGCTCGTTCACACGTCGAATCTCGTCGGCACGTACGAGGTCGGCGACGAACTGATCGTCGAACTGGACGACATCCGGGAGGACGGGGATGTCAGTTTCGTCGAGGTACAGGTCGCCGAGTACCGGACCAGCCACGTCGGTCCCGGCAGGAAGCTCACCGGGGACCTGAACGAACTGGTCGGCGAGCAGGTCCACCTCGACGGGGAGGTTGTCCAGATCAAACAGACTGGCGGCCCGACGATCTTCCAGGTCCGCACCGGTGATCGTGTCCTCCCCTGTGCCGCCTTCGAGGAGGCCGGTGTCCGTGCGTTTCCGGAGATCGATCTCGGCGAGACCGTGCGCGTCACGGGGACGCTCGAATCCCGCGAATCGTACCGTCAGATCGAGGTCGACGGTATCCGGTCACTCCCGGAGACCGACTCCGACGTCCCCGACCAGCGGGCCGAGCGCATGACGGCGGCGACCGACGCCGCCGAGATCGAGCCACTCGTCGAGTGGCCGGCGTTCGGGAAGCTCTGGGACGACCTCGAGGCGGTCGCCGAGCGACTCCGCGAGACGGTGCTCGCCGGCCGGCCGATCCGCATCCGTCACCACGCCGACGGCGACGGGCTCTGTGCGAGCGTCCCGCTGCAGTACGCGCTCGAACGGTTCATCGAAGACAGCTGGGAAGATCCCGACGCGCCCCGACACCTCCTCAAACGGCTGCCGAGCAAGGCACCCTTTTACGAACTCGAGGACGTCACGCGCGATCTGAACTTCGCTCTCGAGAACCAGACACGCCACGGCCAGAAACTCCCGCTCTTTCTGATGCTCGACAACGGGAGCACCGAGGAGGACACGCCGGCCTACCGGAATCTCGCACACTACGACGTCCCGATCCTCGTCGTCGATCACCACCATCCGGATCCGGAGGCCGTCGAGGACCTCGTCGAGAACCACGTCAACCCCTATCTCTACGACGAGGATTACCGGATCACGACCGGGATGATGTGTGTGGAGGTCGCACGGATGATCGATCCCGAGATCACCGACGAACTGCGCCACGTTCCGGCGGTCGCGGGCATCGCCGACCGCTCGGAGGCCGAGGTGATGGACGACTTCCTCGAACTCGCAGGGGAGGCCGGCTACGAGAAGAAACGCCTCCGCGATATCGGCGAGGCACTCGACTACGCGACCTACTGGCTGAAGTACAACGACGGTCGCGAGTTCGTCAACGACCTGCTGAACGTGAACTGCGACGACCGGGACCGTCACGAACGGATCGTCGACCTCCTGACGGAGCGGGCCAAGCGGGACGTCGACCACCAGCTCGACGCCGCGATGGAACACGTCACCGAGGAGAGTCTCGACAACGGGGCCCGGCTGTACCGGATCGACGTCGAGCGCCACGCCCGCCGTTTCACCTACCCCGCACCGGGCAAGACGACCGGCAAGATCCACGACCGGAAAGTCGAGGAAACCGGTGATCCGGTGATCACGATCGGCTTCGGTCCGGATTTCGCCGTGTTGCGCTCCGACGGCGTCAGGCTCGACATCCCGGAGATGGTCGCGGAACTGAAAGCTGAAGTCCCTGGCGGCGGCGTCAGCGGCGGCGGACACCTGGTCGTGGGGTCGATCAAGTTCGTCAAGGGGATGCGCGAAGCAGTCATCGACGCCCTCGTCGAGAAGATGGCCGACGCCGATATCGACGAGGAACTCGGGAGTTCGGCAGTGATCCCCGAGGAAACCTGATACTGGTGGCTGTAGATTCGTACGGATATTCGACCCCTCGGGGGTCTGTATTCTGCTGTTTTTATACCAATCGGTGTGACCTGCTACCGCTACTCAAACTCGAGTCTGCTCGCGCCAAGCACTGCGAGCACGGCGACGAACAGACAGGCGAGCGCGATTCCGAGAGGGAGCTCGTCGCCGGAGTCTCGCTTCCAGTCCGCATCGAACACCTCGCGGAAGTACGTCGCCGACGCCTCACTCTCCACGAGTAGTCCGACCTCACGGTTCTCCCGCACCGAGTTGTTGTTCCAGTTGAGACTGCCGACGAAGACCTGTTCGTCGTCGGCGATCAATCCCTT
>Ga0207714_1002261_pt1 | contig 11797 bp, 11 predicted proteins | sample PonA232FremontCA_2_FD_187270 | JGI IMG/M metagenome (GOLD analysis project Ga0207714, IMG submission 187270) | Marine sediment microbial community from Fremont, CA, USA - Pond A23 Sediment 2 (SPAdes) | ecosystem: Environmental > Aquatic > Marine > Unclassified | place: USA: Fremont, California... | reverse complement strand
TTCCAGAAGTAGAAGAAAAAAGAGTAATTCTAACGAAAATCCAGCCACTTCCCACATGTACATATACAACTCCGTAAGCGGCAGTAGTATCACGAAACTTTTTTCGACCCATCCACCTACAGAGGAAAGAGTTGAAAAGCTCAGAGAGATGGAAAGGACCTCAAATTTTATGGATAACTGAACTGTTCTATGATTTTCCTAAAATTTGAGATTAGTATTTTTTTAGAGGGTTGGTCAGATAAACGAACAATTTTAGACCGGATGAAGATAATAATACGAACTGAAAAGAATTTTGAGAGAATAGATGATTAAGGAGGCAGGGATATGGCGGTTTCAGAAAAAAATAATTTTTTTATTATTAACGGAAGACTTTCTCTATATGGGGGTTATGAATAACTGAATAAGTTTTTAGGAATAAAATGTTTTCAATAAACAGGTCTGGAATAGGTCTAGTTTCCTTAAACTTTTATCCTTTCTAAAAAAAGAAAGTATGTGAATTTAAATTTAAAGGGGGATTAGATGAGGTGTTTAATCAGACTTAAATCTTTAAAAAATCAAGAATACAATCCTTCGTATTATGTTAAACTTCAAGGGGTTCTTTATAATCTTTTAGAGGAAACAGAATATGACGATATTCATAATTTGAAACCTTTTAAATTCATCTGTTTTTCAAACATTTTTCCTCCTAAAGATATGAGTAAAGGTGATGAGAGGACTTGGATTATTTCGAGTCCTAGTCAAAAACTTGTTGAAGCACTGGGAGAGGTCATTTCTGATAAGGATAAAATCGAGTCAGGAAATCAACAATATCAAGTTGAAAGTTTTGATATTTTTGGCTTGAATCCTGGGGAGAAGGGAACTATGATTACAGGGACACCTATTATTGTTAGAATACCAGCAGATGAGTGTGAAAAGTATGGAATAGATTCCGATGGGTATGATGATGTGTATTGGCGTCTAAATCATAATCCAGAGGCTTTTCTTGATAAAGTTGAGAATAACCTAGCGAGTAAGTATTCGAATTACTATGATCGAGAGCCTCCTGAAAGGCCTTACTTTACAGGATATGAACCTAGAAAACAGGTAAGCGTTCCTCTAGAGTACAGTGATGGCGATGTAGTTGTTATTGGGACAACTTGGAAATTCCACTATGAATGTGAATCTAGAGAAATGAGGAGGTTGATAAGAATTGGCTTTAGTTCAGGTCTGGGTGAACTTAATACTACAGGTTTTGGTTTCATGAATAAGGTAGGCGATAATTGATGCTGAAAGAAATGAAAGAGATAGGAGAACACCTTAGGAAAGTGGAAGGTAGAGGAGGGTTGGACGATTATTTAGATACAGGAGAACTTGAAAATTATGAGAAGATAATAAGCGTGGATTTTGAAAAAGAGAATGGAACCTATGAGTTCTCAGGAGTGAGTTTAATTGATTTAGCTGGAAACGAAAGTGAACTTTTGTATAAACAAGGATCTCCTCGAGGTGGAGATTGGACACCCACGTCTAGAGTTACTCGAATTCATACGATGGATGAAAAGGAAAGTCCAGAAACTAAGATGGATACGATTAGTCGTGTTTTTGAACTTTGGTATGGAAAATTGGATTTAGTAGATACCAAAGTTGTAGATATTTTTAATGATTATCGCGAAAATGAAGAAAGAATTAGAGAAGTCATTAAACAAAAGTACGAGGGAGTAGAAGATTCAAGGTCGATAGTCCTTACAGTTCGATATGAAAATGATGAGGGGGATATGAGTTTCGTCAGAGAATTTTCACTTTTCAGAGACAGTGTTAGAGAAAAAGTTGTGGATAAATGGGGGGAGAAATATCAAACTAAGAGCAAAGCTGAAGAAGAAATTTGTTCCTTATGTAATGATAAAAAATCTGTTTTTGGGTTTGCTTTCCCTTTTAGATTTTATACTGTCGATAATGCTCGATTTGCACCCGATTTTAAAAGGGAGGGTTCTTGGAAGAATTTGCCTCTATGTGAAAAATGTGCCTTCGATTTAAGAATTGGAAGAAATTTTATGGAATCTAAGTCTTTTTCCTTTTTCCGTGATATAGAATACTATGTAATCCCAGATTTTCCGTTTGAGGGTCCTGAAGAAGAATTTATGAACCTAATGGGTAATGAAGAGGATGGAGTTAAGTATTCTTTTCTAGATGCTGAGGAATATTACGATAATAAAAATCCAGAATTTCCCCTAAATATGGACTTTGTGTTCTTTAAAAAGGAAAAAAATTCTCATAAGATTTACAAATACGTTGAGGATGTCAACCCTTCCCATATTAGAGAAACAGAGAAAACTCTGAAAAAAGTTTATGAAAAAATAATCTCGGATAATGATTTAGAAGAAATAGATTATCAAATTAAAGACACAAAATCCTTGCAAAAATTGAGCACTCTTCTTTCCTTTTCTCTTCCAAATACGTATGGTGATAAAAGCTCTTTTATGAACGATTTTTTGGATTTAACCAGCAAAATACTAAAAAAGGAAAAAATTAGTTATGAGATGCTTTTGAGCTTGTTTTCGCCGGAGGTTCTTTCTCGTTTTCGCAGTGATAAGAATCATAGGGGTTATGTATTAAGGACCTTTATTCTGCTCACATTTCTAGAAGATTTGAAAATTTTGGATCATGGAGGTGAAAAACCTATGAAGAATTATGAGGATATTGTGGAGGATTGGACTGAAGAAACAGACGAGAACTTGAAAAAGTTCTTTGAAGATTTTGCTGGTGCTTTCGATAGACCGGAAAAGAAGGCTATATTTTTGACCGGTGTTTTATCTCAGAACCTAATAGATGCTCAGTCTATGATTCGTCAGGGTGGTCCACCTTTGCGTAAGAAGCTTAGTAATTTACGAATGACTGTGGGCAAAATTAAGAATTTTATGTCCACTCTTTTCAGTGATATAGATATTTATAACTCAAAGTCGGAATATAATATTGAATATAGAGATTTGAGAGAGTCTATGTGTACCTACTTTGCAGAAGCCGATAATGAAGGGTGGGAGATTAGTGATGATGAAGTCAGATATTATTTCGTTTTGGGAATGAGTCTGAATAGAGTTTTTAAATCCTAATCAAAATATGGAGGTGAAAAACTATGACAGAAAATTTAGAAGAGAGCGATGAAATTGTAGATGATAGATTCGAGATATTGTTCGTATATGATGTCGAGGAAGGAAATCCTAATGGAGATCCTCTGAACGAAAATCGTCCTCGAATAGACGAAGAAACAGGAGAGAATATTGTCACGGATGTTAGATTGAAAAGGACTGTAAGAGATTATTTTATGGAAAAATATTCCGGTGAAACTCCGAATAAAGTCTTTGTTCGTCCTGCTGAGAAAGAAGACGGAACATTGAAAACTAGAGAAGAACTGGTTAAAGATGAAATTGCTGGAGAAAATGTAGACTTTAAAGATGAAAACAAAGACGAGGTCAAGGAAGCAATTTTTGATTCTTTCCTTGATTTGAGGCTATTTGGAGCTACCCTTGCGGTCCAAGATATGAGTATAGGTCAAATTGGTCCCGTTCAGATTAAAATGGGACGGTCATTGCATAAAGTGGATACAAGATATGTTCAGCAGTCTGTGACTTTGCCTTCTGAGGGTGGAAAGGAAACAGGGACTTTTGCTGATAGGTACGACTTACCGTACTCTCTCATCAGGTTCTATGGGATTGTCAACGAAAATATGGCAGGTGAAACCGGTCTAACTTATAACGATGTTTATAAATTGCTTGATGGTCTTTGGAATGGCACCAAATCGTTGATAACTCACTCTAAAATTGAGCACGACCCTAAAATGCTGCTAGCGGTGGAGTACTCTGAAGATAGTTATCATATCGGAAGTCTCGATAAAATGTTGGATATTGAATCTGACAAGGAAGACGAATCGATAAGGTCTTTTTCGCAGATTTCACTAAATTTGAAAGATCTCAAAGAAGCGTTGGAGGAAAACAGTGGAAAGATAGAAAAGATTCACTACAAGTCGAAGTCTTCTCTAGATTTACCTGATAAACTGGAGGTAAAAGAGCTTGAACTCTAAAATGGAAAAGATTGAAGAATTGGTTTGTCTGGAGATAGAAGGGGATTACGGTCACTTCAGGAAGAGTTATACAACCTCTTCCCCTCTCACTCATGGAGTTCCTCCAAGGACAGCTATTACTGGATTCTTAGGGGCACTGATGGGTTTGCCTCAAAAGGGGGAAAATAACTATCACTATGTATTCCATCCAGAGAGAGCTAGGATTGCACTTATAATTAAAAACCCAATACAGAGAAAAAGTGTAAACAAAAATATGCTGAAAGTTAAAGGTGAGACAGGAAAATTGATTGATCTAAGTGGCCCTCCAAGGGAAATTGAGAGAAATCAAGTTCCCTTCGAGATACTTAGAAATCCAAAATATAGAGTTTACCTGTGGCTGGAAGATAAAGAAAAGGAAAAAAAGTTTGTTGAAATAGTGGAAAATCATAAGTCAGTATTTACCCCTTATTTGGGAATAAGTGAATTTATAGCTGATTTTAATTATTTAGGAAAAAAGAATGTAGATTTTAGAAGAGATTCTGATATTCAAATAGATAGTGTCCTTAGAAAGGAAAGCTATCAGCCAATTTTTGAGAAGGGAAAAAAGTATCGTCGAGAAAATACCTCACTTTTGATGAACGAAGATAGGGTTGTAAAGGAGTTTGGAGAAATACTTTATGAAGAAAGTGGTGATTCTATTGAGGTTAATAATGCTGAGTACTTTGAGGTCGATAAAACAGGTGAAAACATAACCTTTCTTACAGGGTAATTTATGGAATTGAAGGCGAGAGGATCTCAGACTTTAGAAGACCACTTGAATGAGGTTGCAAGGATATCTGAAAAGATAGTTAATAGAAAAAAATTATCATCACCTTTGCTCAATGAAGAGGAGATAGCGACGGTGGCTAGAATAGTAGGGCTAACACATGATTTTGGGAAAGGTATGAACTTTTTTCAAAAATATCTTTCCTCCGAATGTTCTGATCCTAAACCGAAAAAGAAGAGACACTCGTCAATTTCAGCATTTTATACATACCATGTGCTGAAGGAGAAGGGGTTTACTGACTTAGTTGCGACTATAGGTTGGCAAATTGTACAGAGACATCATGGAGACTTGACTAACTTGTTGGAGAGAAGTTCTGATGGTAAGTTTTGTGAGATAGAGAGGAAGACAGATCCTTCTTCGAGGTCTTTAATAAAAGATCAGATGGTTAATATTGAAGATAATACACTTGATAAGTTGAGAGAGGTCTATGAGAGGTTGAATTTGGATTATACCAAATCTTTTTTTGAAGCTATTAAGTCTGGGAAAATATTTGAGGAGGTTAAATTTAATAAAATAAAGCTAAAGCAGGATTTGGAGGTTAGAGAAAGTCATTCCCCTTTCTATCTTATGCTTTTTCTTTATTCAGTTTTGTTGGACGCAGATCAGACTAATTCTGCAGGGTTAGACTTTGATAAATGGCCTTCTGTAGGATATTTTACTTGTTTAGATTCAGATATTATAGAATTTTACAAGAAAGAAGAATTGTCTATAAATTCTGAATTGGATGAGCAAAGAGAGGAAGCATTCAATAAAGTTTCTTCATATATTGGAAATGAGAGTAGAAGACTTCTCTCTCTTACGTTACCTACGGGTGGAGGAAAAACACTGACTGCACTCAATGCAGCTTTAAAGGTTAGGAATGGAGGAGAATTTGAAAGGCCTCCTAGGATAATTTACTCTTTACCCTTCCTTAGCATTATAGATCAAAACTTTGGGGTAATAACAGATATTCTTTCCACTAATAAGATTGAAACTAAACCTTCTGTAATTCTTCGCCATGATTACAAATCCGGTGGGTTTTCAGAAGACGGATTAGAAGAAGAGTTTTTGGACCGAGAGGTTCTTCTTACTGAGGGGTGGAACTCGGAGATGATTACCACTACTTTCGTGCAATTCTTTGAAACTCTCATCGCTACCAAAAAATCCAAAGCGAGAAAATTTCATAAAATGACAAACTCTATTATACTTCTTGATGAAATTCAAGCAGTCCCAGTAAAATATTGGGGCGTTATAAAAGAAGGAATTAATATTTTGACAAATGAGTTCAATAGCTATGTTATTCTTTTAACTGCTACAAATCCTTTGATTTTTGAGCCGGGGAAAGAGATTAAGGAAATGGCTCCAGATTTTAAAAAATATTTTGAATATTTTGATCGAATAGATTATTCTTTTCATATGGATGGGGAAACTCTTCCGGAGATGAAGGCAAGAGTCTTGGATAAAATTGGTGAAAATTCTCAAAAAGATGTTATGGTTGTATTGAACACCGTGAAATCCTCTAAGAAACTTTTTGAAGAGTTAGAAAATGAGGTTAGTAGAGAAATAATTTATCTATCCACGAATATATTGCCAAAACATAGGGAAGAAAGAATAAATGAAATAAAAGAATCTGACGAGCCTATTTTGATAATAACGACACAACTTGTTGAAGCTGGTGTGGACATAGATATTGATTTGGTTTATCGAGATTTTGCACCTCTTGATTCTATAGTTCAGGTGGCTGGAAGATGTAACAGAGAGGATGAAGGGGAGAGAGGAGAAGTACATATCTTCAAACTTAAAGATGAAGATGGGATGAGAGATTATTATTATCAATACATATATGATAGTGTTCTTTTAGATATAACTCAAGATATTCTTTCAGAGTTTGGTGGAGGGGTTTCGGAGTCAGAGTTTAATTTGGAGGCTATAAGAAAGTATTTCGATCAGGTGAATGAGAAAAAGTCTCTTAATCCCGATGAGATATTAGAAGATTTATCAAAATTGTCTTGTGGAGATGTTTCATTTTCACTAATTTCCGAGGATTACCAAACTGTAAGTGTTTTCTTAGAGATAGACCAAGATGCTTCGAATATTTATAATGAAGTTAAAAAAGTTTGTGAAGAGTGTAGAGGTTATACTAGAAAAGGTAAGCTCCTTAATTTAAAATCTGATTTCTATAGTTACATTCTTGATGTTAAGGTTAGAGGTAACGAGGATATTTTATCTCATTTACCTGAAACGACGTTTTTTGACGATATGCGAAAAGTTTCTAAGAATCAGATAGAACGGTGGTATGATGAGGAGATTGGTTTTCAGTTTCCAGAAAGTACTGTGGAGGACCGACTTCTGTGATTAAAGAAACCCATATTACAGGAGTAATGATTCAATATTTTTTTTCTTGTCATAGAGAACTTTGGTTTTTTGGTAACAGATTGAATATGAATTATGAAAATGAAAATATTAAAATTGGAAAACAGATTCAGCAAAACTCTTACGATAGGGAAGTTAAGGATGTTTTAATAGATAATAAAATATCAGTTGACTTCATAAAAGAGAAAAATACCATATGTGAAGTAAAGAAATCTAGTGTTTTAGAACGCCCTAAGAAAATGCAATTGAAATATTACCTGTGGTATTTAAAAAATAATAAAGGAGTGGAATTGAAAGGAGAACTTAAATATCCGACTGAAAGAAAAAAAGTTGATGTTTCACTTTCAATTAAAGATGAACGGGAGATTGAGGAAGCTTTGAGCGAGATTCCTAAAATATTAGATAAATCTAAGCCTCCAGAGCCGGTTGAAAAGCCTTATTGCGAGAATTGTTCCTACTATGAGTTTTGTAAGGTTTAAACTATGGAAAAAAATTACTATATTCTTAGCAACGGGCGGTTAGAGAGAAAAGAAAATACAGTGAATCTTGATACAGGAGAAGATAAGAAAAGAATCCCAGTAAAAAATGTAGGGGCACTTCAAATTTTGGGGCAAGTGGACCTTAACACCAGATTTCTTAGTTTTCTCAACCAAGAGAATGTAGCTGCTCATTTTTACAACTGGTTCGATAGATATACTGGAAGTTATTATCCTCAAGAGTATCTAAATTCAGGTAAACTACTTGTAAATCAGGTTCTCTGTTATCATAAAAAAGAGAGAAGGATTAGGATAGCCAGAGAAATAGTGAGAGGTGCGTCTAGTAATATGTTGAAGAATTTAGAATATTACAAAAGGAAGAAGAAACAGGTGGGTGAAGAAAAGAGAGAGATAGAAAAATTCAGAGAACAGATACCAGAAATAACTGGAATGAATAATCTTTTGGGTTTAGAAGGTAAAATAAGAGAAATTTACTATCGGTCTTTTCCAAAAATATTGCGTTCAGGTTTTGAATTAGAAGAGAGGACTAAAAGACCCCCTCAAAATGAGGTAAATGCAATGATTTCTTTTGGAAATTCTTTATTATATTCCTCTACTCTAACGGAGATATATAAAACACAACTAAATCCTACTGTGAGTTTTCTTCATGAACCGAGAGAACGTAGATTTTCGCTAAGTTTAGATATTAGTGAGGTTTTCAAACCGCTGATTGTTGATAAGTCTATATTTAAGTTAGTTAATAAACAAATAATACAATCCGAGGATTTCGATCGGGATTTGAATGGCTGTTTGTTGTCAGAAAAAGGGAAGAAAGAGTTCATTAAAGAATTTGAGTCGAGACTGGAAAAGACTGTCAAGGTTGAATCTTTGAATAAGAAGGTTTCTCAACAAAGGTTACTTAGGTTGGAAGCATATAAACTCGCGAAGCATTGTTTAGGGGATGAAAAGTACGAAAGTTACAAGGCGTGATTAGGATTTATGTGATAATAGTTTATGATGTTAAGTCGGAGAGGAATAGAGAGGTTATTACTTTTCTTAGGGAGCATCTGCATTGGATTCAAAACTCTGTTTTTGAGGGGGATTTGACAGAAGCAGAATACCGAAAAGTCAAGGATAATTTATCTGGTATTACAGATGAAGGGGATTCTATTGTCGTTTATTCTTTTAGAAGTTCAAAATATGTGGATAAAGATACTATCGGTGAAGAAAAAGGGTCTAGTGAGAGAATTATATAATCCTATGTTTATAAGAAACACTTGTGATTCGAGTTAGGAGTGAACTGCTATCCATAGAGCTAAAATAAGGTGAATAATAAGTGAATAAAGAGCGTTTTACCCGGCCTTTCAATCGCACCATGAAGGTGTTGGAACTCACCAGTTTTCCATCGATGCCAGCCGTCTGTGAAACTTTCAATCGCACCATGAAGGTGTTGGAACTGTTGTTAGGATCGGGAGCTAACGGAAAATCTACACTTTCAATCGCACCATGAAGGTGTTGGAACTTCTTTTTAGGTGTCTTGTCGGATTGAAGTAGTTAGCTTTCAATCGCACCATGAAGGTGTTGGAACTAAAACTACTCATTTGTCTTTGATAGATCTACAAACTTTCAATCGCACCATGAAGGTGTTGGAACGGCATAAAATTTTCACCCCTTTATACAACATTTTTAGACTTTCAATCGCACCATGAAGGTGTTGGAACGTTGGATCGTGTTGTGATTTTTCGCATACGGTTTGTTCTTTCAATCGCACCATGAAGGTGTTGGAACTGTCGTTGTTTTGAAGTGTAGGGTTCATAGATGATCTTTCAATCGCACCATGAAGGTGTTGGAACTAGTCTTAATAGCTTCATTAAACAAGTATTCATAGTCTTTCAATCGCACCATGAAGGTGTTGGAACTCCTGTAGTCTGTAGTTTTTTCGCCTAGATGTGTTGCTTTCAATCGCACCATGAAGGTGTTGGAACGAACCATGAGTACCCCCATAGCTGGTATAGTAGCTCCCTTTCAATCGCACCATGAAGGTGTTGGAACTGGTTACGTCGAAATATGCGGGATCGGGCGTACTTTCTTTCAATCGCACCATGAAGGTGTTGGAACGACAAATATAAACGGGCTTTTGATTTGGTTCTGAATCCTTTCAATCGCACCATGAAGGTGTTGGAACTTGATAACCGGAATGGTTTATGGGTTAACCACACTTTCTTTCAATCGCACCATGAAGGTGTTGGAACTCGGCTTTTTTATCTCGGATATCGGCTTTTTTATCCTTTCAATCGCACCATGAAGGTGTTGGAACGAGCCGTAGACGATCTACAAGACAGTAATCTGATAACCTTTCAATCGCACCATGAAGGTGTTGGAACACTAAAGTAAAAATATTGAAAACTAAGAGATGTATATCTTTCAATCGCACCATGAAGGTGTTGGAACTAACCAATCTCCCCACCATCAACGTTATTGTAGACACTTTCAATCGCACCATGAAGGTGTTGGAACGTTTTTTGAATGTTCCTGTATCCTCGAGTTCTTCCTTTCAATCGCACCATGAAGGTGTTGGAACTTATAACCGTTTTGGTTGCCTCCCTAATACTACTCAACTTTCAATCGCACCATGAAGGTGTTGGAACTAATCTTTTTCGTCTTCGCCTTTGTAGATCGTTACCGCTTTCAATCGCACCATGAAGGTGTTGGAACTTGGTTTGGTCGGTTTTGTTGATCGTGTTTTTTTGCTTCTTTCAATCGCACCATGAAGGTGTTGGAACGTGTTTGGGGCTAGCGTATATCTAGGGTTAAAACTGGCTTTCAATCGCACCATGAAGGTGTTGGAACGAAATATGATTGTCCATGTAGGTAACCAACCTAACATCTTTCAATCGCACCATGAAGGTGTTGGAACCAGTTAGGTCTTCGGTTTCGGTTACCGGACTGTTCGCTTTCAATCGCACCATGAAGGTGTTGGAACTGCTTTTGGTGTTTTGGTATACTACCGTTCCAGATCCTTTCAATCGCACCATGAAGGTGTTGGAACGAAAACTATGTTGATGATTTGTCGGACCCGGTTTATGCTTTCAATCGCACCATGAAGGTGTTGGAACTAGAGGGTTAAGGAATGCGATAAGAAGTAAAGGCAAACTTTCAATCGCACCATGAAGGTGTTGGAACATGTATTACTTGCTTGATCAAATTCTGACAAATAACCCTTTCAATCGCACCATGAAGGTGTTGGAACGAGATCGAAAAACATTTATCAATTTTGGGAAAGACCGGCTTTCAATCGCACCATGAAGGTGTTGGAACTTGGAGGTTGATAATGTATGGCTAGGGTTAGTAGGCTTTCAATCGCACCATGAAGGTGTTGGAACTAACTCTTTTAGACAATCTTGAAAAATATGCGTTGACTTTCAATCGCACCATGAAGGTGTTGGAACTGATTTTGGTCGTAAATAGTCGTTTTGATCGTGTAGCTTTCAATCGCACCATGAAGGTGTTGGAACTATTATTTGGTTATAATATGAAAACCTTTATATGTACTTTCAATCGCACCATGAAGGTGTTGGAACACCCTTCAATGAGCCAATTAAACACACCCTCACGCTCTTTCAATCGCACCATGAAGGTGTTGGAACGCGAAAACACTTGCCCGAACTTTCGATAAAACTTTTGCTTTCAATCGCACCATGAAGGTGTTGGAACTCGATTACTACAATTTCGGGAGTTTCCACATCAAAACTTTCAATCGCACCATGAAGGTGTTGGAACCCTCACAATAATCAGAATAGGCATCATAAATATCAGCTTTCAATCGCACCATGAAGGTGTTGGAACGAAAAGTCGAAAATGTAGAGTCAGCAGCAGAAGCTCACTTTCAATCGCACCATGAAGGTGTTGGAACTAGATTCGCCACACCCGCAGAAAGCATAACCGAAAACTTTCAATCGCACCATGAAGGTGTTGGAACTTCGCTTTGTCGTAAATAGTGAATACCCTTTCATTCTTTCAATCGCACCATGAAGGTGTTGGAACATCTTTTTCCCGTCGTGTTCCGTGTTCAATAATGCGCTTTCAATCGCACCATGAAGGTGTTGGAACACA
>Ga0207714_1002260_pt1 | contig 11798 bp, 15 predicted proteins | sample PonA232FremontCA_2_FD_187270 | JGI IMG/M metagenome (GOLD analysis project Ga0207714, IMG submission 187270) | Marine sediment microbial community from Fremont, CA, USA - Pond A23 Sediment 2 (SPAdes) | ecosystem: Environmental > Aquatic > Marine > Unclassified | place: USA: Fremont, California... | reverse complement strand
TTATAAAATAAAAGAAAATACTACCTGTAACTCCACTAACTACAAATATTATTCTATGGAGACAATCACATTTTTTATTAATAAATTTAAGGAGTTTAAAATAATAAGACATCAATAATTTTTTAATATTAACTACCTCCTTATTTTTAACAAAAATTAGTATATCAGAAAATTGATTTAAATTCAAATTTCGACAGGATATTAGAGGAATTTCGTCTTTTATATTTAATTATATATTAAGAGATATGAAAAAAATAGTCAAAAAATTTAATTTAAAAAGGGGGCAAAAACCATGAAAAACTTAAATAATATAAAAAACTTATCAAATAATCCAGATATTATTATTTTACTTAATAAAGAAGGTATATATAAAAATATCTGGACTAATAGAACCCAGGATTTAGTAGCCCCTAAAGAGGAATTATTAGAAAAATCAGTTGAGGAGATACTTCCATTTGAAATTTCTAAAAGATTTAAAGAAAAAATGAAACTTGCTTTTAAAAAAGATGAAATGCAAAAATTTAATTATAAATTAAATATTAAAGGAAAAACTATTTATTTTGAAGCTTCTTTTGTTGCATTTGAAGAAAATAAGATATTTTGTTTTGTAAAAAATGTTACAGATAAAAAAGAAATAGAAAAAGAATTACGAAAAAGCGAAAAAAGATATCGTACACTATTTGAAAATTTTCCTGCTGTTATCTGGGAAGAAGATTTTTCTGAAGTAATAAAATATGCCAAAAAAATAAAAGCAGAAACTGAAGATATTGAAAAATATCTAAATGAAAACTCTCAAAAATTAAATGAATTATTAAATAAAATCAAAGTGATAGATGTAAATAAAACAGCTCTGAATTTTTATAATGCTGAATCAAAAAAAGAGCTTATAAATAATTTAGAAAAACTTTTTAATAAGAACACAAAAGAAGTTACAATTGAAATTATATCATCAATGTTAAGTGGAATTAAAGGTTTTAGACGGGATACAGAGGTTTTAACCTTGGATGGTAAAAAGAAAGATACAAGGCTTGAATGGAAGATCCCTGAGGAGAAAAATGACTACTCAAAAGTATATATTAGTATTTTAGATATTGGAGAAAGAAAAATGGCTGAAAGAGTTAATAAAAGACAGAATGCCTATTTCCAGCAATTATTTGATAATTCTCCAGAAGCTATCGCCTTATTAGATAATAGGGAACATATAATAAAAATAAATGATAGTTTTGAAGAAACTTTTGGCTATAAACAGGATGAAATAGAAGGAAGACAGATAAATGATATTATTTTACCTTCAGATTATGAAGATGAAGGCATAGAAATAACAAAAAGAGTTAGTAAGGGCCATACAGTTGAAAGTGAATCTGTCCGTAAGACTAAATCCGGTGAGGAAATTTTTGTATCAATTAAAGGCTATCCAATCACCTATAATGGTAAACAATTAGGAGTTTATGCGATTTATAATGATATAACTGTCCGCAAAAAAGAAGAAAATAAAATAAAATATCTTTCTTTTCATGATCAACTTACTGATCTTTATAATAGAAGATTTTTTGATGAAGAAAGAGATAGACTTGATAATTCAAGAGAGTTGCCAATTAGTATAATAGTTGCTGATATGGATGATCTTAAAGGAATAAATGACAATTATGGACATAAAAAAGGTGATGAATATTTAAAAATAATAGCAGAAATAATTGAAAGTTCAGTAAGAGAAGCTGATATTGTAGCTAGAATTGGTGGAGATGAATTTGCAATTTTATTACCTAATGCCAATAAAAAAATAGCTGAAGAAATAGAAAATCGAATTTTAGTAAAATGTAAAGAAAGAAGTAAAAAACTAAAAGAAGATATTAGTATTTCTACTGGTTCTGCAACAAAAAATAAATTTGTAGAGAGTTTAGAAGAAGTTTTTAAAATAGCTGATAAAAAAATGTATGAAAATAAAGAGAGTAAAAAAGAATAATACTTGAAATATGAACTTATGTGTATTAAAATTTAAGTGATATTGATAATGATTTTCAAATATTTTGAGGATGTGGTCTTTTTGCTTTTAGATATAGAAAATTTAAATAAAAGTTTTGAAAAAAAGAAAGTCCTAAAAGATATATCTTTTTCTTTATATAAAGGAGAAGTTAACTGCTTTTTAGGTCCCAGCGGATGTGGTAAATCTACATTATTAAGAATTTTGGCCGGACTTGAAAAAGCTGATACCGGTAAAATTAATATGGATGTAAAACAAAGCTCCTTTATTTTTCAGGATCATCGTTTATTACCATGGTTAACTACTTCTGAAAATGTTGAACTTGTATTGAAAAATAAAATTAAAAATAAAGCTAAGAGGGAAAAAATAGTCCAGGAAACATTAGCTGATGTTAATTTAGAAGAATACAGTAACTATTATCCTGAAAAATTAAGTGGTGGTATGAAACAGAGAGTGGCAATAGCCAGAGCACTTGCTCTTAAACCACAATTAATATTAATGGATGAACCTTTTTCTAAATTAGATTTTCCCCTAAGAGTAAATTTGATTAATCTCTTAAATCATATTTTTGAAAATGAAGATATGTCAGGTATTTTTGTTACTCATGATACTAGAGAAGCTGTTTTAATGGGAGACAAAGTTATGGTAATGTCTGAAAATCCAGGAGAAATAGAAAATGTAATAAATATTGATATACCCAAGAAAAAAAGAAGTCTGGGCAGTCCAGACACTTTTGAAATTCATCAAGAATTAAATGATTCGATTTTTTATCATCAGGGTAAAAATTTCACTCCAAGATGTTGTAGAAAAATGAATAGAGTTGGAAAAAACAAACTAAAACTTGAGGAGGATATTATAAATGTCTAAAAATAAATTAATTAACTTAACTATTATATTGATTTTGATTTTTAGTATTTTTATTAGTGTTCAAAAAACAGAAGCAGTAGAAAATTCAGAAATAAAGATTAGTGTTTCTCCAAGTCCTTCATCTATACCTGTTTATTATCTTTTAGAAAATAGTGATTTGAATCTTAAGGTTGATATACATAAAAATAGAAATATTGTAATATCTAAATTTATGAAAAATAATATTGATATGGCTTTATTATCCACAAATGAAGCCGCAAAATTATATAACAAAAATGTAGATGTTAAATTAGCAGGTGTTCATACCTGGGGTATTTTTTATCTATTAACTACAGATGATGAAATAAGCACCTGGAAAGATTTGAAAAACAAAAATATAAGTTTACCATCTAAAGGTGGACCAATGGATATAGTGTTCAATTATTTAGCTGAAAAAAATGGGATTAATCTTAGTAGTGACTTAAAAGTAAGAAGAGGTAAAGTTCGTGAATTAAGTCAATTAATGATAAATGATATGGCTGAGACTGCTGTTCTTAGAGAAACTTTTGCAACTCAGGTTATTATGAATAATTCTGAAGCTGATATTATCTTAAATTTACAAAAAGAATGGAAAAAAGAGACTGGTTTGGATTTACCACAGTCTTCTTTAGTTTTACATGGAAGTTTTGCAAATAAAGAAATAAATAAAGAAAAAATAAAGCAATTTAATGAAGAATATAAAAAGGCTGTGGAATGGGTAAAGAAAAATCCTCAAAAAGCGGCCGATGTTGCTGAAAAATATATGAATATTAATAAAAAAGTAAGTAAATTATCAACACCACGCTTAAACTTAAATTATAAGAAAGCATTAAATGTTAAAAATGAAATAGAAAATTATTTTAAAATATTAAAAAATACTAATCCTAAAACCATAGGCGGGGAAATACCTGATGAAAAATTCTACTTCCAATATTAATAAAAAAATTGATGAAAATATTTCTATTAAATACACTATTATTGGAGTAATAGTGTTAATTTTATTTTGGAAGTTGCTTTCTTTGAGATATAAAGCGATAATTTTGCCTTCACCTGAACTGACTTTTATGACTATAAAAAATATGATTTTTTCAGGAGAATTTTGGGTGGATATTAGTTATAGTTTTTTTAGAGTTGGAAGTGGATATTTAATTTCTCTTTTAGTAGGTTCCAGTATTGGGATAGCAATGGGTTTGAATGAAAAAATAAATAAACTTGTAAAACCTTTAATTTCAACTCTCCAGACAATTCCTAACATCTCCTGGATATTACTGGCGATTATCTGGTTTGGACTTAATTCAAAAATAGTAATATTTACAATATTTATTTCAATACTACCTATCTTTGTGATAAACACTGAAGAAGGTGTAAAAAATACTGATCATAAATTGTTAGAAATGGCTCATATTTATGATCTATCTTTTTGGAATACTCTCAGTAAAATTTATTTTCCTTCTGTAAAACCTTATTTGAATTCTGCAGCTGTAATAACTATTGAAAGGGCCTGGAAGATAGGGGCAATGGCAGAACTGCTGAGTTTAGATTCAGGTATAGGAGCCGGACTTTATTGGGCCAGAAATAATTTAGAAACAGAATATATATTTGCCTGGACACTTGTCTTAGTTTTTCTAGGTTTTTTTAGTTCAAAATTACTTAAAAAAATAATATCAATGAGTACATGATTCTAAAATAATATAGAAATTTAATTAGCCAGGCTAAAAAGCCTGGCTTTTACTATGCAAAAATATAATTTAATATTTTCAATAAATAAAATTAATCTTAACATTAAAAATATTAATTTCTAACTTGACTTCATTAATGTAAAGATATAAAATAATATATATAGTGATTAAATTAACAATTTATAGAAAATTTATCAAAAGTTCTGGAGGAATGTAGTTCTATGGAAACAATTATCAAAAACATTAATGAGCTTCAACCAAGTCAGGTCTATTTAAGTGCTAAAAAAATAAAAGAAGCAAAAAAAGAAAGGTTGTCTTAGATGAAAAATGTGAATAATAAGGAAAAGATGCAGGATTTTTTTGATAAAAGGGCTGATTCTTATGATAAACATATGCAGGAGAATGTCAGCAATTTTATAGATTTCTATAAAAAGATTGCAGAACCTATTAAGAAAACTAAGGCAAAGATAAAAGTATTGGTTTTAGGCTGTGGTACTGGCCTGGAATTGGAATACATATTTCAAAAAGCCTCTAATGCCCGGGTAACTGGAATAGATTTATCGGAGAAGATGCTGGAAGAATTAAAGGCAAAATATCAGGATAAGATAGATCAGATAACTCTTATCAGGGAGTCCTATCTAGAGATAGAGCTAAAAGAAAATCATTATGATTATATTATTTCTGTTATGACTTTCCATCATCTAATTTATGAGAAGAAAAAGGATCTTTACCAAAAAATTTATAATTCATTAAAAGATAAAGGAAAATATATTGAGGGGGATTATATTGTCTCTTCTGAAAAAGAAAAAAAGCTGTTTATTGAATTTAAAGAGAGGGTAAAAATGGATGATAGGGTCAAGGATGGGGGTTATCATATAGATATACCATTTTCTTTGAAAACTCAAAAAAAGTTATTGGCAGAGGTTGGTTTTAATGAATTAAACGTAATATATAGTGAAGATGAATCTGTTATATATGAGGCTAAGAAATTAAAATGAAGGTGATAAAATTGATAATAAAAAGAGATGATCAAATGGATTGAAGAAAACATTGCAGAGTATATTAATAACAAAAAGGAAGAGAAAAAAATTATTATATGGTCTAATGATAGTGATACTTATCGTAATAATCTCTTAAAAAATATTTATAAGTTGAAGGGAGCAAATAATTTATGAAAGCAGAAGTGAAAGAAATAGGTGAAAGAGGAGTTATTTTTCAGTATGAAGATGAAAATCTTGTTTATTTAATAAAAGGTGAAGAAAGACTATATTTATGTGATACTCATGAAGGACCTGAATCAATGAAGAGTGTAAAAAACTACATAGAAAAAAAAGGTTTTCAAAATAAAGAGATGATTATTTTTAATTCTCACTCTGATTTTGATCATAACTGGGGAAATTGTGCTTTTGAAGATGAATTAATAATTGGACATAAATATAATCTGGAAAGATTTAAAATGAGAGGGCAATATGATTTGGAAATGAAAGGTCGTTTTCAAAAAGGTGATGTTGAATTAGTTTATCCAAACTTAACTTTTAATAGAAAAATTAGTTTTATTGATGATAATATAGAATTTATATATGCTCCAGGACATACAATTTGTTCATCTATTTGTATTGATAAAAAAGATTCTGTAGTTTATGCAGGTGATCTTATTGAAGCTCCCATTCCTGTGATTCTCTGGGATGACCTTGAACAATATATCTCCACACTTAAATATATAAGGAATCTTTCAGTGGATACCTTTATTGCTTCTCATTCTGGTATAGTTGATTTAAAATTAATTAATGACAATATAAAATATTTAAGAAATTTATTTGAGAAAAATCAAATAATTTTTACAGGAGATGAAATAGCCCAAAAAAGACATGAGGCAAATAAGAAGAATTTACTAATGGTTATTTTTGAAAGTTTGGCCAGGAAGAAATTTGGAGATGAATTTGATTATCATACCTTTAAAATTAATTTATGGAATGAATTAGGAGTTAGTTATAATGATCTTAAAAATGAATATAAGTATTTAATTGAAACTGAAGAAAAAGAATTAGAAAAAGCATTTAAAAACTATTATTATAATAACTAAAGGGAGAGATTTTAAAATGGATGAAAAGAAATATTTATTTAATTTAATTTCTGAATTAAAGGATCCTGAAGACATAAAAATAATAGAAAAATATCAAGAAAAACAACAAAAATTAGGAGCCTGGGTTGAAGGGATTTTTCCTGATCAATTTGTAGATGAAAAAATAACAGTTCCGGATACTATTTCTAACAAAAATAAATGTGTTTCAGAATTAATTGAACAGAAAAAGAAAAATATAGAGGCAATAAAAGCTATGGGAGAATATAATTTAGAATTCAAAAATGATAAATTTGATTTAGTTGAGGATTATAAAGATTATCCTAAAAAGTGGAATTTAAAAATTGATTTAGATGTATTAGCTAGTACTTTAAATTTTTTAGAAAAGAAAGAATTAAATGAAGATAAGGCTCTAGAAATTGCTAATTTAGAAGGAAATCAGGAGATGTTAAAACATAGAAAAAATCTTGGATATTTACCTGAACCGATTACTGATACAAAAGATTTATCTAAATTGCTTATCTGGGCAGCAAGTGAAAAACCTGAAGATATAATCTGGAAATGGCTTAATCCTTTTAATATATTTGAATTTGCAGATATTTATAATAATCTGGATAAATTTAAAAAATTATATAATACTATTAATGAAAACCAAAATAAGATAACTTCAAATATTCTTGCAGAATTGAGTGATTATATTAAAAATGATTTAATATTTAATGAAACTTTTTCTTTAACCACTGGTTATGCAATAAGAGGGTGGGCGACTGATAATAGATTTGGTATTAATATAGAAAATATCAAGGATGATTATAAAAGGTTGACTGCCACTATTTCTCATGAGTTATTTCATAGATTGCAGACAAAAATTTGTACAACCATAGGACAGGAACAAAGTTTTTCTGCAATAACAAGTGGTGATTTTAAAAATGAAAAAGATAATAAATTTTATGAAGTTCTTGCTTATATAATGCTGGAAGGTAGCGGAGAATATATAACTCATCAATTTGTAGAAAATAAAGAGGAAAACCTGGAGAAAAAAGCAGTTGAAGGGCTTGAATTGCTTAATGAAACTTATGAAACTATTTATAATAAAGGTGAAATAGATAAGGTTGATGAATTATTAAATAAAGGGTTAAAATCCAATGGAGTTTTTTATTCTTTAGGTGAATATTTAAGCAAATTATTAATTGAAAAAGAGGGTAAAAGTTATTTAGGAGAGATTTTAGAGAAAGGAGTAGGAAGTTTTTTTGTAGAAGGATTAAAGAGTGTTGAGAAAAAGGAATTTGAGGAGATGTTAAGTATTATTTTAGAACAGGGAGTGATTGATTATCAAAATTAATATTCAACAAACTTATTTAAGTTTTTTTTATCTGGTAGGTAATTTCTTTTATTCTTTATTTTATTTTTGTTTTATTTTGATTTTGTTGGCTCTAGGATTTGGACTTACTATATGTTGGGTGGGAATTCCCCTGGTGATTTTTTTATTTCAAATTATTGAAAAGATAATTAATAAAGACATGAAATTTGCAGAAAATTTATTACCTATTGAGTATAATAAAATAAAATTCAAAAAATATCCTGAAGAAAATCTTTTAGGTAAATTCAAACTTTATATTACTAATAAAAAAATATGGAGATATATTGGGTTTTATTTATTACGATTTCCTATTACAGTAGCAACTTTTTCTATAAGTATTTTTTTGGTTTTAGTACCGGTAGTTTTAATTATAGCTCCATTAATATATAATTTTGTTTCTTATAATATCCTGCTTTTTGAAGTGAATTCTTTATTTTCGGCATTATTATTAAGTGTATTGGGATTAGGACTTTCTTTTATCTTTTTTCCAATACTCAATAATGTTGCATTAAAACAGGGGGCTTTATTAAAAAAAATAGATTAATAAGGATGATGATTAATGAAATCATACTGGAAAATTATTTTATTTTTTGTACTGGTTATAATTGTTATTAGTGGTGGGCTATTTTATTATATGAGTCGTGGTCTTGATTCAGGAAGTGAACTTCCAATAAATAATGTTAATCTTTCTGATTTAGAAGATGGGACTTATACAGGTACTTATCAAGGAGGTAGATGGTCAAATACAGTTGAAGTTACTATTAAAGATAATAAGATATTAGATATTAAAGTAACAGATGATGTGATGATTTCTCAATCAGAGGTAATGGATAAAATTTTGAATCGGGTTATAGACAGGCAAAGAGTAGATGTAGATGTGATTTCAGAAGCAACAGTTACCAGTAAAGCTTATTTGAAAGCTATTGAAAGAGCATTGAGCAAATAAAATTTGCATTATCTTATTTAACATGATATAAATATAACAAAGATATAGCTTGTGAAAAATATTTTTTAACTAAATCTTGAGCAATTTTCTAAGAAAAACCAGGAGGTGTTTTTGTTATGATTACAGCTGATTCTCAAATTAAAAAAGTAGTATTAGATAACCCGGATATTGAAGAGGTCTTTAAAGACTATAATATAAAGGTTTTTGGCTGAGGCGGAATGGCCAAATACCACATCGGTGATGTGGCAAAATTTAAAAATATAGAACTTGATGATTTATTAGATGATTTAAATAATTTTCTAAAAGAATAAATATGAATTAAAATCAGACCAGTCTTTTAAAAGGCTGGTTTTTTTCTTTTATTGATTAAATTCACAAAGCATTTTAAAAAGGTATTTAACCGCTTATCTAGAAATTATAATTAAGAGATATAAATTTCGCTTAATTAAGAGAGAAGATATAGAAAGGAGTGGTTTTATGTTAAAAGTTAAAGATATTATGAGTAAAGATGTACAAACATTAGCTCCTGATACAAGTGTAGAAGAAGCAGCTAAAATTTTAAGTGAAACTGGAATAAGTGGTTTACCTGTTGTTAAAGATGGAAAATTAGTGGGAATTGTCAGTGAATCAGATTTGATAGTTAAAGATAAAAAGCTCCATTTTCCTGACTATATAAATGTGATTGGTGGTATTATATATTTAGAAAGTTATAAAAAATTTAGAGAAGAGTTTAAAAAATTTATAGCCGTTGAAGTAAAAGATTTAATGACAGAGAAAGTTATTACAATTTCACCTGAAGCTACAGTAGAAGATGCAGCAACTTTAATGAGTGATAAAGATGTTAATAGATTACCAGTTGTGGAAGGTGACAAATTAGTTGGAATAGTAACTAGAGGAGATATTGTAAAAGATTTGGCAAGAGGAGAAGAATAGCAAAATAAAATACTATAAGGGTCTACCATATTATATGGTGGACCTTTTTTTAGGAGGAATAGCATAATGAAAATAACAACAAAAAAATTAGTTTTAATGGCCATATTTGTTGCTTTAGGAATTATATTACCAATTGTCTTTCATATTTTTGGGAGTAGTATAGCACAAATTTTATCACCAATGCATATACCTGTCTTTATAGCTGGTGCTTTAATGGGTCCTATAGCAGGACTTATAGTTGGGATGATGACTCCGGTTTTGAGTTCTCTTTTTACAGGTATGCCTCCAGTAATTCCTATGTTACCAATAATGTTTGTAGAGTTAGCTATTTATGGTTATTTGATGGGCTATCTTTATAAAGTGAAAAATGTAAATATATATTTGAGTTTGATAATTACTATGTTATTAGGAAGAATAAGTACTGGTATTGTAGTTTATATACTGGTTCATGGATTTAATATTGGTAGATTACCTAAAAATCCACTTATTTTTGTGCAGGGTACAATAATTTCAGGAATGCCAGGTATTATTTTACATTTAGCTTTAGTTCCATTACTTATTAAATATCTTAGAAATGCTAATTTTTTAAAAAGAATATAAAAGAGGAGGATGAAGTTGTCATTAGTTTGTGTAGGAGATAATGTTGCAGATTTTTATCATAAAAAAAAGAGATTTTATCCAGGTGGTAGTGCCTATAATGTTGCTATTTTAAGTAAACGGCTTGGGGTAGATACTGCTTATTTAGGAACATTTGGGACAGATGGCCCTGGGGAATATTTGGTGGAATTTTTAGAAAAAGAAAATGTTGATATTTCTCATATATCTGTTCTGGAAGGTAATAATGCTTTTTCAGTTGTAAAAGAAGTAGAAGGCAGAAGTGAAATTGTAAAAGTCGATAAAGGTGTATATAAAAATTTTTGTTTATCTGAAAAGGATTTAGATTTTATTGAGTCTTTTGATTTACTACATACTACTTTTTATAGTTATACTGAAGAATATCTTCCAATATTTAAAGAGAAAGGTTTAAAAGTTTCTTTTGATTTTTCTTTTTGTAGAGATAAAAATTATCTAAAAAAGACTGTTCCTTATGTTGATCTGGCCTTTTTTTCAGGTGAGAAAGATAATAAGGAAAAACTAAAAGAATTAATGACCTTTATTTATAATCTGGGAGCTAAGTATGTAATATTTACCCTGGGAGAAAAAGGAGTAATGGCTTTATATAATGATAAATATTTTTATCAAGAAGCAAAAGAAATTGAGGTTATTGATTCTCTAGGAGCAGGAGATGCTTTTATTAGTATGTTTTTAAATAACTTCAATTTTAAAGATAGTATAAGAGAAAGTGATTTTAAAAAAATATTGAAAAAAAGTGTAGATTTTGCTGCAAAAAACTGCAAACATTATGGAACAATAAAAATTAGGAGGTAGTTTAATTGAAAAAAATATTATTAACCGGTTTTGATCCTTTTGGAGAAGAAGATATAAATCCAGCTACAGAAGTAGTAAAAAAATTTTCTGATAAAAAAATAGGTGATTATGAAATTAAAACTATTGAAATACCTACTGTTTATAAAAAATCTATTAATAAAATAAAAGAAAAAATAAATGAGATTGAACCGGAACTGGTAATAAGTATAGGGCAGGCCGGGGGAAGAACAGATATTTCTCTGGAAAGAATAGCGATAAATATCGATGATTACAGAATTGAAGATAATGAAGGGAATAAACCTGTTGATAAAGCAATTAATCCTAGTGGCAAAAATGCATATTTTTCAACTCTTCCTATAAAAAAGATGGCTGAAAAGATAAAAGAAAAGGGGATACCTGCTGAAATTTCAAATTCTGCCGGAACTTTTGTTTGTAATCATGTTATGTATGGTGTTCTTAATTATATTGAGGAAAATGAACTTGATATTAAAGCTGGATTTATACAT
>Ga0207714_1002259_pt1 | contig 11799 bp, 11 predicted proteins | sample PonA232FremontCA_2_FD_187270 | JGI IMG/M metagenome (GOLD analysis project Ga0207714, IMG submission 187270) | Marine sediment microbial community from Fremont, CA, USA - Pond A23 Sediment 2 (SPAdes) | ecosystem: Environmental > Aquatic > Marine > Unclassified | place: USA: Fremont, California... | reverse complement strand
GGGCTGGCGACCGGCGACATGAGCCGCGTCCAGGCGCTCATCGAACTCGAGGTCCTCGTCCGACAGCTTGAGGACGGCGATCTGCTCGCCGAGCGCCACCGCGAACTCATGCCCACCCTCCGCGAGTACGACGCCTCCTTCGACGTTCACGACCCCGAGAGCGGCGCGCGAACCACCGAACAGGTCCGCTCGTCGGTGCGCCGCGGCCTCCGCATTCTCCGCAACACCTCCGGCTTCGCCGGTCTCGTCCCCAACGTCGGCTCCAACCTCGTCGAATGTCTCCCCGAAGCGACCGACGTGGAGGACGTGGCCGGCGTCCCCGGCCGCATCTTCGACGTGCGCGGAACGGCGACCATCCCCTCCGATCCCGAGTTCGGCGTCAGCGAACACGTCGCCTCCGTCCTCCTGTCGGCCCGCACCGCGGGGACATCCGTCCGGAGTGCGGTGAACGTCCGCTACGATCCCGAACTCGTCGACGCCTTGCGCGGGGCTGGCTATCCGACCGTCGAGTACGAGGCCGAACGGGACGGGGCCAAGGCGGACGGAACCGCTCGCCCGGGTGTCACCGAAACGGTCCGCGACGCCGACCCCGACGCCCCGTTCGTCCTCTACCAGACCGGCGGCTTCGGCATCGAGCCGATCACGTACGTCCTCGCCGACGACGCGCCGACCGTCGCACGAATCATTCGTGACTTGATCCGATGACGACCCCCGATCCGGACCGCGCGAGCGCCGCCCAGGCGTTCTACTCCCGGTGGGCGCCCGGCTACGATCGCCTCGCCACGCACGCGCCGGGGGTCCGTCGCCTCCGAACCGCTTTCGTCGACGCCCTCGACCCGGCGCCGGGTGATGCCGTCGTCGACGTCGGCTGTGGCACCGGCGCGACTCTCCCCTACCTCCGCGAGCGAGTCGGGAGCGAGGGCCGCGTCGTCGGCGTCGACTTCGCGCCCGGCGCCGTCGCCCGCGCCCGCGACCGGGTCGAGCGCGAAGGCTGGGAGAACGTGGTCGTCTGCCGGGGTGACGCCACCCGCCTCTCCGTGCGGGACGCGGACGCCGTCGCCGCCAGTTTTCTGATGGGGATGCTCCCCGACCCCGCGGCGACGGTCGAGGGCTGGCTCGACGGCCTCGACCCCGACCGAATCGCCCTCCTCGATCTGGCGCGGAGCCACCGGCTCCCCGGCCGGCCGCTCAACCCACTCTTTCGGCTCGTCGTCCGCGCGTCGGCGCCGCCGGGCACGAAGGACCACCACGGCAAGTCGCCGGCGCGGGTCCTCGACCGACGGGTGGCTGCGGCACACCGGGCGGTGCTGGAACGCTGTCCCGAGACGACGCACGGAACACGCGCCGGCGGCTTCGCCTACCTGAGCGCCGGGCGGCGGTAGGAAACTACCCGTACCGCCCGGCGTGTGTCTCGCAGAACTCGGGGTCGCGAAACTGTGCCCGCACCACGCCGGGCTGGCGGTGGGCGTCGTACAGCCGACACCGCTCGTCGTCACAGAAGGCAGTGCCCGTCTCCACGAAGTCCACCGCGGCGAGGACGTATCCCTTCAACGCGTCGGTCGTGCGCGGGTCGTCGGCGACGAGGAAGTCGCCCTCGATTTCGGCCTCCAGCACCTCGCGTGGCGGTGCATCGCCGGTCAACATGGCGCGTTTGCTCTTGGCCTCGTAGTACGCCTCGGGCTTGGCGGGCGCCTCGTAGAGGCCGGGGACGGAGATGGGGGATGGCTGTCCGAGGACGGCCACGCGCTTGTGCCAGCGGCCGTCGTGGTCGCCCCACGTCCCGAGGACGCGGTCCAGCAGGGGGACGTGGAGGTGGGCCAAACCCTGCCGGTCGGGGAGGCGGGCGTTCAGCGCCCGGCCGACCGCCTGCCCGTCGTAGACGACGCCGCCGGCCCGGTCGGGGTGCTCCAGTGCCCGCTCCTCGTAGCGGACGATGCCGACCAACGTCGTCCCCGTCTCGGGGTCGTAGGGATCGGTGACGCGGGCGGCGGCGAGTGCCCCGGCGAGCGCGTCGGGGTCGCCTACGGACCCCAGCAGGCGGTCGCGAACGCGTACCTCCGCGTCCACCCGGTCTCGGAGCCAGTCCGCGATGGCGTCGGCGTCGGCCGGAGTGGTGGGCGCGCGATAGAGGGTGACGGTCTCGACCATCACGGCACCTCGCGCGAAGACCGCATCGTGTCGATCAGTCGTCTGCCGGCGCCCGTGACGTGAGTTCGACGTCCGAGGCGTCGACACCGAGTTCGTCGATGGCGGCCTGGGCCGCGCGCTTGCCGGAGACGAGCATGGCGCCGAAGGTCGGCCCCATCCGCGGCAGGCCGTAGGTCGTGGCGACGGCCATGCCCGTCGCGATCAGGCCGTCGTGGACGACGCCCGTGTGCTCGACGACGGCGTCCTCGCTCTCGCCGACCCACATCGAGTCGTGGCCGGGCGAGTCGTGACCGGGCGCGCCGTAGGAGTCGTCGCCCGTCTGGTCCATCCCGGTGTTGTGTTCCTTGGCGTGCTGGATACCCGGTGCGTCGAGGACGCCCCGCTCGTCGAGTTTGGAGATGGCGACGGCGTCGTGACCCGTCGCGTCGATGACGAGGTCCGCCTCGACGGCGATGGGGTCGACGCAGGTGATCTCCCGGGGCAACGCGTGGACCGGCGTCCAGTTCATGACGATGCCGCCGACGCGGTGGTCCTCGCGGATCACGATGTCGGTGAACTCCGTCATGTTCTGCATCTTCGCGCCCGCGTCACAGGCGGCCTTGATGAGGCCGGAACACGCCTCCGGCCCGTTGGCGACGTACAGACCCTCGGTGTCCTGTGCGGGCTTGTAGTCCACGTCGAGGTCCTCCAAGACGTCCTGGGCGGGGTCCCGGACGGTCACCTTGTTCATCAGGAAGCCGCCGAGCCAGAATCCTCCTCCAAGGTAGTTGTTCTTCTCGACGACCATCGTCTTCACGCCCCGCTCGGAGAGCTCCTTCGCCGCCATCAGCCCCGACGGGCCGCCGCCGACGATGAGCACGTCCGAATCCGAGAAGTCCATGAACTCCTCGGTCCACTCCTGACCGATCGCTCGCGTTACGTCCGCTTCGCCGACCTGACTGAACTCGCTGAACGAAGACATACCACTCAGTAATATTACTGGGTAGTTAATATAGTTTGCGCCACGCCGACGAAGGCTTTTGCCCGTCGCTCCCGGACGGGGACGTATGCAAACCGAGGTGCGCGAGCGGTGAGCCGGCTCGTCGAGGGCGAGTGGGTCGCCGAGGCCGACCTAGAGACCGACGAAGACGGCGAGTTCCAGCGGCAAGAACAGGCGTTCCGGAGTCACCTCGGCACCGACGAGTACCCCGACGAGGCCGGGCGCTACCACATCTACATCTCGCGAGCGTGCCCGTGGGCCCACCGCGTCGCCATGACGCGGGCGTTGAACGGGCTCGACGACGCCATCTCGCTCTCGCTCGTCCAGCCGGAACGCTACGACGAGGGGTGGGAGTTCTCGGACGAGCACCCGGACCCCCTCTACGGCGCCGACTACCTCCGCGAACTCTACGTCCGCGCCGATCCGGCGTTCACCGGCCGGCCGACCGTCCCCGTCCTCTGGGACACGGAGACTGAGACCATCGTCAACAACGAGTCGGAAGAGATCATGCGTACCCTCGACGTAGCCGCCCACGAACTCGCCACGCGCGACGTCGACCTCTACCCCGAGGGCTACCGCGACGAAGTGGACCGACTGATCGACGACATCTACGACCCCATCAACAACGGCGTCTACCGTGCCGGCTTCGCGGAGTCACAGAAAGCGTACGATCACGCCGTCGACGACCTGTTCGCGGCGCTGGATCGCTACGACGACCTGCTGGCCGACCAGCGCTACCTCGCCGGCGACCGACTTACCGAGGCGGATCTCGCCATGTTTGCCACGCTCGTGCGGTTCGATCACGTCTATCACACCCACTTCAAATGCAATCGCCGCGCGATCCACCAGTACGACCACCTGTGGGAGTACACGAAAGACCTCTACACCACGCCCGGCATCGAGCGCACCGTCAATATGGACCACATCGTCCGCCACTACTACGTGAGCCACGCCGACCTGAACCCCAAACGGCTGGTGGCGACGGGGCCCGACATCGACTTCACCGAGGACCACGACCGGGACCGGCTGCCGGGCGGGCCGCCCGAGGCGCTCTCATAACACCGCCAGCACGCCCGCGCTCAGCCCCAGCGTCACCAGCAGTCGCCCGACGCTCCCAGCGAACGTCGCGGCGGCGAAGCGGACGTAGTCCTCTTCCAACACCGCGAAGGCGTAGATGGAGAGCGTGTCGGGGAAGAAGGGAACCGACAGCGCGAGCGCGAGACCGGCGTACCCCCAGCGCTGGGCGATTTCGACGGTCCGGCGCTCGGACCAACCGATCACGTCGAACCGGGAGCGCCGAAGCAGCTTGATGATCGGTCCGGACTCCTTCGCCTCCTGACCGATGTGGAAGGCGAAGACGCTCCCGGCGGCCTTCCCGAGGGCCGAGACGAAGATGATCAACGCCAGCCGCAGCTCGGTCGACAGGCCGAGGTCAAGCGGCGCCAACAGAACGACTTCGCTAACGCCGGGGAGGGCGAAGGCGATGAGAAACGAGTAGACGAAGATGATGATCAGTCCGCCCCATCCAGTCGCCGTCTCGACGAGACGCGTCAGCCACTCGAGTCCGGGGAGGTCGAACGCGACGAGGGGGACCAATGCGTCCACACCCCACCCTCGGCAGGCGGTGACGTAAGTCTTTCAGATTTTCGGTAGCGGGGAACCCACTCCGACGACTCATAGGGAGTCTCGTAACTGTCTATCGATTCTCGCCGGACCGTCACGGCGAGAATCTATGCTGACTTCCGATAATTCCTATCAGCGCACCGAATCGAGGATCAACCGCGACTCGACGCGGTCGACTTCCTCGAACACGTCCGCCACGGCGTCGATGTTGGCGCTGATAGAGGTGATCCCTTTGCGGACGAGGAAATCGACCATCTTGGGGTGGGAGCCGGCCTGTCCACAGATGCTCGTGTCGACGCCCGCCGCCCGACAGGCGTCGATGGTGTCGCCCATGATGTCGAGCACCGCGGGGTGGAGTTCGTCGAACCGGTCCGAGACGTGCTCGTTGTTGCGGTCGACGGCGAGGACGTACTGCGTGAGGTCGTTCGTTCCGAAGGAGACGAAGTCGACGCCCTCGTCGACGATGTCCTCGACGCCCATGGCGCTGGCCGGCGTCTCAATCATGACGCCCCAGTCGCGCTTCTCGGGGTCGATGCCGACCGCCTCCATATGTTCGCGGGCCGCCGCCACGTCCGAGCCGTCGGTGACGAGCGGGAACATGATCTCGAGGTTCTCGTACCCCTGCTCGTAGAGGCGTTTGAACGCCTCGAGTTCGTGTTCGAACAGCTCCGGCCGGTCGAGGCTGCGACGGATGCCGCGGTAGCCGAGCATCGGGTTGTGTTCCGTGGGTTCGTCCTCGCCGCCCTCCAGCTGTCGGAACTCGTCGGTCGGCGCATCGAGCGTGCGCACCCGGACGGGCCGGGGGTAGAACGCCTCCGCGACCGTGCGGACGCCGCTCATGAGTTCTTTCACGTAGGCTTCGGAGCCCTCGTCTGCGATGTAGCGCTCGGGGGTCTTCCCCAGTGAGAGGACGAGGTGTTCGATCCGGAGGAGACCGACGCCGTCGGCGCCGGTCTTCGCCGCCCGCTCGGCCGCGTCGGGGATAGAGACGTTCACCTTCACCTCGGTCGCGGTGATGGGTTTGGGCCGCGATCCGACCGGAACGTCGTCGTCGTCGGTGCCGGGCTCGACGGCCGGTTCGTCGGTGTCGACCGCCCCCTTACGAACCGTCCCCATCTCGCCGTCGACGGTGACGATCTGTCCGTCCTCCAGGGTGTGGGTCGCGCCGCCACAGCCGACGACCGCCGGCACGCCGAGTTCACGGGAGATGATGGCCGCGTGGGAGGTCATTCCCCCCTCGTCGGTGACGATGGCGGCCGCACGCTTCATCGCGGGCACCATGTCGGGCATCGTCATCTCGGTGACGATCACGTCGCCCTCGCTCACCTGATCGAGGTGGTCGAGCTTCGTGACGATCCGGACGGCACCCGAGGTGATCCCCGGGCTCGCGCCGAGCCCGGAGAGCAGGTGGTCGTCGCCGTCGTCGTCCGCGTCCGCGTCCGCGTCGTCAGCCGAGTCGTCCGCGCCGTCGTCGATAGTCGTGATCGGCCGGGACTGGAGCATGTACACCTCGCCGCCGGCGACGGCCCACTCCACGTCCTGCGGTTCGCCGTAGTGGTCCTCGACTTGCTTGCCGAGTTCGATCAGGCGGTCGATTTCGGCCTGCGTGAGCACCTGCTGATCGCGCTTGTCGTCCGGGACCTCGCGCTCGACGGTCTCGCCTGTCTCCTCGTCTTTGACGTGCATCAGTTTCTTCGTCGCGACCGTCATCGTCTCCACCTCGCCGGTCGTGCGGTCGACGACGTAGTTGTCCGGCGAGACGGCGCCGGAGACGACGGCCTCGCCAAGCCCCCACGCCGCCTCGATGATGATGCGCGGGTCGCCGGTCGAGGGGTGACTCGTGAACATCACGCCGCTCTTCTCGGCGTCGACCATCGTCTGGACGACGACGGCGATGTCCACCTCGTCGTGCGGGAAGCCCTTCTGGTTCCGGTAGTAGATGGCCCGCTGGGAGAACAGCGACGCCCAGCACTCTTGGACCCGGTCGACCAGGTCGTCCTCGGTGACGTTGAGGAACGTCTCCTGTTGCCCGGCGAAGGAGGCGTCCGGCAGGTCCTCCGCGGTCGCCGAGGAACGGACGGCGACGAACGTCTCCCCGTCGCCCATGGACCGGTACGCCTCGACGATTTCCGCACGTACGTTCTCGGGGACCTCCGTCTCGACGATGAGTTCGTGAGCGCGCTCGTGGGCCGTCTCGAGCGCCTCGGAGTCCTCGGAGTCGACGTCGACCGCCGAGAACAGTTCTTCGTCGATGCCGGCCTCCTCGATGAAGGTACGGTAGGTGCCGGCCGTCACGACGAACCCCGGCGGGACGGGGAGTCCGGCCTCCGTGAGTTCGCCGAGCGAAGCCGCCTTCCCACCGACCGTCCCCAGATCGGTAGAACGCACGTCATCCAGCCAAGCTACAGCCATTTCGTATGTACGACACCCGCCAGCGAGATAAAGAAGGTTTCGAAGCGCGCAACTACGGCGAACCGTGCGACGCCGTGGCTCGGAGGCTCATACGGAGTATTGTAACTGTTTACCGGTGGTTCGCCAGGCTGGTCGCCGAACCACCGGTAACGACTTACAAGAACCCGTATCAGGCTTCGAGGATGTCGTCGTCGTCCGCCGCCGGCACGGCGAGGCTTCCGTCGAGCGCAGTCACCGCACGCCCGCCCACGCGAACGTCGATGTCACCGGCCGCCGGCCCCGAGGAGCGTTGCTTCTCGCTACCCTCGACCCGGACACGAACGAATCCCGGTCGGTCGACGAAGTGCCCCTGTTCGAACCGCAGCTCGGCCGGCGGGTCGTCGAAGGCGTCGACCGCGTGGAGGTAGGCCCCGCAGGCGCCGCTCGCGGTCCCGGTCACCGGGTCCTCCGGCACGCCCGCCCCCGGCGCCCACATCCGCGCGTGGAGCGTCGACTCGGCCTCCAGCGCGTCGAAGGTGAACGCGTAGACGCCGGTCGCGCCGTGATCGGCCGCCAGCGCCGCGACCGCGTCCATGTCCGGGTCGGCACTCCCGAGGTGTTCGAGGAAGTTCACGGGGACGATCAGGAACGGGAGGCCGACCGTCGCCACCCCGGCGGGCACGTCCGCGCCCACGTCCTGCATCGCTGCGGGATCGATCCCAAGCGCCTCACCCACGCGCTCGTAGTCGAGGTCGACCACCTCGACGCTCGGCTCGCCGGTCCCCATCCACGCCACGCCGTCGTCGGTCACCCCGACGTCAACGACGCCGGCGTTCGTCCGCAGTCGCCCCTCGCCGGCGTCGAGGGCGCCCTCCTCGTGGAGGTGGACGAGGCTCGCGATGGTGGCGTGGCCACAGAGGTCGATCTCCTGTTCGGGCGTGAAATAGCGGATTCGGCGGTCCACCTCGTCGTCGGCGTCGGGCGTGAGGAAGGCCGTCTCGCTCGCAGACAGTTCGCGGGCGATGGCCTGCATCCGCTCGGCGTCGAGGCCGTCCGCGTCGGGGACGACGCCCGCCGCGTTGCCCGCGAGGGGTTCGGCCGCGAACGCGTCGATCAACATGGTGCGGCGCGTCTCCATGCCACCGACGTGGACGGCGGGCGACAAAAGGCGTTGGGCGGTCCGGCGAAACGTAAACCCTTACCCGTCGGCCGTCGGACTCGCCGCCATGAGCGACCTCCCGGACGACTTCACCTGCACGATCACCAACTGGGAGTACATCTACGGGCGCTGCCGGGACGTGGCCGACGAGGTGCGCGCCGCGGAGTTCGACCCCGACGTGATCGTCGCCCTCGCCCGCGGCGGCTGGTTCGCCGGTCGCTGTTGCTGTGACTTCCTCGGTCTCGACGACCTCACTAGCCTCAAGATGGAACACTACGTGGGGACGGCCTCGAAGGGTGCGGACCCCGAGGTTCGCTATCCGATGCCCGAGGGAAGCGTCGAGGGGAAGGACGTCCTGATCGTCGACGACATCGCCGACACCGGCGAATCCCTCGGGCACGCTTACGAGTACGTCACCGACCGCGACGCCGACACGGTTCGGACGGCGACGCTCCAACTCCTCCACACCAGCGAGTTCGACCCCGACTTCGTCGGCGAGCGCCTCGACGAGTGGGCGTGGATCGTCTACCCCTGGAACTTCATCGAGGACATGATCGACCTGATCGAGGGTGCGATGGAGCGGGCGGCGGCGGAGACGTTCGACCGGGACGCGATCCGGGCACAGCTCGCGGCCGACCACGACATCCAGCGCATCGAGATGGAGATCGCCCAGCCCGACCGCCTCGACGAGGTGCTCGCCGAGATGCAGCGCCGCGAAGTAATCGAACCCGCGGGCGACGATCGCTGGCGCCTCGCGTAGCGTGCGCCGAGTCGCCACCCCGCACCGGCGGGGACGCTCCCAGCCGACACCTAGAGGATGCACGTGACCTCCCTGCTCTCCATCTTCGCGACGGCTATCCTCCCCATCATCGCCCTCGCGGCCGTCGGCGTCGTCCTCGGGCGCGCCCGCAACATCGACATCGATCCCCTCAACACCGTCACGGTGTACGTCCTCGTGCCCGCACTCATCTTCCACAGCATCGCCACCGCGAGCTTCGGCGGGGCGACGCTCGCGCGCATCGGCGTCGCCACGGTGGCGTATCTCGTCGCCATGGTCGTCGTCGCGGAAGCCGTGGGGCGGCTATTCGGCATGGACGAACCCATCCTGAGCGCACTCGTCCTCGTGAGCGCCTTCCCCAACTCCGGCAACTACGGCATCCCGCTCTCCGAGTTCGCCTTCGGCGCCACCGGCCGGAGTACGGCCGTCGTCTACCTGACCGCACAGGCCATCCTACTCTACACCGGCGGCGTCTACATCGCCCAGCGAAGCGGCGGCACCCACGGCCTCGGCGGGATGAAACGCGCGCTCAAGATCCCGCTCGTCTACGCCGTCGTCGCCGGCGTCCTCGCCCGCTGGCTGGGCGTCGTCCCGCCCGCGGAGGGCACCGCGATGACGACCATCGCGCTCGTCGGCAACGCCTCCATCCCCGTCATGCTCCTGATCCTCGGCATCCAACTCGCCGACACCGACTACGGCGCCGCGCTCTCCCAAGTCGGCGTCGCGAGCGTCCTGAAGATGGCCGTCGCGCCCACCCTCGCCGTCGGCATCGCACTCCTCGTGGGCTTCGACGACCCCACCGTCGCGCGCACGTTCGTCCTCGAGTGTGCGACGCCCGCCGCCATCACGCCGCTCCTCCTGGTCGTCGAGTTCGGCGGCGAATCCGTCGGCGACGGCCTCTCGGTCGCCGAATACGTCAGCACGACGGTACTCGTCACGACGCTCCTGAGCATCCCCGTCCTGACCCTCCTCATCGCGGTGCTGGAGTCGGGAGCGCTGGTCTGATACGGTTTATTGTGCGTCTGTACCGGTGGGTCGCCGGGCCGTCTCGGCGACCCACCGGGACACAGTTACAATAATCCGTATGAACCGATGGATCTCACGACTCTCGCGGCGTTCGTCCCCGCCGCCCTTGCCGTCGTCCTCGCGCCCGGCCCCGATACGATGTACGTGGTGACGCGGAGCCTCGGCGACGGGCCCACCGCGGGCGTCGTCGCCGGGTGTGGCACCGCGACGGGCGTCCTCATTCACACCGCCGCCGCCGTCGCCGGACTGGCCACACTCCTGCGGGCGAGCGCGACCGCGTACACCGTCGTGAAGTACGTCGGCGCCGCCTACCTCTGCTATCTCGGCGTCCGCCTCCTCCTGCGCGACGAGTCGTTCGACGCGGGGACCGCGGAGCGATCCCGCTCGCGCACGGAGTCCTACCGCCGAGCCGTCGTCATCAACGTCACCAACGCGAAAGTGGCCGTCTTCGTCCTCACGTTCTTCCCGCAGTTCGTCCCCGCGGCCACGGACGCCCCCGTTCAGATGTCGATCCTCGGCGTCGTCTACGCCGGGCTGAGTCTGCTCTATCTCGCCGGCGTGGCGCTTTTCGCCGGGCGGGTCCGACCCCGACCGCTCGCCTCCGCGCACGCCGGCCGGGTGATCCGGTACCTGAGCGGGAGCGTCCTGATCGGGGTCGGCGTTCGACTCGTCCTCGACGAGCGGCCGGCGTGAGCGCCACGACCACCGGTGATAATCGGGCCACGACGCTTAAGCCACCGCGCCGTCGAGAGTCGACGAATGCGACAGAGAGACGGCTTGGACTACCTGCTCGTCGTCGTCGTCGCGGTGCTCGCGGCGGTCCACATCCCGCCGTACGCGGTGGCGAAACGGGAGACGATCGAGCTCGCCCACGAAACCGGTATCGCCGCCGCAATCGACCTGCTGGTCGATATCCGGGTCGCCGTCGTGCTCTTGGCACTGCTCGGACTCGTTATCCTCTTCGTCGTCACCGACACCATCCCGACACGGGAGTAACCGGGACCCATCGCCCCGAGAGAACCACTCCGCAGTCGTCCGAATCCGTCGCGTAGAGTGGTTCAGGGTGGCTCGGCCGTCCAACTCGTCGTCATCGCGGCGTCGGTCCTGAGCCCGTGGGTCCTCTCGGATGTCTCGACGGTCGCGAGTCATCCTCAATCCGCCACAGCCTCGTCGCCGACCCGCGGCGCCGACGGGTCACGGATCCACAGGTCGCCGAACAGGTCGTCCTGCCGGAGCCGAATCTCGCCGCGGTGGGCCAGAAAGAGCAGGGCGAGGAAGGTGTCGACCGGCGCGCCGCCCGCCCCGCGCACCTCCGCGAACAGCACCTCGGCGCGGCCGGCGTCGTAGTGGGTGCGCACCGTCTCCCGCACGTCGTCGATGGTCGACTCGATGTCCTCGGTGTGGGTCGTGCCGGTCACGTCGCCCTCGGTCGGCTCCCCACCGTCGCGGAAGTCGTCCGCGGCGCGGTAGTCGAGGGTCTGGGTCCCGCGGTCGTACCCCTGCGGCGACGCCGAGGTGTCGTACGACCGCGACTCCTTCCACCACGAGTCGCGCTCGGCCTCGCGGAGTTCCCGGACGAGTTCGTCGAGCGTCTCCGGCGACCCGCGGGCGTGCTTGCGGTCCAGCCGCCGGTCGAGTTCGGCGTCGAGGGCGTCGACGGGGTCCGGGCCGTCGAAGTCGGGGTCGCCGCCCGCC
>Ga0207714_1002257_pt1 | contig 11805 bp, 10 predicted proteins | sample PonA232FremontCA_2_FD_187270 | JGI IMG/M metagenome (GOLD analysis project Ga0207714, IMG submission 187270) | Marine sediment microbial community from Fremont, CA, USA - Pond A23 Sediment 2 (SPAdes) | ecosystem: Environmental > Aquatic > Marine > Unclassified | place: USA: Fremont, California... | reverse complement strand
CGCGCGCCGAGCGATTCGGGTACGGATTCGAGGACGAGTGAGAAGACGCCCGCGTCTTCGAGTTCGCGCGCCCTTTCGAGTATCGCTTCCGCTTCCTCCTCGTCGCGTCCCTGTACCCTGTATCCTTTCCTGTGAACCTGCTGTGGCGTCAGACCGACGTGTCCCATGACTGGCACACCGAGTTCCGTGAGACGGCGCACAGTCTCGACGCTAACGCCGCCCTCGACGGGCGTCTCTAGCTTGACAGCCTGCGCGCCCGCCTCCTTGAGGTAGCGCGCCGCGTTCTCCGCAGACTTCTCCGTCGAGACACCGAAAGACGCGAAAGGCATGTCGCCGACGACCATGGCGCGTTCGCTTCCACGGACAACCGCTGCGGTATGCGAAAGCGACTCTTCGAGCGTCACAGGAATCGTTTCTTCGTAGCCGAGGCGTGTGTTTCCTACGCTGTCCCCTACGAGAACTATATCTGCTACGTCGTCGAGTATCTCGGCGGACGGCGCGTCGTACGCCGCTACCATCACGATGGGCTCGTCTCCTTTCTTCTCGAACAGTTCCTTCGCCGAGACTCGGTTCATACGTCGAAGTCGTGGTGCGGGTTCAAATATCCTGCCGTAAAAGCCCGCGTTTTAAGAGCCGGTCTTTCGAAGGTAACTCCATGATAGAGGTACGCGCGCCCGCCACGAGCGCGAACCTCGGGAGCGGATTTGATGTCTTCGGCATCGCTCTCGACAAGCCCGCCGACATCGTGCGTCTCAAAAAGGCGGAGGATACGAGCATAAGGGTCGAGGGTGCGGGAGCACAGTACATACCCGAGGATCCGCAAAAAAACACGGCGGGCGAGGTTCTGCGTAGTCTTGGGGTTACGGCACGTGTTGAGATGGACAAGGGCGTCCGTCCTTCGAGCGGACTCGGCTCATCCGCTGCGAGTGCTGCGGGTGTCGCTGTCGCCGCGAACGAACTCTACGACCTCGGTCTTTCGGACGACGAACTCATCGACGCCGCAGCGCAAGGCGAGAAGGTCGTAAGCGGCGAGGCGCACAAGGACAACGTCGCGCCATGTATCGCGGGCGGATTTACCGTCTCGGACGAGGAGACGACGGCTTTTGAGGCGGACTTCCACTGTGTCGTCGCTCTTCCGGATATAGTCGTTAGCACACGTCACGCACGCGACGAACTTCCCTCGTCGGTTTCGCTCGAACAGCGCGCCACGACGGTCGCCGACGCTTCACATGTCGTCGCAGGTGTCCTACGGGACGACGTGGGGATGATAGGCAGAGGCATGCGCGACGAGGTCGTCGAGAAGGCACGCACACCGCTCATCGACGGCTACGGGGTTGCGCGCGACGCGGCACTCGACGCGGGCGCGACAGGAGTCACGATAAGCGGCGCGGGTCCGGCACTACTCGCCGTCTGTGAGCGCGAAGACAAGCCTGCGGTTGCGGAAGCGTTCGTCGAGAGTTTCTGGGAAGCGGGTGTCGAGTCGCGCGCGTTTCAGGCACGTGTCGGTGACGGAGCACAGGTCGTCAAACGCGGTAGACGTTGAACTACCGTACGGTCTTCGACGCGTGTTTCGCGCTATACGTAGCCGCGCTTTTCGCACCCGTCGTCGGCGAACTCGCCGGGATAGAAGTGTACGCTGTGACGCTCGCAGGTGCGTGGGTAGTCGTCTACGCAGTCATACATATCAGCGGAGCGAAGACCGCAGGGCTTCCGGGACGTGTGGGTCGGCGACCGACAGCCACCGTCGTCATCGTCCTTCCTTTCGTCTACGGGGTCGCGTACATAGTCGGCTCCTTCGTCGCAGAACCTCCTGTACTTTCACCCTACGTCTACCTCGGTCTGTGGGATTTTGTCGTCGGTATCGTAACCGTCGCAGTCGCACGCGAGACGGCTGGCGTGGGTCGTGACCGTACGGCACCAACGCCATAGGATTCGTTGAATCGGTTAATCTATTTATGATGGCGGCACGACTGAGAAACATGCTAGGACTCATCGCTATCGGTATCGTCTCGGCGGCTTTCGTCTGGGTCGGGGGCATACGCCTCGAAAGAGCCGCTGACAGGCTTGCGGCGTACTACGCTCTACCACCGGTAGTGCAGGGTGCGGTGGTCGTCGCAATCGGTTCTAGCATGCCCGAACTCCTTACTGCCGTCTTCGCGCCGCTCCTGCATCAGGAGTTCGAACTCGGCGTCGCCGTCATCGTCGGCTCCGCAATATTCAACATACTCGTCATACCTGCTGTCGCGGCTGTCGCCTCCGACGGTTCGCTAAACGCGACGCCGAATCTGGTCTACAAGGAAGCGCAGTTTTACCTCCTTGCTGTCGCAGTCTTCATACTCACGCTCTCGCTCGCCGTTATCTACTTCCCTGCGAGCACGGAGTTCGGCGTGGGCGGAAACGTCACACGCGGACTCGCGCTCGTTCCTATCGCTGTCTACGGTCTTTACGTCTTTCTTCAGTACGCAGACACCGTAGACCACGAAGCCGAACGTGTTGAGGAGGTAGCGGTGGTCAAACAGTGGCTCGCACTTTTCGGCGGCTTCGTACTCATCGCTCTCGGTGTCGAAGGACTTCTGCGTTTTGCGATAGGCTTAGGCGACACAGTTGGAACGGAAAGCTTCGTCTGGGGTCTGACCGCCATCGCGGTCGCAACGAGTCTTCCCGACACGGTCGTCAGCGTCGCATCTTCGCGCAAACAGAACGACGTGACAAGTGTCGCAAACGTCTTTGGTAGTAACGTCTTCGACCTCCTCGTTGCTGTCCCTGCAGGTGTTCTCGTCGCAGGTTCGACATTCGTCAACTTCTCGCGCGCCGTCCCTCTTCTTTCGTACCTCGTTTTTTCCACCGTCGTTCTTTTCACCCTCATGCGCACCCGCTTTGAACTTTCTCGGTGGGAGGCTTACTTCCTCCTTTTCACGTACGCCGTCTTCATAGTCTGGGTCTTTGCGGAGTCACTCGGGGCGGTCGGTCTTCTCGAAGCGACATAAGAAAACGACCGCAACCCACTTGTTCGGACGGCGACAACAACGGATGTGGAAAAGGTCGAAGGAACGGTTCTCGAAGCGGGTGAGACGCGTACAGTGGCGACACAGTACGGAGAGCGTGAACTCGCCGAAGTTAGAGTACTCGTCGATGACGCAGAACCCGCTTCGGTGACCCTCTGGGGAGACTGGGCTGAGACGGCGGAGTGGGTGCAGGAAGGTCATACAGTCGCAGTCCTGAACCCCGAAGCCGAAGAGCGCGAAGGTACCGTCGAGTACTCGACGGGCAAGGACACAACTGTGGTCGTCGAACCGTCATATCTCGTAAACGCAACCGATGTTCGGTCGTGGGTGCAGTGCCCGCGTATACAGTACCTCAACAAGCTGACCGGCGTACCTCTCAAGTACCCTGTCGTACGTGGAACCGTTGTACACGGCGTCTTCGAGGATATGCTAAACGGAAAGGACGCCGAAGAAGCCGTAGAAGAACGCGTACACGACGCGGGTCTCGAACTTGGCTTGTTGGAGCGCGAAGCCGACGAGGTACGCGACGAGGCTCTCGAACACGGGCGCGCTATCGAAGGCTGGTTGGAACAGACGCGTTTGGGCGACGCTTCTGATGGCTGGCGCACCGAAAAGACGCTTTTCGATACAGCCCTCGGAATGAAAGGACGCGCCGATGCCCTCCGCGCGGGTTCGCCCGTCGAACTCAAGACGGGTTCGTGTGACGGCGACGCACGTTTCTACGACAAGATTCAGGCAGCGTGTTACGCACTTATGCTCGAAACTGATCCCGAAACGGGCGTCATTCTCTACACAGGAAACGACGGTTCGCCAGCACGCGAGTTCCGTCTCTCCGACGGACTCCTCAACTTCGCTCTGCGTAAGCGGAACGAGATTGCAGCCTTTGAGACGGCAGGAAAGACACCGACAGGACACGAAGCCAACGCAAACTGCTCGACGTGTTTCGAGTACGACACCTGCACCGTCGTCGCAGGAAGACTAGAACAGGAGTCGAAGGCAGGCACAGTAGGCGCGCCGCTTCCACAAGAGGAACGCGAGTACTTCGAGGAACAACACGCCGCGCTTGAAGAGGAAAGACGTGCCGTCCACGACGAACACGCCTCACTTTCGTCGGACGAGGGTGCATTGGAGGTAAGCGTCCGCGCCGCCGAACGTCTCGGGGACGGCGGATGGCGTTTAGAACTCGCACGTACGTCGGACGAACCTACACGTATCACGGAAGGTGACCTCGTGCTAGTTAGCGACGGAACTCCGTCCGAGGACGCAGAGACGGCGTGGGTACGTGACGTTACAGCCGACGCCGTCGTCGTCCGTGTCGGCGAACGCATCGACGCGACACGTATCGACCCGTACCCGTCGGACGTTACGGTTGACCGTTATCTCGTCGCCCTCCACGACTTCGTTCTGAAGGCAGACGAACGCCGCAGGGACGTTCTTTTGGGACGTGCCGCGCCGGAGTACGATGACGGAAACGAGAAAGTGTATGTGCCGAACAACGAGGCACAGAACCGCGCGGTTTCGCGCGTAGTCTCGGCACGCGACTTCTCGCTGATACAGGGACCGCCGGGCACAGGAAAGACGTATACCGTCGCGCGTCTCGTCCGTGCTCTCGTCGAAGACGGTGAACGTGTCCTCCTTTCGGCGTTCACAAACCGCGCCGTCGATAACGCGCTTGAAGCCCTCTTGGAGCAGGGCTTCGACGACTTTGTCCGTCTCGGAACACGTGACGGTGTGCGCGCCGACATGCTTGAACATCGTTTCGACGAGTCGGGCGACCCGACAGAGCGCGCAGAAGCCCTCGAAGACGCGTCGGTCGTCGCCTGCACGACGGCAACGTGTGCCTCGCGTGTGATGCGCGAGCAGGAGTTCGACTACGCCGTCGTCGACGAGGCTTCGCAGCTAACCGAACCCGCGACCCTCGCAGCGATAAATCTCGCGGAGACGTTCGTCTTGGTAGGCGACCACGAACAGCTACCGCCTGTTTCGAAGACGGACACGTCTTCAATGTTCGAACGTCTTGCCGAAGAGTACCCCGAGTCGGCGGTAACGCTCCGTCAGCAGTACCGTATGGCGCAGCGTATACAGGCGTTTTCGTCGAAGGAGTTCTACGACGGCGCGCTTTTCCCCGCAAACTCCGAGGTCGCGCGCCGTTCTCTCGAAGGTACCGTGGAAAACTCCGCTAACGGTTCTCACGACTACACTGACCCGGTAACGTTCGTTCCCGTCGAAGGCGAGGAGCGCGGAAACGTCAACCGTGCAGAAGCGGAGACTGTCGAACGTGTCCACGGAGAACTCGTCGGCTCGGGTGTTGCTTCCGACGAAATCGCCGTAATCGCTCCGTTTCGGGCGCAGGTCGCGGAGATAAGCAGACGCCTACCGGAGACTGTCGCTGTCGATACAGTTGACCGTTTCCAGGGTTCGAGCGAGGAGGTAGTCATCGTCTCTTTCGTCGCCTCCGACAACCTCGAAAGCCCTGTCTTCGATGACCCGCGCCGTCTCAACGTCGCGCTAACACGCGCAAAACGCGCACTCGTCCTCGTCGGAAACCCGGACGCACTCCGCACAGACTCTTTCTGTTCGCGTCTTCTCGACTGGGCGCGTCGTTAGAGTAGATACCCGATGGAACCCGCTGTCACAGCACCTACGGTGCACGCAGAGAGGTTGACGCCTTCGTTGTCGAGATACTTCCCTTCCAAAGTCGCACCTAAGACGGAATCTGCGTGCGCACCGACTATACCACCGAAGGCGGCGACTGCGGCGTATTCGACGGTTACGAAGCCAACGGCGTAAGCGACGACCGCGACGGCGACCGAGGCGGCGAAAGTAATCACCTCGCCCTGCCACGAAACACCGCCGTCTGTACCGGGCGGGACACGCTCCAACGTCGTGATGAGGCGGGGTTTGCCTGCGACCGAACCTATCTCGCTCGATGCCGTGTCCGCTGTGGCGGTCGCCATACAGCCTACAAAGCCAAGGACAGCGAATGACTCTACCGCAGGCGAAGACGAGACGGCGTGCAGGATGACAGCGACGAAAGCAACGACACCGTTCGCAAAGACGTTCCGGAAGCCGCGTCCGTCGTCGTGTTCTGCGAGACCTATCTCGATCTTTGTCTCGCGTCCGTAAGCCGTCGTAGCCGAACCGGTTGCTACGAAGACAGCGAGAATCACGAACCAGCCTATGCCGCCTGCGACAAGGACGACATAGCTCAGAAGCGCGCCTGCGGACGCACCCGATACGGTCATCGCGTCTGCGAGGTACGCGCCTGCGGCAAGCGCGACCACGAAGACAGCCGCTGCTACGAGGAAGAAGACGGAACCCGGCGGCACGACGACCGTCGCAGTCCAGCCGCCAAGGGCAGCGGCTATGACGGTAAGCCAGATGCTCGCGCCGGTAGAGCGCGCAGTTACGCCCGCTAAGACGGCGAACGATGTTGTTGCGACGACCGGAACGGACGCGAAACCCATCAGAAAGCCAGCACCTACACCCGCGAAACCACCGACGACGGAGAAGACGAAAGCCTCTGAAGCCTTGTCTTCGACAGCGGTAGCCGCGACTTCGCCCGCGACCACTGCGGATACGGAACAGACCGCAACGACCGTCGGAACTTCGGAAGCCCCGGTAGCGACGACAACCAGAGCCGCACCGACGATACCGAAAAAAATCCTCCTGTACTCGCCCGAGTAAGACGACGGTCTTGCTGTCGCACCGAGCACGAGCAAGCCGAAGGAGACAGTAGACTCACCGCTGCCACCGAAGGCTTCCGTGAGAACGAGAATGAAGACGGTTACCGGTAGAGCAACAGCCGGCTTCTTCATCGGTACTATTTATGTGTGGATACCCTTTATAACTCCGTGGGTATGGTACGGTACTCGGTTTCCGACCGTCTCGCCGAACGCAGGTTGAGGAGCGGCGGCTCACCCGACCACGTGGCTGTCGTCTTCGACGGTGACACAGAACCATCTACCGTACGTGATTTTTACGTCTGGTGCGACGAGTTCGGTGTCGGAACCGCGACAGCCTGCGTACCGGACGCCGACGAGGAATACCGAGACAGACTCGAAGACGTTCTCTGTGACCTAGAACCCGCCGTGCAGTTTACCGACGGGACGGAAGAAATCGAAGACGCCGGACGTGTTCTTAGCTACGTCGGCGGACGCGAGGAAGTCGTCGGCGCGCTCAGGCGTCTCGCGGAGGATGTAGAGGGGGGCAAGGTCAACTCCGACGAAGTAGGCTTCGACGAAGTCGAAAGCCGTCTCGCCGTCCCGGGTGAACCTGACCTCGTGATAGATACTACCGAAGACAGCCTTTCGGACGTTCTCGTCTGGCAGACGGTCTACAGCGAACTCTGCAGGGTGGAGGAGTTCGACAGGACAACCTTCGTACGGTGCCTTGACGACTACAGGAAACGCGAGAGAAGGTTCGGACGCTGAAATAGACGAACGATAAAACTACGACAGTGTGGAACTCAGCAGATTTCAGCCAGTGTACCTTCGTCGGGCAGTGCCAAGTAACTCACGAGTAGACCGGCAAAGCCGGCGAGTACGACAGAGCCAGCCCAGATATGGACGACCCAGCCTATGCCGTCTGTCAGGAAGATGGAGACGAAGTAAACCGCGTAATATAGCGCAGGGACACCTGCGAGAAAGCCCCGGAAAAGACGTTCTCTGTCCGGCGATGGTCGGAGCCAGAAATAAAGGGCGTCGGCGACGATACCCGTCAGAACGATTCCCGGTAGGAGGAAGTAAGACTCACCGACCCAAGTCATTGCTATTCCGTTCAGACCCAAAAGCAGCGTGAACGCGCCGGGGACGAGCCGGAACCGTCTTATGAGCACCGCAACAACGCCCGCGAGTATTCCGGCTTGGAAAATCAGACTGATGACGCCCAGACTCACGTTACTCCCTCCGATGACCCACTGGTCGCCGTACACAGGATGACCGTACAGCGTGATGATAGTTATCGCCGTGAACGTGAACGCCGCCGACATCAACATCGGTATCTGTCTCCATCCTCGAACCTCCTGACGCACGAATCCGAAAGCACGGCGCGCGGGCGAACTCAGGAACAGCACAGAGCCGGTCGCAAGCATCAGATGCGTGGGACTTGTCAGAGCTTCGACACCGGACTCCGCGCTGAAGGTGGCATGCCAAAGAGCGTCGCCGGGTCCACCGAGTCCGAACAGAAAGACGCCGACAAGACCGAGTTTGTATCCCTGTGGAATCGCCTCAACCCACCCCTTGCCTTCCATACGGTTGGCGACGATAACCGCCGTTATGAGTGCTGCGATGGCTAGAAAAGCCGAGTAGAAGATGATATGCGGGACAGTCAGAAAACCTTCCTCCTCAAAGGTAACTCCCGAGTCGTGGCTACGTATGTCGATTAGATTGCCTATCAGCCCGACAACCGCGAGTCCCATTATCCCTGCGTCCAACCGAATTCCGTCGAGAGCGGCTATCCGGCTGGCGATACTACCCCCTGCTGTGCGGTCTTTCGATGTTTCGTGTGCCATCATAAATCATCCAAGATGATGGTATATAAATTCTTGGGGAGTGGTGTAATTCCCGGTAGGTTGGATGTTCGCGAATAGGCTTCAGAAACATCAATCATCATGAGGCATGCGTGGCATGCTTTCGCAAATCGTAGATTTGCGAGCTGTCGAGCTTCGCTCGACAACTCTAACAAGCCCAGCGTTAATCAGGCGAAGCCTGATTAGCCATCGTACTCCGACGGAGTTCGAGACGGGTTACGGTGGGAGTGCGTGGGACCGGATTTGAACCGGCGGACCCCTACGGGACAGCGTCCTAAGCGCTGCGCCGTTGGCCTGGCTTGGCTACCCACGCTCACACGGAACGTCGCGCCGTCGCCGCTTAATCGTTGTGGATGCCGACCCCGTCGGCGTGTGCTACGGTCGGCGACCCATTTTTATCGTAGGCGCGCATACTACGGACATGGACAAACGCGAACTCCTCGAAGAGCTACCCGTGCGCAGGAGCGAGAACATCTGCACAGGCTGTTATACGGTCCCGCCCGAGTGGTTCCGCGAGGAAGAGATAGAGAAGTGCGCAGAGTGCGGCACACCGCGCTCGGAGAGCGAGCCCGCACTCTCTATGTCGGAGGAGCAGCTTCGGAAGGCTGTGGAAGGATAGGACGACAGAAGACGTAGAAACCGGAGAAAGGTCAGCCCCCACTCCTCTGTTCCCTGAGTTCCCGCAGGAAGTCGGCGAACGGCTCTATCCTCCTTTTTACCCTGTAGAGGTTCTCCTCGCCGACGCGTTCCCTGACCGACGCGGGTATCATATCGATAGCTTCCGCGACCGCGCCGTGTTCCTCCCTCAGGACGTACAGGTAGGCTTCGTACGTGAAGTCGAACTCCTCGTCGAGGCTCCGACAGACTCCTTCTAGCACGGTTATCGCGCGGAAAAGGAGAGCGAGTTCGCGTGTGACCTGGACCGGGTAGCCGTACATGCTGTCCTGTACGTCGGTTATCATGTTCTGTGCCGACCTGTGTTTCGCGCTTTCCTCTTCGCCTTTGAGCTTGATGTCTTCGATCATCCCCTCGAACATCTCCTCTACGGCGTCTTCGTCGTACTCCGACGGCAGGACGCCTATCTCCTCGAAGACCTCTGTCATGCCTTCCATGTCCTCGTCCCTCACGGCTTCGTAGAACTCGAAGAGGCTGTCGCGGGTCTCCTCCGGAAGGTACCCGACCATCCCGAAGTCGTAGAAGACGAGGTTTCCATCTGCGTCCACACCCAGGTTCCCGGGGTGGGGGTCGGCGTGGAAAAGACCGTCTTCGAGAACCATCTTCGCGTACGCCCTCTGTATCCTGCGCACGAGTTCGCCCTTGTCGATATCCATCGATTCGAGCGTTTCGGCGTCGTCTACCTTGACCGACTCTACGTACTCCATCGTTATGACGCGGTCACCCGAGAGACTATCGAAGACGTCGGGCACGACGACGTTTTCCTCGTCCGCGAAGTTTTCCCTTGCTCTTTTCATCGTCTCGGCCTCGCGCTCGTAGTCCATCTCCTTCCGTATAGAGTCGCCGAACTGGTCGGCGAGCGTCTCCAACATCCGTGTCGTGCTCTCGTCGGTGAAACGCGTCACGACCGGCAGGAGAGCCTCTATGAGCCTCAGGTCCGTCTCGACGAGCCTCCTGACATCTGGACGCAGGACCTTGACGGCGGCGCGCCTCCCGTCGGTCCGGGCGATGTAGACCTGACCCAGCGAGGCGGCGTTTATCGCGTCCTTGTCGAAGCTTTCGAACCTGCCGAGACTCCCTATGTCCTCGCGTATCACCGACTCCGTCTCCGACCAGTCCGCCGGCGGCACGTCGTCCTGTAGCTCCGAAAGCGTCTCGGTGTACTCCCTCGGGAGCGTGTCCGCGCGCGTCGAGAGGAACTGCCCTAACTTTATGAACGAAGGCCCGAGTGCTACGAAGGCGTCGAGGACCTTCTGAGCACGGCGCTCTCGCTCCTCGGGTGTCACCTCCCTACCGCGACCGAACAGGACGAAGCGGTGCCTGTCTCGGGCGTACGTGAGGAGAAGAGGGAGGAGGTAGTAGACGACGACGAGGAGCCTGTGTGTGGTCCTTGTCCTGGTCCCCAACGATGTTCACCGTATACTGGACATTCGTGGTGGTCTTACTTATCCCTACTGTATGCGTCGCCGCTCGGTTGAGTGCGATATCTCGAAGCCCTCGGGGGCGGCGACGTACCGCCCTACCCGCTCTCCCGTCTGTCCATGGCGTCTCTCACAGCCCCGACCACCTCGTCCTCCGACGGCACGTGGTGTCCTTGGCACAGACGTTTTCCCCCGATGACCATGACCGGCGGGTGGTATCCTCCGTGTCGCAGAGCGCCAGGGAACCGTCTCCACCACGAGTAGACGTTGACGTTCACGGGAACGTCGATGGTCTCGGCTGCGCTCTCCACGGCGTTGACGAAGAGGTTACACTCCTTACAGAAGCTCTCGGGCAGGCGCAGGTTCTCGGTGCCCGTCACTACGTAGACCTTCACGCCGACGGGGTCGACGGAAGCGTCGGGGGTGTCCTTTGCTTCCGTTTCTATCTCCGTCGCCCCCTCAGAGGCCGTATCACTCATCGTGTTACACTACTACCTGTACCGACTTATACCCCATCCGTCGGAGGCGGCCCTGCGCACGCCCACAGTATCCTTATTAGACAGGAAGCCCAGTCTACTACATGGCGAACCGTACGCTTTCCTCCGCGACGAGCCTCTGCCCCGAATGTCTCGAAAAGGTCCCGGGTAGGTACGTCGAAGACGACGAAGGCTCCGTACTCCTCGAACGCGACTGCCCCGAGCACGGAGAGGCGACGAGGAAGGTCTGGGGTTCGGCCGACCACTGGGAGTGGGCGAGTGCGTACAGCCCCGACTTCGACGCCGAGGACCACACGACGGTCGACGGCGACCACGCCTGTCTCGCCGTCGTCGAGGTGACCAGCGACTGCAACCTTTCGTGTTCGTACTGCTTCGCGAGTTCGGGTCCCGGCGGCGAACACCTGCCCTTCGACGAGGTGACCCACTTCTTAGACGTTGTGCGCGAGAACGGCGGACCACGCCCGATACAGTTCTCGGGTGGCGAGCCTACGGTACGCGACGACCTGCCCGAACTCGTCGAGCACGCCGTCGAAGAGGGTTTCGAGCACATCCAGGTCAACACGAACGGCGTAAGAATCGCACGCGAGGACGGGTACGCCGAACGCCTCGAAGAGGCGGGTGTCACAGCCGTCTACCTCCAGTTCGACGGCACGACGCGTGAGACGTACGAGGAGATA
>Ga0207714_1002256_pt1 | contig 11810 bp, 9 predicted proteins | sample PonA232FremontCA_2_FD_187270 | JGI IMG/M metagenome (GOLD analysis project Ga0207714, IMG submission 187270) | Marine sediment microbial community from Fremont, CA, USA - Pond A23 Sediment 2 (SPAdes) | ecosystem: Environmental > Aquatic > Marine > Unclassified | place: USA: Fremont, California... | reverse complement strand
GCGGCTCCTCGACTGGCAGACCGCGGTGCAGATCCCCTGGGACATCGTCCTGCTCTTCGGCGGCGGCTTCGCCCTGGCGGCGGGCTTCGGCGCCAGCGGGCTCTCCGAGAGCCTGGCCGAGGGGCTGGAGGTCCTCGGCGGGGTGCCCATGCTCCTGATTATCGCCGCCTGCGTGGCCCTGGTGGTCTTCCTCACCGAGGTGACCTCCAATACCGCCACGGCGACGGTCTTCATCCCGCTCATGGGCGCCCTGGCCACGGCCACGGGCCTCAATCCGCTGGTCCTCATGGCCGCGGTGGCGGTGGCTGCCTCCTGCGCCTTCATGCTGCCGGTAGCGACCCCGCCCAACGCCGTGGTCTTCGGCAGCCAGGCGCTGACCGTGCCGGACATGGCCCGGGCCGGGCTGGTGCTCAACCTCATCACCATCCTGCTGACCACGGCCTTCATCTACCTCCTGCTGCCGCTAGCCCTCGGCGTCGAGCTCGCCGGCTAGCGGGTCGACTCGGCCTCCGCGCCTGGACCGCCGTGGCGCGGTTGGCACAATGGAGAGAGCAGCGAGCAGCCACAAGGAGCGAGCCCATGGTTGAGACCACCCGCATCGCGGATACCGATCTGACGGCCACCCGCATCGGCCTGGGCACCTGGGCCATCGGCGGCTGGCTCTGGGGCGGCAGCGACGAGGCGGAGGCCGTGGCCGCCGTCCAGGCCGCCGTCGACCGCGGCATCACGCTCGTCGACACGGCCCCCGTCTACGGCCAGGGCCACAGCGAGGAGCTCGTCGGCCGCGCCCTGGCCGAGGGCGGCCGGCGCGAGCGCGTGGTCCTGGCCACCAAGGCGGGCCTGGAGTGGGTCGGCGGCCAGCCCTACCGCAACGCCACCCGCGCCCGCCTCGAGCAGGAGATCGACGACTCCCTGCGGCGGCTGCGCACCGACGTGATCGATATCCACCAGGTCCACTGGCCGGACCCGCTGGTCCCCATCGAGGAGACCGCCGCCGCCATGCGGGACCTCTACGAGGCCGGCAAGATCCGCGCCATCGGGGTCTCCAACTTCTCGCCGGAGCAGCTCGACCGCTTCCGCGCCGAGGCGCCCCTGCACGTCGTCCAGCCGCCGTACAACCTCCTCGAGCGCGGGATCGAGGCCGACGTGTTGCCCTACGCCTGCGAGCACGGGCTCACCACGCTGACCTACGGTGCCCTCTGCCGGGGGCTGCTGACCGGCAAGATGCGCGCCGATACCCGCTTCGAGGGCGACGACCTGCGGCAGATGGATCCCAAGTTCCAGGCGCCGCGCTACAGCCAGTACCTGCGCGCCGTGGAGCGGCTCGACGCTCTTGCCCAGGAGCGCTTCGGCCGGCGCGCCATCCACCTGGCCCTGGCGTGGGTGCTGGCGCAGCCGGGCGTCGGCGTGGCGCTGTGGGGCGCGCGGCGGCCCGAGCAGCTCGAGCCCCTCGACGGCTTGGCGGAGATCGAGCTGGACGATGCCGCGCTGCGCGAGATCGACCGCATCCTCGAGGAGAGCGTCACCGACCCGGTGGGGCCGGAGTTCATGGCGCCGCCGACCCGCGAGGAGAAGCCCGCCTGAGGCGCGTGGACGGCGCGCCTTGGCTGCGTCCCTCGGCCTTGCCCGTGGCTGGCGGCCCAGGCGCTCGCCTCGCTCGGCCGGGGGCATCCGGCCCTTAAGGATATCGTAACCTTCCTACGCTTCACGGATGGATCCGCTCGTGGGCAGGATGCCGGACGCCCGCCCTTGAGGGGCGAGGGCGCCCCGGCCGTGCCGCGATCCGGGCCGGGGCCGCTATCGGCATCTGCCACCGACGCCCGAGCGAGGCAGTCACCCTTGCACCCGAGAGGGAGATCATGACCACCGACGAGGACACCCAAGGGAACGCGACCGAGCAGCTTCTGAATGCCTACCAGCGCTTCTTCCAGCTGGAGCTCGCGCATCCGCACCAGCAGCGGCAGGGCAGCAGCGAGACCCACCCTGACGCCGAGCGGCGCCAGGAGCTCTACCGGCTGCGCTACGATGTCTACTGCCAGGAGTTCGGCTTCGAGCGCGAGGCGGACTGCCCCGGTAGGATGGAATGGGATGCATTCGATGAGCACGCCTGGCACGGCCTCATCCGCCACGTCAGCACCGGCAAGGCGGCCGGCTCGGCCCGTATCATCGAGAAGCAAGCCAGCGGCGAGGATGACCTGCCCCTGCTGGCCTACTGCAAGGACAGCCTCTACCCCGCATGGCGCCGGCACCTCGAGCAGCTCGAGCGGCCCGATACGATCTGCGAGGTCTCGCGGCTCGCTGTCCATACCGACTTCCGCCGCCGCCCCGGCGAGGATACGCCCTACGGCAAGTTCGGCGCTGCCCCCTTCCCCGAGGACCATGTCCGCACGTTCCCGCTGCTGACAGCGGCCCTGTTCGCTGCCGCGATCTACCTCGTCTTCGACGCCCTGGACAAGCGTGCGGCCTACATGATGATGGAGCCTCGCCTCCAGCGGATGCTGCGGCGTTTCGGCCTTCGCGCGGAGCAGGTCGGCGACCCGATCGAGTACCACGGCCAGCGGGCCGCCTACCGGATCGGCCGGGAGCAGGCTATGGCGGCCATCAGCGGCTCGCAGATCCTCGACCGGCTCTACCACCTGGCTGCCGAGCAGCTCCAGGAGCCGGTCACCGAGCAAGCCGCGCGATGCGGCTAGGCTGGCGGCGTGCCGCTCCGGTCGATTATGCTCTGGGCCGGTATCGGGCTCTTTCTTGCGGCGCCTCGTCCTGCCCATCTTCGCCCGCTACGGCCAGCGTCCGCCCGCGAGGCGCACACCCTCTCTCCAAGGCAAGATGACTGGGCACAAGCATGTACACATCCGAGACTCTAGCCTCCGCCCTGGAGGCCTGGCGCGAAGCCCTCGGCCATGAGCAGGTCCTGGCCGGCGAGCGCGCAGCCGGCTACGGGGCCAGCACCCTCGGGGTGGAGCGGCGTATACCGGCCGTCCTGCGCCCCCTGAGCACCGCGCAGGTGGCCGAGAGCGTGCAGGTCGCGAGGCGCTACGGGGTGCCCCTCTATTCGGTCAGCCGGGGCCATAACTGGGGGTACGGCGACGCCAACCCGGTCACGGAGGACTGCGTGGTGGTGGACCTCTCCGGGATGACCGGGATCGACGACACCGATACCGCCGAGCTGGGCGTGATCACGGTCGAGCCCGGCGTCACGCAGGGGATGCTGCGCGAGCACCTGGATGCGCTCGGGAGCGATCGCCTGGTGCCCGTCCACGGCGGCGGCCCCAGCTGCTCGATCGTGGGCAATGCCCTGGAGCGCGGCTACGGGATCACGCCGTACGCGGATCACTTCTCGGCGGTTACGGCCGTGGAGGTGGTCCTCCCCGATGGCGAGATCTACCGCTCGCCGCTCAGCGACCTGGGTGCACCGCGCGTGGACCGTGTCTTCAAGTGGGGGGTCGGCCCCTACCTGGATGGCCTCTTCTCCCAGAGCGGCTACGGCATCGTCACCCGCCTGACCCTTGCGCTCGCCCCCCGGCCCGAGCGCATCGAGGTCTTCTCCTTCAGCGTCCGTAGCCCCGAGGAGGTCGCCGAGGCCGCGGAGGCCGTGCGCGACATCCTGCGCGAGGTCGGCGGCGTCACGGGCTCCGTCAACCTCATGAACGATCGCCGGGTGCTGTCCATGATGCGCTCCGACCTCGCGGATCAGGCAACTCAAGACGGGATCGTCCCGCAGCAGGCCATCGACGAGCTGGCCCGCTCCAGCCGGACCGGGGCCTGGACCGGGTTCGGCGCCATGTACGGTACCAAGCCGGTCGTCAAGGCGGCGCGCCGGATGATCCGCAAGCGCCTCCGGGGGGTGGGGCGAGGGCTGGTGTTCATCACGCCGGACCGGATCGCCCAGATCCGCAGCCTCCTCGCGCACCTGCCGAGGCGAGGCGGGAAGGGCCTGTGGAACTACGTCGATACCGTCCATAAGAGCCTCGCGATCGTGACCGGCGCGCCCTCGGAGGTGGCCCTGCCCCTCGCCTACTGGAAGGGCGGCACACGGCCCGATCCCGCTAGCGGCCAGGCGCTCGATCCGGGTCGCGACGGCTGCGGGCTGATCTGGTACTCACCGCTCGTGCCGATGGTCCCGGAGATCACCCGCGAGTTCGCCAGCCGGGTCCACCGCGTCTGCAGCGAGCACGGGATCGAGCCCCTGATCACGCTGACGAGCCTCTCGGAGCGGTGCTTCGACAGCACCATTCCCCTGCTATTCGATCCGGACGACGCCGACGAGCGCGACCGCGCCCACGCGTGCTACGAGGCCCTGCTGGAGGCCGGCCGGGAGATCGGCTGTGTCCCCTACCGAGCCGGCATCGAGCACATGGACCGCTTCGTCGGCCCCGATACGCCCAGCGGCCGCCTGAACGCGAGCCTCAAGGCGGGCCTCGACCCCGACCACATCATCGCCCCAGGGCGCTACTGCGCCGTTCCTGACCGCTAGCCCGGCCCTGGCTTGCCCGGCGGTTGCTCGCGAGATACGGAGGCTGAATGACCCACGACGAGACCTACTGCTACTTCGCCTACGGCTCGAACCTCGCCACCGCGCGGCTGCAGGCCCGCGTGCCCTCGGCGCACTGCCTCGGCCGGGCGGTGCTGCCCGGGCACCGGCTGGCCTACCACAAGCAGGGCGCCGACGGCTCCGCCAAGTGCGACGCCTGCTACACCGGCCTGGCGGCCGACGAGGTGCACGGCGTGGTCTTCGAGATCGCCGCGGCGGACCTGCCCAACCTCGACGCCGCCGAGGGGCCGCGCTACGAGCGCGTCGAGTTGGCGGTCACCGGCGAGGACGGCCGGTCACGGACGGCGCTCACCTACCGGGCGCTGCCGGCATACATCGATGACAGGCTCACGCCGTACTGCTGGTACCGCGACCACGTCCTGCGCGGGGCCCGGGAGCACGGCCTGCCGGAGGGCTACATCGCCGAGCGCATCGAGGTGGCGTGCGCCGAGGACCCCGATCCCGAGCGGTGCCGGCAGGAGCGGGCCGTGCACGCCGAGCCGGTGCCGGTGCGCTAGGGCCTTGTAGGCCCACTAGCGTGGGCGCCAGCGCATCGCCCAGGCCTACCGCAGGGGCCGGGCGGCGGCACTCGGCGAGAGGCGACCTCCCTGATCACGTCCAGAAGACTTGTGGGGCATTGCCAGACCCCACCAGGTCGGTCCTAATAAGCACGGTCGGCGTACTGGTCCCGGATCGCGAGGAAGCGGTCCAGGTTCTCGAGGAAGGCGTCGATGAGCGCCGGGTCGAAGTGGCGGCCCCGCTCCCGGCGCAGGAGGTCCAGGATGGCCTCGAGGGACCAGGCGGGCTTGTAGACCCGATCACTGCCGAGGGCGTCGAAGACGTCCGCCAGCGCCGTGATCCGACCGAAGGGGTGGATGTCCGTACCGGACAGCCCCTGCGGATACCCCGTGCCGTCCCACTTCTCGTGGTGCTGATGGGCGACGGTCGCGGCGGCCTGGAGGATAGGGCGGCTAGAGCGGTGCAGCAGGTCGTAGCCGATCTGGGCGTGCCCCTTCATGATGGCCCACTCCTCGTCATCGAGCCGGCCGGGCTTGTTGAGCACCCGATCCGGGATGCCCACCTTGCCGATATCGTGCATCGGCGAGGCCATCTCCAGCAGGCGCGCCGTCTCCTGATCGAAGCCGCTGAGCTCGGCGAGGATGCGGCTGTAGAGGGCGACTCGCCGGACATGGTTGCCCACTTCCTCGCTGCGCGTCTCGCCGATCTCCCCCATGCGGTAGATGATGTCCTCCTGCGTCGTGATCATCTCCCGCTGCAGGGCCACGACCTGCGTGACGTCGAAGGCGTAGACCAGCAGGGTCCCGGCGCGGGGTACACCGTGGCCGCAGACCTGGTAGCTCCGCTCTCCGGTCTCCAGGGTCTCGGTGAACGTCTCCCCCCGCTCGACGACGGCCCGGGGATCGGGGGCAGTCTCGCGGAAGATCTCCGTGAGGTGGTCCGTCGCCCCGAAGCGCTGCTCGGCCGGCCGGTTGCGGAACTGCACCGCTCCGTCGGCATCGAAGGCGAGCACAGGCGCCGGGTTGTGCTCCGGCAATAGCGCCATGTAGCGGCTACGTCGCGCGGCCTCGGCGTTGACCCCAAGGGCGGCGTACATCGGACAGTGCCTGCGAACGGAGGTCACCGCGAGGTAGACGGCCATGGCCGCGGCGGCGGCCGTCATCCCCCAGCCGACCGGTCCCGTCGCGCCCACGGCGCCGTAGCCACCCGCGCCGGCCCCCAGCGCTAGCGCCAGCAACGTCCGGACCTCCGGCTCGTAGGAGAACAGGTTGTGGCCGCCGCTCGGGGCCGTTGTGTATTGTTGCTTGATCATTGTAGCCAATTACTCCCCCGCCATTCCCCTAGACCTCATCAAAAGGCACGCGTCCGGGGAACCCCGTCTAGCGCTGCCGCCCTATGTGTCAGCCTCGTGTCCGACAGGGCCAAGGGCAAAACTCGTAGTACCTGGGGCACTGATCGGAGAAAAGGGTGCTGACCGGCAAGATATCGCCACGACACGCGCTTCGAGGGCGACGACCTGCAGCAGGTGGACCCCAAGTCCCAGGAGCCGCGCTATAGCCAGTACCTGCACGCCGGTGTGGCCGGATCAGGCGCCGGCGCTCACCACCATGAAGCTGCCCGTGTCGCTCCCCGGCCTCAGCGGCTCGATCCCTGTCAGGCTGTGCGGCGGCGTTGCCAATGTCTGGCCGTACTCGAGGCCGCTGAAGCCGGCGCCGCGCAGTAGCGCGGCCACCTCAGCCACGCTGTAGAAAGTCGCCTCGCTGTAGAACGCGCTCTGCTCCCGGCGGGCCTCATAGGCCTGGCCGAGCTCGCTGAGCCGGTCCACGAAGCCGATCACGAGGCGGCCGCCGGGGCGCAGGACGCGGTGGGCCTCCGCGAGTGCGGCCTCGGCGTCGTCCAGGAAGCAGATCGCAGTCACTAGCAGGGCGTGGTCGAAGGTGCCCTCCCGCCAGGGCAGCCGCTCGGCGACGCCGAGCACGGCGTCAACGCCGCGCTGCTGGGCGTAGGCGATCAGGCTTGGCGAGGGGTCGATCCCGGCGCCGATGCCGAGCGGCGCCGCGAAGCGTCCGGAGCCGACCCCGAGCTCCACCCCACGGCCCTGCCACGGGATGAAGGCCCGCAGGGCGAGCAGCTCCGAGAGGTAGGCCCAGTGGTAGCGGTTAAACCACTGATCGTAGCGCTCTGGCTGATCCTCGAAGGCCTGGTGTCGGCTCATGGATTGCACCTTTCCGACCGTGCAGCAAGGAAGGGGCTCGGCTCGCCCTGAGCTGGCAGAAGGGGGGTTCTCCCGGGTGCTCCAGCCGGGGGCAAAAGGCGCCCGGCTAGCCCCGGCGTGCCAGGCGTGCCCGGCGGTTGCTCCCGAGGATACGGAGGCTGAATGACCCACGATACCCGAGCGGTGCCGGCGGGTGCGGGTGGTCCACGCCGAGCCGGCGCCGGTGCGCTAGGCGTTTGTAGGGGCACCGTATCCACGCCGGTGGGCTCTGGGCCCGGGGGCTGTGCTCGCCGGTGGGATCAATAATCGGCCAAATCCAGAAGAGGTCGAATCTTGGCGACCATATCCGCCCAGAGGTTTTCGGGGAGGCGGGCTATCGGTTCGCCAGCCCGTGCGCGCCAGTCCAGGGAGCGGACTTGATCGGCCAGGATGACCCCTGAAAGCGTCGGAACAGTTTCCAGGGAAACCTCGAAGGGGTAGCCTTTGGCTTGGTTCGTGACCGGGCAGATCAGCGCCAGACCCGTTTTCTGGTTGAAAGCTTGGGGGCTAACGATCACGCCGGGCCGCCAGACTCGCTGCTCACGCCCGTCTTGCGGATGGCACCGAAACCATAGGACATCCCCCTGTCGGGGCGCTGAAGACGGCGGGGCCATTAGAGCTCGCCACCTTCTGTCTCGCCCCAATCCGTCTCCCCATGGCGGTTCTCTTCGGTAACCCCTGCTAAAAGCGCATCTAGCGAATAGGATGGCTGGGCCCGGGCCGGGCGGATGATCATAGTCTGGTCTTCCACTTCGATCTCGACCTCGTCTTTCAGGCGCAAGCCCGATTGCTCCAAGAGGTGCTGAGGAATCCGGATTGCTGCGCTATTGCCCCATTTGCTGACTGAAGACCGCATAGTGCCTACTCCGCGCGCCAGTATCTACTGTGTAGACACTAGCAGCTTGGCAGAAGCTCCGCCAACGCTTTCGGCGGCGGTCAAGTACGTTGAGCTGACCGTCACCGGCGAGGACGGCCCATGGACGGCGTCACCTACCGGGCGCTGCCGGCGTACATCGACGACGGGCTCACGCCGTACTGCTGGTATCGCGACCACGGCCTGCGCGGGGCCCGGGCGCGTGCTCGCCGGCGTTATCGGGGGTCAGCGACGCCACCATCTCCCGGATGCAACGCGGCGCGTACTACGTGCGCCCCGAGGGACCTCGTCTCCCGGAATTGCGCCATCATGCTGGCCCGCAGAGCGGCTGGGTGTGGCGCGTGTAGGAGAAGGCGGTCACCTACCGACGAACGCCAAGCTCTACGCCCGCGCCATCCGCAGCCTCGGCAAAGAGGCCAGGCGGCACGGGATCCCGTTACGCCAGATCTTCGCCCGCAAGGCGCCGGAGACCCGCCTGCGCCGCGAGCTGCGCCGGCGCTCGGTAATCGACCCGGATAATTCACGACAGGAGTGCTAACAGGTTGGCGTGGCGCTGGAATCTCTGGACAATCATGAAGTTGAGAAGTCCACGGACCAGAGCCGACGCCACACCATGGGTGAAACGCTACCGCTCTTCCAGCCATCGTTCAACAAGGCCCTTCAGGTCGAGGCTCGCCCCGAGCGGTTGAGCGCCGACGCCGGGGTACTTCTGCAGCGCGAGGCCCTGGAGCGCACGGGGCTCATCGAGTGGCTGACCCAGCATCTCCAGGACCCGCGCGATCCGCTCCGCGTCTGGCATCCGCTCCGTACGCTGCTGCGCCCGGGCAACGCCGGGCCGGCGAGCCAGGCAGCGGCCTGGATCCCCAAGCTGGTCGAGTACCTGCGCACCCACGTGGCTCATCAGGTGCGGGTGCGGCTGGATGCGGGCTTCGCCGATGCCGCGACACTCGCCGCATTGGACGCCCACGGGATCGGCTACATCGCCCGGCTGCCGCGCAACCCGGCGCTGGAGCGCCGCTTCGAGCCGCACCGCTACCGGCGGGGGCGCCCCGCCAAGCGCGAGCGGGAGTGGACCGACGAGTTCGTCCACCAGGCGGGCACTTGGGAGTGGCCCCGTCGTGTGGTGATGGTCATCCGCGAGCGCCCCGGCGAGCTCTTCCGGGACGCGTTCTACCTGGTCACCAACATCCAGGGCAGCCAGCGCTTCATCCGTCGCCACTACCAGCAGCGCGGCGAGGCTGAAGCGCGCTTCGGTGAGTATAAAGACGTCATGGGCGAGTCGCTGCCCTGCACCCACCGAGGCCGGGCGACGCAAGAGCAGGCGTTCGCCCGCAGTCAGGCGTTGCTCACCCTCCGGGCGCTCGCCTACGAGCTGCTCCATGTGCTGCGCGACAGCCTGGAGCGCGGCACCGCCGAGGGCTGGAGCCTGCGTCGGCTTCGCGAGCAGGTGCTCAAGAGCGCCGTCCGGGTCCTGCGCCACGCCCGGCAGCTGCAGGTGATCCTGGAGCGCCGTGCCGCTAGCCACTGGCGCGCCTTGCTCCGGCGGCTTCCGACGATGCAGCCGGCACCGGGATAGTCCGGCGTAGCAGCACCATCGAAAGGGGCGGTATCGCCGCTGGGAAGATCCCGGCAAGGGCCCCCCTAGGTCCGCTGTCCGCCACAGTCCGCACCACCCCCTTTCAAACCAGGGCATAGGGCCGCGCCTAGCGACTGACTAACCGCGGTGCAAAATCCGATGGGCGAGTCACTAACCAGTCAAGCTGCTGTGCTCACCCGCTGAACGGGGCAGATCCGGCCTCTGGTGAATACAACGGGCTGTCTGGGTGATACCACTCGGACGAGACCGAACCCTACCCTATGATGCGCATCAGGATGTGGCTTCTTACTTGCGGGTTTGACTGAACAGGTCGAGGGTTTGACTGCATTGGTCGACGACGTCTGCGGTCTCGTCGATTTCCTGAGGCGGGGCAATGTCCCGCAGGAGTTGGTGCAGGTACCGGGTCAGCCGCTCCGTTTCCGTGTCGGCGTCGTTGAACCAGTCGGTGGACCAGATACGGTAGATGTTCCAGCCGAGGTTCTCCAGGACCTCCTGACGTAGACGGTCGCGGTCGCGCGCCGAGTTTGCCGAGTGGTACGTCGCGCCGTCGCACTCGACGCCAGCGAGATAGCCGTTCGGGAACGCCGGGTGGGAGACCGCGAGGTCCAGGAAGTAGCCGGCCACGCCAACCTGACAATCTACGTCAAAACCGCGGGTTTCTAGGCGGTTCTTAACAAATCGCTCGAAGTCGTTGGTGGGTTCGCCGCCCGTGTCGGTACCGTTGTGCAGCCGACCGGTGGCCGCGTACTCCAGATAGTCGTGAAGGGCCCTGCGGCCCATCTTGACGGCCGGATCGCTGACGCGAATGTCGCTGGCGTTCATGGAGGTGAATAGCCGGATCTGCTGCTTCGCGCGAGTGAACAGTACGTTCAGCCGGCGATAGCCGACGTCCGTGTTGATCGGGCCGAAGCGCTGCATAACCTTCCCGGAATCCGGATCGGGGCCGTAGGTCACAGAGATATAGATGACGTCGCGTTCGTCGCCCTGAACGTTTTCTAGGTTCTTGACGAAGAAAGTCTCCAGGCCGCCGGTATTCCGGTCCATGGCCTCCGTGTAGGCGTATGCCTCCGGGGTGCGTTGCAGGAGCCGGTTCACCTCGTCGAGGATGAGTTCGGTCTGTGTGTTGTTCATCGCCACGACGCCCAGGGAGCGCATGGCGTCTTCGTCTTTCTCGGCCTCTCGGCGCATGAAGTTGACGGCCGCCTCCGCCACGCGCTGGGCTTCGATGGTATTCGTGCCACCGCGCTTGCAATAGCCGTCGACTTTCTCCATGCGCACCCCGTACTCGGGATGGTTTTTCACCGGTGCGGGGAAGACGATCAGCTCGCCGTCGTAGAACTTCTCGTTGGAGAAGGCGATCAGCGAGCTGTGGCGGGATCGGTAATGCCATAGCAGCCGGCGGTAGGGGTGCCAGCAGTGCATCGCCATCTCCAGGATGCTCTCGACCTCGGTGTCGTTGGCCGCAACGCGATCCCAGAAGGAAGTCGGCGGCAACTGCTTGGGATCACCCACGACCACGATCTGATTGGCCCGAGCCAGACCGCTGATCGCTTCCTCGGGCTTCATCTGGGACGCCTCGTCGATGACCACGAGATCGAACTCGCACTGGCCGGGCTTGAGGTACTGCGCCACGGACAGCGGACTCATCATGAAACACGGCTTCATTTCCTGGATCGCCCGGCCGGATCGGTCCAGGAGGTCCCGCAACGGCGTCCGCGGTCTCTGTAGCTTCAACACGTGACGGATCAGACCGAGTTCCGTCTTATCGGCCACCTTGCCCTCGGCGTTGCCGCAGGTGACGGCCGTGTTCGCCATCTGCGCCCGCAGGGCCTGGCGCTCGAGATGGACGATCTCCCGGTCGGTTTCCTGGAACCGCTTGCGGGCGTCTTCCTGAGACATACCGGAAAAACGCATCAACTCGGGATGCGCCTCGTACTAATACTTTCAGAAGTAAAGCCAGTATCAGTAGAGGCTATACTTTCAGAGCGCCGCGTACTGACATTCTGGTTGCCTAAAGAACGAGCGCACCAGG